>Ga0307990_1001318_pt1 | contig 21026 bp, 19 predicted proteins | sample EllFjometagen129_FD_203168 | JGI IMG/M metagenome (GOLD analysis project Ga0307990, IMG submission 203168) | Marine microbial communities from Ellis Fjord, Antarctic Ocean - #129 | ecosystem: Environmental > Aquatic > Marine > Unclassified | place: Southern Ocean | collected 2014-10-08
TGCAAAAAGGTGGCTCAGAAATGCTACTTGCCAGCCAACCGTTTGTTATTGGACTTGGTACGCCAGCAGGAGGGTCGTTTCAAGATCGCCTATAGCATTACAGGCACCCTGCTTGAGCAATTTGAAGCCTACTGTCCAGAGGTCATGAGTACATTTGATGCGTTGGCAAGGACGGGATGTGTTGAGTTCTTGGGAGAAACCTACTACCACAGCCTCAGCTTTTTGTATTCAAGAGAAGAGTTTCTTGAGCAAGTCAACAAACATACGCAAGCCGTCGAATACTTCTTTGATCAAACACCGAGAATCTTCCGGAACACCGAATTGATCTACAACAACGATCTCGCAGCCCTCATTGAGTCAACGGGGCGCTTCGACGGTATTGTGACAGAAGGCGCTGATCACGTCCTGGGGTATCGTAGTCCTAATTTTGTGTATCGTCCTCAAGGCTGTGACACCCTCAAACTACTGCTTAAGAACTATTCACTCAGCGATGACATTGCATTTCGGTTCTCAAACAGGGACTGGAACCAATGGCCTCTGACTGCAGAAACGTTTTCTCACTGGGTCAATGATGCCAATGGCATGGGCAATGTCATTAACCTATTCATGGACTATGAAACGTTCGGTGAACACCAATGGGCCGACACCGGCATTTTTGATTTCCTTAAACACTTGCCGGAACAGATCTTGCAGCATCCAGACAACAGTTTTAAAACGCCGAGCGAAGTGATTGCAGACTATCCTGCCATGGACACTGTGGATATCCCCCACTTGATCAGTTGGGCAGACACAGAACGTGATCTTTCTGCCTGGCTTGGAAATGCCATGCAATCCAACGCCCTGCATGAAACGTATCGCGTGGAAAAACAGATCAGGGACCTCAACGATCCAGTGCTTTTGAATGACTGGCGAAAACTCCAAACATCCGACCACTTCTACTACATGTGTACCAAATACTTCGCAGACGGTGACGTACACAAGTACTTTAACCCCTATGATTCACCTTATGATTCATACATCAATTTCATGAATGTCATGGACAATCTTCGGAGTCGCTGTGGTAAGAAGCGGGCCAAAGAGACAACCATTGATATTATTGATATCCCCGTGAAAGACAAAACCAGAACTCAACAATCCGAACCTGTTTCAGATCAAATCGGTTAAACCCTGATCTTAGGAGCCTGCGTAAGGATTGAATTGTTTTTCATGTCCAATGGTTGTGGGTGAACCATGACCAGGATACACCTTTGTCTCGTCAGGTAGAATAAAGAGCTGGCTTTGGATACTCTGGATTAATATCGCCTGACTGCCTCCTGGAAAATCGGTACGGCCAACAGATTCTGCGAACAATGTATCCCCTGCAAAGACCACCCCCTGCGTTTCACTGTACAGACTCATACCGCCCTGTGTGTGCCCCGGCGTATGCAATACCTTGAGTTGAATCCCTGCCTCATCAATTGCCTGATCCTGGACCACAGGGTGAATGCCACAATCCAGAATCAATGGCTCCCCTGTCATCATGGAGAGATTCAACGTGGGATCTGAAAGAACGGGGACTTCCAACTGATGGGCATATATCGGCAAATCGGGCCAAACAGATCGCAATTCTGGTACACCCCCAATGTGATCGGCATGTCCGTGCGTTAGAATTAGCGCTCTGGGCGTTAACTGCCCCTTCTGCAAAAAAACCGTCAAGTCGCTTGCTGTTAATCCGGTATCCACCACCACACATTCATTGGCCGTATCACCAGAAGACAACACATAACTGTTTGTTTGGTAAGCACCTAGAACTATAGTATCTATTTTCATGGCGACTCCTTTATTGAAAACATGCCACAGTAGCAAAAGGCCTTGCACCGGTCAAGCCTCGTTTAATCTTGACCGACTATCGCTTCTCTATTAGGGTGCTCAAGCTGAAAATGAGAACCCTCTTTAGGGATTTATTTAGAATGGTGCGTGTTCTCACTTTTAACTGGACTCTTGCAAAAGCCCAGCAGAAGACTGGATACAGGACTCAGAATAATTGGAGTTAAAAGGCCCTATGAAGGCATTTATGAGAGTTTTAAAAAGCGTACACAATGGAAAATTGAAAACTCTATTCTGGCCAAAGCACAAAAACTCATTGCGAAGCTACCCCGAGAGAATTCGCCTGAAAACAAAATGAAGGCAATCATACTAATCATCAAACTCATGATGGTTGTGACTTTCTTGCGGTGCGTTGCCAAGTACTTCCAGGCCTATATTGCCGAGAAGATTGTTCAAATCACTGTGACAAATTTGCGTAAAGATGTGTTTTCACATGTGTTAAACATGCCATTGGGGTATTTCACCAATGAACGCCCCAGCAACACAATGAGCCGCATTGTGAAAGACACGTCAGACATGGCTCATGCACTCAAAATCATGTTGGGCAAAGCAATTCGCGAACCCCTCAATTCAATGGTGGCATTGTCGAAGCAGCCAAACAAGCCTTTGCCCATGAGTTTATTCAGGCACTACCCAACGGCTACGACACACTCATTGGCGAACAAGGGACCGGCCTGAGCGGTGGCCAATTTCAACGTATTGTCATAGCCCGTTCGATTTTGAAAAACCCGGCCATTCTTGTTTTCGACGAAGCCACAAGCCAGGTCGATGCTGAGAGCGAGGCAAAGATTCATAGTGCCATAGAAAAACTCATGGCCAATCGAACGACAATCATCATTGCCCACCGATTCAGCACTGTGGTGGCAGCAGATAAAATCGTGGTACTAGACAAGGGTGTGATGTGATTATGGCTCAAGGCACACATGATCAACTACTCAAGACCTGTGTGCAATATCAGGGGCTATATAAGACTCAACTTATTCAATCTTAGAACGACTCGTTAAATTCAATCTGGTTCTGCCTAAGAAACGCCTCACCCTGTTCTGCCGTGGGATAACGAACATCGTACGTTAGCCCGATAGGCGGATCGCCCTCAGACCGATCAACTTTTCGTACCCGCTGCGTAGCATGGTCCACATGACCAGTCCAAGAGAAAGTGCGTTTTCCGTGAGACCACCTGAGATCATACACATCAAGACCACCCTGGTCTTCTGAGGTCAAGGTGGCAGATTGACTCATGCCTGGTGGCCACACATTAAACAGACCTCGAACTTGCCGCTCCAACGTTTTTTTTCGGTCACCCACTAATACCTCCGGGTCCTCATTGCCTGTGACATCCGTGGTAATAATCAACCCGGCCTTGGCATCACACACAATCCTTGTCTCGCCTTGAATCGTAACAGCTCTATCTGGAGGAAATACCCAATGCTCTTTTAAAAGGGTTGAGCCATCGCCACTTAAAACCTTAATATGCACCACAGACGCATTGGTGGTTGATTTATAGACATGATCCAGAAAACCGGCACCCGCCTTTGGAAGCATGGAGAAAATGGTCACGCCCAGAAGCACAACGACCACTGCGACCATTTTCATCCAACCTAGGTTAGAACCCACTCGCGCTGCCGTGGCCTTTGTCTTCAGGCTCGTTTTTGAATCGCTCGGCCGAATGGCTTTTTGAACGTCCACTTGAATGGGATACCCTGCATACCCGTCATCGGTTCTGGCCCGTGTCTCTTCCAGATTCAAACGAAAGTTTGTCACAACACCACTGTCATCAGGGTTGAGAAAACTGATCAGCATCTGATCCAGCAGACCAAGATGTCTCAAGCAGGTCTCACAGTGACAAACATGCTGAACCGTGGTTTCGTGGACTTTGGAGCACTCATCAGTCAAAGGATTAAATCCAAGAGGCAATGCCAGATTAAACAGGTCTTTGCTGGAAACATCATGGCAGCCACAGGTATCGGGCATGGGCTGACAAGCAACCGTTTCTCGAAAGGCCAATATGCGTTCACGGCAGGAGATACATTGGCACACATGCTCAAGGCATGAATCACTGAAACTGGCGTAGTCAACGCATGCGAACAAAGACACCTGGTCATCATTGAGATGGTCGCCCCTTTGGACGTTCGTGTCAGGTCCTTTCTCCAGACAATCCGTTAAACGTTGAAGCTGGTCATCAGAAAGATTCATAGACTGTAGCCTTAACAAGTCTTTTCTACATGTGGAACACTCCTCAACATGCACGGTAATTGGGGTTGGGACGGTGATCTTAAGGTCCTGCGATGCCATGCCCGGCAGGAATCCCTTTACAAGGGCACAGGTGACAGGTCTTTCGGCATATTTGAAATGCGTTTCCAGCAACTCATTGAGCCTGGAAACATGAGATAATTCATGTGAATCTAACGAAACATCAGAACTCATAATTTGATTCAGACAACGTATTTCCTCACGACAATAGCGGCACTGACTGACATGTGCTTGAACAGTCCCAGGGATCTGTGTTTTGCACTGTCCATCCAGGAAGTCATAATAGTAAGGTCTCGCATTGTCGCATTCGTTTTGAAAAGCTCTCCAAATCATCTTGAAGCAACCTCCTCACTCCAGTCCACTTTCCGCAGTTTTTTCAACCCAGTACACAAATAGTGAATAAATGATCGTTCCTTCACGCCAAATTCTCTGGCGGCTTCCTGGTTATTACCATCTCTCTGAAACCGCCACAATACAGCCTGATACTCGCTGGGACATAAATGCTCTTCAAGCTGCTGAAATACCTCTTCCTCGCGTTCATTCTGAATCATTCGTTCGCCAGGGCCCTCATCCGCCAACTCAATCGCACGAGAATCCTGAGCATACAACTTCATCAGTTCATGTCGCCGTCTGGTTCGGCGAGCCATAGAGATAACATCATTGGTTATTGCGTGGTACAAAAATCGTTTCATGTTTTTGATCTTCGGAGGCAAATTGGCACTCACAAGGGAAAGAAAAAGATCCTGATACAAATCCTCGACCAAACTTTCGTCTTTCACCTTAAAACAGATTATTTTTCGAATATCACCGCCATATTCATGAAATATCTGTGTGGCCCTTCTTACCCGAATTTGCGTCTCTGCAAGAACCACAGATCCCCCAAGTTGTTTTGTCTCATTCTCTGAACACTGCATTAATCGTCAAATCCTGAAGTTCGACCCAATAATCGTTGTTTTTCCACATGGCCTCCTGCCATAACTATAGATCATTCAGAAAGAATAAAATAATCGATATTTAGAGTACTGGGAAATGAGTTCGAATGCAAGTTAAACGAGGAAGAGGGCCATTAACTCAAAAACAAACAGCCCCAATGGCTTTGGATTAAGCTTTTTGTGGTATTTCGAAGAAGAGAAGGTCTTATTTAATCAGCTTGGCCAAAGCTCGAAACGCCGAATGCTCAGCCGTCTCCAACAAATCAAAGAGTACCATTTCTACGGATGTGATCTGACCACCGTGTTCCCTGATTCGTTCAAGCCCCACGGCTTTGTTTTCGAGCGTCCTGGAAGAAACAGCATCTGCCACAACCTCTACTTGAAACTTATTGACCAGTAGATCTCTCGCTGTCTGATAAATACAAATATGACTTTCAATACCACACAATACAACTTGCGAACAATCTGAATTCTCGAATTGGGATCGAAAATCCGCACATTTCCACGCGCTAAAACAAGCCTTATTGATGGGTTGGAGGCCCGAAAGCAGGGATTGGATAGGCTCAACCGTAGGTCCCAGGGCTTCGGGGACTTGCTGACACCACAAAATCGGGCGATTCAGCTCAGAAAATGCTTTTACAAGAATTGCTACCTGCTCAAACAAAGCCTCCTTTTCGTGCATCACCTGAGCCAGTTTCCCTTGAACATCTACAATCACGAGGCAAGCTTGGTCTATTTTTGCCATGCCCAAACACTCCCTTAAAAAAGCCCTACATAGAACTCTGCCTAAGCACAATTGTTAATTCCACCCGATCAGCAGGGTCAGGCGATTTATTCGCTAATGTTCTATTGGGCTCACCCGAGGTCAGCATAGGACGCGGCGGCATACTTGAAGGGGTTGCGTCATCTTCCGACGATGCCATCCCGCGATCCAAATCCAACGAAGTGGCCATGCTGTTTCTCACAGATTCAAGCCTGGCATGTTCAACACGTTTTTGAGCGTCCTGCTCATTGATCAGGTTGGCGACCTGACTAACGGATGCATCGTTGATTCGAATCATTTCACCCAGCTTATCCGTATTGACATAAAAAGCAGTTTTTTCGAACTGATGCCACACACTATTTAGATCAGACAACAAATGCTTCATATCCTCTCTGTGGCAGCTCACATGATATAATCTCCGATCCACCAGTTCTTCTTTCTGGACACAGGAGGAAAGGTCATTAAACTGTATAGAACGCATTAGAAAGTTGTCTACCGAAGTCATCGCCACACAAACCAACTCAAGTTTTCCGCGCATTGGCCCCTGAATGGGTGCCACAAGCGACACATCACTACCCGCGAAGAGGCCAGACGTGCCAGAATCAACAGGTGCGACAATAGAATACACCAGCCATCCCAATACGGAACCCAGGGCCAAAATTGCAGCCACTGCCCGAATCTTCTGATATAATATGGTGCCTAAATGTTTGTTGCTCCGGCCTTCCTCGTCTCCCTCGCCAAACAAAGCCTTTCGTTCAAGCATGGAGCGGACCTGCTGAAACAGTTCAACCGGTGACTCTTCACGAGGCAAATGATGTACCAGATTTCTAACGCCTTCCAATGCCCTTAATTCTCCCGCCAACTCAGACGAATTCTCCAACAACCGCTTAAACTCAACAGTTTGACGTGTTGCAAGTTCACCATCCATGTACGCATTAAGCATTTCATTCATGTCAGGTTGTTCTGCCTTCATTCAATAATGGTCTCCAAAATGTCTTTGAATTTACTTCTGGCTCGACTGATTCGACTTCTCACAGTCCCCAGTTCCAATTCCAGAACCTGAGCGATCTGCGAATAACTCATACCTTCGATATCGCGAAGCACCAAAATGGTTCGATGGTCATCATCCAGCTTCGCAATAGACTGTACAACCAAATTGCAAAGTTCACGATTTTGAGCAATACTGGCGGGATCCGGAGATTTATCGTTCCTCAAATACTCTCTAAGGGCCCCTGTCGCCTGATCACCAGATTCATCGAAATCCAACGATTTCAGTCCTAATCTTGAACTGCGTCTGCAATAATTGATTGTCAAATTCACAGCGATTCGAAAAGCCCAAGTATAAAAACTACTCTTTCCTTGAAAATTGCCAATATTCTCTATTACTTTGACAAACGTTTCCTGGGTAAGTTCCGCCGCATCATCAGGATTTGAGCAAATTCTTAATATGACATTATACAACCGGCTCTGATATTTCAGAATCAGCCTCTCCATGGCAGAGGTATCACCCCTCTGACACTGCTCGATCAGAGCAGCATCTCCAATATTTATGGGCGCTTGGTCAGGCACCATACACTCCTAATTCGAAGCCAGTAAACACTCCCCAACAAGTAGGGATAAGCGGCTATAATCGCAAATAAACACGAATAGGTCAATCCTTAATGAGCCAGACAGATCGTCGGGGCCATGTTAAGGCAAGATTATCAGCATAGTGCAACGTACAAAGTCGCTAGAAATGGGCTGTATTCATGCAACCAACCGTGATCCGTGAACGGTGGACCCAAAATACAAACATGTTTGTCCTCTTCACCTTTCAACCATCCGACTCTGCTAAAAAGCTTTAATGCCAAATCGAACCAGAGCCAAATTTCCGTTTTCCGCTTGACCATTCCAAGTCTATACAATAGAGTTTAAGCTTGATATTTTTGTAAATTGTTATGATTGTGGACTGTTGTGCTGTTATAAAGTTGTTCTTTTGGCACACAACAAGGCAGCAGAATATTAGGTGAGCAAAAAGACTCGTCAAGATGGTCGTTTAAATTACAAAGACACTTTTACGCTTTGGATTGGTGTAATGTTTAGTCTGAAGCACAAAAGTGAGATAAATGCGAAACGGAAACGGTTTTATAATTTTTTCAGCGTTTGGATCTGAACCCGCTAAGTGTATATGAAATCAAGAAAAACCTTAGTTTTTGACCTGATAAAGCAGTATTTTAAGGTATTTCCTGGGGGTGAGTGTCTGGTCTCTGTTCGTTTAAAACCTTTTTCTTCCGTCTCCGCGTGATCGTTTCTTTCCCAAAACGGCACTACACTGCTCCGCAATCTATCCCTATACATTTGACAGTGTCAAAGTAATCTGAATCATGAGGGAAAGGTTCAAACAATGAATACTCTACTAGCAGTAACAGTTTGGCTAACGGGCGTTTATTCGCTTATTTGCTTTGTTCTGGGTATAATTCTGACAACTGTGTTTGCGCAGATACTCTCTAAGACCAAAGCCAAAACATTCAAGGAGGACCTTCAAAGACAACTCGACGGTGCGAAAAAGGAAGCTGAAAACATCATTAAATCCGCTCGCGTGGATGCTGCCGAGCAAACCATCAAAAAGAAGGAGCAATTCTCAGCAGAAGCCAATCAAATCAGAACAGAGCTACGTGAAACGGAAATGAGACTGGCCAAGCGTGAGGATCTCCTGGAACGCGAGACAGAATCCCTTCTAAAAGGTGAAAAGGCCGTCAAGGAGAAAGATAAAGACCTCCAAAGACGCCTTCGAAATGTGGATCTCAAAGAAAAAGAGCTGAACAATGTGATTGCACAACAGAAAAACCAGTTGCTCAAAATCACTGCCATGAATATCGATGAGGCCAAACAACTCTTGCTGACGAATCTGGAAGAAGAATGTGAACATGAAATGTCCACGATCATTCGCCAAAAACAGGAGCATGCTTCAGAAATTGCCGATGAGAAAAGCCGCGAGATCATCACCACAGCCATTCAACGCTATGCTGCCGAGCAGACGAGCGAAATGACGATCTCTTCCGTAGAAATCCCGAATGACGATATGAAAGGCCGGATCATTGGCCGAGAAGGTCGTAATATTCGTGCCTTCGAAAAGGCCACTGGTGTGGATGTCATTGTGGATGACACACCAGGCGTGATTGTGGTCAGTGGCTTCAATCCTGTCAGGCGTGAGGTGGCTCGCTTGTCCATGGAACGATTGATTCAGGACGGTCGAATCCATCCCTCTCGGATTGAAGAATTGGTGGCTCAGACCACCACGGATGTGAACAACAAGGTCTTGCAAATCGGCAAGGATGCAGCTGTTGAAGTGAACGTTCGCGGCTTGAACAATAAAATCCTGCCGCTTCTGGGAGCACTGCACTACAGAACCAGTTATGGTCAGAACGTCCTCCGTCACAGCATTGAAGTCGCCTTTCTCAGTCAGGTCATGGCCGACGAACTGGGCCTTGACAGTGCCATGGCTCGAAGAGCTGGCCTCTTACACGACATTGGCAAGGCCATTGACCACGATGTGGAAGGAAACCACCCCACCATCGGAGCCAACTTCCTAAAACGCTTTAATGAATCGTCAATCGTCATCAATGCTGTTTCAGCTCACCATGGGGATATCCTGCCTGATAATCCATACACGCCACTTGTGGCAGCGGCAGACGCCATCAGCGCATCGCGTCCGGGCGCTCGACGCGAAACACTGGAACGTTATATCAAGCGCCTGGAACAACTGGAAGAGATTGCCAACAGTTTCAACGGTGTTGAAAACTGCTTTGCGATCCAGGCAGGTCGTGAAGTCCGCGTGATTGTCAATGCCAATGAAATCAATGATGATGCTGCTTTGAAGGTGGCTCGTGACATTGCCAACAAGGTTGAACAAGAAATGACGTATCCCGGTGAAATCCAGGTTACCCTGCTTCGCGAGTTGCGTTGCATCGAATATGCCAAGTAGCATGGCTTAATACAGGATCTTATTTTGAAATTAAACATACTCTGCATCGGCGATGTGGTCGGACGGCCCGGTCGTCGAATCATTGCTGATAACCTGCACAGCATTGTCAAGGAACACGACGTCAACTGTGTGATCGTCAATGCTGAGAATGCAGCTGGCGGATCAGGGCTTACCCCACAAATTTACGAGAAAATGCTGAAATATGGCGTCCACGTCATCACCCTGGGGGACCACGCTTACAAAAAACGGGGCATTATCGAAGTCTTAGAGCAGAAGCAGAATATTGTGGCCCCTGCTAATTTTTCTGAACACGCAGCTGGACGTGGCTATGCCATCTATGAAACGCAAAAAGGCGTGACTGTTGGCGTGATTTCGCTGGTGGGGCGACTCTTTATGAAACCGGCTGATTGCCCCTATGCAGCCGCTGATAGACTCGTGTCAAAACTCAAACATCAGGTCGATCTTTTGATTGTTGACTTCCATGCAGAGGCCTCAAGTGAGAAGATTGCCATGGGGTATCATCTGGATGGACGAGTAAGTTGCTGTTTTGGCACACATACGCACGTGGCCACTGCGGATGAACGCGTTCTCCCAAAAGGCACCGCTTATATCTCAGATCTTGGCATGACCGGATCCCACGACTCTGTGCTGGGCAGAAAAAAGGAAGCTGTATTAAAAGCTTTTAGAACACAAATGCCTGTTCCATTTGAGATCGCAACTGGCGATGTGCAAATAAATGGCATCATTGTTCGCGTTAACAGCCACACCAAACAGGCCGAACATGTTGAACGCTTTAAATTCACGGAAACATCCAGCGACACCGTCCAATACGACAGCGATGATGGTAAGCCGGAATACCTCAACAACCAGTTCTAGTGGTTTGTAACAGAATCAGATTCAAATCCAGACCAAATCCACCCCATGCTGGCCTATGGCGATATATCTTCCTCAATGCATTGTTCGAAGGCCCGCATAAGGGCCTGGGTAACCTGGCCTGGCTTTCCGTGGCTGATGGAAAATCCGTCAAACTGTATAATGGGCACTATATCCCGCGTTGTGACGGCAATAAAAAGTTCTTCAGCCTCTGTAGCCTCTGCCACAGTCACAGAATGCTCTGTGACAATTAATCCAATGAGTTGAGCACATTTCAGAACGTATTTTCTTGTGACCGAAGGCAGAATGTTGACATCTAGGGCCGAAGTCCTCAGACAAATGCCCGGCCAATGCCCCTCCGCAGACGAATCCTTGCAGATCCCGAAAAAAGCGGAGGCCGATCCTTCGGTGATAAAACCCTGGTCATCCACAAAAATGGCCTCATCACACCCCTGCTTGACTGCTTCTCGCTTAGCCAGGATGTTGGGCAACAGATTCAGGGATTTAATATCACAGCGTTTCCATCGAAGATCAGGACAGGTTTTAACACACAATCCCTGAACCTTCTCCTGAGTTGCGTCTTCCAATTCTGTGATTGTAAGATAAAAATTGGGTACCAAACCTGCCGTTTCCACCGGATTTCTGGGGCCAGATCCACGGGTCACATGAAAATAGATTTTGGCATTTTCAATAGCTGCGCGGTCAAACGCCGTGAGCACACGATGCTTGACAGCCGCGATGCCAACACCGCTTATGTCCACAGCCTCAAGACTGTTTTCAAAACGGGCAAGATGGTCTTCCAAGGCAAATATTCTGCCTTTGTAACTCCGTATGACCTCATATACCCCATCTCCATAGTACATAGCCCGATCCATATATGAATGTGGCACAGCCTCAATGGGCATTAGTTCATCCTGAATCATGGCCAGTTCCATGCGTTTACCTCCCAGCATAAGTCTTCTCCAACTGGTTTCAATACATATACTTGCTGATTTTTTTGCAAGAACCCTCTTTACACGGAGTTGAGAAATCGCTATTATATCCCGTCTATCTATTTTTACGAGTAAAAAACTAAGAGGCGTATAAGAATGTATGCAGTAATTGAACAAGGTGGAAAACAATACAAAGTTGCCCAAGGTGACTGCGTGAACATTGAATTAACCAATGTCGATGCTGATGCTACAAGCATTGAGCTGGGCAAAGTCCTGATGGTGAGCGATGGTGAAGAAGTCAAGGTCGGAACTCCCTATCTTGAAGGTGCCAAGGTTATCGCGTCCTTTAAGACAACCGCACAAGAAGGTGTAGTCAAGGGCGTTAAGCTTTATCCGACGCACTTCCGTCGCCGCAAGAATAGTCAGCGACGCATTGGTCATCGCCAAAAACACCTTCAGGTCACCGTCGACAAGATCGAAGCCTAGATTTCTCGGCAATAGTGTAAGCTTTCCAAGCCGCAGACTCAAATAGAGTATGCGGCTTTTTTCAATACCCCAGTGAGTTGCGCTAGGCCTCTTTGGCCTGGGCCTTGACCAGGCCAAAACAGGAAAAGGCAATTAATACCAGCACACCCCCTGCCAAAAACAACGCATCTTGACGTTTCTCTTCACAGCACCGAATCAACCATGCTGGCATCACCGGGATCACCGCATTCTTGTCTTCCTGCACAATCTGCCTGGCTGCTTGCAGTTCCTTTACGCCTGTCAGAGGATAGGCTGTGTTGGGGTCATCAGTCCGTATACCCAATACGGCCGGCGCAATCCTATGGACAAGATCGGGATCAGTTCTTAGATTCACAAGCAAGGCATCATAAACTTGCACCTTTTCCCGCAAAGAAGCCAGTTGTCGATTCTCCTGGGCCACAAGTTGCTTATTAAAATAAAACTGCTCCAAATCCTTACACAGAACAGACAGTGTCAATGTGCCAGCACCCACTCCAAACGTAATAAAAAACGCGATGATTCGAAAGAAACTCTGCATATTGGTAATTACGGCAATATGGTGAGCTTTTCATGAACGTTGTACCGAGGAAGTTTATTTATTTTTGCTCTTTTTTTCAGTAACACCGACCGTGTCTTTGAGTCACTATTAATGAAACAAGTGAATAAACATGAATGGGTGGCCAAAACGGGCCTTAGACTCTTCTTCAACCTCTTGCTTTGACACCCTCCTTTCGGCCGATTGTAACCAATCGGCCTTTTTTATTGATTGCCAGAGAGATTGTCCTACAATAGTGACGTCTGTTGTTTGGCCTGACAGAGTAGCTGTTCGGATGTATTTGGATCGCAGATCACAGTTGACAGATCGCCAAAAAGCCAAGGCGGCTCTGAAACACCACTCTGTGATCCGTGATCTGCGAACCGCGATCTTTTAAATCATTTGAACTGGAGTCACAGAAAGTAACCCATGAAGATCTCTTTAACCAAATTCGGTTTACCACAAGTCGCAATATACCCAGGATTTCTAACCCTCGCCCTGATAGGAGCCCCACTGCTTGGTCACAGCACCATGCCCACTTGGGGATTGATTCTCACAGAAGTCTTGATTGCTCTGGTGCTGCTGTGGGCTCTGTCCTTTTTTCGTGATCCACAGCGTGATTGCCCTCAGGGCAACTCCATTCTGGTGTCTCCGGCCGATGGCAAAGTAACAGATACCGACCTTCTGGAAGATCACCCCGATTTTGACGGTCAGGTCCTTAGAGTTGGCATTTTTCTGAGTATTTTTAATGTTCACATCAATCGGATGCCATGCGAAGCCAGGATTGAGAACACCCAGTACAAGCCAGGCGCCTTCAAGAACGCGTTAAACCCTGAATCAAGCCGGATTAATGAGTCCAATGCTGTATTTTTTACACGAACACAAACTCCCAAGGCCAAGCTCATGGTACGTCAAATCAGTGGTGCCATTGCGAGGCGCATTGTGTGCCCTGTTCAAGCAGGCCAGACCTTTGCTCAGGGGGAGAAATTCGGTATGATCAAATTTGGATCTCGAACCGAGCTGTTTGTACCTGTTCAAGATGACCTCAAGTGCTGTGTTAAAAAGGGCGATATTGTCAAGGCAGGTTTAACTGTCGTGGCAAGGTACCGATGATGGCAAATTCCAGGTACAGACATAGAAGAAAACAGTTTCTTAATCGGGTCAAAAGGCGTCCGGTCAAGACCATTGCCATCTTGCCCTCTCTGGTCACGACACTCAACGGCGTCTGTGGCTTTGGCGCGATTGTATTTGCCGCCGGCGGCACACCTATTGGACGGTTCGACAATCACATGGTTATTGCCTGCTATCTCGTGTTCATCGGGATGATTGCTGACATGATGGACGGTCATCTCGCTCGCCTCAGCCAAAGTACCTCTTCATTTGGAGGTCAGCTCGACAGTCTGTGCGACATCGTCAGTTTTGGTGTGGCACCTGCCTTTATCATGCTCAATCTTATCACAGGTCTGTTAGCCGAGACAACTCTGGTAAGTCAGCACCTGATTTTGCGTGGCCTCTGGCTCTGCGCCCTGGTGTTTGTGTGCTGCACTGCCATCCGTCTGGCACGATTTAACGTGGAAAATGAGAAAACCCACTCAGAGGACCATTCAACCTTTACAGGATTACCAAGCCCGGCCGCTGCAGGCCTGGTGTGCAGTCTGACCCTGGTATATGAGCTATACGAAAAAACAGGTCCCACCGCAATCATTCCCATTATTCTGCCCCTGGTAACGCTGGGTGCTGGCGTGCTCATGGTCACCCGTATCAAGTACCCGCACATTCCCAACTATTACCTGAAGGGCAAAAAACCAATCAGCTATCTCATCAAACTTTTGCTGCCCATATGGGCTCTGATCGTATACACAGAGATCAGCTTGGCCCTGTTCGCATGCGGCTTTGCTTTGAGCGGCTTGTTCAGAGCAGCCTTTGAAAAAATGCGACGAAAAACACCTGTCCCTGCGGAGCCAACCCCCTCTCTCCTTCCTGATTCTGCTGCAAATTAGGTTTCTATAACGCAGCACTTAGAAATAAGTTGATCCCTGCCCCAGTTCTTTTATGATGGTACGTTTCACTTTCAACATATTGAAGACCTGCTCGCCGCGCGATTGGCCAAAATCGATCCCGCCTAGGAGATATCATGGCAACAGACAAAATCCTGTATACCAGCCCCCTGGTTGAACGCAACGCATCCAGGGCCATGTCCGAACTATTGGGTGCACAAAAGAAACACAGCACATGGCGTCGACTCTGGCTCGAACTGGCCAAAGCCGAGAAGAAACTTGGTCTGGACATCAAACAGACCCAAATCGACCAGATGGCCAAAAATCTGGACAACATCAATTTCACCAAAGCCGCCAAATACGAAAAGAAATTTCGCCACGACGTCATGGCCCATATCTATGCCTTCGGTGACGTGGCGCCAAAAGCAGCGTCTATCATCCACCTCGGCGCCACCAGTTGCTTTGTGGGCGACAATGCAGATCTGATCATTATGAAAGAGGCCATGCAGCTCGTCACCAGCAAGGTGGCGAGCGTGATCGACCTACTGGGCAAATTCTCCAGACAGTATAAGTCCATGGTTACCCTGGGCTTCACCCACTATCAACCTGCTCAGCTGACCACCGTGGGCAAGCGCGGCACACTTTGGTGTTATGAGTTTGTCATGGACCTCCAGGAACTCGAGCACCGCATCTCGACCCTGCCCTTTAGGGGCGTTAAGGGCACCACTGGCACACAGGCCTCATTCCTGGATCTGTTCGATGGCAACCATAAAAAGGTCATGCAACTGGATGAAACGCTGGCCAAGGCCTTCGGATTCAAAGAACGCTGTGCCGTAACAGGCCAGACATATCAACGTAAGATCGACGCTATGATCGTTAACACGCTGGCCTGTGTGGCCCAATCAGCCCACAAACTCGCCAATGATGTCCGTCTCCTGGCCAATCTCAAGGAAATGGAAGAGCCCTTTGGCAAGGATCAGATTGGCTCATCTGCCATGGCCTACAAACGCAATCCCATGCGATGCGAACGCATCACGGCCCTGAGTCGGTTTGTACTCAGCCTGACATCCAGCCCCATGATGACCGCATCAGAACAGTGGTTTGAACGCACACTGGATGACTCGGCCAACAAACGCATCGTCATCCCGGAAGCCTTCCTGGCCATAGACGGTATCCTGGAAATTCTGATCAATGTACTGGACGGTTTGGTCGTGTACCCGAGAGTCATTGCGTCCCACGTCCAGGCAGAGCTGCCCTTCATGGCCACTGAAAATATACTCATGGCAGGCGTCAAGGCCGGCGGCAGCCGCCAGGACCTTCACGAAAAGATTCGTCAGCACTCCCACGAAGCGGCTGCCCAGGTCAAGCAACTCGGCAAATCCAATGATCTGATCGAACGCCTCAGTGCTGATCCAGACTTCGCCGGTATTGACCTCAAGGCCGTACTCGATCCCAAACTCTACATAGGACGCTGCCCGGAACAAGTCAATGAGTTCATCAAAGAACAGGTTGCCCCCATCCGTCGCAGACATAGAAAAGCCCTGAATCACAAAGTAGAATTGAATGTGTAGAACAGTATGCGGTTTTGAGTGTTTAGTGTTTGGTGTTTAGTGTTTAGTACGCTGCTTACTGAGCACTGAATACTTTCTTGGACATGGCGCGGTCCATTCGCGTTTTCCAATCCATCAGATATTCTTTGCGCCACTGATTCACGGTTTTTGCGCCGTTCTTCTGATGGTCACTCCAACGCTTGTCTGGATTGTCATGCCAATAGGTGGGACGTGTTTCCGGTTCAGGCCTTACAAAAGCCCCACCCCAATGAGGTGCCTCTGGCGTATTGGGGGGGCCATGTAAAAGGTAGAGGACACTGGGCGTGTCGCCCATCTTGATGTCGGCTTTCTTCTGATTCAAGAGTGTGCCCAGATCACCGTGGCCCTTGACATGCACCTTGATAAAAGGTCTGTTGCCCAGGTTACCTGTCTGAAGACCTCCCATGTACATCCCCCGAAATGTTGTATCGTTCTCAATCCACCATAGATCAGGATGATTATTAAAGAGGTAATCCCTTGCCTTGGGATCATTTCGAGTGTTCCAGGACCCGATTGAATAGACTCGTAATTTGGCCTTGATGCCGGGATCTTTGTGTACAGCCTGCGCCACATCCGTGATGGAACCCCAGACAAGCACATAGAGAGGACGTGGATCATCAACTCTGCCCCGCTCAATGATCCGTTGCGCACCCTCGCTGATGGCCTTACCCGGCTTTTCATCCGACTGCGGGTCTATCGCACCCTGACGGACGATCTTGCGCAGGGCATCAGGTGCAGGATACTCGCTGGACCATGTATGCAGATAGGTGTAATCATTTTCGTAGGCAGCAATACAGGTCAGAATGTCCCGCGCCCGACCGGCCTGTGGTGGAGAGCTGATCAGACCCTCAGTATCAAAGACATCGGCATAGACAAGGTAATGTACCATGGACTGGAAATCGTCAGGGTCACTCCCACCAATGTCCGTGGAGACGACAACACGTGGTTTCTCACGCGCATCCATTGGATTGCCAAAGGCTGTTGTGAGAACAATTAGACTTAAAACAAAGATGAATTTCGAAGCCATGTGCAAGCCCTCTTTATTATTTGCGGCTTTAATCTGGACCCCAATATTATAAGCAGAATGGCCTGACATCGAGACTTAAATAACAGGACTTTTGTAAAAAGCCCTGTGGTGTACAGTTTTTGGTTTCAGTTTTTAGTAAAACGCGTTTTTCATGCTGTAAACTGAAAACTTGAAGTTTGCAAAACTCCAGTTAAAAAAAGAAAAATCAGGTTGGACACTCATTTTCCAACCTGATTTTTTACTGCGAATTATCCGTATTTAACTATTTCTTCTGGCGTTTCAACTCCAGAGTTATGCTCGGATACATATCTGACCAACCGCTGTTGCTGATGTTCCTGATGTCAATCTGCATGGTATTGCGGTCTTTCTGAGAGTGAGTAAACTCAGTGACTTCCTTATCTCCGTAGCTATTTGAGGTGGTTTGCCTCAAGACAGCCGTCCCGTACTCCCCGGTCCAGGTGCCTTTGACTGAATTGCCAAGGGTATCTGCAGCAACCTGCACCACTTCACCGTCAGCCGCATTAAATATGATGATGCCCTTGTATTGAAATTCCGACGTCTTCAGCGCGATGCTGATCATGTTCTTTTCCAATTCATATTTATAGGTCAGAGTCACAGTCTCACCATCGACCCAGGCCGACCAAGTCCCCATCATCCATTCATCGCCGCCTTCCTTGACAAGGTTCCCCAGGCTTGACTGAGCCCACACCTGACCTGTGCATAGTAGGAAAAGAATCATGGCAATAAGTAAACTGGATTTCTTGCCCATGCGTGATTTGGCTTGTGCTTGTTTTTTCATGTCTGTCTTTCTCCTTGTTTTGAAATAGGTTTGCCTATGTGGGTATCTGGATTTTCCTGATAACCGTAGTTTTCACATGTATAACAATCAACTTGGGTCTTTCCGTATAATAAAAAACACAATACTTCGACGAATTGGCACAATTCACCGAAGATGGCAGAGGTAAACCACAGCGAGACATATTGTCTTGTGTCTAACCAACGCGATTGTATAATCATATATCATTGCATTTTATCAATAGGACTTTTGAAAAAGCGCTGTGGTGTACAGTTTTGGGTTTTCAGTTTTTAGAAAAACACGTTTTTCCTGCTGAAAACTACCTACTGAAAACTGAAAACTTGAAGTTTGCAAAACTTCAGTTATCAACTCAAGGAGCCACCAAGATGAGTGAGCAAGGAATCGTGGAGAATCATCGATCTGACAATGCCAACAAAAAGCTGGAACGTTTGGCAAAGGCACTCTCACATCAAGAGCCGGATAGAGTGCCCATCAGTGACTTTTTCTGGGGCAGTTTCATCAAACGCTGGAAAAAAGAGCTAAACCTGCCTGACGACGCAAATCCCTATTACCACTACGACCTCGACTGGATCGTCACTGTGCCCAATATGGATCCCACGATTCAGGCGTTTGAGACCCTAAAAGAAGATGACTCTGAGGTCGTGGTAAAAACGGGCTTTCACGCGACCCTTCGCAAGAAATTTGATTTTCCCATGCCAGAATTTGTTGGCTGGGATATTGATTCCCTGGAAAAGTTGGAACAGTTCGAATTTGATGATCCCTTTGACCGCCAACGATATTTTGAAGCAGGGGACAACCAGATTGCCGGTGTGGGCGACGGGTTTGAACGCAATTCTCCGGCCTGGATAAAAACCGTCAAGTCATTGCGCCCGGATTTCCCGGTATTCGGCAGCATGATCGAGTGTTCTGAATGTTTGATTCGCCTTGTAGGACCGGAGAATAATATGCTCTGGATGGGACTGTATCCGGAACGCATGGGGCAGGCCATCAACCGTATTGGCCAGTTTTATCTGGATTGCATGAAAGCGGAGATTGAGGCCGCCGGGGGGCTTCTGGATGGCATGGTCATTTGGGGCGATGTGGCCTACAAGAACGGATTGTTCTTTTCGCCAACCTACTGGCGCAGGTATTTCAAACCCTGGGTGCAGGCCATGACAGCCTTGTGTCACGAGCATGGTTTGCATGTGATATATCATGGCTGCGGCAATGTAAATTCAATATTCCAGGACTATATTGACATTGGCATCGATGCGTACAATCCCCTGGAAGCCAAGGCCAGCATGGATGCCGTGACATTGCGTAAACAGTTTGGCCACAACATCGCCTTCTGTGGCAACAGTAACATGCAGGTCTGGGAAACCGGTGATCAAGACCTGATTCGCAAGGAAGTCTTGCGAAAACTAAATGCGGCCAAGGGCGGCGGCTTTATCTTTCAATCGGACCATTCGGTGAGCAGCAGTGTCTCAGGAAAGACCTATGACTACATTGTAAAGCTGGTGCGTAAATATGGGCAATACCCTTTGAACTTGGGCGAATTCGATACGGAAATATAAAAGGATGAAGTGTGCAATGGTATTTCGAATCAAATGGCTTGTTTTATGCCTTGGCTGCCTGATGAGTTATGTGGGTTGGGCAGCCGATCCAATAGCGAATATTCCCTTCCCGGATGCACTAGAAGCAGCCACGGTGATTGAATCCAAAATCACCGACATCGGTCGCGAGGTGCTTGTGCTTGGTAATGGTGACCTAAAACGGTAAACCGCGGATACCAGATGATCGCGGCGTTGTGAGAATGGCGACCAGGGCTGGTCAAGTGCTTGAGTTTAGCCCTCCATCAAATATGAAAAACTGATTTGAAATCCCGTGGAGAATAAAGATGATCAAAAAGACAGTTGCAATCGTATTTCTCGGAGTGCTTTACTGTTCGATCAACCCAATTCGTATATACGCAGCTAAAGACAAAACTGATGACCTGAGCAAGCATGTCTATGTTGTCCCTAACTTTCATCCAGCCTCCTGTGGGTGGCTCACTGATTTTTCCAAAGAACGAAACTACTGCGCCAACAGCTATCTTGATCATCTTGATCGTGTGACATCGGATACGTCCTATGCCTTTGTTTTGTCAGAAGTGAACAACATGATCGCAATCTTGAACTTCCAGCCGGAGCGTTTTGCCGAACTAAAGCAACGTATGCACGAAGGTCGCATCGAAGCTGTCAATGCGTTCTTTCTGGAACCGACCATCTGCCTATCCGGCGGTGAAGCATTAGTCAAGCAAGGTGTGGAAGGAATACGGTGGCAAAAAGCCATGCTGGGCATGAAACCGCGTCACTGTTGGATGATCGATGCAACCGGTATGCACGAGCAGATGCCTCAGATCGCGGCAGGTCTCGGCTTGGAAACACTGGTTCACTGCCGGAACAATCCTTCCGGCAGTGCCATCTACTGGGCCCAAAGTCCCAACGGTACGCGTATTCCAACGGTTTCATCAGGCCACTACAATATCTGGACCTCAGTTTTTCGAACGGAGAAACCCTTACCCAAAGCGGAGCTGGATAAACTCATCAGTCAAGTACGAACGCGGCAACACCACGCTCATGCCTCCCGTATCAGTAAAGTGCAAACACCCGATGAAATACCCTTTCTTGTGTTAGGCGGGAGTGGTGATTACAGCATGGCGCCGCGTTACGCCCACTACCCTCATAAATTCGTGGAACAGTGGAAGCAGGCTGCGCCGGATCTACCTATGCGTTTTGCTACGTTCAGTGAATACATGGACGCAGTTTTACCGCTTATTCAGTCTGGCAGCATTACGTTGCCCACACAGGGTGCTGGTTGGGATTTTTCCTACCTGGCATTCTGGATTCAAAATCCGAAGGTCAAGCAACGCTATCGTATCAGCGAACACAGGCTCCAAGCCACAGAGATGCTAGCCACAATTGCCAGTTTGCAAACCGATCTTTCTTATCCCGCCCAG
>Ga0307990_1001320_pt1 | contig 21017 bp, 14 predicted proteins | sample EllFjometagen129_FD_203168 | JGI IMG/M metagenome (GOLD analysis project Ga0307990, IMG submission 203168) | Marine microbial communities from Ellis Fjord, Antarctic Ocean - #129 | ecosystem: Environmental > Aquatic > Marine > Unclassified | place: Southern Ocean | collected 2014-10-08
TTTATTCACGATTTCAACCGTCTATTTTTTATAAAATGTTGTCGGCAGAAGAATATGCAGGTATTCAGGAAATGCTTTACGATTATGAAGGGTTTTATGTGCAACCCAGGGTGATGCGGCAATATGCGGAGAAAATTGGTGCGCACATTATGGGTGATATCGGGGAAGTTAATGATAACATGATTGCTAGCGATGCTTATTATCGTATGGGAGATTATGCCGGAGTAAACGGAATTGAAAAGTACTATGAAAAAAGCTTGCGCGGTAAAAAAGGGGTCAAAATATTTCTTGTAGATGCGCACAATCGAATTAAAGAATCCTATAAAAATGGAAAATTTGACACCTTGCCTGAAGCCGGGAAATCGTTAGTTTCCAGCATTGATATTGACTTGCAGGCATATGGAGAAACCCTTTTTGAAAATAAAATTGGGGGTTTGGTTGCCATTGAACCCAAAACAGGTGAGATATTGGCATTGGTATCTTCTCCGGGGTATGATCCAAATTTACTTGTCGGAAGAAAACGTGGGTTTTATTATGATAGTTTGCTAAAAGCACCAAATAAACCATTAATTAATCGTGCTATAAATTCGGCTTATCCACCTGGAAGCACCTTTAAGGTTGCTCAGGCGATTGTCGGGTTAGATGATAATTTAATTAATGAAAATACATCAATTCCTTGTAATAAATCATGGGTGAATTGTCACAATCATCCTCCCGCTACCGATATAATTAAGGCGGTTCAGTTCTCCTGTAATCCGTATTTTTATCAAGTGTTCAAGCGTATGGTTCAGCGTGGATATGAAGAGAGTGTTTTCAGGGATTCGCCCATAGGCTTAGATATGTGGAAAGAAAAAATCAGTTTGTTCGGATTTGGACAATCGCTTGATATTGGCTTGCCTTCAGTAAGTTCTGGACAGATTCCGGGTTCGGATTATTACGATGCACTTTACGGACAATATCGGTGGGCATTTTCCACCATATATTCATTGAGTATCGGTCAGGGAGAAATATTGGCAACTCCTTTGCAGTTGGCACATTTTGTGTCTATTGTTGCAAATCAAGGGTATTACTATATACCTCATATTGTGAAATCTGTTGGAGTAGAGGGAAAAGAAGCAAAATATCGCAAGAAATATATTCTTCCGTTTAAACCAGAAGTTTATCCTCCAATTGTTGAAGGGATGAAAAATGCAGTCAATGCACCTCACGGAACAGCTGGGTTGGCACGAGTTAAAGATATTACAGTATGTGGAAAAACCGGAACGGCACAAAATCCGCATGGAGAGGATCATTCAATATTTATGGCCTTTGCTCCAATGGAGAATCCTAAAATTGCAATTGCTGTTTATGTTGAAAATGCTGGTTATGGCGGTACCTGGGCTGCCCCAATTGCGAGTTTGATGATTGAAAAATATCTTACAGATACAATTACTAATAAATGGGGTGAAGAACGAATTTTAAACGCAAATTTAATTCCTGAAACTGAGGATGAGAACGCGGATTAACATACTGAAACAGTTAGACTGGTTTACGATTGGAGTATTTCTACTCCTTGCAGTCATTGGTTGGTTTAGCATTTTTTCCTCTTCATGGGAAGGGATCGGGGATCGTATGTTTGAGCCGGGTAGTAGACAAATGAAACAAGCGGTTTGGGTTGGATTGTCTTTTGTGATGATTATTTTAGTTTTTCTGTTTGACAGCAAATTCTTCTCTGCTTTTGCTTATGTATTGTATGGTGTGGCTATGTTTTCATTAGTTGCGGTTTTAATTTTTGGAAAAGAGGTTAACGGCGCACGTTCATGGTTTGAGTTTGGTAGCTTTAGATTTCAACCTGCAGAATTTGCAAAAATATTCACAAGCCTTGCCCTTGCACAGCTTTTATCATCGTTTCAATTTAATTTAAAAAAAGTGAAACACCTAATTTTTGCATTTGCAATTATTATGATTCCTGTAGCTATGATTATTTTGCAAAATGATACAGGGTCAGCACTCGTGTTTTTCGCTTTAATTATTGTGCTTTATCGAGAAGGAATGAAATCAACTTACCTTTTTATTGCGATAGCTGCGGCATTATTATTTATCTTGTCTGTGCTTATTTCGCCCGGTTGGGTATTGGCAGGCTCTGCATTTGTGTTGTTGCTGCTGTATTGGTTAAATGAACATGATAATAAAGGTTTTTTCGTAGCGTTATTTATTGCCGTGGGGTTTGCTGCCATTTTGGTTTTTCTTAAACAAAGAGAAATCTTGAATTTGAGTTTCGTGTGGATTGTTACCATTGCTGTCTTGATTACCTTATTGAGTTTGTTGCCGGGAATGTTGCGTGCACGCCGCAATACGGCTTTGGTTTTAGGTGGAATCTTACTCGGCACATTCGTTTATATTAATACCCTCGATTATGTTTATTATAATGTCTTGCAATCACATCAGCGGGATAGAATTGAACACACACTGGGTTTGAAAGATGATCCCCTCGGTATCGGATATAATGTAAATCAAAGTAAAATCGCAATTGGCTCCGGTGGTTTTTCAGGAAAAGGATTTTTACAGGGAACTCAAACAAAATTTGATTTTGTGCCTGAACAGAGTACTGATTTTATCTTTTGTACAATTGGTGAGGAATTTGGATTCCTCGGAACCGGACTGGTTGTCCTTTTATTTGCAACGCTGCTGGTTCGCCTAATCATGCTGGCAGAAAGACAACGATCCAAGTTCTCAAGAGTCTATGGTTATGCCGTTGTGTCGATATTGTTTTTTCATGTGACCATAAATATCGGGATGACAATCGGCTTAATGCCGGTTGTCGGAATTCCTTTGCCGTTTTTTAGTTATGGAGGCTCTTCCTTTATGGCATTTACCTTATTTCTTTTTATTTTCCTGAGATTAGATGCCAATCGGTTAGAGATATTCCGTTAATCCTTTTTCCAAATAAGTCCCTTTAATTTAGATAGTAAAAATTAAACATTTCCTACAATTGATTTGTTGTAGATAGCATAAGTTTTAATTAAAATCCAGAACTATGTTAACAGATATTGAAATTGCAAGAAAAGCAAAAATTCAACCAATAAAGGACATTGCTGCTAAGCTGAATGTGATTGAAGACCAACTTGAACCTTATGGACATCATAAGGCAAAACTTCCGCTGAGTTTGATTGATGAGGAAAAGCTTAGCAAGTCAAAACTAATTTTGGTAACTGCCATAACACCAACTCCTGCAGGAGAAGGAAAAACAACGACTTCCATTGGTTTAACTCAAGCGATGAATCGAATCGGTCATCAAACAACGGTGGTTTTGCGTGAGCCATCACTTGGCCCGGTGTTTGGAATTAAAGGTGGTGCTGCAGGTGGTGGATATTCTCAGGTGATTCCCATGGAGGATATCAATTTGCATTTTACTGGTGATTTGGCTGCCATTGAAAAAGCACACAACCTGTTATCTGCATTGATTGATAATGAATTGCATTTTCAGGAACATAATTTAGATATTGATCCCAGAACCGTCTCATGGAAACGTGTAATGGACATGAATGATCGTACATTACGTCATATTGTGATCGGACTTGGAGGTAAAACGCAAGGCGTGCCTCGTGAAACTGGATTTGATATTACTGCTGCTTCAGAGGTAATGGCAATTTTGTGTCTGGCAAGCGATCCAACCGATTTGAAAAAACGACTCGGAAATATTTTTGTCGGATTTACGTATGATAAAAAACCCGTATATGCCCGCGATTTGAATGCACAAGGTGCAATGGCAGCTCTCTTGAAAGATGCAATTAAACCGAATTTGGTGCAAACACTGGAGGGAAATCCTGCAATCCTTCACGGCGGACCGTTTGCAAATATTGCTCAGGGTACTAATTCGATTTTAGCAACAAAAATGGGAATGTCTTTATCGGATTATGTCGTGACCGAAGCCGGGTTTGCTTCTGAGCTCGGTGCAGAAAAGTTTTATGATATTAAAGCACAATACGGAAATTTGAATGTGAATGCAACTGTTATTGTGGCAACCATTCGAGCCTTGAAATATCATGGTGGTGTATCGGTTAAGGATTTGAAAACACCGAATTCCGAAGCCGTGAAGAAAGGACTTGATAATTTGGATAAACATATTGAAAATATTCGTTTGTTTAATATTAATCCGATTGTTGCAATTAATCAATTCAGTGCAGATACAGATGAAGAAACACAAATTGTAATGAATCACTGTGAAAGCATGAATGTACAGGTGGCTGTTAACAGTGCTTGGGCTGATGGTGGAAAAGGGGCGGAAGAGCTTGCTGAAAAAGTAGTGAAAGCTGCCGACAGCTGTACTGTATGCTTTGAGCCTTTATATAAATTTGATTGGGATGTTGAAAGAAAGATTGAAACCATTGCCACAAAAGTATATGGTGCAAAATCCGTAGAATATTCGCGCAAGGCAAGAAAGGATTTGGAAACCATACAAAAACTCGGCTTAGATAAAATTCCGATTTGTATTGCAAAAACTCAAAAATCATTATCTGATAACCCATTGTTACGAAATCGACCAAAAGATTTCATTCTGAATATCAGGGAAATTGAAATTGCAGCGGGAGCAGGATTTATTGTCCCGATTGCGGGTGATATTATGAGAATGCCCGGATTGCCACGTATTCCGTCAGCAGAAAATATTGATATTGATGAGAATGGACAAATTTCTGGTTTGTTTTAGTCTGAATAACTTAACCCGGAAAATTCATGCCATTCCCTTTGTGCAGATGCAAGGTGATACGCTGAGTGTGCCGAAGTGCGCCTAAGCCTGCATCCCTAATTTTTTTGCAATTTTTTTGTCGATAGGTGTGTACCAAAATCCTATCTCAATTTAAAAAAATCCCATTCATTTTCAGAATAATCTAACAAGCGAATAAAATCTTTTGTGCTGATTTTTAAAATGGCATTGTGCATATTGGGTAAAAATGTAACGTGCTCCACATCTTTAAGTGACTCGTCAACAAATACTTTGCTGTGATTTTCTGTGTCGTTTAGTAAAGAAAAAACAGATACCGCACCCGGCTTGGTTTTTATCCATTTATCCATTCGCTTTTCAGAGGCAAAACTGATTTTCCCTTTTTTAAAATGGGCTTCCAAAATTTTTACCCGAAATTCCTCATAATATTTTGAGATGACGAGAAAATGCTGATTCCCTTTGTGATTGCGTAGAAATAGATTTTTGCATCGTTCTGCTCCAATGCGTTTCCAAAATGCGCCGTCATCTTCTGAGGAAAAATCACGGGGCGACTCGTAATATTCGTAAGGAATCTCTAATTCGTATAATGTGTTATAAACAATGTTTTGACCAATCATTTCTGATTATGCTTTGAGTAATATTGGTTTAATAATTCGTGTGCTGCACTGAAAGAGGATTTTTTATCACTTAAAACCTGAGTTTCCATTGCTTTGATTTGTGTTTTCATCCCTTCAGACGAATAAAAATCTGCTTTCAAGCTCTCATTTATGGTTTCGTACATCCAGTATCTTGCTTGTTCTTTGCGTCTTGCGTCAAAAAATCCGTTTCCGCGAGTTTTCCCAACATATTCCTGTACAGTATCCCAAATTTCCTGTATTCCTGATTTTGTGAGCGCCGAGCAGGTTAATACTTTTGGAATCCAGCCGCTTTCGGTGGGAGGGAACAGATGCAATGCAGATTTGTATTCCGCTTTTGCCAGCTCTGCCCGCTGAAGATTGTCGCCGTCAGCTTTGTTAATTGCAATAGCATCGGCCATTTCCATAATGCCACGTTTGATGCCTTGCAATTCATCGCCGGCGCCGGCAAGCATTAATAATAGGAAAAAATCAACCATGGAGTGAACGGCAACTTCAGATTGTCCGACACCGACGGTTTCAACAAATATGGTGTCAAATCCGGCTGCTTCACATAAAATAATGCTTTCACGGGTTTTACGGGCAACACCGCCTAGTGAGCCGGCCGATGGTGAAGGACGAATAAATGCATTTTCATCCGAACTTAACAAATTCATTCTGGTTTTATCGCCGAGAATACTGCCTTTGCTGCGTTCTGACGAGGGGTCGATCGCAAGTACTGCCAATTTTTGTCCCGATTTAACCAAGCTGTGACCCAAACTTTCTATGAAAGAAGATTTTCCTACACCCGGAACACCTGTAATGCCTATGCGAACAGAGTTTCCGGCATGTGGCACGCAAAGATTTATAATGTCTTGAGCAAGCTGTTTTTGTTCCGGCAAACTGCTTTCAATCAATGTAATAGCCTGGCTTAGAAGCGTGCGGTTTCCGTCCAGAATTCCCTTTGCATATTCCTTGGCGGACAATAGTCTGCGTTCGCGTTTAAATTTCAAATGCGGATTTACCTGTGGGGGATGATCCACCCCATCATTAACATGCAAGGCTGAATCTTTCCGTTTACTTTCTTCTACCTCTCCTTTGAAATGCGATTGTTTTTTTTTCATCAGTAGTGGGCTTTTTTGTCCAGGTAGTTTTGAATGTAATCCTTTACTCCGTCTTCTAACTTAGTGAACTCTCCCTTGTAGCCGGCATTGCGTAGTTTTTTCATTCGGGCTTCAGTAAAATACTGATATTTATCCCGTAGTTCCTCAGGAGTATCCACAAAACTGATGGCTTCAGGCAGGTTCATGGCTTTAAAACAGGCTTTTGCCAAATCGTAAAATGTTCGGCTTTGTCCGGTACCGAGATTATAAATTCCTGAGTGTTTTCTTGTTTCCATAAAATGAAGCAGCACGTCGCACACATCTTTTACATAAATAAAATCCCTGCGTTGTTCTCCGTCTTTGTAATCGTCGCGGTGAGAGCGAAAAAGTGTTATGTGTCCGTGTTCACGAATTTGCCTGTGGGCGTGCATAATAACCGAACCCATTCTACCTTTATGGTACTCATTTGGCCCATATACATTAAAGAATTTAAAACCTGCCCAAAATCCTGACTGATTTCCGCTTTCGGCTTGTTGCAGTGCCCAAATGTCAAACTGATTTTTCGATTCGCCGTAGGGATTTAACGGTTTTAGGTTCTTAATAATTTCATGATTATCATCGTATCCCAGTGAACCGTCGCCGTATGTTGCTGCCGAAGATGCATAAATCAGCGGAATCCCAAATTCGGTACAGGTATTCCACACAGATTTGCTGTAATTCAAGTTCAGTTCATCAAAAATATCAGGATTATACTCCATGGTATCAGTGCGTGCCCCAATATGAATCACAAATTGTATCCATCGCTGGTTTTTCTTTAACCATGGTATCAGCAATTTTCGGTCAATTTTTTCCGTGAAAATTTTTGAGATGTAATTTGGAGTTTTTTCAGTTTTCGTGAAATCATCCACAATCACAATATCTCTGTATCCTTCCTGATTTAATCGGGAAAGCATGCATGAACCGATGAATCCGGCAGCTCCGGTTAGTACAATCATAATCTGTTAAATTCTAAAGCAAAGATACAAAATTTGTGGGCAAAGTCCGGAAATCCCATATGTTATTGAATGGTTTTTATGGCTTGGGCGCCTAAAACCGTCTTCTGCTACTATCTATGCACACAACTTGTGGGTTTGTGTCTGGTTCAGCACGGGCTTCCGCTGGTCGCCGTCCTGAACCTGCACAAATCCACACAAGTTGCATGCATAGGATAATCCGCATCCGCCGGGGCGCAGCGCTGTCTGCCAAATTTTTTACATATCTGCTAAAAATTAAGCCAAAAATTTATCAGGATTGATAAAAATTCGGGTAATAAAGTACTTTTTGCCATAAAAGCTATCTCCAACGGGAAGCGTATTAAAACTTACTAATTAAGACAGCAGGTAAAAAGTTGGTATTTTCTGCTTTAGTATTTAATGATTTATTGATAATCCAGCTTGTTTTTGCGGAATGTGAATTGTTGAAGGCAACAATATTTTTTAATGTTTTCGGCATTTTAAACGCTTTGGATTTAACTTCTACAGGTATGATTGTTTCCATTGTATCAATAATAAAATCGACTTCTGATCCGTCAAGCGTTCTGTAATAGTAAATTTTATGATGTGTTTTTATTTTTCTGCTAATCTCCAAAAACACAAAATTTTCTAGCAATGCGCCTGCATCACTTCGCGTTTCAGGATGGTTGAAATTTCCTAAAATGACATTTCTTAAACCAATATCCGTAAAGTATAGTTTTTTCATTTTTGTGATAAGCTTTTTCTTATTTGAATGAAATGGATCAATCCGTTGAATGATAAACATTTGCTCAAGTAAGTCTAAGTATTCTTCTGATTTTCTGTATGATAATCCACAGGATTTTGAAATATTATGGATGTTTATCATGTTTCCTATTTCAATTGCTAAGATACGAAGCATCTTGTTGAATCCGACAAAATCCTCATTTCGAATAAAGGACCTAACGTCTCGCAATAAATAGGTTTTATAAATGTCATTCAACAACTCTGCTTTCTGGTCTGTGTCTGTGGTTTCAGTTAACCGAGGAAACCCACCATAAATTAAATATTCATTCAAAATTATTTCAAATCGCTTATCAATTACGGCGTAATCTGTTTCTATAGTGTATTTTTCATATAATTTACTAAGCTCAGGCTTTGAAAACATTAGGTTTTCTGTAAACGATAAGGAATAAACATCAATAAAGCGAACCCTACCAGCAAGCGATTCCTTGACATGTTGATAAATCGTTATGCTTGAACTGCCTGAACAAATAATCTTTAGTTTTGGATTGTGGTCAGTTAGTAGCTTTAGTTTTGTGTGAATTTCATTGATAAATTGAAATTCATCCAGTAATAAAAATCCATTCAAATCTGAATCAAGGTGAATTTTAAGATAGTTTTTAATTGTATTTGTATTTTTAAATAGCTCTGCAACATCTGGATCCTGAGCGTCTAAAAAAACTGTTTTCCCATATAATGGGAGGCTTTTCATAATGGAAGTTTTTCCAACTTGTCTTGCTCCTATCAGGACAACAATTGGTAATAGTTGCAGCGCATTATGAATTTGTTTGATATAATTTTCTCGTAAATGTATCATATTTACAAATATAAGATAAAACCTTAAGATAGCCAAATTTTTTACATATCTGATAAAAATTAAGCCAAAAATTTATCAAGTTTGATAAAAATTCGGGTGTGTGTAGGCAAAAATCCATTTTCCTTTTGCTCATTTTTTCCTTCATAGAATTTGTATCTTGCAAGCTGAAAATTTAAAATTGAACTATGATTTCTTTTAACGATAGCAAACTGAACAGTGTGTCAGTCCACCATGTTGGTAATCAGATGAATGACGGGAGCCTTCATTTGTCAAAAAACGCTGTTCCTTTTGATGAGGAATTGTATGATTTGTTCCTTCTTTACTTTTTGAAGACTTTTAAAGTGACAGAGCTTTTTCATTTTTATCATGACGAAGCGATTGAGCAGAATACCGCTTATGCAGCTGCACAAGATATTTTTGAGAATCCTGATAATCTTCACGCTGCATCTGAACGATTGGCTCGGCGGCTTTACAACAAAACCGAAATGGAAAATATTCGCGATGGGGAATTGCATGTGGCATATTTTACTGATTGTATGTCGATGGGAAAATTTACCGATGCTGTCGGCATTTTTAAGTCAGAAATCAAAGAACAATTCATTAAAATTAATTCCCTGACTGATACCCTTGATATCACTCACGATTTTGGGATAGGTACAAGTAAAATTGACAAAGGCTGTCTGGTTTTTAATCAAGAGAAAGAAGAAGGCTATATAGTCGCTGTTATTGATAAAGTGAGTCGCGGTGCTGAAGCGCATTTTTGGGTGGATGATTTTCTGCAAATCATTCAGAGGAAAGATGAGTATTACAACACGCAAAACGTGATGGAAATGTGCAAAACCTTTGTCACGAAAGAATTACCGAACAATTTTGAAGTAAGTAAAGCTGATCAGGCTGATATGCTCAACAAAAGTGTGAATTATTTTAAAGAAAAGGAGCAATTCGATATGAATGATTTCTCGTCTGAAGTAATGGAGCAGCCTGAGGTGATTGACAGTTTTAAAAATTACAAACAAAATTTTCAGCAAGATCGAGACGTTGAAGTACAAGAAAATTTTGACATTTCTGAAACTGCTGTCCAGAAAAAATCGCGATCCTTAAAATCTGTCATAAAACTCGATAAAAATTTTCATATTTACGTTCATGGTAATCGCAATCTCATTGAACAAGGTGAGGATGAAAATGGACGGAAATTTTATAAAATTTTCTACGAGCAGGAGGTGTAGTTTTGTTTTTAATTGGCAAAGGCGCATCCATTGTCTTACAAGACAGCGGTCAGAACGATAAAATTATGGAAGTGCAACAAAGTAGGTGTGCGATTAATCGCATACCCACTTTGTTGCATTCATGAAATCATGATTATTATTTCCAGCGAAAATATTGTCGTTGAGTAAACCTCCAACCCAAACAAAACTTGTCCGGTTTAGACGGATAACCCCCAAACCCGCTGTTTACCGCAGCGGTTTTTTGTTTTTCTGCCACTTCTCATCCCCAAAAGCAGCGTGCAAAATGCAAATAAAATGAATTCCTCAGCTGACTAATTGCGTTCGCACTCAATAAAAACGTAAATATTTTATATTAAAATGGTTTGTTTCTATATTGGGGGGGGCAATTCGTATAAATTGATGAGAATTTCATGAGAAATCCTTGCAATTTGCTTGGTTTTGGTGTATATTTGGTGAATATTTGACAGGTGTTATACAAGGGTAATTGAAATATTTGTATTTATAAAAGAGATATTATGGAGAAAACGTTCTTGATTTTTATGATTTTAGTGCTTGCTGTTTCAGCAATGGCTCAAAAAGAAACAGTGAATCTAGACGTAAATAGTGATAATTTGCGTGAAGTTTTGCCTGTAACTATTTTTACCTATCATGATAAATTTGAGGAGTCATATTATTTTGATATGTTTTATTATTATAACTATGACACTACAGGTATTTTAGAACTTAATACATTAGGGCTAGATAGTTTGTGGACAGCAGGCATGCCAAATAAAGATAATTGGGATACAACTTTTTTAATGCAACATTCACGGCCACTGGCTTTAATGACAGATACTCAGAATTATTATCCAAATAACAATCATTCTGTTTTTAACTTGAATATTGAAAAACCTGCATGGACATATTATTATAATTATTGTTGGAGTCGTTTTTTGTTACAAATGTCATTTGCCTGTGATACTGACACCTTAAAAGACGGATTATTCTTTGAGATATCTTTTGATGGCGGATCTTCATTTGTGAATCTGATGGATTCAAATTTAGTTTTAAATTCTCCAAATGGACCAGATCGAATTGATAATTTTGCTTTTCCTCAGAGCTCATATGTTCAAGATACAATTATTGGTTATTCCGGTATTGTGAAGAATAATTATTCGGAATATACATATATGGAATCTCTAGAAGTTGATTTTCTATGGGATGATGAAAATGGTTTTGATGTTACTGATGCAATCGTAAGAGTGCATTTTGTTTCTGATAGTATAGATAATGCTAAAAAAGGAGTGATGATTGACAATTTATATGTAACAGTTGAAGAGTGGTGTCATTATGTAAATATTGAAGAGTTTAAAGATGAGGAAAACGAGGTAGTTTATGTGACACCAAATCCAGTGAGCGAAAAATCAAAAATTGTTTTTGAGAATGAAAGAAGTGAATTAGCCCAAATTCGGGTTTTTTCAAATACTGGGAAATTAGTAGAAGTATATACAACACGAGAGAATTTTGTTGAAATTATCAAATCTGAATTTAATAAAGGTATATACATTTTTCAAATTCAAGTTGGGGATAAATACTATAATGGGAAATTCGTAGTTGTGTAGCCCTCAAAAAAAACGTCACATTTTTTTTAAACCTAATAAACCTAATTACTATGAAAAAGCAATTGTTTATTTTATTATTTAGTGCGATTCCTTTATTGGGATTCTCACAAGTTGATTTAACAGCCTTGGATAGCTTGAATTACTACCAGCAAATTCAATTTATTGAAGGACAAGGAGAAAGATCAAACAGATTAAGCCAAATGACTGAAAAAGAAAAGAAATGGTATTTCCGGTACAGAGCATTCTGGGATAACAGAGTTAGTTCTGATGGAAATTTTGATAGTTATGTTTCAGCATGGAAAGGGAGTTTTAACAGACAGAAAAGTAGTGGCGCAAAAAACGGGAATGAACCTGCATTGGATTTTGAAAACATAGGGCCTTTCGAGAGTTCAATGAGTATTACAAATTATCTAGGAAGAGCTTCAAGTGTTGCTGTCGACCCGACGAATTCAAGTGTTGTTTATCTTGGCAGTATGTCTGGGGGGCTTTGGAAAACAACCAATGCACTAGCATTTGCGAACTCAGTTGAATGGGAATGTTTAACAAATGATTTCCCTTCAATTGGAGCATTAGATGTTGTTGTAAATCCAAATAATAATAATGAAGTTTATTTCATTGCTAGTTTCTATTCTTCTGGCTTAAGTAATACTCGCAGGTATAGTGCAGGTATTTACAAAAGTACTGACGGAGGACAATCTTGGGTGTGTGATTTTGATATAACGCCTGCTGATCAAATAATGTTAACAAGAATTATGTATCACCCAACTAATAGTAATATTATGTATGCTATGGGTTGTAATTCATTATATAAAAAGGTTTCTGGTGGTACATGGACTCAAATTAGTGGAACCAGTTTATCAAATGCTGATCAACTGTGGGAAATGGTAATTGATCCAGTAAATCCAAGTAATATTTATGTCAGCGGCAAAGTGTATGGAACAAATCAGAATGGACTTTTTAAATCAACGGATGGTGGTTATACATTTACAGACATCACATCAAACTTGGTAGGTGTCTCTGGAAGTACTAGATTAATTGCTATTGATTATAATACGAATGATAATTTACTATATGCAATGTATGACGGTGGAAGACTTAAGAAGACAATAGATGGGGGGATAAATTGGGTTAATGGTTCAACCTATACATCAGATTGTAATTTTACAAGCTATGTAGGTGAATTAGATTTTGCTCCTAACGGAGATGTGTATGTTGGAGGTATCTATATGAGATATAGTTCTAATATGAGTACCTTTAGTCAACTAACCGGAGGTACAATTCATGCAGATGTCCGTGATGTTGGTTTTTCAAATTCCTCAAATGGAGCTCCAGCATTCATAGCAACTGATGGGGGCATCTGTAGATCTACAGTAGGGAATAATACTGGGTGGGAATCTATCAATGGAAATATTTGCCTTACTCAGTTCTTTGGTTTTGACATTAGTGAAGATGAGCCAGAACTCATGATTGGTGGTACAGCAGATTGTGGATCACTTCGTAGAAATCCAGACGGTACATGGGATCACATACTCGGGTCTGATGGTGGTGGAACTGGTATTGACAATTATAATAGTGATAATTGTGTATTGTCATATGGAGCAGGTTCACAGTACATAAGATATTCAACAAATGGTGGCTCTAGTAGTTCTTTTTCACAGGCATTTGGTTCAAATTTCCAAGTCCCTATCTACAATACGCCAGTACATTTTTCAACACATACTACAAATCGGGTATATGTAGGTACATGGAATCTGACTTGGTCAACTGACGGTGGTCAAACTTTTGATAATCACTATACAGGGTTTCCTGGGCAAGTAACAGCAATAGCAGAATCTCCAGTGAGTGCATCGAAGCTAGCAATTGCTACCTATATTAGAGGTGTTTTAAACGGGGAAACAACAGTAAAAGTTAATAATAGCTATGATCCTAATAATCCATATAATGGATGGTACACGTATGATTATACGAAATTTGGTAGTGCTGACTTTTCTAAATGCCCAGTTACTGGTATTGATTATTCTGATGTAAATTCAGATGAGCTTTATATTTGTTTAGGAGGTTTTGAAGATGGCTTGAAAGTATTTAAAAGTCCTTCTACAGTTGGTGGTAACTGGTCAAATATTTCTCATAACTTACCAAACATTCCAATTAATGATATTGCTGAAGATACTGAAACTGGATACATATACGTAGCAACAGATTTTGGATTGTACTATCTTGAATTAGGCACTACCACCTGGTATGAATATTATAGCCCTGATTTACCTTTAATGTCTATTGCACAGATTCATATTAACCAGACAAGTGGAGAAATGATTTTAAGTTCTTTTGGTAGAGGGGTATGGAGAACCGATCTTCATTGTGGGTATTCATCTTCCGATAGTGAGGCAATTACAACGAACACTCTTTGGGATACAAGAAAAAAACTTAAAGGAAATGTCACCATTTCAAATACATCTACACTAACTTTAACTGATGAGTTGAGATTGTCAGATCAGTCAACAATTACAATTAATAATGGTTCTAAACTTGTTGTGGAAAATGGAGGAATTATCAAGAATGGTTGTGATGTTTATTTTGGTGGCATAATCAATGTTGAGCCCGGTGGAATCCTTGAGTTAGGTGATGGTGGAATTATCCAAATGGGTGATGATGGCTTGATTTATGTAAAATCAAGTACATCTTCGAATGGAATGTTTTCATATGCAGGAACTGCTGGCACAGGGGAAATTATTTTAAATGATGACAATACCTGCTTGAATATAGAGGGTGATCTATCCATTGAGGATGATTTGATTTTCACCTTCACAGGTTCCGGCTACATCAAATTCTCAAACCCCGGCGGAGATGCTACCAACAACATTTTCTGCGGCAGCGGTGCATCCATTGTTTTGCAGGGTAGTGGTCAGAACGATAAAATTATGGAAGTGCAACAAAGCTCTGTGCGGTTTCCAGCTGAGCTGAGACGCTTAGAGCTCCGCGATGGAAAAATAGAAATGGGTACTAACGCACGTATGTTGGCTGAAGTCGTTTCAGGCAATGAAAACCACCCCATTATTCTTGACAACATAAAAATCACCTCAGATATTCCAAACACTAACAACAATCACCGTAGTTTCTTTTTCTGGGGACAACCCAATATTACAATCAACGATTGTGTATTTGAATACGGTCAATATGGTTTGTATAATTATACCTATTGGGGTGCTCCGCTAACAATAACAAATTCAATATTCAGATATAACCAAACCGGTTTATACATGTACGATAAAGGCTTGACGCTCACAAATTGTGAGTTTAACAATAACACAGGCAATGCAGTCCATTGTGAAAATATGAGTATGCTTTCAGAATATATTGATTGTTCAATTACTCAAAATAATTATGGAGTTGTGCATCAGGGCAGTTCGACAGCTGATTTAAGCATTGATAATTCAAATATTTCATATAATACACAAACAGGAGTCAAAGTAAATGGAGCTTTTGATTTGGACTTGACATGCAATACCATCAATAATAATCGGTATGGTGTTTATACCCAAAACGGAACGTTTCTCCGGATGGAAAACTATGCACGAAATGATGTGTCTGATAACCAAAAAAGCTTATATCTGAATTATGGCCGTTTGTTTCTTCAGGACGGTTATAATCAGTTGCAATCGATTAATGATGATTATGCTGTTTACGGATATGCTGTTGAAAGAGCCAATTGTGGCACATCCGTAAATGTTTCTGCAACACATAACAGATGGGAAGATAATACAGTTGCAACGCCGCTGATGAATGGTAATTATGCTTTATGGGTTTATGGCTGTTGGCCTAATACTACAGATATAATTTTGGAAGATAATTATCCGAATTCTCAGGTGTGTATTCAGTTTGTCCCACTAGGCTCTAGTCAAATTGAATCTGACCAAACATCTTCAGAACTAAGCATTGAAAGTTCTGAAAATGATATTGGTGCTCAATTAACAAATATGTCATTAGAATCTGCTGAATTGACATCTGAAAGTGAAATTGATGCGATGATTAGTCAGTATATTTCGTTTATTTCAGGCAATATAGATAATTATGCAATTCTATCATCGTCAGTGGTAAATAAAGCTTGGGCAGATATGCATGATCTTGTGGATAAATACTATAAAGTAGTTGATTTAGACTCTGAAAATTTTGGTTTCAATAAGAGCATAGATCAAGTAATGCAGCTTAACGAACAACTCATGCTTGATGCTGATGCCATTTCGTATTACGAATATGCTTTGGATAATGCCCTGCTTGAGCGTTTACGTGGAAATTTTGACGAATCGCTGCTATTGCTTGATAATTTAATTCCTGAATTGGAGGGTATGAACAAACAAACCGCCTATGTAAACCGTTGGATTTGTCATATTGAAGCAGAGCGTGAAGCCGCATTACGCAATATAACACCAGAGGAATTTATGGATGCTGTTGCAATATGCAATGCCGACTATGAAAACACGCTGGAAAGCCTTTCTGATAATTTGGAAGCAGATGAAAGTGCCGAGGAATCATCTACAGCACCTGAAATTCACATAGTGCCAAATCCCAACAATGGTAATTTTACCCTTGAAATTTCTGATTGCACGGCAGGTAGTAGTGTGCGCATTAGTAATGTATATGCACAGCCGGTGTTTACACAAACGTTTACAGAATCTGGCGCACAAACATTGCAGGTTACCGGCCTTTCACAAGGACATTATACCCTTTATTACCTCGAAAACGAAACGGTCATTTCCAGCGAAAATATTGTGGTTGAGTAAAATTTGATGTTAAAAAACTTACCAAAAACCGCTGTTTACCGTAGCGGTTTTTCGATTTCTTCTCTATTCCTCAAAAAAGTAGAAAGCAAAATGGGTAATTAGTTGATCAAAGACGGGAATAGTAAAAGCCCACTAAACCACCTCAATTTGATACGTATCCAACAAACCCAATAATCCCGGATATGCAAAGCGGGCGCCTCGAATTTTGTTTCTCTCAGGATGAATGCTGTAATTTGTTGCTGTTGAAAAATCTGCCTTGCGGATGTCTGTCTGTTGAAACAGACTGCGTGTGAGGTCTGAATGCTCGAAGTTTGCTTTTGAGCAATTTGCCATACTGAAATCACATTCAAAAATTTTGCATGATTTGAATTGTATTGCTTTACAGCTTTTTTCTTGAAAACTGCAAAATTCAAGAATGCAATCAGAAAAATGGACTTCAAACAAAAAATCTGAAGCCTCACTAAAATTAAGTCCTATCAATTTACATTGTTCAAATTTCAGATTTTTCAAGCCTGAAGATTGAAGTTTTGTATTGGAGAAATTGCAATTATTAAAATTACACTCAATGAATTCACATTCGATCAGAGATGCTGCGGAAAAGTCGCAATTTCCAAAATCGCATTGTTCAAATTCCTCCTTGTGCCAAGTTTCGTTCGTGAATATTTGATCCTTTATTTGTTTTTTACTTGTGTATGTCATTTTCAATTTTTTTTGCGTTATCGAGGTCGTCGCTCAAAGCGACGACCTCGATAACCATACTCGCTAAAATACAATTCCAAACTTTTTTGCAATTTCAGTCTGAATTAATGCATCATCTTCGTTAAAGAAATAATTTTTTGCAGATGAAAATTCGTAAAAAATTGCTCTCCTAACAAGATTGCTTTTTACTGGATTCTCATGGATATAGTCAAAAACTGTTTGAGGATAGTTAACTTTAGAATCTATAAAACCTTTAGTCCTATTTTGAGCGTTGAAAGCAGGAGATAGGTTTTTTGGACAGTTAAGACATTCAGATTTTGTTGGATTTTTGAAAAGTGATCCGCTTCTATCTTCTTGCTTGTTAATTGCATTCGTATATGATCTAACCATTATTCCAATTGAATCATTTATACTACGCATTTTGTTTGAAGTTTTGTTTTGATAAATTGTCTGTACGGGCAATTGGAGTTTAATAACTCGTACCATTAAATGGAAATGGTTTGGCATAAGGCAATAAGCAAAAACATCTGCATATGGTTTTACATATTCAATAATTTTCTTCTTAAAGAATTCGTAATTGATGTGTTTGAAAAAGATTCTTTGTCTGTTATTTCCTTGATTATAAATATGATATAAATATCCTTCTTGTAAGTCCATATGTTAATTTGAATTGGTTTTCAAAACAAAATTAGTGATTTTTTTGGAGTTTTTTAGCGAGGTTGTCGTTCAAAGCGACGCTCGCTAAAAAACTCAATTTCCAACTGGCTGTCTGTTAATCGGAAACTCATTCTGTGATAAGGGCTTGGTCCATATGCTTCGATCGCTGCACGATGTACTTTTGTCGGATAGCCTTTGTTTTTACTCCATATATAATGTGGAAATTCCTCGTGAATTTTAAGCATATATTCATCTCTGTGCGTTTTTGCCAATACGCTGGCTGCTGCAATGTTAGTAAAGCGTGCATCTCCTTTTATCATACACTCATATTGTAAATCTTGATAGGGTTTAAAGCGATTTCCATCCACCAAAATGGCTTCCGGTCTAATTTTTAGTTTGTCAAGGGCTTTGTGCATCGCCAAAATTGATGCATTGAGGATGTTGATTTCATCGATTTCTTGTGGCCATACAAACGCAACTCCCCAAGCAATGGCTTGATTTTCAATTTCCGGACGTAAAATATCTCGCTTTTTCTCAGAAATTTGTTTTGAATCATTTAGCAATGGATGATAATAATCGTTCGGTAAAATAACTGCCGCCGCAACAACCGGACCTGCAAGACATCCGCGTCCGGCTTCATCGCATCCGGCATGAATTTTTCCGGGGAAAATATGTTCATTGCTTAATGCCATCCAAACAGGTTTCAATGGATTTCCAGAATTTTTCTGCGGTTTTATCCCATGAAAATTTTTGTCGTTGTTGTTTCCCTTTTTCAATAAGTTTCCGGCAGATAGCTTCATCTTCAGCCAGCGTTTTCATTGCTCCTGCAATTGCTTCATCATCTTTGGGATCAACGAGTATTGCAGCATCTCCTGCAACTTCAGGCATTGAGCTTTTGTTGCTGCAAATAATGGGGATTTCTGTATGCATGGCTTCAACCAGGGGAATCCCAAATCCTTCAAAAAATGGAACAAAGCAGAGCGCATGAGCAGCTGCAAGCACTCCGCTTAAATCTTGCACATTTAGCCTTCCTGTAAAAATGACATCTGTTTCGTGCTTCATTTCGTTTAGGCTTTGCCTTATAGCATTGGTTTTATGCATGGCATCTCCGACAATAACCAACTTGAATCCGGATTTGTCTTCGGTTTTGAATGTGTCGAACGCACGGATTAATCCGGGAATGTTTTTTCTTGGATTTAAAGCCCCAACGAAAATAAAATATGGTTTTCCGTTTGTATAAGTTTTCCTTATTGACAGTTTTTTGCCTTCACTTGCCGGTTGATACATTGCATTTGAACCGTTGTAATACACATCAATTTTACTGGTGTCGATATCATAGGCTCTTGCGATATCTTGTTTGGAAAACTCCGATACGGTTCCGATTCGCATTGCTTTTTTTGACCATTTCGGGAAAAAATATTGATAATATTTTCGAACAAGCTTCGGGAGTTGTTCCGGATAATGTTCAAAATTAATATCATGGATGACTGGCAATGCAGGAGTTTTTGAACGCAAACTCATAAATCCGTCAGGGGAAACAAATAAATCTGCTTTATACTTTTTTAATATGTGAGGAATTTTAAACTCTAACCATATCCACCACAATATTGGATGTCTTGTCGGAGGATTGACGACAACAGGTTTAACATTTGGAGCAAACACAAAATCCTGATGGTATTTTCTGTCAAAAATGAAAATAAATTGATGTTCAGGATGCTTTTTTACTATACGATTCAAGCTTTCATAACTGAACCATCCAATGCCTTCTAGCTTGTCTTTTATTAATAATCTGGTGTTTATAGCAATCTGCATAATTATATAAGTCCTATATGTTGAATTTTCAGCAAATCTTTTTTTGTATCAATTGACAAGGTCTCATGTTCAGTAAATTCGACCTTTATTTTGTATCCGTTCTCTATCCAGCGCAGTTGCTCCAGCGATTCTGCAATTTCCAGCGGTGTTTGGTTCAGCGATGCAATTTCTTTTAGAATATCATAACGATATGCATATAGCCCAATGTGTTTGAAGTATAGGTGGTTATGTATCCATTTTTTCTCTTTTTTTCCACGGTAAAACGGAATCGGTGAACGAGAAAAATAAATGGCTTCTGATTTTTTATTCAGTACAACTTTTGGCTTATTGATATTAAAAATATCATCCATATTGTTGATGGGTTTTACCAAAGTTGCAATTTGCGTTCTTTTCAACCTGAATGGTCGTTTGATTTGTTCAAATTGCTCCGGTTGGACAAACGGTTCGTCCCCTTGCACATTGACAATGACATCAAAATCCATTTTTTCTTGCTCCCTGATGATATCGATGGCTTCGGCGCAACGGTCTGTTCCACTTTTGTGTCGTTTGGAAGTCACGACGTATTTTCCTCCGAAACTTTTAACATTTTCTACAATACGTTTATCATCCGTCGCTACATAAACATACTGAAAGGATTTTGAGGCCTGTTCGAAAACCCGTTGTATCATCGTCTTTCCATCAATGATTACCAGTGGTTTCCCGGGAAACCTTGTGGATGAATAACGTGCCGGTATGATTGCAATAAAATTCATATTTTGATTTTGGCACTAAATTAATCAAAATTCCTTATTTTCATGCCATGAAATCAGAAAGGCATTATTGTTCGGATGATTTCTTTTATAAACGCATTAATGATTTGAAAATATGGAAATTAAAACAATTGCAATGGCGGCTGACCATGCCGGTTACAAAATGAAAGAAGCCGTAAAAAAATGGTTAAAATCCGAAGGTTATGACGTTAAAGATTTTGGAACCGATTCTGAAGAAAGTACTGATTATGCGGATTATGCACATCCTATGGCTGAGTTTGTAGCGTCAGGACAAGCTCAATTGGCTTATACGTTTTGTGGAAGTGGAAACGGAATCAGTATGACAGCTAATAAACACCAGGGAATTCGCTCTGCATTGTGTTGGGAGGAAGAACTTGCCGCATTGGCACGCCAACATAATGATGCCAATGTCTGTTCCATTCCGGCGCGTTTTGTTTCTGAAGAAAAAGGCTTAAGTATTGCT
>Ga0307990_1001321_pt1 | contig 21016 bp, 26 predicted proteins | sample EllFjometagen129_FD_203168 | JGI IMG/M metagenome (GOLD analysis project Ga0307990, IMG submission 203168) | Marine microbial communities from Ellis Fjord, Antarctic Ocean - #129 | ecosystem: Environmental > Aquatic > Marine > Unclassified | place: Southern Ocean | collected 2014-10-08
ACGGATCGTGCTTCTTCAGGAAATCGTGGACCTTCTGACACCACGTTTCTGCACCCGCACGATCGCTGTACCAGCCGTCCGTGCCATTGATCTCGTCCACAACAAACCAGAGAAACAGCACACGGCTGTATCCCCAGCGAGCAATAACATAGCGATGCATCTTCTCCTGATACTGCCAGGCCTCCTGGCTGGAATAGAAGTCGGACATTGTGGTGACCGATTTGTAGGGATTGCCCTTCAGCCATGATTCCCAGACTTTTTCCGAGATGTAGTTGTGAAACCACAGGTTCAGGCCAATATAGATGTCTCGCTGCTCACACCAGGAAAAGACCTGGTCTAAACGGTCACAGACCGCCTGATCGTAGCGTCCCAAACCCGTGGCAAGTGTTTCGAGCATCTCCAGACGGGTGCAAATAAAATTCGTCCCCCGTTGCTTCAGGTTGTCCAGGTCCATTTCCTGGATCTTCCCCCGCGTGCCCTGCCACGGACTATCGTTATACCAGAGCCCCACCCCGTAGAACGAGGTACCGTCCGTGTGGCAGAGGTAACGTTTGTTCTCGGCGATCTGAATGAAACCGTGATGCTTTGACGCAACCGCCGTAAACACCCCCGGGGGGCTTTGCGCCTCTCCTTCTGCATCCTTGACCTTGATGACATAGCGCCAGATTCCTTTTTCCACAGGAGAAAACCGTACCATCCAATGAACATCCACACTGCTGGGATTATAGAAGCCCCACACGGTCCATACTTGGCCGGACGGCGAGGTAAACTCTACTTGTACATCAATCTGCTCAGGATCAAAGGGATTTGTAAACGCGGAATCAAGATTGAGCCAGAGTTCGAATTTCTCGTAAAGCCCGACATTCTCAACCACCGGATAAACGGAGAGTATCTTGGGCGCCCTGCCCAATGCCGTCGGCACGACAGACACACACGTCAGAATGTACCACAGAAGACCGGTTACGAACATTACTTTTGAATTTCTCATGCCGTTAGTCCTTACTATAGACGAATTCAGTTTCCACCAAACCTTTGGCTACAAGCCCTGTTCAGGGCAACACGTTTTTGGGAACTAGACCGCCATCATAATACTATCGTGTGAGCATCTTATCTACGCTTCTATCACCTACAAATATATCTTTTTCCCACCAAAGATCGGGTCTCATCCCAGACACTCAGGAAACAGTGGCGAGAAGCACCAAACCCAAATACAGTCGCCAATGGGCAATATCAAACTGCAAATGTTCCCTGGTCTTCGATATCAACATTTCCTACCATCCACACCTAATGATGGCGAAATTAATGCGGTTATTCACTCTGGTCACATAACTCTGCTTTGCCGGAGTCACCTGCACATCTTTGAACACACTGCAAATATAGCCGTTAATCCACCTGAACTGCTATGAACCATTGTTCAAAGTGTTTTGATTATGGTTCAAATATCATGGTTCTTTACAGCGCAGGCTTTCAATCCGCAACTTCATTATGTGAGGTGCCCCCACCATGGAAGCCTGAATCTTGACGTCACGTGGAACAGTAAGGTATACACAAGTCCTTCTATGTGGGAACGTCTGTTTGTGCCCGACTACAGCGATGACGATGAAATCCATGACCACAATTCCCCTGTAATGTCTGAAACATAGGTGAACAGGATCTTCCTGCCAAGCGGTAAAGGGGACCATTTTTCGGAAAAAACGCGAGTATCGTCGCATGCTATGTAGTGTACGGAGTATGCGGCCAGCTCGTAAAGCTGGGGATTACAGCCAATCACCGACCGGTATTTGATCCACCGCATGCCGCAAGACAGGATCAACATTGGTGTACACTTTGTTTGTCAGATCAGATAAGGAGTGCTCCAACAATTTTTGTGTGACTGCAGTGGATATGCCACGCTGAGCAAGAATGGAGCAAAATGTTTTGCGCAAATCATGAAATCGCAGATCAGAGACGCCAATTACTTTTGGCAGTGTGTTCCAACGGCATTGACTGAAGTTGTCAGTGAATATCTGTTCTTGCTCTGGATCCAATCCGGATACATATTTCTTGAGTTCTTCCATCACTGGAATCGGTACAAGGCGTGAGCCCATGCCGAACTGGTATCGGTACCGGGATCTACAAGACACTCAACCGCACGTACACCAACAGGCAATTCTCTCTCGGCAAAAACCGAAGTGTGATCGCTGGCCATAATTGAACCTGGAACATTGTGAAGCGTAAAAGTAGATTCATCATTCGCCGAGGAAACATGGGTCTTCCACGCTTTATCCAATTGGCTTAAATTATCGGTAAGCAGGACCGGCCTTTTCAAAGTCGGATCGTGTTTGATGCATGCGGCGTCACTGGGTTTGAAATTGAAGGTAAGCGAAACACCGGGAGGCGGCCATGGCAGATCCTGTGATATCCATTCCGGATGTTTTTGCCAGGGGAAGCGTTCCTTGGTTTTGCCTTTTTCAATACCGACAAATTCAAACGCCAAAGGATCAGACTTTAGATTGTTGACCCAGTCGTTAAGCAGAAAATTATGGATCGGCTGTCCTTTCAATCCTCCAACAGCCAGTGCCCTGCCATCAATGGTCAATATCGCTTCGGGGCGAACAGACCGCAATTCATTGGCCCCAGTCATAAGATTTTCGATCGCAACAGTCGCAACATTTGGAGCTATACGAAAGACTCGTTTAACCAGTCCATTGGTCAATTCTTCTTATCGTTTCATCTCACCATTGACATTGATTGGCATGTCGCCAAGTTCACCGGCAAAACCAGTTGTGCCCCTCAGCAACGTACCTTCGGTGAGGAAGGCAGCCCCAACTGCAGCAACCTTCCAGAGGCCGCCCATGTCAGCCACCACCATCGGGATGTCCTGGTCCATGTCGCTAAACTGCTGCTCTGAGAAAGCCACTGACAGAAATCCGTCGGCCTGTTCCATTGGTCATAGATTTTCTCGTAGATTATCATGCTGAATGCGAAGAATCCTGGCACTGTCTTTTTGTTCAAAGCAGGGAAATATTACTTTGCCTTGATTCATACAGTTATCTCCAGTCTATTTCCCTCGAGATCCAAAACCGCAGATTCGAAGCAACCATCGCCAGTCTCTCTGGGTCCATTAAGTACCTGATATCCGTCTTTCTTCAGTCTTTCAGTCAGCTGATTGACTTTCTCTTTGGATCCAACAGATATCGCAAAATGGGCCAATCCAAAATAGTTATCAGAGGGTTCAGCCTTAGATTCTTTCACTGAATCCATTTGCATTATTTCCAGTCTTGCACCCGAATCAAAGTTCAGGAAATAAGATGAGAATTTTTTGCCTGGATTACTGTACTTCTTGCTTGGCTTGACACAGAAGTACTCTTCATAGAAGAGGCGAAGTCGTTCAATGTCTTTGGCCCATATTGCCATGTGGTCAATCTTCATACTTACGGCTTTACGCAATTTGATTTCATCATATCAATAACGCAGAATACTGCTAAAAGCAAACACTACCTGCTTCTTATTGCTTTATTTTGCATCTTTATGCGTTTACCCGTATAACCAACCTCTTTTGGGCGGATTAGGAATATACTTAAAAGAAGACAAATAGATTTCTCAGGATTATGATGATGCCGACAGTCGAAGTACATTTGGGGCACCCAATCGTTGGGAAACGCAGGATGTTGAGTCGTTACGTTCAGTCATTGCTGAGTCTGGCTTGATGTCTCTTTTGTCTCCCATGGAGCAGGACATCATTGATGCGACCAGCCTTCATACTATAGAATGGGACAGTCAATCTGATAATTAAATGATATGGCAGGCTAAGATATGAAAGTATGTTCTGTATTATCGGTCGTCTTGGCTGTGGTTTTTATGCACACTTATTTCAGTCATGAAGAGGTGCCCCGGACAGTGCACAAGGAAGTGCCAAGTGTAGCCCTTTCCTTTCCAGGTGCCTGTGATATTTCTGCTGGTGTCGATCTGACATCTAGTCTATTTGTGGTTGCCGATGATGAGAATAACGTGCTCCGTATTTACAATAGGGACAAGCCGTCATTGCCAGTGGAAAAGGTCGACTTAAGCTCGTTTCTTCAGATTGAACCAGATCATCCAGAAACTGATATTGAAGCCGCCACTCGCGTTAATCAACTCGTCTATTGGATTACTTCACATGGACGAAACAAAGATGGGAAAACCCGTCCCAATCGGTATCGTTTTTTTGCGACTGCCCTCCGGACTTCTGGGGATAGAATACGATTGGAACCGATCGGAACGCCTTGTATAACTCTGGCCCAATAGATAGTGAAACTGATTTCTCCCTCTACCGCTGGTCCGGCCAAAACAATGATACACCTTCCTTTATCCGGTCACTCAACACAGGGCTGCCTCGTTTTGCACCGGAAGCGATCATCTCTTTTAGCGATCAATCGAACATCCTATTGCTGAGCGATGATGGGACAATACAGGTTAAGATTAAAAGCCCACAAGATTGTGTGGATGAAGATAAATTTTATTGCTTCAATGACCTGGGGCAGGTGGCCTCAGTCACGGAGATTGAAAAGAGCCCGCGTTTCTATTTTGAAAACTTTGCGCCGGAGTGCGGCACCAATCCGGTAAAAGGACCGGACGATCATCAGGGCTGGCGTCAGGCGTCAGATAACCCTGTGCATTATCAACGGACGCTGGCGAATGGCTGGGATTCCTTTAAGGCACCGAACAGCATCACGGGCGGTAATCTCTATGCGCAGTGGGGGCAGCGTTTTGTCTTGAACCTGCGCCCCGACGAGTATTACACACGATACTTCCATCACCTTGATGGCAGCCTGCCTGTCGAGCGTACTTTTCGTCCCCTGAAAAATGGCACAGATGTGGAGAATCAGCACGGACATCGCGGTATCCGCGCGAACGGGTTCTGGCGATATGCACCCGATCTGCGTAGCGAGCACGCTGCAGAGTTGGTGTACGACGCGCACAACGTGACTTGGGGCGACGCGAGGAAAGGCTTTGCAGTGCGCGTCGCGCAAAGGTGTCTGACTTTCTTCGTAGTAAAACCGAGCCACTTACAGGGGAATCCATACCATTAACTACAGAATATAGATTAAGGGAAAATGAACCTGCCTTCAAGAACAAAGACGCCTGCATTTTTTATTCAGTTTCAATCAATAGATTTAGTTGGGCATGGAGTTCTGGTGATTGTGGAAAATGGAATAGACCCCGCTTTAGCATGGTAAGTGCGTGGTCGATTTGCCGCGATTGACGGGCAGCTGTGACAGCCTGGACGAATACATCCAGTGAGCTTTCTCCCAGTTCGATGGCTCGCTGAAAATGCGTCGTGGCCTGGGCGTGATCGCCCTGCTGTTTGGCCAGGGTGGCCAGGGCCAGATGAATGGATGGACTGTCAGGGGCCAGGCCCAGGGCTTGTTGATAGTAATGACCGGCGCCAGCAATATCTCCTTGAAAACGTTTAATCTGGGCCAGAAACTGGGGGGCACGCACATCGTTGGGATCGACAGCCTGCAAACGCGTGAATACCTGAGCTGCGGAACTCAATTCTTTATTCTTCAGATAGGCAATGCCCAAACGGTAGTGATCCTCTGCCGTGGGATGATCCAATTGATGTAATAGCCGGGCATAACAGAGGGCCGCTTCACGCGGCAGGTTTTGTATAAGTTGGAGATCAGCCAGCAAACGGCGCACCTGGATTTGACAGGTGGGATCCAAACGAAAGGTCATTGCGAGCGTGTCGTGCGCCTCGGCGTAGTCACCTGATTGAGCCTGGACTTGCGCGTAAGCCAGGCGGTGGGCACTGTTGTCCGGATTCAACACCATCAGTTCTTTAAGCACAGTGCCTGCGCTCGCCCATTGTTTTTGATGGACATAGGTTTCGGCCAATAGTTTTAAGAGGTCATCTTGTCCGGGTGTACCATCCAACTGGGACGCAAGGAGTGCCTGGGCTGAAGCCCATCGCTGCTTCGCCATGAGGGCCTGCGCCAACCACAAGGTATCGCTGCTGTTCGGTTCCAGAAGACGAGCCTGCTGGAAGGCCTCAATGGCCTGATCAAATCTCCCTGCTTGAAAGCAGGCCTGTCCCAGGCATCGCCAGACCGTGACTGTGGCATCGCTGCTTTTCAGGGCTAGCGCGCCCTGGTAGGCCTGGATGGCCGGCTCCCACTGTTCGAGCCACAAGTAACAATGGCCCAGGTTGATGTAGTGACTGAAACTCGGCTCATGAGCAATGGCCTGTTGGAAAGCGGTGGCGGCTTTTTGGTAATCCCCTTGTTCAAAGGCGCTCAGACCCAGCCCCCCCTGGTCTTGGGCGACCATAGGGGCACTCGCGAAAAAAATCACACATAAAGCAGTATAGACGCGCATCAACAGATCTCCTAAGGACGGGAACGGGGTTGAAAGTGGATAGTCTGAGAACAACGATAGGCCACGGCACGGCCGTCTTTGCGAGCCGGGTCAAAACGCCAAGTATTCACCTTGCGCACTGCATGGGGACCAAAGCGTGCATCGCCCTCGGTATGGAGTACTTCGATGTCCTGCACCTGTCCCAAGGCGCTGACCACAAAGCGCAACTGTACCTGCCCGACCAATCCGCCGCGCTTGGCCCACCCGGGATAACTGGGAGGATCTCCCGAGAACAGGGACGGTAGGTGGTCTACTACAGACCCCTTGATTTGCATACGAGATTGGGCGACTGCAGGTGTCGACATCTTGAAAGACCCTGGCGTAAAGGTCGGTAAAGACACGACGGTCACAGGCGAGTCCAGGCGAAGGCTTGGTAAGGGCCATGACTGTTTGACTTGGCTTTTCTGCTTGGGTAGAGCCGAGGGTCTTGTGAACGTGGGACGGATACTGATGGCTTCCGTCTCCGGTTCCAAATTGGGATACGAGGGATTCGCTGCGTCATAAATGAGGTACGGTTCGGGAACCGTAAAGGCCGGAACCGGCGAGGAGGTGCGGTGCTGCGCTGCTGCCAGCAAGCCAAACCAGACAAGATTGCCCAATAGAGCCAAGGGCAGGGCCAGCCAGGTGGTGTGTGGACGCCGCAGTGTCATGATCCGTCTCCCGCAGCTCGGGTGGCCAAGGCCACTTGCTTAATGCCTGCACCACGGGCTTGATCCATGACCTGTACGATCCTGTCGGCCGACGTGGCTTTGTCCGCGACGATGACCAGAGTTCTCTGGGACTTCATCAGGCCTTGACGTCCGAACCAGGCACGCAGCCCGGTCAGGCTCACCTGACGCCCCGCCGCGTAGATGTCCCCCGCTGCAGTGACAGCGACACGCAGAGTTTGGGTCGGCATCGGTTGGGCCATGGTTGAAGCAGGCCGTTCCAGGGTCAGGCCGGTGTCCGAGACAAAGTGCGTGGTCACAATAAAGAAGATCAACAGGATAAACACCATATCAATCAGTGGCGTCATTTCCAGATCTGCCGATTGTTTTAGAGTTGTGTGGGTACGTACGGACTTAAACATGCTTGCTTATCCATAGGAACAATGGCTAATGTCACCGCATTGGAGGATGTCTCGAATGCCTGGTCACCCCGCAGCGGCCGGGGAATACCGGATCGATTCAGGTCCCGGCGCAGACAGCGCACACGACTGAGAAGAATGTGCTGCAGTCCCAGCACAGGCAGAGCAGCCCAAAGGCCGGCCTGCGTGGTCAACAGGGCCTGACCGATGCCACGTGCCAAGAGGCGAGGTTGACCGGTGCCGTACTGTTGGATCACCTCAAAGGTTACGAGCATGCCCCAGACTGTGCCCAGCAGACCGAGCATGGGTAATACCGATGCCATCACCGCCACGACCCTTAGGGCCTGTTCCAATCCACTGGTATGCCATGCCAACATGCTAAGATCCAGACCGGATTGCCCGGGCAGCCTATCTATTTGCCTCTGCAGCCAAGCACTGCGTAACCAGCAGTGACAGACCAAGGTCCAGGCCATCACCGAAAGGAAGGTTATAGCCACCAGTACCGGTCCGCCTTCAACGAATAGGTTCTGTAGGAGTCTCATGGGGCGTCTCCCGGGACCGTTCTTTCAGATATCGTTGGGGTTTGATTCTGCTGCTTGAACAGATTCGTCAGGGTGGCAGAAAAGCTTTCGGCATTGCTGATCAGACGCTGCACGCGTGCGCCCAGAACACTATAGGCCAGTAGGCCCGGGATGGCAATGATCAAACCGGTAGCCGTGGTGACCAGGGCCTCGGAAATGCCACCGGCCATGAGACGTGGCTTACCTCCCCCCATGACACTGATCATATCAAAGGTGGCGATAATGCCTGTGACCGTACCCAGCAGGCCCAGCATCGGAGCCAGGGATGCCAGGGTGCGGATAGAGGGCAAACCCCGCTCCAAGCGGGGAAACTCGTACAAAAAGGCCTCTTGCAGGGCATCGTCTAAATCAGGGCCAGAATGCGTTCGATGATTCAGGCAGACCTGCAGGATACGTCCCATCATACCGCGACGCTTCTGTGCCAGTTCTGTGACCCTGTTGGCATCGCCAGCCTGACAGGCCAGGAGTACATGCCTGCACCAAGCGGCCGTACCGCAGCCTTCCCGCCCAAGAAACAGGCTACGTTCGAGGGTCAAGACGAGTAGCAACAGGGCCACTAGTCCCAGAGGAATCATGACCAGGCCGCCTGTTCGGAGGCGTCTTAGCAACGGCGCTTGTTCGGTAGCGACCGGTACATGCATACACTGGGTAACATCCAGCGGCAGAGAAACCACCCCAAGGGTCGTCTCCATCAAAAAAGCTCTTTGCAGCAGCTCTCGAACCGACACGGGTAAGCTTTCGCTCCAGCGAAAACCGGTTTGGCCTTGCGGTGCCTGATACGCCAAACCCACACGGTCGGCATTGGGGAAAGAGTAGGCCGTAAGAATCTGTCCTATACGTAGCAAGCGAACCGATTGGGCCTGCCCTTGGGGATCTGTAATCGAGGTTTCAAACTGAGCACAAGTACGGCTTTCCTGCAGGATCGCCTGCGTCAGATTCAGTTGCGCGTCCAGTGCTTCGGGGAGTTGGCCCTGTGCTAGAGCCTCTTCGCCGGCACTTAATACTGTCCGCTGAAATTCCCTCCCTTCCGACGGAGGCAGGGAAACGAGATGTGTCTTCAGTTGGCTCAGGCCCTGACGGCACAGATGACCGAGGTGCGCATGGCTCTGCTGATACTCGTTTAATTGTCCACGCAGCGATTGATGTGTGTCTTTCTGTTGCTGCAATTGGGCCTGTTTCTGGGCCAGGGCAAGTTTACGATCGACATAATCGTGGGTCAATTGTTTCTGTTTGGCAAGTGCTTGGTTTAGGGCCTCTTGCTGTGCGGCCAGTTCCTGCGTGATGCGGTCCCGCTCAGCAGCCAGATCTTCTTCGGCCAGAGCTACGGCCCGAGTCAATCTGGCAGTAAGATCCTCTTGTGCAGTCGTTGCTGAAACAACCATGCCTGTAAAGATCACGCAAACCAGCCAAAGACGCCCGCTCATAGATCTTCCTCCCGCCCGTGCCAGGGGACCGGAACCGGCATGCGTTCCGGTACTTGCTGCCCTTCCAAGATGGCGATCGATCCACGCAGAGTCTCGATTTGTGGGGGGGTGGCACTCTGCCAGGCCCTCTGACCATCCCACCAGGCGCCAGTGCATCCATCCTCGCTCAGGTAACCCAACACCGTATGGCCAATACGCAGGAGACGTACAAAAGGCTTTGAACCGTCGGCCTGGGTAATCCGTGTTGTAGTGACCTGAGCCGATTGGGTCCAGGTCAATTCCTGTTCGACATACTGCCACACGGGATTCAGCCCCTGTGCCGCAGTGAGGGGAAGATTGGGATCGGCTTTGATGACTTGCCTGAGTGCGCTCAGGCGTTCGTCCGTTTGTAGGGGGAGAGGATCCTGTTCTATCTGAACCATCTGGACCTCGACAAAGTCCTTGAGACGCCGATTCATGCGTTTTTCAGCTTGACCTTTCTGAGTGAGTGTTTTTTGGTCGGCCTCAATGCGACGCTGAAGTTCCCTTGCCTCGGTATTTGTACGTGTTTCTTCTTGAGTCAAGGCCTGCAATTGCGTTTCCCAATGCTGTGTAGCCGCACGCGCCTGATCCAGACGCGTCGTCAGAGAGGACTGCTGCTGATAATAGGCTTGGCGTTCCTCACGCAGTAATCGTACCAGTTTTTCAAGCCGTTGCACCAATGTGGCGACACTGGGCTGCGACAAGTCTGGAGAGTCCGCCGGTGTGGTGCCCAAAACATTGATAGTCCATCCCAGAACCAGCACATACAAACACAGGTGAGAATAAGTTCTTTGGTCACGTCCCATGGCAATCCTTAGCGAAAGCGTTTGACAACGCCACCGAAGAAGCGGATACCGTCATCGGGGTAGCCGTTCACCGTGGCATAATGTTCATTTGTGAGATTATCAATTTTGCCATACAACTCGGTATCCCTGTTGAAATGATAACTTAGCACACCATTGAGCTCGACAAAATCACCGAGAGGCGCCGCCGGTGTCCCTCCCGGTAGAAAACGTTCGTTCTCATAGGCGGCCACGTGTCTGGCAAAGAGGTTGGCCTCGAAGTTTTGAAAGAGGTAGGAAACACCGCCACCCACAAGAAAATCTGGGATTTCTGAGTCGTTTTCCCAGTTGCCGCTGCGTGTCCGTCGTGTCTTCATACCAGTGAGGTTCACAAAACCCTGCAATCCCGAGAACCGAAGAGTACGAATTTCCAATTCCAGTCCGTAGTTCTCTCGGTCTCCGGTCTCAAACTCGGCATAGGGCAGATTATCCGGTCCGGTGACTGTGCTGTCTATGATGAGGGCAGCATCGTCTTGATATACATAGAACCCGGTTAGCGCTGTCTCGCCGAATCGATGCGATTGACGCATCCCCAAATCAACTTTGCTGCGTTTTTCGGTCCCTGGCTTTTGTAGATTTGCATGAAGCATACCGGGTTGGGCGCTAATAGTACCCCACGCCAGATTACCGAACAGGGTGGTATCCGAGGTAATCGCATACGCGAGTCCACTGTTGATTGTGTGCATGGGATCGTCCCACTCGTCTTGGACCCTGACATCCACGAGGCGCCCTGATTTCCCCTCCAGATTGTAGCCACCAAATTCTTTGGTATGATTTTTGGTGAAACGGTAGCCCAGGCTGAGATCAAGAGGGCCAATCTTGTGATCGTCAGCAATGACCCCGGAATAGGTACGGAGGTCAGCTCGGTGTCCTACGTAAAACCGTTTGCCCGTAGGCGTATACCAGCGATTAGCCAGAACCCCGAAGCGCAAGGTATTGACCGATGACAGCTTCTGGCTGTGCATGGCATTCACGCCATATTCCGTTTCCTCCTCCAACCAACTGGCCTCGCCAACCCGATGGCCGTCAAAACGACGTGACCCGAGATTGAAGATGAGGTCTGTCGTGCCTTGATCCGTGGGTTGATACCGCGCCTTGGCCACGGTCATGTAGCTATGCATGGGATCGAAACTGTCCTTGCGCGTTTGGAGGGGGGGGGTAGCCGGATCCTTGGCCAGTTTGAGCTGTCGATCACCGTAGAGTAAAAAGTTGCTCCACGAGAGGGTCAGACTGTCCCATGGCTTGTACTGCACACGTCCATAGACGTTGCTCATATTCTCGCGTGCATTCATGTCACTCTTGCCGTCCATGTGCAGGGTGCCAGCACCCAGCGCATAAGAATAACCCTGCTTGGTATTGCCATGAGTCACATCGAAGCGACCGGTATTATGGCTACCATAGAGTCCTTCCATGCCGGTTTCTTGTGCCTCATAGGTACGGGGTACGAGATTGATCATGCCGGTCATACCGCCCGGCCCCATCATGAGTGCCGCACTCGAACGGAGCACTTCAATTCGTTCCACGTTTGCGGCGCTCATATAATAGGATACCTCGTGCATCTCCCGGAACCAGGCCCCATCAATGAGATAACCGGGGTAGGGGTATCTTTGGCCGCGTACTGAATAAAACTGCTTGATCTTGCGTCCCCGGGTTTCGGTCCAGGCCCCGGGCAGGTATTTCATGGCATCCACCACGGAATAAGGCTTCATCTGCTCGATCTCGGTACGGCCCACCACGCTTGTTGCCGCAGCCAGACCCGGCGATTCGGTGAGTGGGCGTTCGATCAAATCTCGTTGCGGAGCTGTGGAATAGAAGTCACGCTCACCCTCCACGGTTAGAGCCGGTAGAGCATGGGTGTTGGGATCTGTGGATACAACTCCCCAGGCCGGCCAGGCAGAATAGAAAAGAATCAGTGAGAGAGTCGTTGCCCAGTGCGGATTCAGCGTGTTGTGAAATCGTATCATGCTCTCAAAACTCCAAAACAATAGGACATAGGTTGTTTTAAATACGGTGCTCGTGATCATCCGGGGACAGGGCATGGCGTTTTTCTGTGCTGAAAATCGCCTCGTAATGTTGAAGCCAATCTGGTAGTATGCATTTTTAGCGTTGATGGTGCGCATAAAATGTGAGCCGTCTTGTTTTCGAGAATGGAAAAAATCGTGCAAGTTATTTCTCAGACATCCCATGAAATCTTGATGGAGCGCTTTCAGCGTAGCTTGGATATGCACGCTTTTCAGCAAATCGTCTCATACTACAGTGAACCTGCCCTGGGCGTGGCCCGACAGGTCCTCTCCGATGCTGTTCTTGCGGAAGATGCCGTCCAAGAAACCTTTTTACGTGTGTTCCGACGACGAGAGCAATATCAGCCTGCCAAACCTTTTTCGTGCTGGTTTTACACCATTCTGCGAAATGTCTGTACTGATATGTTACGTCAGCAGACGCGTCATGCGAGAGTGGTGAGCCAAATGGCCGAATGGCCCAGAACAGCATCTCAGCCTCCGGGATGCTACTTGGAAGTACTGGACGAACTACAAACGCTTCCCGCGTCTGAGCAAACCGTACTCCATTTCCGTATCCTCGACAATCTGCCATTCCGTGACATCGCCGCCATCATGGGAATCTCCCTGGAGGCTGCTAAAAAGCGGGCACAGCGAGGCCTACGAAAGCTGCGGGCAAATATCTACAGCCAAGCACTGAAACCTGTTTCGCCCTCGCTGCAGCCCAATTCGGACTCTCACAAAAATTTTGTCCCTAAACCCACCCTGCAATCGTAGTCTTGAATAGAATGTAGATTTCTAACGGGAGTGTTTACTGTGGCTATGACTTGCGAAGAAGTCCAGAGTTCAATTGAGCTTTTCGCCTTGGGCGATTCGAGGACCGAGTCAGATGAGATCCAATCGCATCTGGCGGGCTGCCCTACTTGCCGCACGCTGGAAAGGGAGTATCGCCAGATCGTCAAAAGTCTAAAACAATCCGCCCCATTCAAACAGGCCCATATTGATTATGAACGTGACGTGGTACGTGCTGTGGCCGAGGAGATCGGGGAAATGACACCACGGCCCGTCCAACCTTTTCGCTGGGTGAAACTTTGTGCCATGGCGGCCTGTTTGTTGGTGATGCTTGGCATGTGGTTATGGTCGCAAGGGAAAATGTTAGTCCAAGACAAGACGAGCGTATACCCGGCCAAGCTCACCTCGTACCTTATCCCTGCACAGGCCACGTCCGTACCCACCTCGGGTGCAGATAACATCGTGGTCAGAGATCGGGACATGTTTCTGCTACAAGACAACGGTGCCAAGACCAACTTGGTGGCCATTAACACAGAAACGGGCAATCAGGTTTGGGACTCCAACGTCGATAGTTACGGACATCTATTGCTGGGCAAAGCACAGTTGTATTGTGTTGCGCCCAGCCAAAACGGCGGCCTGGATTTAGTGGCCATTGATGCCAAGAACGGGCAAACCCTCTGGCGTCACACGCAAAATAGACCGCGTCTGTTCTATGGACTGTGTACCCCAGTCTTTTTACCCAATGACCAAATCTGCTGGACCGTGGGCCATACAATCCATGTACTACGCTCCGCAGATGGTGAAATACTGTGGACCCAAAATGCGCCTGGAGAGCATTTGTTATCCACAGCCGTTGCCGACGACCACAGTCTCTATATCGCCGGCACCAAAGGACTCTACCAATTGGACCCCAATTCGGGCAAACAGCTTTGGCACATTGAGTACGAGTTTGCCATTTCCCGCTGGATGAAACCTCTATTGGCCATCACGGAAAATCGACTCTGTGTGGCCCTCCGAGAACGCACGGGTCAGAGTGTATTGATCTGTGTCAACCTAAGGGACAGGAAAGCCCTGTGGACCAAAACGCTTCCACCCATTTCCCACCTCTGCATGACGCAAGAACGGCTTTATGTACGCAGCCAAAATATACAGGCACTGGATTTGGCCAGTGGTGATTTGCTCTGGAATATTCCGTCTGCCGGCTGCAGCCCCATTACCTATGCCGATGGCCGTATCTGGTTCATGGATGCCAGGGATCAGGGCGCTTTAATATCCTTGGATGCCAGTTCCGGAAGCCCGGTATCGGCTCTGGCTGGGTTGCGTTCCTGCAATGCCTTGGTTGATCTTAATGATAGGGCCTTTGTTAAAACGCATGACGGGGCTGTGCACGTTATTCATCTGGGGGGCTAAGGAACCGTCTATGAAATACAACTCTATGAAACATCAACCACAACTTTCAGCGATTAGACTCTACGGAGCACTTGCCATGATCCTTGTGCTGCTGAGTGGCTTAGGCACCAATCTGGCCGCAGAAACAAATCCGGGTTTCACTCCAGAGAGTGACAAGAATGACTCGCTGGAAGCAGCCCTGCGTATGATACGAGCCAGCCAGAATCGTCTGGCACCCGTTTACGAACCGCTGGCAAAACACCTGGCGAAAGAACTAAAGCTCACAGAAAAGAATGGCATCGGCATCGATATCGGCAGTGGACCGGGGGCCTTGATCCTTGAACTGTGTAAACGCACTGAATTGCATTGGATCAACGCCGACATCAATCCCCATTTCTTCAGCTATTTCATGCGTCAAGCGAGTGCAAACAAACTCACTGGACGCGTCAGTGCCATCCAGGCGGATGTGCATGCCCTGCCGTTCCGCGATGGCCTGGCAGATGTCATCGTGTCCCGTGGATCTTTCTGGCTGTGGCAGGACAAACCCAAAGCCTTCAAAGAAATTCTACGGGTCTTGAAGCCGGGAGGTGTCGCCTACATCGGACGCGGCTTCTCTGAAAATCTCCCCCTCGAAGCAGCCCAGCGCATACGAAAACAAGGGGGCGGAAGAATCAAGTATGATGTGAACGAAACCGTGGCCGAATTAAACCAGATTATGCACAGCCTTAAAATCCACGATTTCCACATAATTCGCCCCCGGCCTGACAATGAAGCAGGCATAAACTACGGCGTGTGGGTGAAATTCACAAAACAGGGATAGCCCTGTCCCCTATATACAGGGTCGACTCTTTTCTTACGGGGATGCACAACGCTATCGTCTGGGTGTGAACCATCATCTGATTCCAGTCAACAAGGCACGCTGTCCGGTCCATGGATATCATCGCGATGGAGCCATGCGTGTGGACGACAACTATGGCGGAGCACTCGGTTACGAGCCCAACAGTGATAGCAAGTGGAAAGAACAACCCGAATTCCGCGAACCACCCCTCAATCTCGAAGGGTCCGGATTGTGTTTAGTGTCGACAAAGAAAAAGGCCGCAAGCATGAGCTTGCAGCCTTTTGTATATCTATGATTACTCAACAGTGGGCTAGATCGACGGTCAAGTCTCAACAAGGTTCATCAAAGTCTATCTGTTCATATCTATCATCTTTCCTCCATGGAGGGATTTCGCCCATCTCCTCCCAGGTCACACCCTATGGATGCTTTGCATAGATTAATCAATAGCGTGTTGAAAATCGTCAAGTTTGATATATCCCTTGTCCTTCAAGACCATGGCCAAATCATTGTCCGAGCCACCACTTGCTTTGGCTTCGAAGGCCTCATTCAAATCTAACTGGGCCTTAGAGGTTGCTTCGTCTTCTTCATCATAACACTGCGATGGATTCACAAGACAGAAATGTTCAAGCCATTGATCACCTCCAGCACGCTTGTAACACAATGCCGATGGCATGTAGCCACGTCCAGGACCTCCATAGCTTCCAGCTTCAAACCGGTATTGTGCTGAGGGGGATGCATCCTGTTGCATTCGAGGCATTGGAGAGGATGCAGTATCTGCTCCGCAACATTTCTTGTATTTCAGGCCACTTCCACACGAACAGGGGGCATTCCTGGATATCACTTTATATAAGTCTTCAATAGCGCCTTTGGCATCGTTATGGTAGAAGTATCTTGCTCTAGCAAGTAACAGTGCAGCGTCATCGGCGTACTCCGAATGTGGATAGTCTAAGAGCAGTTTATTGAGATCCCTCTCACGCTGAGGATCTACAAAAGATTCACCCCTCTCTTTTGCCCAAGCCCATTGCATTTCTTCAGGCATGCCTGAACCAGCAGATCTGCCCTTGACCAGCAGCCTGTAAATCGGATAGTCACATATGCGCTGCTGATCCCATCGTAATTCCATTTTGTCTTTTTCTACTCCTACACTCGAAACACGAAGCTCATAGGTCTGGTCTTTTTCAGAACAACCGGACAATAGTAAACTCATCAGGATCATAGTATATGCAATCCATTTCATAGTTATCTCCTTTTTGACTAGCAATGATCGAACGCTTAGCTCTGCGGCGTCCCGTCAGGGACGTCAGCAGAAGTGGTTGGTTCGGCTCCAAACTTCTGAGTCGGACCTTTCCGCAAAAGGACTGTAAATTCAAACCACAATAAAATCGATATTCCAATCATAACGGCAAAGCATAATATACAACAACAGCCCAAAGCCGACGAATCGCCATAATAGTCGTAAAACTCTCATGATTGCCTCTCTGCCAACGCACAGAATCAGTCGCGATGCGCAGCAGCGTCGACTGGATTCTGATGTTATATATTTCTCTAAAACTATATGCCACATATCCACATAAGGACAAATGCAATGGCATTATGAATAGCATGCCCACCAGTTGTCACCCAAAAAGCTTGCCAACGACTTTTGGTTCGCCAATGAGCATAGGCAAATGAAAAATAGAAACCTCCAATGACGCCAGCTGAAATAAGAGTAGCAAAGCCCTCTGGGAGATGACATGCGGCAAATATCGCCGTGGCGATGATGACTTGCGTCCTAAAGGATGCTTTCAGCTTTCGTGCTATGAATATCGGAAAAGCCTGCATCAGCAATGTTTCCAATGGAGGAGCTAGAAGTACAATAGCGACAAAAATGCCACCCATGGACCAGTTAGGAAGCTCTCTTTCGGGAACTCCGAATGCGAGGAGGAGTGTTGCGACAATAATGCTGACAACAGTAGATTCAACACCTATTCTCCAGCAAAAGGGCCAAGGTTGTCTTTGGAGATATCGCTTTAGGTGATTCTTAATAATCTGCATAGGCAGAATAGTCTCCCATATAACGCCGCTGGTCAGGGGCTGAGGTACGAAGTCCCTTGCACCAGCTTGTTCTACTGTTTTATTGCTATTACTTATGCCACTAGAGTGTCACAATAGGGCACCACTAAATCCCCAAACAGACCCTCTTAGGCTCATCAATGACTTTCGTAAAACAACTTTAATTCCGGAAAAGTCCGTTTGGATCCTGAATCAATCGAATTTAACAAGCGACCAATAAGCGGTTTGGTCGTATCCCTTGGCAATGCTCTTAGAATATCCCATGCAGTATTATGGAAGGCATCAATTCGTTGTGTTCTCATTTTATACCCCCCCATAAACAAGAGATCTATCGCAAATACAGCAGCCGATTCTTTGTCAGGCAATTGTAGAATAATCTTTTTGGCTTTTTCAAGATCTTCTGGCCCAAAATATCTTCTGATGTCATTGTAAGCTTTGATCATTTCATCTGAAATCGGATCGTCGTCTAATGTTTTCTTAGCGCGATAAGCGGTACAAAAGTCATGCCACGAAAACGGTTTTTCGCATATCATTTTAATGCAAGGTAGTGCATCCTTCCAATTGTATTCAACACAGGCTTCTGCTGCATAATATCTTTGGAATTTTCCTTCTTTCCCTTTCAATATATCAATATACTCGTCTTTTGCCTTGGGACGATAGGGTTTATATGACAATGCCGTGGCTGCGTGGGCTCTCGTGCTAGACATACCGTAGTATTTTTTTATGAGTTCTGTTGATTTATCTGTGTGGATTTTTCCTAAGACATTGAAAGCTTGAGGCATGTACCTATATGCATCCCTGGAATCTATGTTGGCCTCTTGGTCAATGAACTCCTCTAAATATGGAATCGCGTCATCTCCATGTTGAGCAACACGCTGGAGAGTAGCCTCAGACTGGTCCCTTGCATAAGGTGTCCAGCTTAATTGAGCAAGGAGCTGGATAGTAGCCTCAGATGTATACCTGCTTACTTCGGTTAAATCCTCAGAACGAGACTTGGGCTCCATTTTGGCTTCTTCACTTCTCAAAAGCATGGACTCCTTTAAGAGGCCAGACTTCGTCGAAGATTCCTGGGAAGTGATCACCGTTTTGGCACAACCTGTCAAAATTAAAATACAAAGAAGAAATAGACAATGCAATAGATGCATCCAATCCACCTTTCAGGGTAGAACACGCGGAATGAGGGGCGGCGGAACGTCGTCCCATTTGATTCAAATGTTCGCTATTCCCAAGTTCGTATATAGGCTATGTTTTGCTGAGGAACATAATAGACATATTCCTGTAATCTTCCTGCTGCTCCAAATGTTGTGGTCGCATTCCCATTTTGCTCTACTTTTATATCAACTAATGAAACGGCCACCCAATCTTTACCCACGTTCAGAATGCAGCCATAAACAGAATCTTTTGACCCGTTAATGTTTTCACTGGTATGATTGGGGGTAACCATGCGATCGAGACCTTGAACGACATCACCTCGCAGGATGATTTCGCACTTCATGCCAGTTGGAATAGTAGTAATGCTCGCGCTGTGGATTGTGGTATTTCCATTCTTTTTACAACCTGTCCCACAAAATACTATGAAACAAAGCATGATGGATGCAATTGTACAAAAATGTGGTTTATGCATGTTTCTGTCTCCGTGCTGCAATGCGAACGCCCGTGGTCAGTCGCGACGCGTCAGCGGCGGCGAGCTGGACCACGATGTTTCTATCTTTGGCAATATAATCAATACTGAATGGCCTGCTTCAATGATTTCGCAATGTGTCTCGGATTCGAGCTGACGAAGTAAATCCCTTGAAGAGACAATATTCTTCAAAACGATATATTCGAACCTTCGATCATTTCTCACTTTGAACGAAATACCAGTAAATCTATCCTCGCCAGTCTGGAAATGGAAAAGAACGTCCCTAATTCTGGCATCAGTAAATCGATATGTCTTTTGACCAGCCACTGCAAAACTATTCATTTTGGAACTTTCGTTGCAAGAGACAGATAAACATACTGCAAGTAATAGGGAAGCTATCGCAACTCTTTTCATTACATTGTCCTTGAGCGAACGTCACGAATGAACCGCTTCGGGTTTGCCGCAGAGCGAAGCGGCGCAGTTAACCCGAAGTCGCGTTCGATTCGGTTGTTAGCATTTTATTATCTAGTGGCCACGTGCAGCATGTATTGCCTTCATCTTCCACAACGGTATCGGATCGCCTTGATATGTGGCCCACACTTTCTGAAGGGCCTTCTTGTCTGGATCAAATTCAGCAACCAGCAACAGGGTTACGTCCACGAGTTCGGATGATTTGTGCTGAGACATTCCGTTCTTATCCCATTTGCAGACGATTGCAGTCAGCTTCTCTTTTCGTTTGATCTCCAAGATTGCATCTTTGATATGCTCAAGAATGTCGTCCACCGGTCCGGTGCTTAATCCCTGCTTGTGAACCAGTTTGCGATGAGCCCACAGTTCGGACTTCAATTCCTTAACGAGTTCCTTGTCGCCAGCAGCCTCGGCCTCTTTGATCGCTTTATCCATTGGAATGTGCATTGCGTCCAATATGCCGCAGCGATGGCGCGAGAGTCGTACGAACCGACACGGACTTTCTTGCTGTCAGCAGTAACACAGCCACAGGATAGCATGGATGCGATCACACAAATAATGACGAGAGGTGTTGTCCTTGTCATTTAGTTACTCCTTCACTTTATGATGCTAACGCCTGCCTCAGGGGCCGGAAGGAGCGGTAGCTCCTGGAGGTCCCTTGCAGGAAAATGTTAGGCAAAATGCCTATTATTTTGTCTTATCGTTCATAATTTTCAAGGTGGCAGATAAGCTCATCAAGGAAATTAAACAAACTATCATCTTTGCATCGATTAAAGTAATATGACAGCTCGCCAATTATGTGGGACAATTCATACTTAGTGAATCTTATCCATTTCTTCCTACCATTGGCCAAATCAGCTTTCGAGGCTTCATCCATTACAAAGAAGCCAGCATGTTTCAGGATGGCTGCTTTTTCCTCTGGTGTAAGATCAATTTCAATATACTCTTTGGGCATAATTCGTACAGTTGTGTGATTAGTGATTGCGGGCCTAATCGGGATAGGGGGGGACCTCACGATCCCCCTCCTCCCACACCACCGGGCATACGGATCACGTACCACGGCGATTCAGTTACCATAACGTTTTCTTGTACAGTTGAGGCAAACCGAGTTTGGCAAAGAACTGAATTCCCAGAGCGATCGCTAACGCTGGGCTGCGGCTTAGTCGCCAAGGCCCATGAGCAGACTTCGCTGTGTTCCAGGCCAAAGTCCTACTCACACCACGTTTGCGAAGCTCTTTGTATCCACGGCGTCCCCATTGTTTCCAAACGTAACTACGAAGACGACGACGAATCCAGGAATCAAGTTCCTTAAACATACTTCGCGTTTCGGTGAAGCCAAAATAACCCAGCCAACCTTTAAGATAGTTGGCCAGTTCGCCAATGATCATGCGAAGGCTCCGACCTCGGGTACGAGTCGTTATCTCACGTATCCGATCTTTGAAACGCTTTATCGCTGACCAGAACTCAGTAAATAGCCCTTTCTGATCCCCATCAAATCGCAGATAATTTACTCGGTTTTTTCCCCTGAGCATCGTATTTTCTTAGTT
>Ga0307990_1001322_pt1 | contig 21014 bp, 18 predicted proteins | sample EllFjometagen129_FD_203168 | JGI IMG/M metagenome (GOLD analysis project Ga0307990, IMG submission 203168) | Marine microbial communities from Ellis Fjord, Antarctic Ocean - #129 | ecosystem: Environmental > Aquatic > Marine > Unclassified | place: Southern Ocean | collected 2014-10-08
TATCGGAAAAAAAATTTGTTTTTTCTTTCAAATAAAGCCAAATAAGGCGATGTCGTTCTAATGACATTGAGTTGGGGCTTAAAGCATTTCTCCTTGAATTCAATCTGCCATAAGGCAATAATTTTCTGTATGTAATTCCTGTAATTGGGTCTTCGTATTTTTTTCCTCTGTAAAACAAAGAAATAATTTGCAGAAAAAAATGACTAACATGATGCAAATAATGCCGTGGAATAATTCTGGTAACCAAGCTTATAATAACTCGCATCATTATTTTTCAGGATATAATAATTTGTTTATATTATCAATATGATCTAAAGAATCGTCAATTAAAAATACAAGTTCGGGTATTTTTTTTATCTGGTTTCTTATTTTTTTACCAAGTAAATAACGAATATGTTTCGATTTTAATGTTATATTTTCAAGAAACTCATCTTTATTGCCATTTGTAAAAACACTTAAATAAACCTTTGCGTAATCAAGGCTGGGGCTAACTCTTACAACTGTAATTGTTACCATTGCTCCAGGGAACAATGATTTGCCTTCTTTTAAAAATATTTCACTTAATTCTTTTTGTATTAAGCGAGAAAATTTATTTTGTCTTACTGAAAATTCTTCCAATTTAAATCTGGTTTTAGAATAACAAAAGTATAAAATATTAGCAATTATTCAGCTTGTGAAAAATATTAATAATTTTGCAGGCATGAAAAAATACAAACATATATTTTTTGATCTTGATCGTACACTTTGGGATTTTGAAACAAATTCGATACAAACCCTTAATGAGATTTTTTATAATTTATCTCTTGATAAGAAAATTGGTGATTTCAACAATTTCTTGAAAATATACAAACCGAACAATGAAAAGCTTTGGAATCAATACAGAAATGGAAAGCTAAAAAAGGAAATATTGCGGTATAAAAGATTTGAAGATGTTTTAGTTTATTTTGGAATTAATGATGTAGCTCTTGCAAAAAAAATTGGAGACGATTATGTTTATAATGGACCATTAAAAAAGAAATTATTTCCCGATACAATTGAAATTCTGGAGTACCTAAAAAAGAAATATCCACTTTATATTATTACTAATGGATTTAAAGAAGTACAAGAAGTAAAAATGAAAACTTCTGATATTGATAAATATTTTCAGCATGTTTTTATTTCTGAGGACATAGGATGGCAAAAACCCAATATTGAAATTTTTAATTATGTTTTGAAATATGTAAATGCAAAACCGAAAGATTCTCTTATAATTGGAGATGACCTGAAAGTTGACATACTTGGGGCGAAAAATGCAGGAATTGATGGTGTATATTTTAATCCCAAAAAATTAGACCATAATGAAAAGCCTGCTTATGAAATTAACTGTTTAATTTATTTACAAAAAATACTATAATGAGAGGTGACAGTAAATTATACGAAATATTAAAAAAACTGGAAATTGATTTCAGATATGACGAACACCCTCCTGTACCAACAATTGAAGAAGCAAAAAAATACTGGAAAGACCTTGATGCTAAACATTGCAAAAATCTGTTTTTCAGAAATCACAAGGGCAACAGACACCATCTAATAATACTTGAACATACTCAGACTTTGTCAATCAAAGACCTTGAAAAAAGATTAAAACAAGGAAAAATAACATTTGCATCTGAAAAAAGAATGTTGAAATACCTTAATATAACTCCCGGTTCAGTTAGTCCTTTTGGTTTAATTAATGATAATGAAAATCATGTGCATTTATTTATTGACGAAAATTTACTTAAGGCAAAAAGAATTAGTTTTCACCCAAATATCAATACTGCTACCCTTAGCCTTGACTTTGCCGATTTTATGAAATTTCTTGAATGGACAGGTAATACTTTTGAGTTTATTAAACTGTATGATTGAGTTTATCAAGTTCCTCAAGTTTATCAAGTTCCTCAAGTTTATCAAGTTTATAAAGTTTATCAAGTTCTTCAAGATTATAAAGTTTATCAAGTTCTTCAAGTTCTTCAAGTTCTTCAAGTTTATAAAGTTTATAAAGTTTATCAAGTTTATCAAGTTCTTCAAGTTCTTCAAGTTCTTCAAGTTTATAAAGTTTATAAAGTTATTAAGTTATTAGTTATAGTAGTTTAACAATTTAGCAATTTAATAGTTTATTAATTTAACGTGAGTTCGGTTTAAGAAATTGGTGTCAGTTTGAGTGAAATTCTGTAAGAATTTTGTATCGAAAACAAATTATTTTCTATTTTTCGATACAAATTTTCTCCGTTTCTCTCCGAAAATCCACTCAAAATGACATAGCATTTAACCTAAAATATTTATCCCGAACTCACGTTAATTTAGTTTTTTACCACAAAATATCTCAAAATGCAGCACAAAGGCACACAAAGTTTCTAATTTCAATTTGACTTTTGATGTTTGTGATTTGAAATTTATTTGTTTTTTGGTGTTTGTTATTTGGATTTTAAAAATAATCATTATCTTTACATCATATTTAGCTTTATGCAGAATCAAAAATACATATATCAAAATACCACCGGAACCCTGCTCTTTTTGGGCAGACCTCTCGAAACCCTTGATAATGTAGGGGGGGGGGGGGGACCTTATAAGCTAAAAAAATTCTTCCTTTGGCAATTGCCAAAACCCAACAAACAGCCCAAGAACTTATTTCTTAAGTCCCTGAAATTATTTCTTACGCCCAAGAACTTATTTCTTAAGCCCCTAAAGTTATTTCTTACGCCCAAGAAGTCATTTCTTAAGCCCCTAAAGTTATTTCTTACGCCCAAGAAGTCATTTCTTAAGCCCCTGAAGTTATTTCTTACGCCCAAGAAGTCATTTCTTAAGCCCCTGAAGTTATTTCTTACGCCCAAGAAGTCATTTCTTAAGCCCCTAAAGTCATTTCTTACGCCCAAGAAATCATTTTGGGGCGTCCCAAACTCATTTTGGGGACTATTAATTGCACTATTATTTAATCTTAATATTAATTATAAAACTTATTTATTATGAAAAACAGAGTAGGGGATTATATCCCGGGAAACAAAGTACAGTTTTTGGTATGGTTAAGAAACTTTGTAAAAAAAGTTGTTGCAAATGTAAATCATTATGGTATAAACCAGGAAGAAATAAAAGCACTGCAGGATTTGGCAGATTTGTATGATGTTGATATTACTGACGAATTAGAACTGCTAACCAAAAAGCTGGCACAGTTTAAAAAAACAAAAACCGACCGTGCCAAAGTAGAAAAACTGTGCCGTGGCATAGCACAGAAAGTAAAAAACGATTCGCAATATACACCCAAAATTGGAAGAGATTTTGGTATTATTGGCGAAGAAAATCCTTTCGACCAAAAAACTTACAAACCCAATATTGAGCTTAGACGTGTAAGCAGTGGAGTAGAAATTTCGTTTACCAAAAGCCTTACCGAAGGCGTAAATATTTACAGACGTAAAGGTGGCGAAGAAAAATTTGAGTTTATGGCTTATGATATTCACAGCCCATATATTGATACCAAAGATATGGATATGGACGTGCACTGTGTGTATGAATACACAGCATGGGCAGTAATAGATGGCAAGCAAATTGGCATACGAAGCGAAATAGAAGAAATTACGGTTTAGAAAAAAAAAATTATTATCCGCATAGCGGTTTAAAACCGCTTTGCGGATAAACAGACAGTTTATTTATTTATTAATTTTTAAAAACTTATATTATGAAAAGAAAGTTTACTTCAGTAATTATATTATATTGTTGTATGATTGCAACAGTTTCTGCACAATGGTCAATACAAACAAGTGGGACAACGGATTATTTACAATCTGTTTATTTTACTGATGCCAATACTGGTTATATAGTTGGTAACAATGGAACAATATTGAAGACAACTGATAGCGGTTCAAATTGGATTGCACAGACAAGTGGCACAACCTATTGGTTATATTCTATTAATTTTACTGATGCCAATACTGGTTACGCGGTAGGTGATTTCGGAACAATCTTAAAAACTATTAATGGCGGTACAAACTGGACAACTTTAACAAGTGGCACTTATTCGTATTTTAATTCTGTTTATTTTTCATCTTTAAGTGATGGTTATTCTGTTGGCAGTAGTGGTGCAATATATAAAACAACAAATAGTGGGACAACATGGTTAGCTCAAACAAGCGGAACAACGAATTGGTTATGTTCAGTTTGTTTTACAGATGCTAATACTGGTTATGCAGTTGGTGCAACTGGCACAATTATTAAAACAATTGATGGTGGTACTAACTGGGTAACACAAACAAGTGGGACAACTTTAGATTTACAATCAGTTTATTTTACGGATATAAATACTGGTTATGTAGTAGGTAAGGATGCTTCACTTAATAGCAAAATATTAAAAACCATAAATGGCGGTTCTACTTGGGTTGAACAAGCAAATTTCACAGTTTTGCAATTATATTCTATTTATTTTACTGATGCCAATATAGGCTATGCTGTGGGAAATGGTTATAAAATTTTAAAAACCATTGATGGAGGTGCAAATTGGTCTCAACAAACATTAGGTACACATTATTTTTTATTTTCTGTTTTCTTTACTGATGCAAATACTGGCTATACCGTTAGCAGTAATGGTCTAATTTTGAAAACAACCAATGGTGGAACAACTTTTGTTGAAGAAATTCAAAATAATTTTTCAGTTTATCCAAATCCAGCAACAGACAAAATAATAATTGAAAACTCAAAAACTATAATGCAAAATTATATTGTAACTATCAATAATATTCAAGGACAGGAAATATTTACGAAAAATATAAGCCAAAACACAAATCAGACTATAGATGTTAGCAAACTTGAAAATGGGATATATTTTCTAACTATACATAATGATAAAGAAAATTATGTTAGTAAAATTTTGATTCAAAAGTAAATTCAGTTTTATTAAAAACACATAAATTATGAATGAATTTAGTACAAAAGAAAAATTTGATAATCAAATCCAAGAAATTTGGAATGATGAAAATTTTAAAGGTATTGATATAATTAAACGTGGTTATATTCTACAAGATAGAATTATTAAAAACTCTATATTATTTATTGGAATAAATCCCTCTTTTGATGAAAAAGAAGGTTTTCCAGAAAATATTGGTAATTATTATCCTTTAAATCAAAAAGGAATTATTCATAAATATTTTAAGAAGTTTCAAGAAATTTCAAAGAAAGTCCATTTACAATGGTCGCATACTGATTTATTATTTGTTAGAGAAACAAATCAAAAAATTGTTGAGAATATTATTTGCGATGATAAAAATAACGGAGCTGAATTTATTTACAAACAACTATTAATTTCAAAACAAATAATTGAAATGAGTGAACCCAAAATAATAATTGTAAATAATACGCTTGCGAGAAGATTATTAGGAAAGGACAAAACTGAAAATAAAGAAATATGGATGGATTTTGATTTTAAATTTGATGATAAAATTGGAACATACAGAATTAATAATAATAATAAATTAGAAAATACACCAGTATTTTTTACTAGTATGTTAACAGGTCAAAGAGCATTAGATTTAGGCTCGTATGAAAGATTAATTTGGCACATTAATTTTGTAATGAAATCCCAATAGCCCCCGCTAATTGACGGTTGTCCAGTCAATTATTAAAACAAAGAAGTAAAACATTTAAAAACATCTGATGTCTTAAATACATTGGATGTTTTTTTTTGTAAATTAATTTTATTTTACTATTTTTGTATTGGAATGTAATCTTTTGTTAGCTCATAACAATTGATTTTTAAGGTTAGAGCTTGGCGGTAAAGTCGGGCCGTAGCATGTGGAATACAACAAATGGGTTAAATTTATTTATTATGAAAGAAAGAATTTTATTAATAACTATAGTTTTATCCAGTATTTCTATTGTCCTTGGTGCTATGTTAAAAGTAATGGGGGTAAAAATTATTGCTTCATTCTTGTTAGTATTTGGAAGTGTTATAATTATTTCTTCAATAATATTATTAATTATAAGGAGAAAAAAAATTAAAGAGACATAAGTATAAAGTGCAATATCCCCGCTCACGCAGACATGTTGTCGGTGTGTTTATAATATAATATTCTAATATTCTCCCAACTGTCGCAAGTTTGTAACTTGTGATTAATTGAAAAAGCAGAGACCACAAGTTCGGAAACTTGTATTTATGTAAAGCATTTACAAACATCCGATGTCTAAAAAACATTGGATGTTTTTTTTGTAAATTAATTTTATTTTAATATTTTTGTATTGGGATATAATCTTTTGTTAGCTCATAACAATTGATTTTTAAGGTTAGAGCTTGGCGTAAAGTCGGGCTTTTTTTTTTAATTAATATTAAATTTCTCCCACCTTGCCTGTTCTCTTTCAAGAAATGAATTAAATTTATGAGATTCATCAATCTTAAAATTCAATTTATCATTTGTAATAGGATGAAAAAAACTAAGCTCAACAGCACACAAAAACATGCCTTTGCCTTTTATCATTTGTCCTTTGTTCTGATAAAGTTTATCTCCCATAATTGGAAACCCAATTTTTGATAAATGTTTTCGCAACTGATGCTTTCTGCCTGTATGTGGATACAAATCTACAAGTGAAAGCCATTGGTTAGTTAATGATGGAACATGTTTAATCAATTGATATTTAGTTAAAGCATTTTTCTCATCAATTGGAGTATCAATTTTTCCTTTATTTAAGATTTTTCCAATAACAATAGCCCTATATCTTTTTTTAACTTCTCTGTTCTCGAATTGTTTTCCAAGTTCAATTCTTGCTTTACTCGTTTTTGCAACAATTAGCAATCCACTTGTGGCATAGTCAAGCCGATGAACCGGTTTTGCCCATTTTAAAGCATCATTTTCTTTTGAAGGTTTAATATTGTATAATAAAGCATTTTCAATTGTTTTAAACTGATTCCCACTTACAATTATCCCTGCAGGTTTATTTATTACTGCAATAAATTCATCTTCAAAAACAATTTTTAATGATAAATTATAGATTTTTGGAGGTTTGGTATTCTGTTCTGCAAGTTCAATTTTTTGACCGGTTTTAACCCAATTACCAGATTGCGCAATTTCTCCATCAATATAAAAAAAGCCATTTTTAATGGCTTTTTTTATTCCTTTGTTAGAAGGTATTGATTTAAAAGTTTTACAAGCGTAATTATAAAACCTTATTCTTTCAACACCTTCAGGTACAATATGCGATTCTATTATTACCAATTAGGTTTTCGTTTTTCAATAAAGGCTCTCATGCCTTCTTCTCCTTCGTTGCCAAATAATGAGCCAAATTCATTAGCTTCCAGATTGCATCCGCTTTCAAAATCCATTAAAAATCCTTTTCTAACAACTTTTTTCATTTTTTTAATTGCAAGTGGTCCTTTTGATGCTATTTTTCTCGCAGTTTCAATTGCTACATTCATCAATTCTTCCGGTTCAACTACTTTTTGAACTAATCCAATTCGTAGAGCTTCATCGGCAGTTATCATATCGGCAGTATATAGCAAATAAAGTGCATCCGCAAGACTTGTTAATCTGGAAAGACGCTGTGTTCCTGCGTATCCTGGAATAAGACCGAGGTTTACTTCTGGTTGACCAAATTTTGCTCTGTTGCTTGCAAATCGGAAATCGCAAGACATTGCAAATTCTAAACCTCCACCAAGTGCAAAACCGTTTACAGCAGCAATTACAGGCTTGTTAAGATTTTCTATTCCATTAAAAGTATTTTGTCCTAATTTTGAAAATGCTGTTCCTTGTTCTGAATTCATATCTACCATTTCTGCAATATCAGCTCCTGCAACAAATGCTTTTCCTTCGCCGATAATAATCACAACTTTAATTTCATCGTTTACTTCAATTTCAGCAAGCATTGCATCCATTTCATTAAAGAATCGGGTATTTAAGGCATTCATTGCCTCTGGACGACTAACTGTAATAGTTCCTATGCCATCTGTTACTTCTAATTTAAGTATTTGGTAATCCATAATTTTAATATATTTTAAAGTTTTTGAACTATAATTTTTTATGATTGCGAAGATAGTGAAATAAATTAAATTAAAAAGCCCTCTTTAATTATCCGCCTGAGGCGGAGGAAAATTAAAAGAATAGCGAACGCCGATTTTAAATCTAAAAACTTTTAAAACCAGCATTACCTTATCTGGTAATCTAATGTTAGGTTTTCTTCCCTTGATGTAGGTCTTTGTTTTCCTTTACTAAGCTTGGAAACTTTTTTGTAAACATATCTTCTTAGCTCCGAAATAATAATTTTACCATCTCTGTTGAGGTCGGCTTTTTTTGTTTTTATACCTTCAAGCATACAATAGGTAAAAAGTCCGTTTTGCCACTCGTCGCCTTCCATAGCAAATTCAACACCGCCTGAACTCGAAATAACAGTAATACCGCTGCCTTTTCTAATATCGGAAAAAAGTGCTTGCATAAGATTTGCTGAGTTTGCAATACCAAAACCCTCTTTTTGCCTTACACCAATACCTGCCGCCCTGAATTTAACATCATTTTGTTCGGTTTCTTTTTCTGTGTTGTCTTCAATTTCATCTTTATCAAGTTCGCCGCTATGACAGGTATCCATAATAAGAAGTTTTTTAAGTGCAGAAATATTTCCAAGCAATATATCGAGTTCATCGTAAGATAATCCTTTGCCCTGTGGATTATTAAAATCCATATCGTAAGTACCGTAATAATAATCGTAATTTCCGTCTAACACACCATGTCCTGCAATAAAAAACAATACAGCATCTTCAATTTTTGTGTTTTTAAGCGAATCGGCAAGAGCAAGAATATTTTCTTTGGTTGCCTGTTCATTTTCCAGTTTAATAGTATAAATATTTTCGTATAGATTTTTGTTTTTTCCAAGTTCATTAATAATATCGCTAGCATCTTTGGCAGGATATTTAAGTGTAAATCGTTCATCCTTATAATTAGCTACTCCAATTGCCACAATATAAAGGTTGCCCTTAGTTTCTGCATCATCTTTTATAATATGAAATGTTGATTTAAGACTTTCAACACCTTTGTTGTTAAGAACAGATACCTGTATTTTATTTGGTCCCGGAATAATTTTTATATCAAGTTTGTATTTAAGCGATTTTATATTCTTTTCTTTAATGCTGATACCATTAACACCATAAACAGGAACATCGTTTACAAAAACATTAATTCTGTTTAAATTATAATTTACATCTTTTGTAAGTATCTCAAATTTAATATTATTGTCTTTTGTGATTAAGGGCAAGTCTTTTGTTGATATATCAACTGTAGGTAGAAAAAAATCTTTTCCAAGGTCTTCTTCTTTAAATCCCATTTTCTTTAATCGTTTTTTATAAACGTAGTTATAAGCATCAATTAATCCTTTAGGTGTTTTTCCAATTTTTGATGCAACAATATCGGGTCTGTTTAACCTAAGGTCGAATTGTTCGAAAGGATAAAGCACTGCTCCCAGCCTAAACGAAACACCTGCAAGAGCATCGTGACTTGCTGTATAATAATTTTCGGGAGTTAAAATAACATAATCGTTTTTATATACCGATATCAAACTTGCAAGTTCAATACAATCTTTATATCTCCATATTTTTATCATTCCATCATCGCCTGAGCTAAAAGCAATATCACCGATTTTGTCGAATATTACTTTATGTATATTTCCTGTATGCTGATTAAAACTGCATAATTCCTCACCAGTATTCACATCCCATATTTTAATAGAATTGTCGGCTTCCCACACCGCATTATTTCCCGATGAACTTGCAAGAACTTTACCTTCTTTATCAAAATCAATTGATAATATCATATTTGTATGTCCTTCAAGTATCCTTATCAATTCCCATGTTTCGGTATTCCATAGTTTAATTGTTTTATCCCATGATGCAGAGGCAAGTATTTTGCCATCAGGACTGAATTTTACATCACTTACAATACTTTTGTGGTCTTCAATCTTTTTTATTTCCTCTCCTGTTTCAAAATCCCATATTCTTATTGTTTTATCCATTCCTCCACTGGCAATATATTTTCCGTCGGGGCTAAAACATGTTCCATAAATACCTCCAACATGTCCGGTAAATTTTTTTATCAATTCTTTTTTATCGATATCCCAAATCTTAACAATTCCATTAAATCCTGCTCCAGAAATATATTTCCCGTCTTTGCTGTAGCATAAATTCTGTATTAATTCGCCTTCGGTATCTAAATTAAATAAACTTTTGCCCGTTTCAACATCCCATACGGTAAGCGAAATAGTACCACCCATTGTGGTTAATTGTTTTCCTGTATTGTTAAAAGCAACAGGGAAAAACCCGGGTATCACTTTATCAATTTTATTTTCTTTAAGATTCCATAATTTAATAGTGATATCACCTGTGGCAGCAGCTATGTATTTTCCTTGCTGGTCGTAAGCCATATTAATTATTTTATTACTTTTCGATTTAAAGGTCCTGACTATTTTACCCGAACGCTGTTTTAAGTAAAGAATTATTTTGCCGTCGTTTATCATAATTAGTTTTTGTTGGGGATGAACAGCTATTGCTGTTGGGGTAAATGTTGTAACATCATATTTATTTGTTTCTTTTTTATTTGGAACATCCCAAATTCTGATATCATTTGAATGTTCAACAACAATAAGTGTTTGAGATTTCTGGTCGAACTTCAGATTTTTTATAAGCCCTTTAAAGCCTTTAAACTCGGCAAAAAGACTTAAATCGTCTGTATTATATATTCTAACAATGTTATCGGAAAAACCAATTGCAAGAAATTCTCCCTTATGGTCTATATCCATTTTGCAGGTTGAATAAAGAAATTTATCGAAAAGCTGTTTTGATATTTTTTCTTTTCCTGTATTAAGACTTATTAGCTTTAAATTGCTTTTATAATCGTAAGCATAAACAAGGCTGTCGTTATAAAGTTTTATTCTTGTAAGACCGGCAGCGTCATTAAAAACTTTTGGTTCGCTGCTGTTTTTCCAATCTTTTAAGCAAAGTATTGAACCCGGATTTAAATAAACTATTTTGGAATTATTAAAACAAAAATCAAATCCGGGAGAATTAGAACTTGCATTAAATGCCGAAATTAATTTACCGGTAGATAACTCCCATACTTTAATCTCATCGCTAGTCATTGCTGCAGCAATATATTTTCCTGTTTTGTCAAAATCGGTTTGTGTAATTCTGCCACTATTACCGGCAATAGTTCTAAGCTCTCTTCCTGTTGCAATATCATTTATTTTTACCAATTTGTCGAGCCCGCCTGATACCAGCAATTTTGCATCGGGCGAAATAGATAATGAACTTATAAAATCGGTATGTCCGGTTGTAAGAACAACTTCGGGTTTTTGGGAAAAAACGGATAGTTGAAAAAGGCTACCACAGATTACACAGATTATCACAGATTTCATTTTTACAGCTTTTTGGATGGAACTCATTATTTTTATTTTTAATTGCAAATTGAATTTATTCTAATATAATTTTCTTTACCGCCTCTCCCCAACCCTCTCCAAAGGAGAGGGAGTATTTATTTGTTTAATCGTTTCAGCAAAATTTTAACTTCATTCATTTATTGTGCCTTTTTTTAATTCCTCCCCTTTGGGGAGGTTAGGAGGGGCTTTTTTATAAACAAACAAATTGCTATTCCCAATTTTATCTTTATAAATAAGTTTTCCTTTAATATCGGGAGCTTTTATTCCTTTAGTAAAATTAATTTCTCCTTCAAAAACTCTTGCTTCATCCCATAAATCTGCCAAAATAAACGAGTTTAATAATTGTGCCCCGCCTTCAACTATAAGAGATTGAATGTTTCTATTATGTAATTCCTGCAAAATTTGCGGAATAATATCGCTGTTAAAATCTATTTTACAATATTCCAGATTATTGGCAGATGCTACGGTTTTTGAAGTAAAAACAATTGTGGGTATGCTTTGGTCGAACAAAGACAAATTTTTATTAAGTCTAATATCTTTATCAATAATTAGGCGTAAGGGATTATTTCCTTTCCAATTTCTTACATTTAATTTGGGATTATCTTTTTCGGCGGTGTTTGTACCAACAATAATTGCCTGCTCTTCGGTTCTCCATTTGTGAACAAGAGTGCGACATATTTCATCTGTTATCCATGTAGGTCTGTTTTCTTGTTTTGATTTTCTTATAATATCAATAAAACCATCAGCGGTTTGTGCCCATTTAAGAATAATGTATGGTCTTTGTTTTTCATGAAAAGTGAAAAATCGTTTGTTGAGTTCTTTACATTCATTTTCCAAAATGCCGGTAATTACATCACATCCACCTTTTTTTAAAATTTCAATGCCTTTTCCTGCAACTTTTACATAAGGGTCGACAGTGCCAATAACAACTTTATGGATCTTTTTCTCAACAATTAAATCTGCACAGGGAGGAGTTTTACCATAATGAGCACAAGGTTCAAGATTAACATAAATAGTTGAATCCTTTAATAAACTTGTGTTTTTAACAGAATTTATTGCATTCACTTCGGCATGAGCTTCCCCATATTTTTGATGATAGCCCTCGCCAATTATTTTATTATTATGAACTATAACACAGCCAACCATAGGGTTTGGTTGGACATTGCCTAAACCTAAATTTGCTAATTCAATACAACGAGCAATATTTTTTTTGTTTATATTCATTTCTTTACTGTAAACATAAATCTTTTAATGTTCATGGACTTAGGTTTTGCCACAAGACAAAAGTATGAAAACCATATTTCATGCTATAAAATTATAAAAAAATATTGTGTTTTCAAATCTCAATAATTAACAATATATTGCAGAAAATTTACAATGTGTAAAATGAGCAAGAAATTTGTGCTGTTTTTTTCTTTTGTATTGCTTGGATTTTTTACGTTAAAAGCACAAGACCCATTAGTAATTGTTGAGCATAAAAATATTGATTTAACATATCTTGAAAGTCTTATAAAAGAAAATATTGATTCAATTAGAAAAGAATTTAAATTAAAGTTTCTTCATAACGACTCTTTGCTTTATATTTCTGCAAAACATCATGCAGAATATTGTAAGCAAAATCATTCATTGTTATATTCTGAAGACAGCAGGAAAAATAAGACACCTCAAAAACGTGCAAGTGCATGTGGAGCATCAGATTATCTTGTTGGAGAAATAATTGCAAAACTTGTTTTAGACAGTGCATACTCATACAAAATAATTGCCGATTCACTTACAACATTAATAATAAGTGACACTTTAAATTTTGCTCATATCTTATCCCGCATGTATAATATTACAGGTCTGGCAATAGATATTGACAACAATACATTGATGCTGATTAATGACATTGCAAAAACCAATAAAGAATATGTTTACAAATTGAATCCTTCAGTTTTTCCTTATGATAAGACATCCATTTCAACAAATAAAAAAGAAGTTTTTAAACCGGTAAAAAAATATGACTGGAAACTAAAACCTCCAAAAAAAGATGAGGAATGTGAAGATTTATTGAGGATTTTAAAAAGAATGAAGATAGCAGATGTAATTCGTGATGAAAAAAGACTTTCGGTGTTGTTTGATGGTGAATCTTCTGCAAAACAGTTGATAGAAAAAAAGAAGGACGGCTTTGCAATTGAAGTTATTTCTTTTGATGATTATAATTGTAATGCTCTTGATTATTACAAACCATCAAAAAGAAATGATTTGAGTTTGATAAACGGGACATTGATGAGACCACGTTATTATGAAGATATTTTTAAAGAAGGTGGCTTTGGTGATGAAAACCCAAAAGATTTTAAACGGGATATTGGCTCAATTAAAACAAATTCTGAAATTTTTGAAGCCAATGCAATAATTTTAAAAAACAATAAAATTTGTGCTGTTTTAAAACCTTCACAAATTTGTGGCCAGCCATTTTCATATATTCCTGAAAAATTACCTTATCTCGACAATCTTTATGACCCAAATTATGAACCACCGGTTACATACGATACTTTAAAATTGAAAATTTATTTTAAGGTAGGGGAAACAGAAGCTGATGATAAAGAAATACAAAAAATTATTGATTTTGTTAAAAGAGAGGGACTTGTTATTACAAAATCTTTTGTAAATGCAAATGCAAGTATAGAGGGAAATCCAAAAACAAATAATATTTTATTTAATCAACGTGCAGATTATATTATTTCTTTATTTGAAAACGAGCAGGAATATCATATTCGCAAAAAAGTAAAAACACAGGAAAACTGGAGCCTTTTTTATTCCCAGATCAGAAATACTAAATTTTCAGGTCTTGCATATAAAGATACTTCTTATGTAAGATATTTTGTTAACGATTCTCTTGAATATTTTACAGAAATGTTAGATAAACAAAGATATGTTCAGGTAAACCTATTTGCTGTTACAAAATCTACAAGAGATAAATATAAAGTATTTGCAATAACCGAATATAAAAAACTGATAAAACAAATAAACGAAGCTATAGAAAAAAACAAACCCAAACAAGTTGCAAGATTAATTGAAAAAGCAGAAGAAATTCAGTTGTTTTTGTTTGACCAATATAACAGAAGAAAAGTAAAATTGAGCTTTGTTAATTTGATGAAAATTCCTGATAAAACAGAATTTACAACATTAAAATTTAATCGTTTGATGTTTGACTTTAACCATGTTGCAAAAAGTAAGAGAATAAAAGAATATAAGTTTTTTGATGAAATTAAAAAGTTTTCCACCGTTGAAGATGTTAACAGCCTAGTGTTTTACAATTTACTTGCCTATGTTATAAATCATTATGGAGATACAGAATGTGATGAATACCAAAATTCAAAAAAATTACTTTCATTAATTAAAAGCACAAATAATGCAGGTGTTGATGATGAATACAGTCAGGCATTAAGCTTACATTATAATTATATTAAAGCAGAGGAAATATTTGAGACAATGGGATTTAAGCGAGCAAGAAATTCATTGGCATTTATATATAATTATTATAAAAAGCAGGAAAACTTTTCCGAGCAAACTCTCATTAATATTGCAGAATATTTTATTTTATTCAATGAATACAACAAGGCAAAAGATATTGTTAAACCTCTTGCATTTTCGGAAAATCCAAATCACGATGCTTTAGTTCTTTATCTAAAACTACATTATATGGATTACTGGAAACAAGACCGAACCGAAGATTATTACAGACCTCTATTTGATGCAGCAAAAATCCTAAGCAATGAAAAATGGTGCAATATGTTTGCCGGTGATTGTAATATAAGTTTTCAGATATTTGATTATGAGCCTTTGTGGAAGCTTTATTGCTTAAAAAAGGTTGGGGAAAACATGTTCGAAAAAAATAATTAAATGGTTAAAGCCCGCAGGACTTGCCTGTTAAGACTTGTATAAACCGATAAAAATTATTATGCTATGAGCAAAAACATAAAACTCCTACGGAGTTTATTATTACATTTAACAGTTCTTTTTTTACAAACAGTTTACTCCTATGGAGTAAATTTTAAAATAAAAGTATAGGATAATGGTAGAAATGTGAAAAATTAAAAAAATAGTAAAATTGCAAATTTTCTCATTAGTGAAAAACTGTTAAAAAAAGGCGATTAAATAGTTAAAGCCCGTAGGGCTTACCTGTTTGTAATAAAAACAATATAACAACAATCAAAGTCCATAGGACTTGCCTGCTAAGATTTATATGAAACAATAAAAATTATGGCAAATACATATACACAAATCTATCTGCAATTTGTTTTTGCAGTTAAAGGTCGTCAAAGCCTTATACATGACAAATTTCGTGAAGAATTACATAAGTACATTACCGGTATTGTAGAAAACCGTAAACAAAAATTAATTGCCATTAATAGTATGCCTGATCATATTCATATCTTGATTGGTTTTGGAACAACAATTACAATTGCCGATTTAATGCATGATATTAAAATAGCATCATCAAAATTCATTAATTCAAAAGATTGGGTTTGTGGTCGGTTTTCGTGGCAAGAAGGCTATGGTGGATTTTCCTATTCTCGTTCTCATCTCGACAGAATTGTAAAATACATTAAGAACCAACAAAAACATCATAAAAGGAAAACATTTAAAGAAGAATACATTGATTTTCTTGAAAAATTTGAAGTTTTATATGAATCGAAATATCTTTTTGATTGGATTGAAAACTCTGAGAAACAATAATTATGGAAATAGAAAACTCCTATAGGGTTTATAATTTATATAATAGGATTAAGTTTTACAAACAGTTTACTCCTATCGAGTATGTTTTAAAGAAACAAATTAATTAATACTGGTCAGTTGATAATAATACCAAAGTACAAGCAATAGAAGCTTCAATATTTTTATCTTTTGCAAGTTTTTCCAATTCGTTATTTTCTGTTCCCGGATTAAAAATTATTCTTCTGGGATTTAAAACATTAATTATGTAATCATAATATTCAGTCTGGTTTTTAGCAGATACGTATAACGTAACAGTATCAACATCATTAATTTCAGGTTTGTTGTTTAATATTTCTAATCCTCCAATACTTCCTTTTTTAATACCAACAGGTATAACTTCGTGATTATATTTTAGAAGCATATTTGTAGCCTTAAAAGAATATCTATCTGGATTTGTACTTGCACCTATTACTACTGTTTTCATCTGTTTCAAGTTTTAAAATTATAATTGCACAAAGTTCATAATTATTTTTTATTTTTATTAAATGCTTAAGGTTTTTATTTTAATATAAATTTTGTAATGATGCTTTCGGCTTTTTTATTATTTTTGTTTGATTAATGCTAATATAATATTATTTCGATGAAAGTAGTCATTATTGGTGCAGGAAATGTTGGAACAAACCTTACTTATGCATTAAGCAAGAAAAATAATATTGTTCAGATAATTAGTAAAACACAAAATTCTGCTCGTATTTTAGCAGAAAAAATAAACACAGAATATACAAGTGATTTAAAAAATATAAGCAATATTGCAGATATATACATTGTTGCAGTAAACGATGGTTCAATAGTTAAGCTTTTAAAACAAATAAATGTTGAAAATAAAATAATTGTTCATACAGCCGGAAGCGTAAATGTTGATGTTTTAAAAAATTCAGGTAATAATTATGGAACATTTTATCCTCTTCAAACTTTCTCAAAATATAAAATTCTCGAATTTCAAAATATTCCAATACTTGTAGAAGCAAATAATTCTGAAACTGAAAAAAACATTAAGAAGCTTGCAGAAAGTATTAGCAATAATGTTTATTTAATAAATTCAGAACAAAGAAAATATTTACATCTATCGGCTGTTTTTGCTTGTAATTTTACTAATCATCTTTACAATATTTCAAAAAAGATATTGAAAGAAAAAAATCTTGATTTTGAAATAATGAAGCCATTAATTGAAGAAACCGCGAAAAAAATAAAAAACACAGAACCAGTTAATGCTCAAACAGGACCAGCTGTAAGAAATGATAAAATAATTATTGAAAAACATTTGGAATTATTATCTTTATATCCGGAATTTCAAAATATATACAATATTTTAACTAAAAGTATTATTGAAACACATTTAAAAAATGAGTAATTTCAAAGAAAAATTAAAAGGGATTAAAGCATTTGCCTTTGATGTAGACGGAGTTTTATCTGGGAATATTTTTTTGACCGCTGATGGCGACCAAGTTCGAACAATGAACATGAAAGATGGTTATGCAATTCAACTTGCGGCTAAGAAAGGATTCCCTATTGCAATAATTTCCGGGGGAAATTCTGAATCAATTAGAACAAGATTTAACAGGCTGGGAGTTACTGATGTTTATCTCGGTTCTGACAACAAACTTAAAGATTTTAAAGATTTTTATTTTCAACATAAACTTGAGCCAAAAGATATTTTATATATGGGTGATGACTTACCCGATTATGAAATAATGAAAAATACCGGAGTACCGACTTGTCCATTAAACGCAGCCGACGATATTAAAGCAATTTCTGTTTACATTTCGAATATTAATGGCGGAGATGGCTGTGTTCGTGATGTTATTGAACAAGTTTTACGTGCTCAAAACAAATGGTTAGATGCAGATGCATTTTCATGGTAATATATTTAAGGGACTTTTATTAATTCAATTTTTTTATGAATAAATGAAATACTTAAAGCTTATAAGAATACACAATATTTTAATAATGGCAGTTACGCTTTATGCAATACGCTGGGCTGTTATTTTTCCAATTTTAAAACATCATAATTCTACGCTTCAATTTAGTGATTTTAATTTCCTTTTACTCGTTTTGTCTGTTTGCTTTATAGCAGCAGGTGGTTATGTAATAAACGATTATTTTGACAGAAAAACAGATAGAATAAACAACCCAAAAAGCGTAATTGTAGGAACAAAAATAAACAGGCGATTTGCAATTATTCTTCATGTTGTTTTGAGTTTTACGGGTGTATTTATAGGTGTTTTAGTGTCTGTAAAAACAGGGCATTGGAAATATGGACTTATCTTTTTTTTTATTAGCGTTATTCTGTGGTACTATTCAACTTCTTATAAACGAAAATTTCTTATTGGAAATATCGTAATTTCAATTTTTACTGCATTTGTGCCTTTTATTGTTGTTTTATATGAAATCCCTGATTTTTATAAAATAGATAAACAATCCTCAACAATTCATATTATTTATATTGTTTTAGGTTTTGCATTTTTTGCCTTTATCACAAGTATGATAAGAGAAATAGTTAAAGATATTGAAGATGCTGAAGGAGATGCAAAAATTGGCTGTAAAACAATGCCAATTGTTATTGGAACAAATGCTGCAAAATATATTGCTGTTTTATTAGTGCTTATTACAAGTATTTCAATTGTATTGGTTTATACTCAATATTTATCAAAGTTATACTTATTAATTAATGATAATATTACAAAATGGCATGTTTTAGTTTTAGCAACGCTGTTGCTGATTTTAACATGGCTAATACTAAAAGCTAAAGGAAAAAAAGATTTTCATGTTGCAAGTATTTTAGTAAAAGTTATTATGTTGGTTGGAATGTTATATTCTGTAGTTTTATTTTATTTAATAAAATAATTAAAGTATTTCTGACTTTTAAAAAAAAGTTTTTTTTAAAAGCAACCTTTTATATAAAATTTGGTCTTATTAATGGATTGCCTAATAACTTGATATTTGTTACAACTAAATGTTTAGTTAAACTGAAAAATAAGAAATATAAAATTTATAAAAATAACATCAAAATTAGGAAACAAATTACTATTTATTATCGTATAAATTTTGTCGTATAAATGAAATTTTTAATTTAAAACATTAAATCCTTATGAAAACACTACACTTTATTTTAATTTGCACAATATTTTTCAGCTTTTCTATAAGCTTGTTACATGCACAGGGAGATGATTGTGCTTCCGCCGTTGAAATTATTACAAATGGTCTGTATACAGCTGATGGTCCATCAACTGGAGGTGGCGCTACAAATACCACTTCGGCAACAAATGCCGATTGGTACTATTTTGTCGCTACCGACAACGGCACAATTGATGTTTCTGCATGCGATCTTTCAAGTATTGATACTCGTTTATACATTTATGATGGTGCCTGTGGAACATTAAATCAATTAGGAACATCAGATGATGAATGTGTTACTTTTCAATGGGCTTCTTTTCTAACAGGAATTCCAGTAACAAATGGTGTTACCTATTACATAGAATGGGACGATAGATGGATGCCAGATGGATTTGATTTTACATTTACATTTACTCCATTTGGTACTTGTCCATTTCCAATAAATTTATCAGCAAGTAATATTTCCGATGTCTCTGTTGATTTAGGATGGACAGAACAAGGTACTGCCACAACATGGAATATTGAATGGGGAACAACAGGTTTCACTCTAGGAACCGGGACCACTATCACCGGAACAACAAATAACCCTTATTCTCTAACAGGATTAACTGCTTCTACAACTTATGATTTTTATGTGCAAAGTGATTGTGGTGGCGGTGATTTAAGTTCTTGGGTTGGTCCTTTTACTTTTACCACTTCTTCATGTTCTGTATCAAATCAATGCCTGTTTACTTTATATATGAATGATACAGGAAACAGTTGGAATGGTGCTAATGTAGAAGTCATTCAGGATGGTGTTTCAATGGGAACATTTACAGTACCAGGAGGAGGAACAAACACAGAAACTGTTATGCTTTGTAATGGTTCAAACATTCAACTAATATGGACTTCCGGAACTTATGATAATGAAACAATTTTCGACATGCAAGATCCTTTAGGTGTATCTGTTTATAGCTGGACAGCAGGAAATAATCCATCAGCCGGAGTTTTTCACATATTTACAGCCTCGTGTGTGCCCATAACTTGCCCCCTCCCTTCTAATCTCAACGTAACAAATATTACAACTACAGATGCTGATTTTGGTTGGACAGAGAATGGAACAGCTACTCTTTGGAATATTGAATACGGTCCTTCTAGTTTTACACAAGGAACAGGTACTATGATTAATGGTTCAACAACAAATCCTCATTCAATTACCGGATTATCGGCTTCTACTTCATATGATTTTTATGTACAGTCTGATTGCGGAGGTGGAGATTTAAGTTTTTGGGTTGGACCTTTTACTTTTTCAACTATTTGTAATACTATTTCTGCTCCTTATATTGAAGATTTCGAAAATGGCGGCATTATTCCAATTTGCTGGGTCAATGATGTAGGTGATTTCTTTGATTGGGAATTTAATACCGCTACCCCATCACCAAATACCGGACCTCAATCAGGAGACCATACAAGCGGTTCGGGTTATTTTGCTTTTACTGAAGCTACTAATCCAAACAACCCAAATCAACAAGCAGATCTTCTAACACCCTGGATAGATATTTCTACCCTAACTACTCCTATGTTAACTTTCTGGTACAATATGTACGGTGCAGGCATGGGAGATTTACATATAGATATTAATGATGGTACTTGGCAAAATGATGTCTTAGTTTTATCGGGAAATAATGGAGATATATGGACTGAATCTAATATTATTTTATCTACATATTCTAGCCCTGTACAGGTAAGAT
>Ga0307990_1001324_pt1 | contig 21004 bp, 16 predicted proteins | sample EllFjometagen129_FD_203168 | JGI IMG/M metagenome (GOLD analysis project Ga0307990, IMG submission 203168) | Marine microbial communities from Ellis Fjord, Antarctic Ocean - #129 | ecosystem: Environmental > Aquatic > Marine > Unclassified | place: Southern Ocean | collected 2014-10-08
TCAGCCGCCCGGCATGACCCATCACGCCGGGTTTCCCCAGGTTTGGAATTTCGTCATAGGAAAGCGACGCCTTCACCGGGAAATCCGCTATCACATCGCCCCATCCGGAGCCGAGAACCATTCCGAATTTCGGGTTTGCATCCGGCCAGGCGGTTTTCACCGCCGTAGCCGCCTCATCCATTGCTGTCTGATTGATCGCTTGCATGGGCTTGATAGTACGGACGAAGACGGGTAGCATCAAGCCCATGAACGAAGCATTTATGCGTGAAGCCATTGCACTTTCCATTGAAAAAATGGAGGCGGGAGAAGGCGGTCCGTTCGGAGCCGTGGTGGCGAAAGACGGCGCAGTGGTCGGTCGAGGCTGGAACCGGGTCACTTCATCGAACGACCCGACCGCGCACGCGGAGGTAATGGCGATCCGCGACGCCTGTTCAACCCTCGGCACGTTCGACCTCGCAGGATGCGAGCTGTATGCCAGCTGCGAACCCTGTCCTATGTGTCTCGCTGCCATCTACTGGGCGCGACTCGACAAACTCTTCTATGCTGCCAGGCGCGAAGACGCCGCCTCTGCAGGCTTCGACGATGAATTAATCTACAGCGAAATTTCCAAACCTTGGAAAAACCGTCAGCTCCCCGCCGAGCAAGTCATGCAAGCCGAAGCGCAAAAAGCCTTCGACACGTGGAAAGCAAAAACAAACCGAACCGCCTATTAGGCGATCACTTTGTAAACTAGTCGTTGTGTTCTTTTAGAAATTGTCGGCATTACCGATCCAACCGAACCTCAACGCGGTAAAAATGAGAGATCCCGCTCCGCTCCAACAAGTCGATATAGTTGGTTTGCGTATGCGGCAGGTCGATGGCCTCAGGGATCAAAGTGAAATCGAGATGAAGGCTGGAGGAATACCCCACACTGTAGAGACGCCCCGGCATAGTGGCCCACTGCACTGTACTGAACGGACTGTCCGCACACGGTGCACAGAACCCCGTCACCCGGAAAACCGACGATACATCGGTGGGAATCGTCCCCGCCACATATTCCGAATAATTGCTCGACCCATCGTTGTCCGTATCCTGCGACGAAACCGCAGCCGTCGTGCTCTGGAAATAGGTGGACTCCCAAATGTCCGGCATGCCGTCGTCATCCGAATCCGTTCCCTGCCCGCTGACTAACAGAGAATAGTACTGTGTTTCCCCCGTCAACGTCCCGTCAAAATCCACCGTAATTGTATAGAGCCCAGCGACCGGCACAGAGATAACCACCTGTTCCACATTGTCGACATCATTTTTTGCAAGCGCCGTTGCATTAGCCGTTGGCTCCGAATAACTCAATGAATACGGATAATACGTCCCGCCCGGCCCGGTCACTTTCAGATCGAGATCGTTTACCAACCGAGCCCGCCGGTCGTCGTGTATGGTAGTCGCCACTGCTTCTGGGTCTGTCCAGCACAGCGTCACTCGCACTGGCTCAGTGCCGTCACTGAAAATAGAATAAGTATCCGACAGGTTTGCAGAAGAGGAGAACTTCGCCTCCGTCAGGCGATTCGGATGCAGTGACAGGTCGTCCAGTAACTCTGCCGCAACCCGCGTGTTCATCAACCCCCATCCATATGAATAATCCGGCCCCGGTCGACCGAGATCATCCGCTGTATGAATAATCAGTCCCTTGAGGGTACTCGCCCGCATCATGGATTGTCCCGAGAACAGATGATTGTAATACTCGATGAGCAGCGCAGCCGACCCGCACGCATTTGGAGAAGACATACTGGTTCCCGACAGGGATATATAATGGATCGTACTTTCATTACCGCAGGAATACAACCACTCGCCGTTCGCCACAATGTCCGGTTTAATGCGCCCGTCATCCGTCGGCCCCCAGCTTGAAAACGACGTATAGCTCACCGCCAGCGAACGGTTTCCGCCCGATACCGCATCGTTGACCGCCCCCACGGTCATCGCATTTTTGCAGACAGCCTTATCGCTCAACGTGTCATATCCGTCCTTATAAACACCATCCCCCGGTGGATGGAATATACTGTCATAGGTATAACTGCTCCCATTATAGTAAACCGTTTCGCCCTCCGACGGGCCATCGTTTCGATCATTCCCGGCAGATACAAAAGGCAGAAAATATGGCGCATCATAAAGAATCTCGTCCCAATCATGAGAATAACTCGAATAGCGCCCAAAAACCTTTTCCACGGTGCCTCCACTCCACCCATCGCCAAACCATGTATCCCCATCCCATCCCGCAAGCTGACCGTACGAATGGTTCGACAACATGATTTTACCCCACTCACCGGCATAGGACGCCGCCATGGCCGCCATCTCAGACTCGTCTTGATCCCAATTATAGGAATAAATCAGTGCCTCCGGTGCCATGCCTTGCGCCTGCAGATCTACCCCCGCAGCCGCAATCGTTCCCCCGACATGCGTTGCATGGTAATTGACAGCTGCTCCGTCTTTGATCGTCACCCGCCCCTCGAACTCCTGATGATCGGACCGCACTGCGCCGCCATCCCACACCCCAATCGTCACGCCGGCTCCGTCAACGTTAAAAGGCGCCGTATCACGCACCCGATTCGCGGCCGTGGAAATCGCCGCGTTATCATTATGCGTCACAAAATAAATCGGGCGGCCCTCTCGAATCGCAACCAATTCTTTCACCCGGTGCCCGTCATCCTGCCGCATCTCAAGATTACGATGCTTCGCCCACACCCGGGCCGCATCTTTTTCACAACTCGCCCGATCACGTGTACGCTCCACAGTCTCCTGCCGCCGGGACGGATGCTCAGCAAACGTCACCCTTTGCTGTGCAAAAATATCTGCACCGCCCGCTAAACAAATGAAACAACAGATCCAAACTGAAAAATTCTTCATAGAAATAGAGATATAACCTTGTCTATGAATCTACAATTATAAAACCCAGATCATTCTATAACCCATTTCCGAATGCATTCAGCCGATCACTTCACAGATAAGCGGCAGAGGCTCAAAACTGTCACCGAGTTCGAAGGCGTTTCCCCTTTGAGTTCCCTCCCTTCGACATTGCTCAGGACAGACAGGGCAGGCAACCATTGAAAGAACCTCATCTAGTTTTTCCCAATCATTGGAAAAAATGACGGCGAGCGGTTCGCCCTTTTTCACTTCCTCCCCCGGCTTTTTCATCTGCGCGATGCCGACGGCGTGGTCGATGGTGTCGTCGGTTTTCTGCCGCCCGGCTCCAAGCATCAGACAGGCTTTACCAATTAGCTCCGCATCAACAGCAGTGACAATTCCGTCAGCGGGCGCAAGAAGCGGCTCCTGAATTGCCGCCTCAGCGAATTTCCAGTCCGTCGAGCCGCCCTGCGCAGAAACCATCTCTTCAAATTTTTTAAGCGCCGCGCCGTTTTCTAAGCATTGGGAAATTCCGGCTTTGGTTTTCCGAACCCCGGCAGCAGAGCGCAGCTCGCTACCAGTCAAGCTGTTGGAAAGGTCAAGCATATGAGCGGTCAGCTCAATGGTCAGTTCACGCAGGTCGGCGGGCCCACCGCCCTTTAATACCTCTAAGCACTCCTGCACTTCGAGCGCATTGCCGGCAGCGCGACCAAGCGGGGCGTTCATGTCGGTGATGATGGCACGCACTTTCTTTTCCATTGCGTTACCAACGTCCACCATGCTTTGCGCTAACTGCCTAGCCTCCTCGCGGCTTTTCATGAAAGCGCCCTTTCCCCATTTAACGTCGAGCACGAGGGTTTCGAGCCCTTCAGCCAGCTTTTTACTCATGATCGACGCGGTGATGAGCGGAATGGAGGGGACGGTGCCGGTGACATCGCGCAAGGCATAGAGTTTTTTATCGGCCGGGGCGATCTGCGCAGTCTGACCGATAATGGCGCATCCAACGTTTTCCAAACATTGTAAAAACTGTTCGCCGCTAAGGTCGGTGCGGTAGCCGGGAATCGATTCAAGCTTGTCGAGCGTGCCGCCGGTGATGCCGAGTCCGCGACCGGAGATCATCGGGACGGTCAACCCGCAAACGGCGGCGAGCGGGGCAAGGATCAGCGATATTTTGTCGCCGATGCCGCCAGTGGAATGTTTGTCCGCTTTGATGCCCGGCAAACTGGCGGGGTCGATGGTTTCGCCGGAGAGCATCATTTCAGTGGTAAGCGAGGCGGTTTCGGCGGGAGTCATGCCCTGGAAGTAGATCGCCATTGCCAGAGCGGACATTTGGTAGTCCGGAATGGTGCCGTTGGTAAATCCTTCGATGAAGAAGCGGATCTCCTCTTCAGAGAGTTCGTTTCCTTCACGTTTTTTCTCAATTATCCACTGCGGAAGCATGTGGCAAAGGGTAAATAAACCTATTTTCTTTAGCAAGGCGGACGGCGATTAATTATGCTTTCAGGAACTCTACCGACCCGTCCTGCCGGAATACCGGCACTACAAAAATCAACCGGAATTTAGCATTCAAAACCCAAAAAGTCAGAACCCTCTATAAACCATGCTGTTACGCAAAAAGCACAATATGTTGTGGTTTAGTTTGACACATCGGCACAATTTAACTACTTTTTCTGCCGTTGCGGGAACAGACAGCAACCTAAAAATTTAAGTTATCAACAGGGTTATCAACAGAGGAAAAATATTATGGGTGAAACGATTGTGAAGAATAAGGAGCTTTTTGACGGGTTCCGCAAACGATCTAATTTGGTCGTCCCCTTCAGCCAGAAAAAAATCGAAATGGCTATCCACCATGCGGTGGAGGAAGTTTCTCGCAAAGAAGGCACTCCGCGCAACGAAGGCCTCGCCCAGAAAATCACCGCTCAGGTGATTGAACAGCTCGATAACCCCCAGTCCGAATTCTATGTTCACACCGACAGCGACAACAAACGCATTCCCCTGATTGAAGACGTACAGGACCTTGTTGAAATCCTCCTTTCTGAAAACGGTGAGACTCTTGTGGTCGCCGCCTATAAACGCTACCGCAAACACCGCGATCTCGCCCGTCGCAGCATCCGGGTCCGCGGCGATACCAAAGACAATGTCGACGTCACCGACGCCAGCCTCTTGCTGGTTGAATCCAATACGGCGGAAGTCACCCTGCCCTGGGATCGCAAACGCATTGTGAAACAGATTCTCGACAAAACCGACCTGTCCGTGGCCATGTCCATCAGCATTGCCAAATCGGTAGAAAACCGCATTATCGGCGGAAAAATCACCACGATTAACACCACGTTGATCCGCGAAATGGTGAACAACGAGCTGACGGAACGCGGCCTCTCCGCTCAGTTGCGCGACCTCTCTCTTTATGGCGTTCCGCGCGACTTTGTTGACAACCTGATGTTCTCCAAATCCAACGAGAACTCCAATATTGTCAACAACAACCCAGAAGCCGTCAACCTTGGCATTGCAGAACTCGTGCTTAAACAATGGGGGCTCGACACCATCTTTGACAACGACATCAAACGCGCGCACAACACCGGCGCGGTGCATCTGCACGACCTCGGTTATCCCCACCGAGTCTACTGCTCCAGCCACTCCATTGAATACGTTAAGAAATATGGCCTGAAAGGGCTGGTCAACCTCAACACCGAATCGAGCCCCGCACGCTCCGCCTCAGTGCTGACCGGCCACCTGAACACCTTCCTCGCCTCCATGCAAGCCAACTATGCCGGCGCACTCGGCATCGCCTACATCAACATCCTCTACGCCCCGCTACTTGAGGGCATGGATGCAAAAGGCCTCAAGCAGATCGCACAGGAGCTGATCTTCAACGGCTCACAAAACGCCTTCAGCCGCGGCGGACAAACTCTCTTCCTCGACTTTAACATCCACAGCGGCGTGCCGGGCTATATGAAAACCGTTCCGGCCATCGGCCCGGGTGGCAAATACATGTTGCGCCTGAAAGACGGCACCAAAGCCCCCCTCGTAGAGGTTCTACGCGACGAACTCGACGGCAGCGGCTATAAGATGATGGATCTCTTCTTTGAAGACGAAACCGGCAGCGACCGCCTTGTCTTGCGCGAACTCCGGGGCAAAGACGGTCTGATATACGATCAGGATGTGGCCGCCGCACTTGAAGAACGCGACGAAAAAATTGTGACCTACGGCGACTACACCCACGAAAGTCAGGAATTCTGCCGCGCGCTACTCGAAGTCTGGGGCGACGGGGACAGCAACGGCCGCATCTTCGAATTCCCGAAATGCGACTTCCATATCAGTGACGAAACCTTCACCGATCCCGAACAATTCGAAATCTATCAGGCCGCCTGTAAGCTGGCGGAACGCAATGCATCCACGTACTTCATCTTTGACCGCGACGAAGTCACCCTGTCAGCCTGTTGCCGCCTGCGCACGACCATTACCGACAACCGCATGTTATTACACCCGGAAAGCATGCGCTTCTGCGGCTTCCAAAACGTCACGATCAACATCCCGCAAGCCGCTTACCGTGCAACCCGCACAGGCGGTGATATTCTAAATAACTTCTTTAAAGAAGTCGATGACACCATGGAGCTCGCCGTTCGGGCGCATCTCCAGAAAAAAGAAAAAGTTGCCGTGATGATGAGCGGCTCCGGCCATCCGCTGTGGCAGGTTGGCAAAGTCGCCAATGACGGCCAGCCCTACATCAACCTCGAAACCTGCACTTACATTCTGGGGTTAATCGGCGTCAACGATGCCGTCAATTTCCTGACAGGACAAGAACTGCATGAGAGCGAGGAAGCTCAGCAACTCGGCTTGCGTATCGTGGCTCATATGTTCGCCAAGACCAAAAAGATGACGAAAAAATACAACCTCAAATTCACTTTAGAGGAATCCCCGGCCGAAAGTGCGGCACGGCGTATGGCCAAAACCGACCTCGTCTACTTCAACGCCGAAGCCAAGGACATCATCAAGGGTGCCGACGAAGACTCGTGCTACTACACAAACAGTGTTCATCTGACGGCAAATGCTCCAATCAGTTTAGTCGCCCGCATCAAGGAACAGGCGAAATATCACAGCCTGATCGAGTCCGGTGCCATCACGCACGCCTTCATCGGCGAAGAAAAACCCTCGGCCGAATCCATTGAAAAAGTGATCACCGAGACCTTCTTCCGCACGCAGTCTGCACAGGTATGCTTCTCTCCAGAATTCACCTTCTGCAACCACTGCCACTACCAGACCCGTGGCCTGATCGAAAAATGCCCATCGTGCGGATCGATGGATGTGGTGGGAGAAACCCGCGTAGTCGGCTACTTCTCTAAAATCACGAACTGGAATAAATCCAAACGCTACGGCGAACTCGTCGACCGCCAAAAAGGGAAGTACAGCGTTGAAACCGCCGATGAAGGCTCTCACTCAAGCCTCGTCACCGCTGGCTCAGCTGAATAAGGAATTGATCATGGAAAAAACATATAAAATCAAAGTGTTCGGGAAACCGGGTAGCGACAAGTGCAAAACACTTAACCAGCGACTCGATAAAATTCTGACTAAAAAAGAGTGGACCGACTTCGATAAGGAATATTGCGATATCGAGACCGTCGACGGCCTTATCGCCTTCGCCTCGGCAGAATGCATCCATCCGGCGCGCATCCCCGCCCTGCTCGTCATGAAAAAAGAGGAAGCCACCGGAAAATACACGCCGGTTGCCACCCGTCACCCGCAGCAGAAACCGGACAAAATCTGCGGGAAAGCAAAGCTTTACCAATATGTCGGCCTGCAAACAGACTACACGTCGGCTGGTAACGGAATCATCTCCCCCAAGATGATCACAGCGATCCTCGAAGAGGCTCGTTCGTGATACCCCCTGGAGCGAAAGCTCCGCGTGAACGGGCGGCCCGGCCGTCAGGTTGGCCGCCCGTCCGCGCATTTTTAGAAAAACAGATAGTACGAGACAAAAAAACCGCACAAGATAACGGACAACTGAGTTATTTTTCAACATCCTGATTTCATAATCTTGCTGTCAATATCTTGTAAAATCCACTCTGTGTTTTTCGAATAAAATTGTCTATACGGTTTAAATATTAAAAATAGTTTAACCAAAAACAGTTCACCAAAAATGAATACGAATCAAAAAAAGAACCTGGGCGAGTCGCCCGTTTATGCCTTTTTAGAAAAACCATCCCTGATCGACTATCCCGGATCGCTGTGCGGGGTTTTCTTCACCAGCGGTTGCAACTTCACCTGCGGCTTCTGCCATAACGCCGTATTGATGGGCAAAAAGAAAAAGAGTCTCCCCTGGGAACGGCTCACTGAAATCTGCCAGACATTCAAAGACGAATGGGTCGATGCGGTCTGTATCACCGGCGGGGAACCGAGCCTGCAACCGGACCTGATTGAACTGATTCACTTCTTCCGCAACTACGGCTTTAAAATCAAACTCGACTCCAACGGCTCCCATCCGGAAGTGCTTAAAAAATGCCTGCCGCTTGTCGACTGCATTGCCATGGACATCAAATCCGGCCTTTCCGGCTACCCGGAAATCGCTGGATTCAACCGGACGGAACTCATTAAAGAATCCGTAAAGCTCATCATGGAAAGCGGCGTGGACTACGAATTCCGTACCACCATCATCGAGTCCTTCCACACCGACGAACAGATGCTCGAAGCCGGTGAACTCATTCGCGGTGCCAAACGCTACACGCTGCAGGCCTTCGTCCCGCAAGACATCTTACCCGACAAAAAATTCTGCGCCATGAAACGCACCTCCCCTCACCGCCTGCACGAGCTCGAAAAACTCATGGCCCCCTACGCCGACGAAATCATCGTCAGGGGGGCGTAGGACGGAGGACAGAGGCCGGAGGACAGAAGTCAGAGGTCGGAGGTCGGAGGTCGGAGATCAGACGTCAAAGGTCAGAGGACGAAGAACAGAAGTCCGTGTCTTGAAAAATACAATTTTCGCGATCATTGAAACGTTCCTTGCGTCACTATTTTGCTTCACAAAATTATTTATCATTGCGTCTTTCGCGGGCCAAATTATCCGCAATTAATTGACCGCTAAAAACGCGAAAGTTCTCGCCTTGAAATAGCCAAGTGATGAAGCAGAGAACTTCCGATTTGTTTTACATGTTCGCCTCATAGAGGCGACTCTACATTGCAGCGTTGGTTCTATGTCGTTGACCCCGACCCTTCGGAGAACCAAGTCACTCCTGTCCGGGTTTCCAATATCTGTAAACTTCGTGTCCTTTGGATCTTTGCGGTCAAAGCAGCCGTCGAAACAATCAATCGCCACAAGAAACACAAAAGGCAGAACGGGCGCTCCGCGCACGCTTGAACCCGCATCCTTCCAGCGTTTGCTAACGCGCCCGGAGGTCGCGTTCCACCTACCCATTAAAAGAGACCTGTTTTTATATGGCTAAAAATATGGGTAAATTGCACATTTTAGACATGGCTGAGATGAAGATCGAGTGGGATGATAGAAAAGACTAGGAAAACCAGAAGAAACACGACATTACTTTTCAGACCGCACAGTACGTGTTCGCCGATCCAAAGCGCGTGATCGCTGAGGATCTTTCACACAGCCAGAATGAAAAACGCTATTTCTGCTTTGGAATGGTGGATGGCGGCATACTGACAGTTCGCTTCACAGTGCGCGGATCAACCCTCCGGATTTTCGGAGCAGGATACTAACGGAAAGGAAAAAAGATTTATGAAACCAAAAATTAACTATACGGACAGACCCATTGATGAGGTGAAAATGGTAACGGATTTTCTTCCCCCTCCTGAAGAGCTGGCGTTCAAAGAAGATCAGGTCAAAATCACCATCGGGCTAAGCAAATCCAGCGTCGACTTTTTCAAAGCAGCAGCAAAAAAGAATCATACGCAATATCAGAAAATGATTCGCCGCCTGCTCGACCTCTACGCCGCCCAGCATCAGCATTAAGTTTCCAACGTGTCAGGGCGTAGCCTTGACGAAAACTGATGCTTGGAACTTTTCCACCTGCTTTTTCCAAGGTTTGGGGAAACCTGCTTTCCGGCGGAACGCAACCTCCGGGCGTGTTTTGAACGTGCCCTGCCTGTCCGCCATAGCCGACGACGACGGCGAAAGATCCCGTTCCACCTTCGCGCTCATTCGCGGTCAAATTCTACACAAAGTCGGGGGCGCGGTTTTGACAAAAACCGATGAGACCCGGCAGCGAGGCGGGGTTCATACCGCGCCAGAAGACCATCCAGTCGGCGGTGGTGGTGTATCCGTCGGCATGCCGATCGTACCACTGATTGACTGAATTCCCCTTCCGGGACCGCCAAAAAAAGGAGGGATGATTTTTGCAAACCGCGTCCCAAATCTCCTGTGCGAGGCCCTCGCCCCGCGCCTCGGGGCCGACAGCAAACTTAGAGAGATAGAGTCCTTGCGGTCCCTGCTCCAGCAGTGCCGCGCCCCGATAGTTTTTTTCAAAATAAGCCTGCGTTACATTTGCGAGAACGTCTTCTTTCGGCTTTTTCCCAAAGCTCTCTGCCAGTAGCGCCAGCAACCGGTTGGAGTCGGCTTCTCCGGAGAGAATCGCGGAGCCCCGCCGAAAAACGGTGCCCGCCCCTTTGACGGTGAATATCTCTTCGAGCAGGTGGATCGGCGAAGTGACGGAGATATGGGTGCCGGGCCGCGCGTCGAGCAACACAGCGGCAGTTTCCGCCAATGCCCGGTCTTCGGGCTGCAGGTCAGCGGGAAGTTTCTGCACATAGATGTATTCCGTGCTGAATCCGCCCGTAGCGCGGATAAAATGAACCCGCTTTGCCACTCCCTGCGGTCGTTGCCCCGCATTCGCAGTGCCTCTCCCGCCAATAGGCTCGAGCCCACGGGGTGCCTTCCCTGAGCTTATCGAAGGGATCGACTGGGGAATTTTTTGCAGCAAACTTTCCAATGCTTGGGCCGTTGGCTCGACAAAGACCGGAATGCCGGTCTTCTGTTTTTCAATGGATTCGACAGGCTCACCACAGGTGTTTGGAACCCCGGTGAGTTCAAAAAATGGATTGTCTTTGAGTTGGTCCCATTTGGCGGCGGCATCCGTTCCGCACAGCACAATAGCGGGCCGGAGTCCGAGTTTGAGCAGGAACTTCAAATCAAAGGCGAGCGACTCGGCCCCCTGCTCCAGACTTGCGAGGTCCGGCACGAGCAAGGCAAAGCAAGCGGTATCCGCGGATTGGAATTTGTTGAGGTAAAACTCATATTCCTCCCGCCGTCCGATGCTGTCGAGAAACAGCCGTATGGTCCGATTTAATAACATGTTATGAAAAAAACATCATTCTGATGGAAAGTACACCAAATTTACATACGGGTCAGCTAAACGGACCCTGCACCATCAGGATAAAGTAATCTGAAGCAAAACTTTACCTAGCAGATTAGCCGGCGGGAAAACTCTGTACTCCCCATCGATCTTCTTAATAAACCTACGAACCGTCAACTTCCTAAGATGCAGAGACAGTGCTGAATAAGACATGCCGGAAACCTGAAGCAACTGTTCACTGTCCATCGGTTCATTTTCTAAAATCCGCACCAGATCGATTCTGCGCTGATGAGTAAAGGCTGTAGCTTGGCGAATCACAGTGGAAAACTTCATGTTGTGATCATGACTCCTGCGAAGACCCTCTAATAATTGAGGCGCAGAATCCACCGCGTCATTCGCTTCGGCGCAATAGATCACCCTCATTTTTTCCCGACGAAACGTGATCAATCCGCGAGCATTTAATACGCGCAACTGCACACTGGCCTGCGGAGCTCCCATCCCGACCCGGTGCGCCAGCTCACAAACACTCAACTCCTCCTCATCGAAAAGTATCCACAACAGTCGAAGTCTGGTTTCACAGGCCATGACGCGGCACGTTCGCCAAAGCGTGGGTCGAAGCGGCTTCTGAATCATATTCATACCGGAACCTATATAGGTTCGGGATGTTTTTCACAAATATATAATATAAATTGTTTGTTAACAATTAGATACAGAAGATGTGTATCAAGATTTTATCGAAAACAAAGACACAAAGGGTCACCCCAAGGAGGGTATGGAGAGCGCCGTCCGGAAACCGGTCGCTTTTGACCCGTTCGATCGAAGAAACGGACAAGCAAACCGGTGGAATTCTTGTTTTTTGCCACTCCCCTTTGGGTCGTTTTTTTTAAATTCGCGCTCAACGCGGATGAGTTCAGCATGCGCCGCTTCGTTCGGACGGCGATGAAAGCGCGGATGGTTTCAGTCGATGAGGTGGTCCTGCAGCAATTCCCTCAGGGTACGTTCGACTTTGTCGAGGGCATCCTTTTTTTCTGCTGAAGCGGTCAGACGAATTTCAACTTTTCCAGATCCCGGATAAAATCCAATTTCGGTTTCCAATGCCTGGAACCCGGCTGCGGCGAGACGGGTGACAATGTCGGATTCACCGATGCTCTGCGTGGTAAGCACGCGAAGTTCGAGCGGCGCAGCCTCCGGAAAGGTATTGCGGAGCCATGGGGCAATGTGGTCGTTGAGTATAGCGGCAAATTCACTAGGCGGTCCAGGCAGGACAAACAGAGTCTTTTTCTCCTTCACCAAGGCTTCGGCGAACAAGTCAATATTTGAAAAATCGAGCCGCTGGGCGACGGCAGCGCCAACGGAATTGAGGAGCGCTTCAGCTCCATCTAAAATATGTGCCATGCATTCTGAAGCGGGATTCATGGCATGGCCGCGCTGAGCATAGCGCTTTTTTATTTCTTCAAGTGCAGCAGGAGACAGGATAATTTCCCGGTCGAACAGCCCGACGAGCGCCTCGCGGGTGATGTCGTCGGAGGTGGGGCCGAGCCCGCCACTGACAATAACGATGTCAACACGTTCGAACGCTTCGCTCACGGCGGACTGGATGATTCCGATGCCGTCGGGAATGGTGGTATCGCGCGATAAGCGCAAGCCGATGGCGGAGAGTGCTGCGCCAAGCGTCTGCGCATGGGTGTTGAGCGTGCGGCCACTGAGCAGCTCAGTTCCAATAGAGATGAGTTCGATGGATGAGTTCATGAGGGAAGTTTCAGGTTTCAGATTTCAAGCTTCAGATTTCAAGTTTCAGGTTTCAAGTTTCAGGTTTCAAGTTTCAGGTTTCAAGTTTCAAGTTTCAGGTTTCAAGTTTCAAGTTTCAGGTTTCAAGTTTCAAGATTCACGTTTCAGAATTTTCTCTACCGCCGCAAGGCTTCGATAGGACTGAGGCTGGCGGCTTTCCACGCGGGGTAGGTTCCGAAAATTATTCCAGTGAGAATAGATACGGTCAGGGCGACAATGACGCTACTAAGGGTGACGACGGTGGGCATACCCGCCGCGTATCTGATAAGAACGGCGATGAGGAAACCGATGGCAACTCCAAGAACTCCGCCGAGCCCCGTCAGGGTGACGGCTTCAAAAAGGAACTGAGCAAGAATGGTCCGGCGCTGAGCGCCGAGTGCGCGCAGGGTTCCGATCTCTTTAGTTCGTTCGTAGATATTGGCGAGCATAATGTTCATGATGCCGATACCGCCAACGAGCAGAGAAATAGCGGCAATGGATCCCATAACGACGGTGAAGACGCGCTGGGTGGCCTGCGCAGCGAGGAGCAGTTCATACGGCACGCTGATGGTGTAGTCGGGCAGTTCGTGGGTTTCCGCGAGATAGGTCCGAATGCGATCCGCTGTATTTTTCAGATAGGCCAGATCGTCAACCTGCACATAGACATAGTCGGCTTCGACTTTAAGTGCATCGCGATTGAAGATGGAGAGCAAAGTTTCATAATCGACGTACACCAGATTGTTGATGTCATATTTTCCTGCCAGCTTCGAACGCAATGGATTATTGAGTAACCCCACCACTTTAAATGTGGCGCCATACACGGAAACCGATTTGCCCAGCGGATCTTCCAGACCGAAAAGCTGACGGGCGGCATCCACCCCAACCGAACAAACCTGTGAAGCGGTCGCCCCGTCTGATTCAGAAATCCAGCGTCCACGCGAATCGGCATTTTCCGAACGAGAGATTTTGAGAAACTCAGGATCCGCCCCCACCAAAATAATATCCGTAGGCTTCCCTTTAGCATAAACGGTCTTACGGAGAGCGACCACCGGGACGACCTTTTTAACGTTGTCTAATACCGTTTTAAAGTGGGTGATGTCTTCGCGGGTAATCCCGTAATAATAGATGGTTTCTCCGCCGGTTGCATTGGCCTGAGGCTCCTCGGAATGGAGAATAATATTGTCCACCCCCTGTTGCTGGATCCGTTCAATCGATTCAACCCGGGCGCCTTCGCTGACCGCCAGCATGCCGACCACAGCGGCGACGCCGAGCACGACGCCGAGCATGGCGAGCAAGGAGCGGAAGGCGTGGTGTCTCAGGCTCAACCAAGTGGATTCGATGTTATAGATCAGACTCATAGCAGAATAGAATATTGGAGTGATGGAGTATTGGAGTCCTAGAACGTCTGCGACCGCCTACGTCCCACAAAACCCCGTTTAACTGTTGCCTCTTCATAATTTAAAATTCTTTCTCCGATCATCGCAAGTTGAACGGCAATGCCGCGCAAGGTTATTGACGGATGACATTTCCATCATTCAGTTCAATGACCCGCTGCACTTCTTTCTCATACTCGGCATTATGCGTGACCATAATTACAGTATGGCCCTCCGCCACCAATTCATGAAAAATCTCAAGAATTTCATTACCGGTTTTAACGTCGAGATTTCCGGTTGGCTCGTCAGCAAGAATAACCGCGGGCTTATTGACCAAAGAGCGGGCGATGGCCACGCGCTGGCACTGCCCGCCGGATAATTGCGACGGACTGTGATGCAGACGACTGCCCAGTCCGACACGGACCAACAACTCCGCAGCACGCTCTTTCATTTCATGCCGATCCGCTCCGGCGAAGCGCATGGGCATGCAGACGTTTTCGAGAATCGAGAAGTGGGGAAAGAGGTTGAACGACTGAAAAATAATGCCAATTTTCCGACAGCGGATTTCGGAACGGGCGGCGTCTGAAAGCTTGGCCACGTTGCGGCCTTCGAGCAGGTAATCGCCGGAGGTGGGCTCGTCGAGCAGTCCGAGCATATTCAACATGGTCGATTTACCCGAACCCGACTGCCCGAAGATGGCGACAAAAGTCCCCTCTTCAATCGACAAGGTCGCGGGACGCAAGGCATGCACGGCCGTAGAGCCAGACCCGTAAACCCGACCGATTCCCTTCAACTGAATCAAGCTCAATTTACAGCTCCTCCCGGCTCAACAGAACACGATCCCCTTCGTCGAGCCCTTTCAAAATTTCCACATAACTACTTGAGCTTCTCCCGATGGTCACCGGACGCTCCTCCGAACCCACGGTCTTTTTGACCTGGCAGCAAACATCGCCTTCTTTGACAAACAACGCCTCCACCGGCACAAACAGGACCTTTGAAATCACCTCAGAAATCATATCCACTTCAACAGTCATGCCCGGTCGCAGGGAGGAATCATTTTGATCCAAGCTGATGATGGTTGGATAAATTTTCGGACTGCTCCGGTCCCAGAAAATCAACAGGCTTGCCATATCCGAGACCTTCTCGATGGCCCCGGAAAGACGGAGATTCGGCAGGGCTTTGATGCGCATTTCGGCGCGCATTCCCGGCGCGACTTTCGAGCGGGAAATTTCCGGGATATCTACATTCACAATCAGTCGGCTCAAATCGGGAATACTGCCGATGATTTCGCTACGATTCATCGAGGTCCCGACCACCATCTCTTTCTGCTGCTGACTACGGCGGCGCGGATCGGGGTTGCCGTACGAAATGGTACCGTCCACAGGGGCCATCACATTCAGCATCGCAATATTCTCAATCAGGTCCTCTTTTTTCTGTCGGAAGCTGCGCAGAACCCGTTCCTGGGTCTGGATTTTCCGCTCGATTTGCAAGCGTTGCGCGGCCGAATTCACAAGCTCTTTCTGCAGGTTCATCTCGGATTTCACCTGATTTTGCTCCAGCTTGCGAGACTGCTGGGGAAAAGAGTACTGCTTAAAAATCCGAAGGTTATAAGATGCTTTTTCCTCAGAGCTCTCCAGATTCTCAATTTTTATTCCGGAGGTCTCGACCTGTGCTTCAATTTTCAGGCGGGCGGTCTCATCGCCCATAGAGGCGGAAAGCAGACTGGCTTTCAGCAACGCCAGATTCTCCTCCTCGTCCCCCACATCCAGGCGGGCAGATGCCAGATTCTGCTGCAGGTTTTTTTTCTGAAGCGGGGCGTCTTCGCTCACATATTTTTCAAGAGCTTCCTTACTGGTTCGATAGGCGTCGGTCGAACTCTTGATGGCACTGACGATATCCGCAATCTTCATCTGATAGTCCTGCTGGAGAATCATCAGATTTTTTTCATTTTCTTCAATTTCGATCGTCTGATCTTCGAGTTCATCGAGATAGTTCTCGTCAGAAAAAGCGACGATCAGATCGCCTTTTTTCAGCACGGCCTGATCCTCAACCGCTTCGATGATATCGAGCCCTTTTTTAGAAGCCGACGGGGCCTTAATCTCATACCGTTTAACGGCGTCCAGCACGCCGTTAGCGGAGATGACGATATTAAAATCGCCGCGAATCACTTCGTAGACCTGATCGGGCTGATCCTCATCGCCATCCTTCCCGCATCCCGCGAGAAGAACGGAAACCGCCAAGGCCACGAACAGGTGACGATTAAACTGTGTAAAAACCGGCTTCATTTATTTTCCCGCCTTATTTAAACAACCGGAACAGGTCACGGAAAAAGGATCGCTTTTTATCAGGCATCGCCGCATGGGATGCGTCGATTCGTTCCTGCAGTTCGTCGGGAACCTGACTGGGATCAATTGTAGAGCTCGACAACGACGTCGGATCCACAATGTTCACGGTCAGGAAAATCACGAGTTGCGAACGAATTTCCTCACTACTGTTCGCGCGGAACAAGGTTCCGATCAGCGGAATACTTCCAAGGATTGGAACCCGTTTTTCTGTTTCAATCTTTTCTTCGCGCAACAACCCTCCAATGGAGACCATCTGATTATCGTTCATTTCCAGCATCGTACTCGCACTGCGAATAGCGATGACGGGGTTGCCTCCGTCTTCGTAGCTGGTAATGTTGGAAACCTCCGGGCTGACTTCAAGCACCACGCGGTCTTTAAAAATAGACTCCGGCGTGACCCGAAGTTTAATCCCGACCGACTTGTATTCAACCGAATAGCTGGTTCCGCCCGAACCAACATTCGACTCCGTAATTGGAATGTCTTCGCCGGAGAGAATATTGCCGGTATGTCCACGCCGCATAATCAGCGAGGGGGAAGAAAGAATGCGCGCGGTGCCCTTAGTTTCCAAAAAGGTCAGAAATGCGGAAAAAATAGTTTGTTCATCCGGATCGTAATACATGTAGGAAGAGGATCCGCTTAAACTGCCGGGATTACTACCGGATGGAATAATGGCATCCATCATGCGAGTCGCGAAAGCAGAGTTAAGTGTTTTATCCTTCACCGCACCGCCGGGCAACAGCAACGCACTGTCATCCATATTGACAAACTGATTGTACTGCATGCTGAGATCTTTTTCGAAGCCGTCGGTGATCTGGAATTCAACGATGCTGGCGCTGACGAGTACCTGCCGGATTGGCCGATCTATTTTCTGGGCGATTTCCTTGAGTTGCTTGAGGGTTTCGTGGTCATCGGAGATAATCACCAGATCGGAATCTTCACAATCGGAGATCTCGCCATTAACGGAAAGGAACGTCTCAAGTACGTTGCTTAAAGCCTTGCCGCCAATATGCTGGCATTCATAGACGAGCACTTCTTGAGTGCTCGAATCCTGCTTAGAAAACTTCATGGCCAAGTCAGAAAAACTGCCCATAATCTCGTCAAAATTTTCCTGATTAACGGTCTGCGCTTCACTCCCATTCTCCGCAAGAGAGGTCGTCTTCTGCTCCATCGCGTCCTGATTTTCACCGTTTTTCTTAATGCGAGCCCGCCCCTCCCGTTCCGGGGGTTGCTGAGCCGACGCAGCGAAGGCGGCCGCACAGCAAATTAAAATTAATATTTTCCTCATAGTAGCTGTTCCTTTTTCCAATTAAATACGGGGCAAAATATAAATAGCGAATCACCCTTGCGTTTTATTGCAATTATTTTTTTCTGCATACCCCGCTGGATTAGCGCGATGCCAGTTCCACGCGCTTTCAACGATCGAGCGCAGGTCGGCGTATCCCGGCTTCCAGCCGAGGATCGTTTTGGCCTTGGTGGAGTCAGAAATCAAACGGGTACAGTCACCGGCGCGGCGCGGTTGCATCTCGGCCGGAATGGGGTGGCCGGTCACTTCACGAGCGACGTCGATCACCTCTTTAACGGAGTAGCCGTCGCCATTCCCGAGATTGAACGCCCCGGAGAGACCGGGCTTGAGCGCAAGAATGTGCGCCTGAGCCAAGTCGCGGATATGGATGTAGTCGCGGATACAAGTTCCATCGGGGGTATCGTAGTCGCCGCCGAAGATATAGATTTTTTCGCGCTGCCCCAGCGGCACCTGCAAGATAAGCGGGATGAGGTGGGTTTCCGGGCGGTGGTCTTCGCCGTATTTAGTGGTGGCACCGCAGGCGTTGAAATAGCGCAGAAAGACACACTCGACGCCGTGGATCTTCTCGGCCCAGCGAAACATTTTTTCACAAATCAATTTCGATTCGCCGTAGACGCTTTCGGGGATCTGCGGAAGCGTTTCGTCCATCGGCATTTTTTCGGGCGTACCGTAGGTGGCGCAGGTGGAGGAAAAGATCAGTTTTTTACAGTCGGCGGCGACCATAGCTTTCACCAGATTCAGTGATCCGCTGACATTGTTTTCAAAAAAGGGCAACGGGTTAACCATGGACTCGCCGACTTCAATGTAGGCGGCAAAATGGATAACCGCCTCCGGTTTTACTGCGGCCAGTGCTGCGGCAATAGATTCCGGCTTACGCAGGTCACCCTGAATAAATGCAGCCCGCAAATCGACAGCAGCGCGGTGCCCGCGCTCGAGATTATCAAAAACAGTCACCTCATGCCCTGCGTCGCAGAGCATCTCTGTGGTTACACTGCCAATATATCCGGCTCCGCCGGCAACCAAAACCTTCATCATTTCTCCTTTTCAAAAGAAGAATGAATATAGCCTCTGAAACACGACAAGCCAAGTGTTCCCCTGCTGAAATCATCTCTCTTGTATTTTTTGAGAAAGCAGTTATAATTCGAAATCTGTTTATTATATTCACAGGAGTTCTATATGAAAAAGCTTCTTCTCTGCGTACTGGCGATCTCATGTTTTTTCACCGTCGTACAAGCAGATCCCACGGTTCGGATCGGCGTGCTGGCAAAACGCGGGACTGAACGATGTCTAGAAAAATGGGCGCCCACTGCGGACTACCTTAACCAAGCCATTCCTCAAACCCGCTTTGAAATTATCCCGCTTAATTTTGAACAGATTTTAGAGTCTGCACAAAACAAGGACGTCGAGTTCCTGCTGAGCAATCCCGGAATCTATGTTGAACTCTCCGTGCGCTTTAAAACCGTCCGGCTCACCACCCTGAACAATCTCGATCCGGACGGAACTCCAAACCCCGTATTCGGAGGAACAGCATTTTGTCGCAAAGACACGCATCCCCGCCCGCAGTGGAGCGACTTTAAAAAGAGCCAGATTGCCGCCGTCGCGTCTACCTCATTTGGCGGATGGTTAACGGTTCTACGCGAACTAAAGGCCAACGGACTCAACGCAAAACAGATACAAAACCACACGGAATTTATGGGCACACACGATGCGGTGGTATACGCGGTTCAAGACGGACGGGCGGAGATGGGCGTCGTTCGAACCGACACACTGGAACGAATGGCTCTCGAAGGGAAGATCCAGCTCGCCGACTTCACAATCGTTCCCCCTTCGGACAACACAACCAGATCGCCGGATTCAGTTGTCCATTTACACAGCACTCGACTCTATCCAGAATGGCCCTTTTCTAAAGCCGACCACACCGATAAAAAGCTAGCGCAACAGGTTGCAATCGCCCTCATGGAAATGCCGACGAATAGCCCTGCGGCCCTCGCCGCCCGCTGCGCCGGATGGCAGGTTCCGATGGACTACCATCTCGTTGAACAGTGTCTACAGGAACTGAACGTTCGCCCATTTGAAGAGTACGGAAAAGTGACGTTATTGGAGGCCCTTCTACAACATTGGCCATGGGCTCTAACGCTATTCATCCTTTTAGCAGTTCTGTCACTGGCCATCTTCATAACGCTTAATCTAAACCGTCAACTAACCTCTGCCCGGAAGGTTGCAGAATGGGCCTCGATGGCCAAAAGCTCATTTTTGGCCAACATGAGTCACGAAATTCGCACGCCGATGAACGCCGTAATTGGCATGACGGACCTGCTGATGGAGACCGAACTCAACGCCGAGCAACGCGAATCGGCCAACATCATCCGGGTCAGCGGGGAGGCCCTACTGGCATTAATCAACGATGTGCTCGATTTCTCAAAAATCGAAGCCGGACACATGGATTTGAAGAAGCAGGACTTCGACTTAAGTCTGTGCATTGAGGACTCACTGGATCTGATGGTTCCCAAAGCCACTCAAAATGACATTGAACTGGTTTATGAAATTGGGGAAAGCGTGCCGGCGGTCATCCGGGGCGATGCGGGCCGGTTGCGGCAGATCCTGCTGAACCTGCTAAGCAACGCGGTTAAATTCACGCATGAGGGCGAAATCGCCCTTTCGGTTACCGAACGGCCCATTGAAAAAGGACATGAAATTAAATTCACGGTGCGCGACACCGGCATCGGTATTGAACCGGATGACCTGGAAAAGATTTTTGCAGAATTCACCCAAGCCGACACCTCCTCCACCCGACAGTATGGTGGCACCGGGCTCGGACTGACCATCAGCCGCAAACTGAGCGAGCTCATGGGGGGCGGTATGTATGCAGAAAGTGTCCCCGGCAAAGGCACCTCTTTCTACTTCACGATCCACACACCCGACACCCATCAGGCTCGAACCATTCACGAAAACCAAAAAGCCTTCGAGGTGACCACCCACGACGTGCTGATCGTAGACGACAATGCGACCAACCTGAAGATTCTATCGGCCCAGTTGACCCGCTGG
>Ga0307990_1001325_pt1 | contig 20987 bp, 14 predicted proteins | sample EllFjometagen129_FD_203168 | JGI IMG/M metagenome (GOLD analysis project Ga0307990, IMG submission 203168) | Marine microbial communities from Ellis Fjord, Antarctic Ocean - #129 | ecosystem: Environmental > Aquatic > Marine > Unclassified | place: Southern Ocean | collected 2014-10-08
AGCGACCTAAGCGACTTTAGCGACCTAAGCGACTTTAGCGACCTAAGCGACTTTAGCGACCTAAGCGACTTTAGCGACCTAAGCGACTTTAGCGACCTAAGCGACTTTAGCGACCTAAGCGACTTTAGAGACTTTAAAGACCTTAGCGACTTTAGAGACTTTAGAGAACAAAGAGAACGAAGCGAAAAAGAAAGAAATTAAATTATTAGATTTATACTTTAAAATGAAATTTAAACTTTGGCTGATATTGATAACTTTTTTAATGGCATCTTCTTTTGTCAAAGGCCAGGTTTTACGCTCGTTTACCCCGGACTCAATCACCTTTATTGAGGAACTTTATTCACATTTTAATCGAATCTCCAACAAAGAAAATAAAAATGAAGCGCTAGAGACGCTTGAAACATTTCAACAACTTTGGATGGCCGAAACCTTTGCCCCGAAGGAAAAACAAGCCATCTATACATTATCAAACTTTATGCTTTCAGGCAGAGTAAAAACCTTCCCTCATTTCCAATATTTTTTAGAGTCACTTTTACTTTTAAAAAATCAAAACTTCAAAAACAACCAACAAATGATGTGGCTGGAGGGATTGAAACAATCGCTAGAAAATTCAAACAGCCTAAAAGATTATAATGCCATCATCGAATTCAGTGTTTCACTTTTATCTAACAATATTCTTTACAGTACCAGGGTTTTCACCTGGCAAGCCGAAGACACCAAATTCAGGTTCAACATTGATTCGGTATTTCATGTTGATTTCGAAAGTACTAACTTAATGTGCAGCACTAAACTCGACAGCGCCATCATATACAATACCTCCGGTTCATATTACCCCACAAGTGCTGATTGGTTTGGGAAATCGGGAAAAATTACCTGGGAAAGGGCCGGCCTGGATTCTGACAAAGTTTTTGCCCGGTTCGGAGAATATCATATTTCCCTTAAATCTTCACCTTTCACCATTAAAAACGTCAATTTTTACAACCTCAATTTATTCCCCGATCCCTTGCCGGGAACACTTACTGATAAAATTTCGTCCGATGTCGTGGAACCGGAAAGTACCAATTATCCTTTTTTTAAGTCAACGGTAAGAAAACTCTTTATCCCTGATATTTTCAAGGATATCGACTATGAGGGGGGCTTCGCTATGAAAGGAGCAAATATTTTAGGAGAAAGTGATGAATCTTCCATTTCACAACTCACATTTAAAAGAGCTTACCGTGATAAAAACGGCAAATATGATCTGCTCGTAGCCCGATCCAATACCTTCATTATCAAGCCCGATCTTATCATGGCTTCCCGGGTGAGGGTAGCAATTTATCACCAGGACGATTCAATTTTTCACTCAGCGGTGCAATTCAAATATTCAGATAAAAACAGGGAAGTATCGCTATTTCGCAAAAAAGAGGGCATAATGGAAAGCTTATATTTCGATACTTTTCATAATGTGGATATTGATTGCGAGGCTGTTTACTGGAAAATGGACGAACCTGAAATCCGTTTCAGATCCATCATGGGGATACAACCAAAAAGCGAAGCAAGGTTTATTTCGGATAAATATTTTATCGAACAACAATACGACATGCTCCAGGGTCTCGACCTGGTGCATCCCCTAATTGTGATTTACAATTTCGCTAATAAATATAAACGAGAAAGTTTTTTTGTGTATGAGTTGGCCAAATTTATGAAAATGCCCGAAAATCAAGTAGAACGACAAATGATAAGGCTGGCAAAATATGGCTTTGTTTTTTATAATACCGACTCGAAGCAAGTAATTATCAACGATAAATTGTATCACTACATTGCTGCAAAAAATGGAAGAGCAGACTACGATGTTATATCATTTTTCTCGGTGGCAAAAAATGAGGATAATGCAACCCTGAATCTTGATAATTTTGATATGAAGATAAGAGGAGTTCCCAGAATTTTCATCAGCGATTCGCAAAGTGTTTATATTTATCCTACAAAAGAAGAAGTGATATTAAGGAAAAATAAAGATTTTCTGTTTTCCGGAAAAGTTGAGGTAGGGCTTTTTGAATTTAAAGCTACCGATTGTTTGTTCGAGTACGATACCTTTAAACTCAATATGCCCAACATTGATGAAATGCGTTTCAAGGTAAGGGCGTTCGATGACAAAGAAGGTGAGGTTAATTTTGTGGATGTAAAAACAGTAATATCCGACATTAGCGGGGAATTATTTATCGACTTTCCTTCCAATAAAAACAGTCTGAGAGATTTCCCTGAATATCCAATTTTTAAAAGCAACAGCGAATCTTATGTTTTCTACAATCAGGACTCGATTCACAACAATGCTTATAATCCTGAAACATTCAATTACCTCGTGAGGCCTTTTACCATTAATAAGCTTGCAGATTATTCGAATGTTGATCTTCAATTTGGTGGAAGCCTGAGTACGGCAGGAATTTTCCCTCCCGAAGTAAGCCTCCCCTTGCACGTTATGCCCGATTATTCCTTAGGCTTCCAAATTATTTCCCCTTCCCGGGGCTATCCTGTTTACGGTGGTAAAGGAACTTTTTATGATACGGTTACTCTTAGCAATTCCGGCCTGAGGGCTTCAGGCACCATCGAATACTTAAATACGGTGTCAAAAGGAAAAAATATCTTGCTTTATCCCGACTCAGCCATTGGAAAGCTTGACGAATTTACAATGACAAAAAAAGAAACACCGGGAGCCAAATTTCCTTCGGTGAGTGGCCAAAACCTCACACAACTTTGGCTACCATACCAGGACTCGCTTATGCTTGAGACTACCGATTCAAGTTTTGTACTTTTTGACGATAAAGCCAGGCTCACAGGATCATTAACACTGGCTTCCAGTGTGATGACCGGTACAGGCAAACTTGACTTCCATAAGGCAAGCGCCATCTCTAATGGCTACACTTTCGGCGCTGAATCATTTATGGCCGACACACTCGATTTAACAATAAAAGATTTGAATGAAGAAGCGCTTGCTTTTTCTACCACCAGCTTTTCGGCCAATGTAGATTTTGAAACCCAAAGCGGAAACTTTAAATCAGTTACCGACACCTCGATGATCGAATTCCCCATTACCCGCTATGCAGCAGATTTGGATGAGTTTGACTGGTATATGAACCGAGGTGAAATTAAACTTAAAAGTTCAGCCATAAATAGTGAAACAGATATTTCAACACTTTCGCTACGCGAGATGATGGACATAAGGCCCAATGGAAGCCGGTTTACTTCACTTCATGCCTTGCAGGATTCGCTCTGGTTTTATGCTCCTGCAGCAACTTTTAACCTCACCAATAATGTGCTCACTACAAAGGAGGTGAAATATATTAAGGTTGCAGATGCTGCAATTTTCCCCGGAAACGGCATTGTAGAAATCAAGAGTGGTGCAGCCATTACCCCTTTGATTGATGCCATGATTATTGCTGACACTATAAATAAAATTCATCAAATTACGAATGCGGCAGTTAAAATCGAATCGAGGTATTCATACAAAGCTGCCGGAACCTATACCTATTTTAATCTTGTGGATGAAACCCAGGTCATCGACTTCGATCGAATACGGGTAGATACCAGTTATCATACGATTGCCGAAGGGAAAATTTTACCTGGGCAGAGCTTTATGTTCAGCCCGCGATTTACCTTCCAGGGCGAAGTTATGCTTAATGCCCGCGAACCGGAACTTTATTTCGATGGTGCCTATCAAATTGTGCAGGATTGCAACCCTGCCCTTTCGAAATGGGTCAAATTCAAGGATCAGATCAAGCCCGACAGCCTTGCATTTCCCGTATCCCGCCAACCTGAGGAATACGGCAAGAATAGATTGTATGCAGGATTTTTTCATTCGAACGAAGAAAACAGTGTGTATCCGGCGTTTCTTTCAAAAAAATCCTACTACAGCGACACCCTTATGATAACAGTTGAAGGAGCAATAACAGCACGAAAAAAAGGGGACGAATTTTTAATTGCAGCACCCGAAGAAATTGATATAGAAGAAGGCAAAACCCCATTAGGGCCATACATGACTTTCGACAACAATGACTGTAAAATTACAGCTTCCGGGCCGGTGAGTTTTGGAACAGATTTCGGCAAAGTTGAAATGCAGGCTTTTGGACAAACCGAACATTTCGTCATTCCCGATTCTACATTATTTCACGTGTTTATTACACTCGATTTCTATTTTAACGATGAAGCACTTGAACATTTATCATCAAGCCTCAATGCAGCCAACACCAAAGGCCTGAAGCCTGCAAATCCTGTTGCCGGAATTGCCTACAGGCAGCTTCTCGGCACACAGGGTGCAACAGATTTTGTTTTTGATTTGAACAGTTTTGGTTCATCCCGGAATTTGCCCGATGCACTAAATAAAAGTATTGTAATTTCTGATGTTACACTTTCATATCACCCCGAATCCAGATCGTTTATCTCGGTAGGACAAATTGGCATTGGTTTGATTAACGGAAAAACCATCAATAAATATTTCGAAGGCAACCTGGAAATTGTAAGGAAAAGAAGCGGGGATATTATCCAGCTTTATATTGAGATCGATCGCCGGAACTGGTACTTTTTCAACCATACCGGAAACCTGATGCAAACAATTTCTTCGAGAAACGATTACAACAGGCTCATCACTGATGAAAAAGCCAAAAAAAGAACCGATAAGGCAAAGAAAGGCGAAACTGCATATCGCTACATCATCTCAACAAATCAAAAAAAGAATCGCTTCCTGCGGGAAGTGCGAACAATAAATCCAAACGAAGAGGATGAATAAAATATGGAAATAATAGCTGCAATTTCAGGAATACTTCTGGCCTATTTGCTGGGATCGATACCCACAGCCGTATGGGTAGGGAAAACATTTTACGGAATCGATGTACGAACACAAGGCAGTGGGAATGCCGGCGCCACAAATACCATCAGGGTGCTGGGGGCAAAAGCCGGAGTTCCAGTCCTGATATTGGATGTATTTAAAGGATGGCTTGCAGTTTTTTTGGCCGGAGTTTTCATTGCCGATGGTTTTAGCGAATCACAAATTAACATCATCCAAATTATAGCTGCGCTTGCTGCTGTACTTGGGCACGTATTCCCTTTATTCGCCGGGTTTCGCGGAGGCAAAGGCATTGCTACTTTGCTCGGGGTTGGTATTGCGCTCTATCCTGCTGCCGTACTGGTTGTTGTTGGGATATTTGTTTTGATGCTCGTCATCACAAAATACGTTTCACTTTCTTCAATAACAGCATCAATAAGTTTTCCGTTCCTTGTAATTTTTCTTTTTAATCCGGGATCAACGGCCTTAATTGTTCTTTCGATTTTTGTTGGAATTTTTGTTCCCATCACCCACCGAAAAAACATTACACGGCTTCTCAAGGGGACAGAATCAAAATTCAGTTTGAAAAAGAAGAAATAAGAAAAATGGTTCTACCATCTTTGCGAAACTATTTTTGTAATTAAAAATTTTATTCTTAAACAGTCCACAGTTGGCAGTCCACAGTTGGCAATTTCAAGCGACTGAAAACTGTGAACTGGAGACTGAAGACTGTGAACTGAAGACTGAAGACTGAAGACTTAAAAAAAGGTTGATAACATTTTAAAAAATTAGGATTGTTCTAATGGGTTGAAATCATTACTTTTGCGAAACTTTTTTTTTAATTAGCTTTAGCTTAACAAAAATCATTTAAAATATTCAGAAAATGAAGTTCATTGTATCGAGTGCTTTATTAGTAAAAAATTTGCAGGCCATTGGCGGAGTAGTAAGTTCTAACAACACACTCCCCATCCTTGACGATTTTCTTTTTGAGATCAACGAAGGTACACTCCGGGTTACAGCCTCCGATCTGGAAACAACAATGTCGGTATTGATGAAACTCACCTTGAGTGAGGATGAGGGAAAAGTGGCCATTCCCGCCAGAATATTGATCGACACCCTGAAAACATTTGCAGATGTGCCGGTAACTTTCACCATTAATGAAGAAAATTTTTCGGTGGAAATGACGGCAGGTGAAGGAAAATACAAACTCAACGGGCACAACGGAAACGAATATCCCGAAACTCCGGTTATTGAGGATGGCAGTTCCTTCGAAATGACAGCCGACAGCCTTGCCGAAGCAATTACCAAAACTGTTTTTGCCGCCGGAAACGATGAGTTGAGGCCTGTAATGTCGGGCGTGTTAATGGAACTTACCGAAGACAGCATCTCTTTTGTCGCAACCGATGCGCACAAACTGGTCAGGTATTCAAGAAACGATATTAAACCTCAAAAAGAAGAATCGATTATACTGCCCACAAAACCACTCAACCAGATTAAAAGCATTCTGATGTCGGTTGATGGGAGTGTGAAGGTTGAATACAATCAAAAAAATGCCTTCTTCGCATTTGGAAATATTCAATTGCTTTGCAAACTCATCGTGGGAAAATATCCGAACTATCGGGCTGTAATCCCTGCCGAAAACCCCAACAAACTGCAATTGGAAAGATCGCTATTGCTGAATACCATCAAGCGTGTATCGCTCTTTGCCAACCAGTCAACACACCAAATCAGATTCAAAATTTCGGGGCAATCACTCGAGCTTTCAGCCGAGGACATTGATTACTCGAACGAAGCTGTTGAAACCATCAACTGTAATTATGATGGCGAAGATCTGGAAATCGGATTCAACTCTAAGTTTTTACAGGAAATGCTCAGCAATGCCAGCACCAAAGAAATTTTAATGGAAATGTCGCAGCCCAACCGTGCAGGCCTAATCCATCCTATCGAAACCCAGGAACATTCAGAAGAATCGATCTTAATGCTCGTAATGCCCGTGATGCTTAACAGTTAGAACAAGATTTTAATAAGAGATGATCTCTCAAAACTTTTCGGCATTTATTTTCCCCGAATTGAGTTTTTAAAAGAGTTCATCTCTTTTTTTATTTAATAATGTCAAGCTACTAAATCTCAGGACTCCTTACTTTAGGTAAATCATGTGTCGTGAAAAATACATCTTAGTGAATCTTCATGCTCTCAGTGTCTTAGTGGTAACATATTAAATCTCACCACTAAGGCACAAGGACACTAAGTAACACGAAGAAAAAAAATTGAACGGGCACACATTAAATTTACCTCAATAAAGTTGTAACTTATTAGGCGGGAGTTCTGAATCTAAACCTCAATCCACAACAATGTCGATTATCGTAAAAAACATAAGCAAACTCTACGGCGATCAAAAAGCGCTCGATGAGGTGTCGTTGGAAATATCTCCGGGTAATATTGTCGGATTATTGGGCCCAAATGGTTCGGGGAAAACGACACTCATGAAAATCCTTACCTGCTTTATTCCGCCAACTACCGGGGAAGCTACCATGGATGGATTTGATATTTTTGATGATTCGCTTGAGATTAGAAAAATAATTGGATACCTGCCCGAAAACAATCCACTTTACGAAGAAATGTATGTGCGCGAGTACCTTGAGTTTGCCGGTGGTATTCACAAAATCAAAAACCTTTCCGCTCGTGTTGATGAAATGATACAGATAACCGGGCTTGAAGTTGAGAAAAGAAAAAAGATAGGCGAGCTCTCCAAAGGCTATAAGCAACGTGTCGGGCTTGCCCAGGCGCTAATCCACGATCCAAAAATCTTAATCCTCGATGAACCCACCTCAGGCCTCGACCCAAACCAGCTTGTCGAAATCAGGAACCTGATCAAAGCCATTGGCAAAGAAAAAACTGTGTTGCTCTCCACCCATATCATGCAGGAGGTTGAGGCAATTTGCGACCGGGCCATCATCATCAACAAAGGGAAAATTGTTGCCGATGATTCCACAGCAAATCTGCAAACCATCAAACAGAAAGAAAACATCCTGCTTATCGAATTCAACAAAGCCATTGATGAGAAAAAACTTCACCAACTAAAAGGCGTGGATAAGATGGAGAATATAACAGGAAATGTTTGGAAAATAATTGTTGCCGCCGATAAAGATATCCGTCAGGATATTTTCGAATGGGCAGTAAGTGAAAAATTAAGTGTGCTTTCGCTCCAGAAAAAAGAACAATCGCTCGAACAAATATTTCAGGATTACACCAGGCAAAAGTAATTTTTGGTTTGCGTTAAGTTTTGAAAAACCCATTGATTTTCCATCCCAAAAAAAATAGTTCTACTGCAAATTTCATGGAAAGGTATTGTCAAATACAATATATTTATTCTTTTTCTGATGAAATTTTTTTAATAGATTTCTCTGCCGCAAATGCGTATAGCCGTCAGGTTAAGGAAATATTTGTGATTTTTGAGTAAGTGAATACTACACAAAAGGCTGAAAGCCTTTCATATCAAAAGGAGGAGCAACGCTCCTCTTTAGCACAGAAGGAATGATATCTTCAGGCTGAAGGCCTGATACAATTTTTTGTCCCAGGCTTTCAGCCTGGTAATCTTTATGGTTATAATAACTTTTCTTTGATGTTCCAGGCTTTCAGCCTGCGTAACATATTTGGGAAATATGTTTAGCCTGACGGCTATGCGCACGTGCGGGAAGAAATCTATTCTTTTATGTACATTTATTTTGTATCCACAAAAATGGTAGTAGAACAAAATAATTTATACTTTTGCAGCACTTTCGGGAAGAAAGTAGAACCCGAAAATGGAAAGATTTGATTGATTGCAACCATTTAAAAAAATGCTAAAACAATATGTTTTACCATCCTTCAATCAGCCTTCTTTCCCACATTGATTGTTTAATTTTTAAAACTAATTTACAATGAGTTATTTATTCACCTCTGAATCAGTTTCAGAAGGCCACCCCGACAAAGTAGCCGATCAAATTTCAGATTCATTACTCGATGCTTTTCTTGCGCATGATAAAGAATCAAAAGTTGCCTGCGAAACCCTTGTAACCACAGGTCTTGTTTTGCTTAGTGGCGAAGTTCGCACCGAAGGTTATGCGGACGTTCAGGAAATTGCAAGGAACATTATAAATAAAATTGGTTACACCAAGCAGTCCTACCGTTTCGATGGGAACTCCTGTGGAGTAATATCAGCCATTCACGAACAATCGGGCGATATTAACCAGGGTGTGGTTCGCGAACGTGAAGAAGATATGGGTGCCGGCGATCAGGGGATGATGTTCGGTTACGCCATTCGCGAAATGGAAAATTATATGCCACTGCCCATAGAGCTGGCACAAATCCTGATGCAGCAAATGGCAGCAATTCGCCGCGAAGGCAAAGAAATGACCTACCTTGCCCCCGACTCAAAATCGCAGGTAACTGTTGAATACAACGATGACAACAAACCCATCCGTATCGACACCATCGTAGTTTCTACACAACACGACAACTTTGATGAAGATGAGGCCATGCTTTCAAAAATCAAAAAAGATGTTCAAAACATTCTTATCCCGCGGGCCAAAGGCAAAATGCCTGAAAAATTCAAAGGACTTTTCGAGCACGACTACAAGCTCCACGTAAACCCCACGGGAAAATTTGTTATTGGCGGCCCTCATGGTGATACCGGCCTCACGGGTAGAAAAATAATTGTGGATACTTATGGTGGAAAAGGCGCCCATGGCGGAGGTGCATTTTCGGGCAAAGACCCTTCAAAAGTTGACCGTTCGGCAGCTTATGCCGCTCGCCATATTGCCAAAAATGTAGTTGCTGCCGGCGTTGCCGATGAAATACTGGTGCAAGTGGCTTATGCCATCGGTGTAGCTGATCCGGTTGGGCTCTTTGTAAACACCTACGGAACTGCCCGTGTAAAAGATGCCAAAGGCAACACCATGAAGGATAGCGATATTGCAACAAAAATCAACGAAGTTTTCGATATGCGCCCCTACGCTATCCTGAAAAGGTTCGGGTTAAAAAACCCGATTTATCTCCCTACTGCCTCCTATGGCCATTTTGGCCGCGATAGTTACATCGAAAAAGTTGAGGTATTTTATAAAGACAACGACACAATTACTGAAATCGCTGACGGGAAAGAAAAATATTTTAAAGAAGTAGAATTTTTTTCCTGGGAAAAACTCGATTACGTGGATAAAATCCAAAATGCTTTTGGATTGTAATTTCCATTTTTATAATAATTGAAAAGGACGGGGTTAATCTCCGTCCTTTTTTTTGTATCCTATAATTGGGTTTAACCAGGAAAAGATATTTGAATTTTTTTTGTTTTTCGATTTCAAATCATTGGTGTCCGGTAAACTTTTTTGGATTTCTCTCCGCCAGCCGGCGGATCGAAATGACAAGGGGCTTGGAATGTTTGTTAAAAGTGAGGGTTGGTGGGGGGCAAGCCCCCCCCAAACCACCCCAAAAAAACGTAACTAACGGTCATTCCGAACGAAGTGAGGAATCTACTTTGAAAACATTTCCTATCAATTATTTTTACCGGACAACGGTGATTTCAAAATAAGAAAGTAAAAGAAAAAAGCTCATATATCAACATTAATCCAGGTAAAACAAAAATGGTGAAGAAAAACCAATTATTACTATTTTTGCACCCAATGTCCAAAATAAATGGACATTGATGTAAAATGATGATACCAATTGAACTTTTGCGTACAAACATCGAACAGGATGTTTTTGACTACACCCACTTGATGGAAATACTTTCCGGATACAAAAAACCTCGGGATGTGGTTACTAATCTTCTGAAGCAAAACAAAATTATCAGGTTAAGAAAAGGTTTATACTGCTTTACCACGCTATGGCAAAAAGCTCCGGTTTCAAAGGAAATGCTGGCCAACCTTGTTTACGGACCATCCGCCATCAGTCTCGACTATGCCCTCGCCCATTATGGTTTGATCCCTGAACAGGTTTCTGTTTTTACTTCCGTTACTCCGGGGCGTTCACGTTTTTATGATACGCCTGTTGGCAGATTTAGCTACATTCACCTACCACAGCCTTTTTACAGTTTTGGACTCACCATCGAAAAGCTGAATTTACAACAATGGCTAATTATGCAGCCACTCAAAGCACTAGCCGATAAAGTATGGACAGACAAACGCTTTGTTCCCACTTCGCCAGGGTCATTTTCCGAATATTTTTTCCAGGATCTTCGCATTGACGAAACAACTCTTACCGGGTATATCAACAAAAACACCCTCCTGGAAATTGAAACGAATTATTCAACAAAGAAAATCCGGTGGATGATTGATTTTTTAACCAGATACAAATCATAAAAATAATGAATGAACTGTTGAAAAGGCTTATGCCAACGCCCTTACCCGATTCGCCTACGGAGATTTTAATGGCGCTCAGAGAAATCATGCAACATATAGCACTCCTGGGTTTGTGGCGGGCAAAATTTTTTAACGAGGCTGCCTTTTACGGAGGCACTGCACTCCGGATTTTTTACGGCCTGAACCGATTTTCTGAAGATCTGGATTTTTCGCTGATAAGGCCTTCAGCAGATTTCGACTTTATTCATTATAAATCGGTTCTTGAAAAAGAGTTTCATGCATTGGGATTTCAGGTTAGGCTTGAAACAAAAACAAAAACTGTAGATACAGCCATCGAATCCGCATTTTTAAAGGCAAATACCTGGCAGCAACTGATTTTGATTGAAGCTCCTGAATCAATGCTTTTAAACATAAATCAGCAGTCGATTCTAAAAATTAAACTTGAGATAGACACCCTTCCGCCTTCAGGTTTCGACACAGAAATGAAGTATGTTTTTTCGCCTGTACAATTTGCAGTGCGAATATACACCTTGCCATCACTTTTTGCCGGCAAATTGCATGCTGTGCTTTGCCGAAAATGGAAAAATCGCGTGAAAGGCCGCGACTGGTACGACTTTGCCTGGTATTCTTCTTATTATCCGAAACTAAAAATACAGCACCTCGAGCAGCGAATGAGGGACTCGGGACATTATACTGATGTAGTGCCTCTGACACAATCCCGATTAATAGAATTACTCAACGAAATTATTTCCAGCCTCGATATAGAATCCGCACGGAATGAGGTTGCCCCATTTTTAAGAGACCCGCGTGAACTTGATATTTGGTCGAAAGATTTTTTTAGGGCAGCGTACAAGCGAATCGTGATTGTTTAACGACAGTTTAAAATTGCGATGTTATCGGTCATTGATTAGCAACGCGATTTATGGCGTTGAAAAGAATCATGATTTACGGTTTTGCATCAAACAAAGCCTTCATTTATTATATTTGCCACATTAAAATTTATTCATTTAAAATGGCAACAAAAACTACAATACTTAGAATCGTCCTTCTCTTTTTGTTTTCAACCTTTTTTGCTGCGGATGCAATATTTGGACAAACAGCAATTGGAGTTAAGGGTGGTGTAAATTTTTGCAACTATGGAGGGCGGTACATTACGAGCAACTACCAGGAAAAAATTACTGTGCCCCTGGGGCTGCTGGCCCAATTTCAAACCAACTCATGGTTTTCGGTTTAGGCCGAATTAAACTTCGATCCCAAAGGGGCAAATTACAGCCTGGTAAAAACCAGCGAATCGTTTTACACAGAGGAATACAAAGATTTTCAAGAATCCCTGAACTACCTTTCGCTTCCCGTTTTGGCCAAATTCGACATTGGTTCAAAATACCGGATTTTTGGATATACAGGATTTTACCTGGGCTATCTTTTATCCGCAAACATTCAGGGCACTTACATCAAAACCAACGACTTCAACCCCGATGATCAGGAAATCACAAACGTTGACCGTAATTATAAATCCGACATCGACAATTTTGATTTTGGCGCTGTGTTGGGCATCGGCGCTGATTTTTCGATTACTGAACAAGTTGCTGCTTTTATCGATGGACGATTCAACTGGGGATGGGCAAACGTTGCACAACAAGGACAAGGGAAGATATTTAACAATACCTGGTCGATAAATCTTGGGCTGGTTTATAAACTTCAACAATAAGGCGTTCAAAATATGATACTAATCCGATCGGCACTTTTTTTCCTCCTTACGCTCATTTCATTTTCCATCTATTCACAGGACAAAACTGTGTCGTACCTCTACGACAAAAGTTATGAATTTCCCGATCGTGAGATTGAGTTTTATCATTTAAATGCAAATCTCATCATAAAGCCTTATGATACGCTGCTTATCGGTGAGGCAGAATTTAGTTTCAAGACCCTGCACGAAAATATTGATTCGCTGGTTTTTGATGTTAGCGAAATACAGGTTAGCGAAGTTAAAATTGACCAAAATCCGGCTGATTTTAAATATAGCGGCAACAACATTATTGTTGAAACCCCTCGGAATCTTGCATGGCAAACCCATCATACAATCCTTTTTATTTATACGGCAAAACCAAGCGAAGGGCTTTATTTTGTCGGGTGGAACGACCCCGAGCAAATCAAACGAAAACAAATCTGGGCACACAGGCCAAATCGCTGGTTGCCATACACGCCGGCAATTCACACTGTAAATATGTCGGTAACTGTTCCCGGCGACCTTAAAGTTTTTAGCAATGGCGTTCGTGAGGATGTGGTAACAAATAAAGATGATAGCAAAACATGGATATATAAAATGAACCACCCCCATCCATTTTTCTCTACCTGCCTCGTAATTGGTGATTATGAATATAAAGCCTTGAAAACCGATCGCGGCCTTCCGGTGGAGTTGTGGTACTATCCCGAATGGGAAGATCATTTTGAGGCTACTTATAAATACCAAAGCCAAATGTTCGACTTTTTCGAAAAAGAATTTGGTTTTGATTATCCCTGGGAATTATACAAGCAGGCCCCGGTAATAGATTATATGTATGGTGCAATGGAAACAACCACTTCCACAATTTTCGGCGATTTTTTGATGGTGGATGAAAGGGCATATTTTGGAAGAAATTACGTGAATGTAAACGCACACGAGCTGGCCCATCAATGGTTTGGGAATTATATTTCGCATTTAAAACACAAAGATGTGTGGCTCACCGAGAGCTTCGCAACCTACTGGGCAAAGATGTTTGAACACTCTGTTTTTGGTGAGGATTATTACCAAAACGACAGGAATAACGAACTGGTAGATGCCCTTGCGACATCAAAGAGAAATAATTATTCGGTAGGCCACAGCCGTGGCGGACGCGAACGTGTATATCAAAAAGGATCGCTGGTGTTGGATATGCTCAGGGATATATTGGGCGACACGGAATTTAAGGCTGTGATGAAATATTACCTTGAAAGTTATCCCTATCAAACTGCCGAAACAAACGATTTCCTCCAGGCCATCCGCAAAGTTACAGGGCGCTCGATGGAATGGTTTTTTGAAGAATGGATATACCGTGGAGATGAACCTGAATACAGAATTACTTACGAACAATTGCCCGGAGAGCTTAGGGTTGATGTTGCGCAGTTTCATCAAACCGATGAAATTACCGGACTTTTTAAAATGCCTTTTGTTTTTGAGGTTCATTATAAGGATGATTCTATACAAAAGCAAACTGAATGGGTTAGCGAAGCCCATCAAAAAATATCTATTTCCAATCCGGAAAATAAAAATGTTGATTTCCTCATTTTCGACCCCAACCGTAAAGTCGTTAAAAAAGTACAATTTGAAAGAAGTTATGATGAACTGATCGCCCAGGCTCTGAAAGCGAAAAACATGATAGACCGTTATGATGCACTGCTTGAACTGAGAAACTTTCGTGTTGATCAAAAACTGAACGACTTGATTCGTATTTACAAGTTTGAAGAATTCCATCTTACCAAAACCGAAATTTTAAACCAAATTTCAGGGCTCTGGCAAAATAGTGAGGTTTCAGATTTATTTAACGAAGCAATCAGCGATCCTGATGATAAAGTGAGGATGGCTGTGTTGAAGAACTTCCCTGTGATTCCTGAAAAATTTCAGTTGGAATTTGAAACATTGCTCTACGACAAATCCTACTTTAATGTAGCGTTGGCTCTCGAAAATCTATGCTCATCATTTCCCGGAAAATATGGAACTTACCTCGACCGCACACAAGATGAAACAGGCTGGCGCGGAAAAAATATCCGTATCAAATGGCTCGAAATTGCCATCGGCCACGGCGGAAATGCCTATCTTGCCGAATTGAAAAACTACACTTCGGAAAGCTATGAATTCGAAACCCGCATCAATGCCATGAATGCTTTGCAACGATTAAATATTTTGGATGAGGAAGTTGCCTCGAATATGCTAAAGGGATCATTTCACTGGAACAGAAAAATCAGCACCTCGGCCAAAGCTTCACTCCGGTATTTTTACAAACAGAATCATTTCAAAAAAATTATAAGTCAAGCCGTTGTAGATGGCAAATTTACAAGTGACCAAATACAAAAATTAAACATTTGGATTTCACAGTAATCTGATGAACCAAACAAAATAAAATTCGTTATAACACTATAAATTTTCAACTTTAAAAAGAATTAAATTATGAAGAAATCATTACTACTTTATTTACTCACCTTTACTATCACACTCTCTTATGCTCAAATTAATTCGGGCGACAAATACTTTGTGGAATTTACCGACAAAGACAACTCCCCCTACTCCATCGAAAACCCGGAAGCTTTTCTTTCGGCAAGGGCGCTCGACAGGCGCGAACGTTACAATATTGATATCGACTGGTACGATCTTCCTGTCAATCCACAATATATCGAAGCTGTTGAAAATATTGGTGTTGAAGTGAACTATCCCACCAAATGGCTCAACGGAATTGTGGTTGAAACCACCGACCCTTCCAAGATAACGGAGATAGAAGCATTGCCCTTTGTAAAAAGTACGGTAAAAAATGTATATATGGGTGATGAAATAAAAGATATGGCTGATGATACCTCACTTTCGCTAAATAAGCCTTTTGGTATGAACGAAACCTGGGAAACTTCAACACCCGGATTAAAATCGCAGGAAGCTATTACTTCATTAAATTACGGCGAGGCTTTTAACCAGATAGATATGATTGGTGGCATAGCATTGCACGATCAGGGCTACCAGGGACAAGGAATGGTGATTGCTGTTTTGGATGGTGGATTTACTTACACCAATCAAATGGAAGCCTTCGACACGCTTTTTATGAACGACCGCATTTTGAGCACCCGCGACTTCGTGGGTGGTGGCATCAACGTTTACCAGGGAAGTACGCATGGTACTTCGGTACTATCGACCATGGGAGCCAACCTACCCGGACAGATTGTAGGAACCGCACCAGCAGCAAGTTTTCACCTGGTGCGTACCGAAGATACAGGGAGCGAATACCTTATTGAAGAATACAACTGGGTTTCGGGCGCTGAATATGCCGACAGTGTTGGTGCAGATGTAATCAACTCATCGCTCAGCTACAAAACTTTTGACGATCCGGCCCAGGATCATAGCTACCAGGATATGGATGGAAACACTGCTCCTTCAACCAAAGGGGCTGATCGCTGCATGAGCCGCGGAATGATTGTGGTTAACAGCGCCGGAAACGATGGCAACTCTTCAACCTGGCCCTACGTTGGGGCACCGGCAGATGGCGACAGTGTGTTCTCGATTGGCTCGGTTAATGCGCAGGGCATATACTCCGGTTTCAGCTCGATAGGTCCAACCGCCGATGGCAGGCTAAAACCCAATGTAACTGCCCAGGGATCAAACGCAGTAGTTGCTTCGATAAATGGTGGAACCGCCACTTCAAGCGGAACATCCTTCTCCTCTCCCATTATTGCCGGAATGACAGCATGCCTGTGGCAGGTTGACCCAAACATGGGCAACATGGATGTACTCAACGCCATACAAATGAGCGCCAGCCAGGCAGCAAACCCCGACCAGCTAAAAGGTTATGGCATCCCAAATTATGGCATGGCCAGCATCATTCTTTCTGGTTTCAATACCAACATTGTTGCAAACCCCGATGACATCGAAATTTTCCCTAATCCATTCAATGACCAGGTAAATATTGTCTATAATTCGCCGGACACCCAAAGTGTGGTAATTGAAGTTTCGGATTTAACAGGGAAACAAATCTATCGCCGCGAAAACATACAAAGAAAAACGGGATTAAATTATTTTAAAGTTGACGGATTGGAAAATCTGAAAAACGGAATTTATATCCTCAAAATCTATGATGAGGATAAAATAGCTTCTAAGAAAATTATGAAATTTGATTAACGATCCAATTTGAATATAAAATAGCCGGGGCAATAGTTCCGGCTTTTTTTGTAGAGGTTGGAGGGGAGAGAGATGAGAGGGGAGAGAGAAGTCACCCCGTGAATTGAGCCCGGGAATGGAGCAGCTTTTTGAAAATATGTGCTTCTTTTTAACAGTATTCACGAGGTGACTCAAAAATGAACCAAGCACAGTCACCCCGTGAATTGTGCCCGGGAGCGGAGCAGCTTTTCCAAAACAAATGTCAACCGGAATAAATGTTATGGTTCTTTTTTTTGTAGTTTGGGTCAATAAACCTAACAGGTCTCCCGGCATAAGCGAAGTATGGAAGCTTTATAGTTATTGAATTTTCCGTGGGATAGACCTGTTAGGTTTATCTGCAACACCAAGTCACCCCGTGAATTGTGCCCGGGAGCGGAGCAGCTTTTTGGAAATATGTGCTTCTTTTTGACAGTATTCACGGGGTGACTCAAAAATGAACCAAGCACAGTCACCCCGTGAATTATGCCCGGGAGCGGAGGAGTCTTTTGAAAATATGTGCTTCTTTTTGACAGTATTCACGGGGTGACTCAAAAATGAACCAAGCACAGTCACCCCGTGAATTGTGCCCGGGAGCGGAGGAGTCTTTTGAAAATATGTGCTTCTTTTTAACAGTATTCACGGGGTGACTCAAAAATGAACCAAGCACAGTCACCCCGTGAATTGTGCCCGGGAGCGGAGCAGCTTTTCCAAAACAAATGTCAACCGGGATAAATGTTATGGTTCTTTTTTTTGTAGTTTGGATTAATAAACCTAACAGGTCTCCCGGCATGAGCGAAGTCTGGAAGCTTTATAGTTATTGAATTTTCCGTGGGATAGACCTGTTAGGTGGGGTGTTAAATCTGTATTTTACTTTTACGTTCCATTTATTATATTTTCCTCTTTAACTCTCCTTTCATTAGATTATCATTTTCATAAAGATAGATTTCTCAGTCCCCGAAGGGTCGGGGCAGGCTGCTGCGCTCCATCGAAATGACAAAGCTCATGAATATCAGGTAGGGAAAGGGAAAGCGGGTGCAGAGCACCCGCTTTCCCTTTCCCCCAAACCAATAAACTACAACCTTGTCATTTCGACCGAAGGGAGAAATCTCTTTGCAAAAACCCTTGAAAAAATTCAAAAAACAGAACGAAAAGGCGTTTTATCCTATAAATCTTAATAGCCACATAAACAGAAAGATACAATTTTCAAAAAACCAATTTTTAACACCCCACCTGTTAGGTTTACGAAACAAGATAATCACAATAAAAAATCCTATTTTTGAAAAATCAATTTCAAACTTTATTTTGATATGAAAAAATTCTTTTTGCAAATTCTATTCCTGGCCTTTCTGCCTCTGTTCTTCGTTTCATGTAAACAAGAGAAAAAACCATCTGCAATTGCAGTAAGCTACCTTACGGGAAATCCCGAAGAGAATAACTACATTAAATGGCTGAAAAGCGTTGATCCTGACATGAAATATTTCGTGATGAATAATATGCCGATGGATTCTGTGGAAATCGTTTTCGATCAATGTTCCGCGCTACTCCTCACCGGAGGCGAAGATGTTTATCCCGGCAGATATGGCCAGGCAGAGGATACCATCATTTGTGGCAAAATAAATTTCTACAGGGATTCGCTGGAATTCCTGCTTATAGATCTTGCCATGGATCGGGAAACGCCAATTATGGGTGTTTGCCGTGGACAGCAAATTTTAAATGTAGCTTTTGGGGGATCACTAATTGTCGATATTCCTTCCCGCTTTCATTCATTGGTATATCACCGGTGCGATGACTGGCAAAATTGCTTCCACTATGTGAATGTGATAAACAACAGCCTTCTCTATGAAATTTCAGGAGTTGAAGGCGGACAGGTAACAAGCAATCATCATCAGGCGGTTAAAAGGCTCGCCGATGCGTTCAGGGTTATGGCCACATCCAACGATGGACTTATCGAATCCATCGGATGGAAAGATCCCGCTGACAAACCCTGGCTCATGGCCGTGCAGTGGCACCCCGAACGCATGGATTCCACTAATATGCTCTCAAAGCCCTTGTTAGAAAAATTCTTGAATGAAGCACAATTTTACCATGAAAAGTAGTTAATGGTATAACACTAATTAAATAATACAGATATGATAGTAGTAACAGGTGCAGCTGGATTTATCGGGAGTGTCCTGGTTGGAAAATTACAACATGCCGGATTTGATGACCTGGTGGTAGTTGATGACTTTTCCAATCCTGAAAAAAATAAAAACCTTGAAAATAAAACTGTAACAGCAAGGGTTGATCGAAATGTATTTTTTGCCTGGCTCGACAAAAACCATGAGGATGTGGATTTCATCTTTCATATTGGTGCCCGGACCGATACCGCTGAATTTGATGTGGCTATTTTTGATGAGCTCAACCTAAATTACACCAAAACCTTATGGGAAAAATGTGCGGAATATACTATCCCTTTGATTTATGCCAGCTCGGCTGCAACTTATGGTTTGGGCGAATTGGGCTATAATGACGATCACAAAATTGTTCCTGATTTAAAACCTTTAAACCCTTACGGCGAATCGAAAAACAACCTCGACAAATGGGTTTTACAGCAGGAAACCACTCCCCCGTTTTGGGCGGGATTTAAGTTTTTTAATGTGTATGGCCCCAACGAATACCATAAATCCAGGATGGCTTCGGTAATTTTTCATGCATTTCACCAAATCAATAAAACCGGCAAAATGAAACTTTTCCGTTCGCACAACGCCAACTTTGAAGACGGCAAACAGTTGCGCGACTTCGTGTATGTGAAGGATGTAGTTGACTTGATGGTTTATTTTATGAAAAATCAAAAACAATCAGGCCTGTACAACCTGGGAACCGGGCAATCGAGAAGCTTTCTTGATTTAACTAAATCAACCTTTGCTGCTTTGAAAAAAGAAGCAGTGATAGAGTTTATTGATACTCCCGAAGATATCCGTGATAAATACCAGTATTTTACAGAAGCCAATATACAAAAAGTACGCAGCTATGGCTACGACAAAAAATTTACTTCACTCGAAGAAGGAGTTCATGATTATGTAAAGAATTATCTAAACTCAAAATCTTACCTATAAAAGCTCCTTGACAATGAAAGTTTACAGAAATATTCTTTTTGGATTTTTATTGATTTCAATTTTCGCCTTTGGCGGATGCGATAAGCTAAACAAATGTGCCAACATCGATTGCTTCACTCCTCCCCCCTATTTCGTTTTTAATATTGTGGAAGCCGAAAATGGTGAAAATGTTTTTGCTTCGGGGCTATACAACACCGATGATGTTAAAGTAAATGATGTGAATGATAAATGTGTAAAGCACCAATTTGATAGTTATTTAGATACCAATTTTCTTATTCTGCCAGAAATTGGATGGATGATGGGGGAAGCAAAATACCATATCCGGCTTGGTGAAAATACCGACATTGAGTTATTCATCAATATGGAAGAACGCTATGAAAATTGCTGTACATTTTTCAGAATCATCGAATTCAATGTTTTGAATTATCCATTTTCAATCACAGATTCCACGGAGGTGATCAGGGTTGAAATATAAGAAGGGAGAGCTTAGATGATAGAGGTTGGAGTTATGTTGAGCGAAGCGAAATCCCGCTTATGCGGGAGAGTTATGTTGAGCGAAGCGAAATCCCGCTTATGCGGGAGAGTAATGTTGAGCGAAGCGAAATCCCGCTTATGCGCATAGCCGTCAGGCTAAGGATTATTTCCTTGATTTTTACGTTGCTTATATCGTATAGAGGGAACGGAAGATATTAATTCCAGCATTAGCTGGCCAGGTAAAGAGCAGTTTTGATGTGTTGCTACAATCTCACTTCATTGATTTTTTGGCACGGCAATCAAAATTTGTACAACGTAAGTCAAAATTAAATGGCGGGCATTTTGCCACGATGATGATTTTTGCAAAAGGTTCGTTA
>Ga0307990_1001327_pt1 | contig 20979 bp, 13 predicted proteins | sample EllFjometagen129_FD_203168 | JGI IMG/M metagenome (GOLD analysis project Ga0307990, IMG submission 203168) | Marine microbial communities from Ellis Fjord, Antarctic Ocean - #129 | ecosystem: Environmental > Aquatic > Marine > Unclassified | place: Southern Ocean | collected 2014-10-08
CTTTACCCCTTCAAAATGCAAAAAGACCTTACGTCCCATCCAGGTCTCAGGCAGTTTAAAGGACCGTCTATAACTGCCCACAGGATTATCATCATAGGGCACACGGGGCGGATCAGATTTAAATGTCTGTTTGACATTGCGAAATTTGGCAAACCCGAATCCCTGCATTTGCCAGCAACCAGGCACCTTAATACTATCCCATGATGTCACATCATAGCCTGGCAAGTAGAAATCGGCAGGCGACGTTTCGGGCACAGCAGCCCAATTAAACTGCCATTGGCCATTGAGTAGCATCACATAGGGAGATTGTTTAAAGGGGGTTCGAATCGCCTTTTCTAAGGTGTCAAAAGGGGCCAGAGGCGTGTGCGCAGGGACCTGGTTTATCTCAAAAACTGAGGGGTTCTCCCAGTCAGGCACTGGCACCTGTGCCCACACCAAAGAGGTCAATACAAGCATTCCAACAATCAAGCAGGCCTTCATAAATTTTATCTCCACTCGGATATGTCAATGACACCCTCAATTAAGTACGAACATTCACGCCCATAGTGTATTGACAAACCACCAAAGATGCAACCCTTTCTCCGACCTCGTCCAAACCACCTCAGAATGCCCCTGCCAATAATCTGTCCAAAATAACACTTGCCAAGCATGGTATTAGAATGGAAGCTGTAGTGCTTATGATCGTAAAAAACGAGCCACCTAAGACGAGGACACAATACACGATGATTCTTATGGCCAAATTTCTGGGCATTGTACTGCTGATTTATGTCTTGCTGGGCCTGTATATCTATCTGGCTCAGAACAGACTGCTCTATCTGCCCCAAAACTATCCCCTGGAACACGCCATAACGACTGCCCGGGAAAAAGGTCTGGCCTTGTGGCCGACTCAAGACACCCAGTATCAGGGACTTCTGAGTGAAACACCCACAGAACCTGCCCATGGCACAGTCCTGTTCTTTCACGGCAATGCGGGCTCGGCCATGGGCCGAACCTATTATGCCCAGACACTAAACACCCTGGGCTACCACGTCATCCTCCTTGAATATCCTGCCTATGGTGCCAAAGCGGGATCACTCGGTGAGTCCTCACTCGTCGCCTCCGGGGCTGAGGCAGTTCACCAAGCACACCAACAGTTCAGTACCCCCCTATATCTTGTGGCTGAATCCCTGGGCACTGGCGTGGCCTGCGCCGTGGCGCGTGACACCCAGACATTGATCCAGGGCCTTCTGCTCATCACACCCTGGGATACGCTGCCTGACATGGCGCAGCAGCGATACCCCATGTTCCCCACTCGCTGGTTGGTCAAGGATCAGTACAACAACATCGATAATCTCAGGCAGTTTGGACACCCCGTGGGCATTCTCATGGCCGGCCAAGACAGTGTCATCCCGAATAGTCACACAAAAAACTTCATTAAACAGCTGGACTCAAATCACCAGGTCTGGACGTTCCCAGATGTGGGACACACAGACTGGATCTCTGCCGTAAATATTCAATGGTGGCAGCAAGCCATGGCCTACATCGCAGGGGGTTCACAACTGACCCAGTAAGGAAGTTTTTTGAACCCCTAAACCCTAACCCCTAAACCCTAAAAAACATGGTCCTAGCGATAATTACCACCTTCTTATTTGCCACATCCGCAGTCAGCGCAGGGCGTTCTACACGTCTGCTGGGCGGATCAGTGGCCAATTTTGCAAGACTCTCCCTGGCCACCATATTTCTGGCCCTGTGGGCCCATGGCCTGGGCCAAGGCTTTGGCGGCGGCGCCATGACCTGGTTCGTCCTGAGCGGCATCATTGGATTCGGCATGGGCGACCTGGCGCTGTATGGTGCATACTCCAGAATCGGACCCCGTTTGGGCGTACTGCTCTGTTTGTGCCTGTCCGTACCGATCAGTGCTGCACTTGAGTTCTTCTGGTTGGGCACAACGCTCAGCCTGGCTCAAGGATTCTGGATCACCACGATTCTTTTCGGCGTGGTCATGGCCGTGGTGCCGGAACGCACCCAACTGGGTCATGAACGACAATGGCTCTCGGGCATTTTGATGGGTGCCATCGCTGCCCTTGGTCAAGGCAGTGGTGCAGTGCTCACACGAAAAGGCTATATGACAGCCACGTCTCAGGGGCTTCACGTCGATGGTGGCACAGCAGCTTACCAACGAATTCTGGGCGGCATGGCCCTCACACTTATCGTGCTTGGTCTTGTCAAGCTCACAAAACATCACAAGAACCGACACAACCCAGACAAGGGCACCTCGTCTCTGCCGTGGAAACAGGCCTGGCCCTGGGTCCTCATTAACAGCTTGAGCGGCCCCGCCATAGGCGTCGCCTGTTTTCAATGGGCCCTGGCCATTGCCCCCACAGGGATTGTCCTGGCCATTGTGGCAACCACGCCCTTGGCCGTCATCCCCCTAACCTGGATCATGGACAAGGAGCGTCCTCACATCTACTCCCTGTTTGGCGGCCTCATCGCCGTGGCTGGCGCCGTGGCACTGGCCCTGCTAAATTGATGACCTATATGAAACTGGCCAGAATTGGCGAAGGGCTCTTGAATAGCGTTATACCTGATGCTATATTCACATGCGTGTGTTAAACACTTTCAATTATTTGGCGTCCAAATAAGGAGACCTCATGACCGCAAAACGGACACTGATATGCCTCATCATCATGCAGGGATTCTCTCTGCATACCAGCTTTGCCCGTGATGCCATGGACAGGCCGAATGTTGTCATCTTTTTCCTGGATGATGCCGGCTACGGGGACTTTGCCCACAACGGCAATCCAACCATCAGAACACCCAACATCAGCAAACTCGCCAGCGATGGGGCCCTCTTCACGCAGTTTTATGCGTCGTCTCCGGCCTGCTCGGCGTCGCGTTACTCGCTGCTGACCGGCCGATTTCCAGGCCGTTCAGGCCTCGGCAGTTGGGTGATCGGCCCTGGCAGCAAACAGTATCTTCACCCCAAAGAGGTCACACTGGCTGAAGGATTCACCAGGTGGAACAGGACCTTGGCGAGCGCATTGATCGTGCCAGCGAACATCCCTCTCTTGTAGAGAGCATGCTCTGCGCACTGGAAACTCAAGAATCGCAGATCACAATGGAAGGGTCTTTTTGGGACACCGAGTAAAGATCCCGAATCCAGAGGGTAAACCACCACGGAAGAGGGTGCCTTCTACAGACTTATTGATTCTCTTTGTAATAACAGGACTTTTGCAAAAAACCCTGTGGTGTACAGTTTTTGGTTTTCAGTTTTTAGTAAAACGCGTTTTTCATGCTGTAAACTACCTACTGAAAACTAAAAACCTGAAGTTTGCAAAACTTCAGTAATAATTCTCATTGCAATGCGACGACTGAGTCATTGTACCACATTATGAATATGCTGGAATGGTCTATGATCCATATTGAAAACTTGCTCAAGTGTTACGATAGTCTGAAGGCCGTGGATAACATTTCTTTTGATGTCAACGAGGGAGAACTCTTTGGATTCCTTGGCCCCAATGGCGCAGGCAAAACCACCACATTGTCCATGATCTCAGGCTTGCTAAAGCCAGACAAGGGACAGGTTCGTGTCGCAGACATCGATGTGTGGCAATCTCCCAAAAAGGCCAAGCGAATGCTGGGCTTAATCCCCCAAGACCTGGCTCTATACGAAGAACTCAATGCACGCGAAAACCTGATGTTTTGGGGCAGCCTGTTTCATTTGCCCAAGGCGACACTCAAGGCCAATATTGACCTCTGGCTCGACCGTGTGGGCCTGTCAGATCGGGCCAAGGAGCCGGTGTCCAAGTTTTCAGGCGGCATGAAACGTCGCCTGAATCTAGCGATCGGCCTGGTTCACAATCCCAAGGTAGTACTGCTGGACGAACCCACCGTGGGTATTGACCCGCAGGCACGCAAAAATATCCTGGATATTATCCGTGACATCGCTCGTGAAGGCACCACCATTCTATTCACCACACATCACCTGGAAGAAGCAGAATCGCTGTGCGATCGATTGGCCATTATTGACCATGGCAAAATCCTGGCGTCTGGCTCTGTAGAAGAGTTGGCCCAAGAGGTGGGTGATGGTCATGTGGTGACTATCAGCGGAGACTTCACGGCAATCCGCATCAAAAAGATTCTGGAAAAGACACAGCTGCCGGTGCTGAGCCTAGCGGACAAAACAGCGAGCTTAAGCTTAAACCAACAGGGCAAAATGTTGGCCTCGCTCCTGCAGACACTCACTGAAGCCAACATAAACATCAGTGACATTGCCATGCAGAAACCAAACCTGGAAAGTGTTTTTCTGAAGCTAACTGGAAGAGAGTTGCGAGATTGAAACACATAATCACGCTAATAAAGAAAGATCTGAAAAGGGATGCACGCCATCCCTGGGGTTTGATTATCTTTATGTTCATCCCGGTGATGACGGCCATGCTCATGTCACTTGTGTTTTCTCCCAAGAACGATCTCCAGGACACGGTGCGTGTTCGTATTGCCCTACTTGATTTTGATGACGATTTTCTCGGAAAAATGATGCGATCCATGTCTCAACAAGGGCGATTGGGAGAAACTCTGAAACTCCAGTTTGTGGAGACAGAAGCACAGGGTCTCAAACTTGTGGAAAAACGCAGAATATCTGCTTTTATCATCCTGCCCAAGGATTTAACACAAAACGTACTGGACCACAAAGCCACCAGCCTCACGCTTTACAAAAACCCGGCAGAGGCCATTCTTCCCACAATCGTTGAAGAAGCGATAAATACCCTGTGCATCGGTATATCAGAAGCCGTCGTACTCCTGGAATCAGAAATCAACAGCATTCGAAAAATGGCCGATTGGGATCATGTGCCCAATCCGTTCCTGGTCGGACTGGTGGCCACACAATCCACACAGCGTTTAAAAACCGTGGAACCTTATTTTCTCCCCCCCCTGGTTCAGTTTAACAGCATCAAGGCCTCAGACTATCAATCCATGGCCCCACCTTTGCCAGACCCCAACCGGGAGGCCCAGCCATGAAAGAAACCTTTGAATTTGTCTTTCCCGGCCTCATGCTGATGTGGGTGTGCTTTATTGCCAATGGCGTATTCATGGACATCTTCAATGAATACAAAACCAATACCGTGTCACGACTCATTACCAGCGGTGTCAGCCTGCGGGACATACTCGTCTCCAAGGTGCTGCGCTGCCTGGTGATCTGCTGGATTTGCGAACTGTTGCTCATCCTGTTCACCGGTATTGTGTTTGATGTCGGCTGGAAAAACCCACTGGGGCTTTTGGCAATCCTGACCTCTTTCAATCTATTCCTCCTGGGACTCCTGGCTCTAATATATGGTTACGCCAAATCACAGGAACTGGCGAGCGGCATTGTGATCCTTGTCTTTCTAACATCCTCCATGCTGGGCGGCAGTTTTATTCCCTTTAATCAATTGCCACGCACACTGCAACACATTGGCTATTGGACCATGATCCAAATGGGGCAATATGGCATTGAAAGCACATTCAATGCGCGTGGCCCCTGGGAGATCATACGGCCCAGCCTGTACTTAATGGGCATTGGTCTGCTCTTTCTGATATTGGGTGTTCGTGTGTTGCGTCAACGATTTGAAACAAGTCAGGTGTCTTGATCATGAATATCCTCAGAATAGCGTTAAATGATATTCGTATTGTGCTCAAGGATCGTATGATCCTCTTTTGGTGGCTGGCCCTGCCCTTGGTATTCACTCTGATCTTTGGCTCTATCCTCGGAGACCCAACCCAGGACAGCACCTGGCTGCCTGTATTCACGCACGACACTCATGAACTGGCCGAGATCTTCATAGATCAATTGCGTACTGAAAAGTACAGGATTGATGTTAAACCCCTGTCAGATGAGCACTGGATTGACGATTGGTCACGAGCTATCATCATCCCCCCTACATTCTCACAAGACATACTCGATGGCAAGCGTACGGACATCACCGTCACCCAAGGCAAGGGTAATCCGGAAAAGTCCCTGGCAGCACAAACCTTGCTGATACGGTGCCTCATCAAATTCAACACGGCCATTGCTGCTGTTGACCTGATCAAACAGGACTGGTCTCCTGAAACCAAACAGCGGCTCCGTGATGAACTCAATAAGCCAGCCTTGCTATCCGTAGAAACCAAGAGCCACTTTTCTCTTCGCCCCCCTCCCACAGGCTTTGCCCGGAGTCTGCCCCAGTATCTTGTGATGTTTGTGATGATGATGACCCTCATGTACGGAGGCCTGACACTGGCGCAAGAACGCACTGAAAAACGTCTGAACCGCCTGGTGGCTTCGCCCGTGTCAATGACCGAAATCTTTCTGGGCAAACTTCTGGGGCGTATGCTGCAACCAATCCTCCAAGGGAGTTGCTTGCTCCTGGCTGGCGTACTTCTGTTTAAGATGAAGCTCGGTGACCACCCCTGGGCCCTGGTGCCGGTGATCCTCAGCTTTGCCTTCTTTTGCGGTGCCCTCGGCCTGCTGTTTGGCGTATTGTTTCACAACGAGCAACAGATCATGAGCTTCGGTATCCTAGCCACCCTGCTCCTGGGTGCGTTAGGCGGTTGCTGGTGGCCTCTTGAAGTGACCCCACAAACCTTTCAAACCATTGCCCGGACCCTGCCCTCTTACTGGGCCCTTCAAGCGGTCCATGATGTCACATCATTTGGCCAGTCTTGGGCAGGCGTCCTGCCTGAATGTGGTATCCTCTGCGCTTTTGGTCTCGTGTGCATCACCGTTTCTATCCCGCGTTTTAAATGCAACTAAGAAGAGTACGTCTGTACTGCTAACAGGACTTTTGCAAAAAGCCCTGTGGTGTACAGTTTTTGGTTTTTAGTTTTTAGAAAAACGCGTTTTTCCTGCTGTAAACTGCCTACTGAAAACTGAAAACTTGAAGTTTGCAAAACTTCAGCTACTCACTTCAAACAACTGAAATCCTTTTCCAGATAATTGCTGGGCTGTCATTCAAGTTTTTTATTCTCAATATTCTACATCGCAACGCGATTCCGCACTTCACACTTCTCACTTCACACTTTGGTTCCGGCCAGAGGCCGGGCGGTGTCTATACCTGCACGTCCTCAGAAAAATCGCCTGTCAACAGGGTTGTGTCCTCTGACTTGAAGCAATACCCATCCACTTCAACGGCCCACTTGGCATTGGAGTGCCCCTTACCATGGGGCTCATGCAAGAAGTGGACTTTGACGCGAGTACCCTCTTTGACAGGCACTGTTTTACCGATGGGAAAGACTGTCCGACCCCAGTGGGTATCCGGGCAGGCAGGACCATTGGACAAAAACACACCATTGGCAGACTTCGTCTCAAACCAGGCAGCCAGCACATTCACCGCACCATCACGATCGCAAATAAACTCCATGTGGGTTTCGAACGTCCCGGTAGACTCTGCCTGTGTACAGGTATGGCTGTCGATCATCCACATTAATTGAGACTCAGAGGATAAGTTTTCCTGTTTGATGTGATTACAGGTGGCCTCGGTACGGCGTAACGCATCCTCGCCAACCACCGTCAAATCAATGCCATAGGGGCGGCTAAACCAAAAATCGATATCATCCTGCAAATAGGCATCATAGGCAGGCGCCATCCAGGAGGTCACGGTGCCTGGAATCATATGCCCCCCAGGTTTGAGCCAGCGATCCCGAGCATTGACCACAATGGGCAGCAAATTTTCATCCACACCATACCCCCCCAGCCATTCTGACACAATCACATCCACCTTCTCAGGCAGCTCCAAGGCTTCCATTTCCCCCTGAAAAACCGTGATTTTCTCGCTCAAACCATTGTCCTCAATAATTTTCTTGGCACACTGGGCCACAGGGGACCGCTCCACCGCATAGACCTGTCTCGCCCCGGCCTGCGCCGCAAAAATGCTGAGAATCCCAGTCCCCGCCCCTATATCCAAGACCACAGAATCCGGCGTAACGACCTCGCGCAAAGCCTCACGAAACGCTTCACAACGCACTTCATCCAACAACATGGACTCATGATTCCGGAGGTCCCGGTAACTGATTTCAATTGGCATGAAAGCCCTTCTAAATAAATGCGATCGATTGTTAAAAAAGGCATATGTTACGCTCAATACACCCCAGGAGCAAGCAAATAAACCATATGTCAAAACTGCAGATACTCCACCGAAAAAAAGGGGGTTGAATCTCTGGCGGGTCTCTGGTAGCCTTGGCCGCCTCGGGTAAGCAGAAAACTGCGATACCAAACAAGCAACAAGTGAGTCTATTTAAAAATGGAGCAAAACAGAATGAAGCGATTTCTAATGCACTGCCTGCTGGTAGCCATACTACTTTGGGTACAATCATGCCAAAAAGCCCCCTCCCAGCCATCCCTTCCATTGACAGCCCACCCTGATACGGCCACCTGGACGGATCTTTTTGCTCAGGACCTATCCGACGCCAACACGCCAGAAGGCATCTGGACCGTTGAAGATGGCGTGCTAACGGCGAGCGAGGATCAGGCCATCTGGACACAAAAAGACTACGACAACTTCATTATTGACCTTGAATTCAAGACGGCTGATGGCACAAACAGCGGCGTCATTGTGTACTGCACAGACACACAAAACTGGATTCCCAATTCTGTTGAAATTCAAATCGCAGATGATTTTTCCGAACAATGGTCCAAAGCCGACAAGACCTGGCAATGCGGTGCCATTTTTGGACGTTTGGCTGCCAGCGAATCGGCCGTAAAAAAAGCAGGCGAGTGGAACCGCTTCACAATCACCTGCAAAGACAAAATGATCTATATCCTCTTAAACGACAAAGCCATCACAACCATGGACATGTCTCTCTGGACCCAAGCCGACAAGAACCCGGACGGCACCGACATCCCCGCCTGGCTCAGCAAGCCCCTGGCAGAATTGCCAACGCACGGCCAAATCGGTTTCCAGGGCAAACATGCAGGCGCCCCCATCTATTTCCGAAATGTAAAAATTAGAGAAATCGACTGACCTCTTCCTTCGGATATCACAAAAAGAAACCTCAATGGCCCCTGTTCAGTAATCATTATTACTGAACAGGGGCCAACTATTTCGCCATCGGCATCAGTTTTTTTCTTATCGACCACCTCGGCCAGGAGAGTTTCGCCTCCGGGAGAGGCGCCTATTGTCATCCAGGATTTTTTCCACGGCGTCTTTAAAAAAATTTGAGGGCATGATTCCGCTCCGTTGAATCGATCAGGCCAATATCACAATTCCCCTTGAGTTCGCGATACAACTGCAAGGCCTTTTCTCATCTATTCACTGCGTAGACTTTCCATCAGGGTTCCTCTCAAGGCAGCTTGAACTGCCATCCAGACCCACAGGGCACCGAACGCAGCCATGCCACCGAGCAATAGAATAATGCCAGTGTACGGCACCTTGTAAGAGGACATGCGTACAGCCGGTGCTACAGCGATGGCTGCAGCCACCGTGCCCCAGAAAAGCCCCGCTAAAAGCAGCCCCCAGTGTTCATAAAAGGCCAGTTTTCTGATGAGAGTCCGATCCAATCCCACGGCTCTGAGCATGGCAAATTCCGCCCTGCGATCCAGGAGGTTGCGCAGTACGACCAGGGCCAGGCCCACACTGCCCAGGACCAGTCCCAGACCACCCAGGGCCAGGAACATATTCAGATACGTGTTTTCCACCTGACTCAGTGCGGCAAGACGTTCCCGCGAGCCAGTGAGCGACAAACCCAGGTCCTGAAGTCGATCTGTAAGATGCGCTTCCACGGCCTGACTCTGATTGGGATCTGTTTCAATGAGTACCTGCCTGTACCCCTCCTCAGATTTGAAACGTGCGGTGAATTGGCTCTCCGCCATAATCAGATTACCCTGCAACATGGAGACGCCCATCACAGCGACAATACGGGCATTGAAGACCTGCCCCTGATCGTCTCTGTAGGTTAAACTATCACCCAGTTTTTTACCCAATCCCCACTGCGCCGTGGAAAAATCGGTGATCACAGGGACTTCATTGGGGCCCAAATCCAGATTGAGCAACAGCCACGGCTGCTCGGTTGGCTCCAAGGTTTTGACAAAGGTAAACCGGGATGCCAGGGCATGGGGATTCACACTCAATAGCCTGGGACTCTGCGCCCGGTTGAGGTTCAGACAACTGGCCTCATCACCGTCATGCACACGCATGGGCACGAATTGTGTCTTGTCAAGCAGTGCTTGATCCAGGCCCAGGGCATCCTGCCCCTGCGGAGAGTTGAGGTTTTGAAGTACCCCTGCACTGAACTGACCGATCCAGGCAAATCCCCCAGTGCCGGACGATCTGGACAGGGAGGTGGCCAGAGGATCGCGCCGATTGGCACAGACAGCCACTACCACAAACACACCCACCGCCAAAAGACAAATCACAGCCACGCTGCGACTTCGCCTGCGTGTGGTGTTGCGCAGGGCCAGAGACGGCGTACTCAATGTCTGACCGTGCCAGGTCTTGAGCAGTCGACCCAGAAGCCAATCCGACAGACACAAGCCAAAGACCAGACATAAGGCCCCTGCCCCAAAGAAAAGGCCGGCCAAAGCCTGACTATCCTGGCTTGGTACCGCCACCATCACCACCGCCCCAATCAAGGCAAGCCCTGCGACCCATAGATTAACTCGATCTCTGCGAGGTTTTTGAGGTGTCCCGGTGTCACCTGCCAGTAGGGCCCTGGCCTGCAAACGACGTTGTCCCCGTAATGTCAACCCCATGGCCATCACCGCTGTGACGATACCACTGACGGCTCCAATCACACAACTTTTTGGAGAGGCAAAAAACAGAACCAATGCCGAGGCAATGGCGTCCTTCCAAAGATAGTTCAACGCCAGGGTCAAGCCCTTGGCGTAAAGAAGGCCCAGCCCCACACCCACAACAGCGCCCACCACAGAAAGCGCCACGCCTTCCAACAGATAGACACACATCACAGACCGCCCTGATAACCCCAGGGCCAGAAGCAGACCCGTCTGATCGGCCCGACTCTCCACAGAAAAGGCGAACAACAGGCCCGTCAAGATCATGGCACCGGCAATCAGAAACATGCTCAACCCGAGAAACAGCGGACCAAAATCCGTACCCTGGGCCAATGCCTGCTCACTCAAAACCCTGACTGGATTGAAGTACAGTCCCAGAGCAACGGGATCAAGTGTGGTCAGAAGTCTGCGCATTTGGCGCTCACCCGCATCATTCGGACCCGCCACACGCACTGCTGTGAGATTGCCATATTGATTGGCCCACAGGGCCTGGCCTGCTGCCAGACTCACAAAGGCCTTGGGGCTGCCCTTGTACAGATCCCAGTAGTCTTCATCCTTGTCACGGATCTTTTCCAGGTCCACAGGCACCCCTGTATCCCAGTCCCGGCAATTGTCCACGTCAGTCATGCCAGGAAACTCGGCCATGAGATTGGCGTCGACTGCCGGATGATCCATGGGGATGATTTGGCGAACCTGAAAGGTCTTTTGTTCTTCCACGAGCCCACGCTGCTGCACGCCCGGCACATAATAGGTCACGGCCACGTCTTGATCGACTGACAGATTCAAGTCATCGGCAAGCCACTGAGACACCACCATATCCTCTGGCCCCAGGTCAGGCAGCCCCAGACTGGGCCCCTCCACGGCCGACACCATGGAATAGGGTGTGTGCTTTCCATTGGTCTGTAATTGATTGACAAAATATGTGAGCACACCTGAGACCTGATCTGTGTCAGCCAACAAAATCTCACTGATCGAGGTTTCAAAGAAGACTCGTCGGCTCCGCAGTTCACAGGCTCTGTTCGAAGAGAGCGTCACCACCTCAAGGCCCACGTCCTCTGCGTCCCAGCAGGCCGCAATGGCCTGATTGGCCTGTGCCTCAGTCGTTTTTGTATTGGACACAAGCAACACATTGGCCATGCCCTGCTGCTCCATCTGTTGGGCCAGCCAGTCAATCCGCACAAAGACATTCAAAGCCACAGCCTGATTGGCCTCCAAACTGAATCGCCCCATCTGATCCGGTAGAGCCACAGCACCGACTGTCAAGCGAGACGCCACTGAACGATTGTCTTCTGACACCAGGACCAGGTCACGGGACAGGGCTTCTGGTTTGTCCAATCGCAGCACAACCGTATCACCGATCTTGATCGCCAGCTTTTCAAGCACCGCGTCATTAGTGACCACCGAATCGGTACCCATCCCCTCCATGGGATTACCACCCTCACCCAATTGAAAAAATCGAGAGTCCACACCATAGATATTGACTTGATTGATGCGCCGATTGCCAGAGCCATCACTGACAATGCCCCGACTATACAGCACGGGTGCCACGCTGGCATCCATCGCCGCAGACAAACGCGTGCAAAGATCGGTCGTGACAAATCCATGTGGCACGGTCAAGGCCAACTCGGTCTTGCCCAAACGCTGAACCATGGACTGTCCCAGGCTAAACCGCATGGAATCGCCTACAGACAAGGCGCCCACCAGGACTGCCGTGCCCACGGCCGCAGCCAAAAGTACAGCGCCGTGTGTGCGTTTGGCATACCACAGGCTTTTAAGTATAAATCGCCACCAGGACATAGGGACTCCTTGGGATTAGTTAATCGTTATTGGTTATTCGTTAATCGTTATTCGTTGTTGATTGTTCGTTATTAGCAGAGGACACTAGGCGTCCCTTGTCAAGGGTGTAGAGCTGGTCCATTCTTGCGGCCAGGGCTTGGGCGTGGGTCACCATGATCAGGGTCACGTCCTGGGTCTTGTGGATTTCCACGAGCAGGTCACTGATTTGCTCGGCGGTGGCCTGATCCAGAGCCCCTGTGGGTTCGTCTGCCAACAGGACCTTGGGCTGATTGATCAACGCTCGTGCCACGGCCACACGCTGTCGCTGTCCACCGGAAAGTTGCGATGGCAGATGGGACAACACGGCTTCAAGTCCAACCTGTTCAAGCAAAGATTTGGCTCGTGCTGTGTCCTGGGTCCTGTCTGCCTTTTTGTTGGCCAGTGTCGGCACCAGAACATTTTCCAGAACCGTCAACTGAGGCAGGAGATGGTGCATCTGAAAAATGAATCCCACCTTCTGACTCCGCAGCTTGGACAGTTCAGCATCATTGAGCCCGCTAAGATCCTGCCCATCCAGAAACACCTGGCCCTGAGTGGGCGTATCCAATGCCCCAATCAGATTCAGCAAGGTGCTCTTGCCGCATCCCGACGGCCCCACCACCGCCACCGATGTTCCAGGGGCAACGGTCAGATCAATCCCTGTCAGCACAGACACCATATCATTGGCTCCAGGGGATTTGTACTGTTTTTCAACGCCTTTTAATTGAATCATGAATATTCCTTCACTACGGTTTCATAATACTGGACAATGCGTTTGGCCATGTCTTTTACATCAAAATTAATCAACACGCCATCACGCCCCTTGGCACCCAAGGCCCGGGCTTTTTCCGGTTCTTTCAGCAGAGGTATGAGCGCCTGGGCGACGGCATCGACACTGTGACCTTCATAGAGTAACCCGCCCCCTGTAGCTTCAACAATCTCCGGCAGCGCACCCATACGCGGTTCCACCACGGGGACACCCATGATTTGGGCTTCAAGCACATACAGAGCGTGGGCGGCCTGCTCGGTTTCCGGGACACAAACCACAGAGACATTTTCCAAAAAACGATGGCGTGCCTCAAGGGTAAAGTCTTCTTCAAAGCTAACATCACCGAGGAGACCCGCTTGATCCAGCTGCGATTTTAACGATCTAATAAACGCCTCATCTGCGGCATTTGAGCCACCGGCGATGTGCAAACGCACAGTCGATAATGAGTCCCTCCGTTTGAGTTGAATAAAGGCCTCCACCAGCGTATCCAAACCTCGCACTTTACAGAGCCTGGAGAGGAATCCGATCACAGGGACCGAGGGAGGTTTTTGTGCAGGTGTGTACAAATCCACATTGACACCCAGCGGTATCACTTCAACCTTATCAGAAGCGACACCAAGTCGCTGTATCATGCGTTTTTTGTAAAATTCACTGACACTGACAAACCCATCCATCTCTTCCTGAGACGCGTGACGCAGCAAATCCCACACGTCGTCGGCATAGGGCTGTTCCAACGTGTCCACAAAACACGCCTCATCCTGGAGCCAGCATATCACAGGCACCTGCAATCGTGTCTTGAGCGAAGCAGCCAAACCTGCCAACAGCACATTTGACAGGCACACCACATCAGGTTTGTTTTCCTCCAGGGCCAGCCAGTCCATCAAACGGTTGAGTTCTTTGAGCTGCCGTCCGTGCTCGCCCCTGAGCATTGAAAGCATGGTCTCGCCAAGGTCCCTGGCACTGGTCATGCCCGCCTTGGGCGCCACCCATTTGAGTAGACGTTTGGAATCCAGCCACTTGTCCAGCCATCGCGGCGTCTTCTGGAAGAGCGTGAACTTCTGTTGCAGATAAACATTCACCCCCCCAAAAAAGATCGGGGCATTGGCCACGTCTTCGTCCTTTTTGATCTGCAGCGGCAGATACAGGGGCACCATCAGCACATCATGCCCCTGGCTGCGCAACGCCTTGACCATCTCAAGGTCACGCAGACAGTTCTCGCAATAGAAATTATCCCCCGACCCCGGCGTAATCTGAATAATCTTCATGCTCGATCCTTCTAACCCCTAGATCCTAGAACAACATGAACGAAAGCCCATTCAAATACTGAACACTTAAAACCTAACACTAAAAACTGAACATTATGAACTATATACGCTGTTCACGGTCTGGTTTCAACCAAGAAACACGAAAACGACGCCAGCCTGGACTGATCCGTCTCATACGCTATTGGCTCAGGACTGGTTCGTTCAAGTCCCTGAGCCATGGATGTTTTTCGTTCCGGCAAAGGCGTCTTTGTCAGATCTTCGGAAAGGCGCGTTAGAAGGTGATCTCCGTAGAGTGCGTTGGCTTGCCCCTGCTGCTCCTACTCCACAATTAAGGCCTGGCCCTAGAGTTTTCCATTAAACATACCCCACGACGCCAGTCATTCCGAAGAATTGAGGAATCTGTTTAACCAACACGCGCAGCGGTTCAAACAGTTTAACACTTAACACTGAAACGAAGCCCCCCCGATAAAGATTTGGCCGCCAGCGGCCAAATTGGCCTGGACTCGGCCTGCAGAACGCATACCGAGACAACTTGATTGCTCCAAAGACTCAGTGCCTATGACTGAATTCCGCCGCCGGCGGCGGAATCTTGTGAGCCAGACAGAACTATCGCTTTTTATACAGCCGGGTGCCACCCCGAGGTAAGCATGTGACAGTTATTGATCCCTAGAATTCATACCGTTAAATCTGGTACAACGTTGCTACCGCACCCGCTGTTTAACCGAGATGCTGGACGCTCGTACCTCGCTTAACTTATGACTGTCGAGCTCACTGTAACAAGCGATAAAACCTTGTTTGACCAGGTAATTACAATCGTTTTGGTCAGGAAGCACTTGGTGAGAGAAGAAAATGAAATGACTTGATAAGAAAACGGGATAAAAAAACTCTCAACACTCAGCAGTCAACGTTCAACTTTTTTTGGAAACGCGTTGGGACGTTGATTCAATAGATCCGTCACATACGTTCGGCATGACTACGCGCAACCCTCCAACAACGGCAGCACGCCAAGCACGAATGGCAAATAGCGACCAGTTCATCAGTCGTCCAATCGTGTCCCGAAATCATTGCCTTCCAGATAGAGCTTGCATGCTTTGAATGGGACGGATAACATAAGTCACTGATTTGGAAAGTAGTTAGATATTGTCATTCGAGCGATATGGAAGCAACTATACCCTACGAGGTACGAAGCCCAGGGTGAATTCTGGTGGATGCTCAGTAAATGTCTGATAATGAGAAAAAACACAATGAGGGGCTAGACAAGAAGAAGCCGTTCTTCTCTGTGTCAGATGACAACGCTACGGCCTCATATGGTGAATCTGTAGAGAGGCCGGGCGTGGAGATTGGGCCTTACAAGCTGCTGAGTGTGTTGGGTGAAGGCGGTTTTGGTATTGTATATCTGGCAGAACAGCGTAAGCCCATCAAGCGGCGGGTTGCCCTCAAGATTGTCAAGCCTGGTATGGATTCCAAAGAGATATTGGCCCGGTTTGAAGCAGAACGTCAGACGCTTGCCCTGCTCGACCATCCTAATATCGCCAAGATCCATGACGCAGGCATGACCAAGGGCAGACGACCGTACTTCGTCATGGAGTATGTCAAGGGTACGCCCATTACTGAATACTGCGACCGGCACAAGCTGACGATTGAGACGCGTCTCAAATTGTTTCAGGAAGTCTGCAGTGCCATCCAATATGCGCACCAGAAGGGTATTATCCATAGAGACATCAAGCCCTCGAATATTCTCATCTCCACAGAAGAGAAGCAGAGTCTGCCCAAGGTCATTGACTTTGGTATAGCCAAGGCCCAAGCGCAGTCCTTGACTGATCGGACACTTTTTACGGAAGTAGGCCAGGTTATTGGCACTCCAGAATACATGAGTCCTGAACAGGTGGAAATGAATGCTGAGGGCATTGATACACGTTCAGATGTTTATTCCCTGGGTGTGGTGTTTTATGAATTGCTTGTGGGTGTCCTGCCTTTTACCCCTGAGACATTACGTGCCAAAGGCATTGATGCCATGCGACGCGTAATCCTTGATGAAGAGCCCAGGACACCGAGTACCCGTTTGACCAGCCTCGGCGAAGAGGCCAAAGAGATTGCCCAAAAGCGCCAAAGCGACTTCGTTTCCTTGGCTCGCTGTTTGCGCAGGGAACTCGAATGGATACCGCTGATGGCTATGCGCAAGGAACGTGCACGTCGCTACCAATCTGCATCCGAGTTCTCTCAAGATATTCAGAATTACTTGGATGGCATACCCTTAATGGCCGGACCCGAGTCCGTATCGTATAGGCTAGACAAATTCGTCAGACGACATGCAGGGACTGTTTTTGCCTCGGCAACGATTGTCGTCCTGCTAATTGCTGGATTAATTGTAAGTACAAGGCTTTATATAAACGCAGAAAGCATGCGTGTTGTTTCCGATGAAGCTAAAGCAGAGGCCATTGAGGCACGTGATGCAGAAAAAGAACAACGTCAACTTGCCGAAACTGAACGTAATCGGGCGCTCACTGCCGAGCAAGAATCCAAGAGTAGGCTGGTGAATCTTTATGAAGAGCAGGGTCGCAAGTCTATCCAGATGGGACAGTTGGATGAAGCATTGATCTATCTGAACGAGGCCTATCAACTTGAGAGCGATCTCCCCTCTATTCGATTTCTTCTGACTGCCTGTTTTAGTCAGCACAGCAACCCAGTCATAAGGGCGGCCAGCGAAATCACAAGATGGGAGTTCGGGTATGATGCGCCGAGTCATCTACCCCATGCTACTAGTTCGAACAGAGAGTTGGTGGCCTTTTCAGATGCAGCGCGTGCTACGATTACAGTATTCGAAACCAGGCGGGGAACTCGTATTCTCCGAATACCGAATGTTCAAACCCGTGCACTCACATTCGTTCCAGGTGGATTGTATCTGATTGTCAAGGTGGACATAGATAGATTTCACCATAAATACGGTATATACCGTCTTGATACGGGTAAGCTGGTGACCGAGCTCACCCGGAATACGGTCGATGTCAAGCAGGTATTTAGTAGTGTTCCCTTCCGGCTCCCCAAATGGCAACAATTGGAGACACTCTACAGCACTCTTTGCATTAATAAGTCAGGTTCGTGGCTTGTGTTTCCAAATATTGTCCACGCTGGCGAAAGAGTTGAATCAGAATTGAAGCTCTGGGATTTTGAGAATCTAGCATTGCATACAGCTTCATACGAAGGAACCGACTCGCTTTTAATCCATCTTGCTATCCGATACCATAATAAAGTCAAAGCCAATGATAGGTTTCTTAGCTTAGATCTGAGCAGAATTCTCAAGAACTGGTCTGCGCCAAGCCTTGATACTGAAGGTGGTTTTAGGTGGAATACAGATTCTGGATTATTCGGTGGTTCATCGACCTTTATTACATTGAACCCTGAGAGTGTTTTGCTTTCCCATCGGACCAGTAACTTTCCAATCAAACATTTCCCTGATATGGCCGAAGCTGCATACAGTCCTGATGGTAGTACTCTCATCACGAAGGCCAAGGCAGATATTCTTACAGACACCGGACCAGGTCAAAAGGCTCTTATAGGAAGCTTGTGGAGAGCTATCGAGGGAGAACGCATTGTTGATTTCACTGGGTCGGAACTTGTCAATTGGCATTTTACGCCTGATGCAAGCATCGTCATTTTGGAGCAGCTAAACGGACAGATAACAGCATGGAGGACTGCGGATGGCAGCCAGGTAATGTCCACCCCTCTTGGTCAAAGAATGAGGTTATTCGATGTCAGCACTAACAGTACTTTTGTGGTGCTTGGTAATGACGAGGTCCATACAACAGGGCAACTATGGGATCTGCATACTGGAGACGTCTATGGTGCCTATGGCCAGGAAGGCAAATCCGATGACCTTTCCGTGCTCACCACCTTGCCTGATTTGGATCGTGTATTTGCCTGTTCGAGACAGCGTCCAACCAGGCTCCTTCGGTTTAATGGAGATGGATCAGCACTGATAACGGCTGCCGGACTACAGTGGCTGAAGCTGCGATCGCTGGAGCCGGGGTACGTTCAGCGTCTTGTACTTGCACATGTCCCTAAACGTATGGAAGACGGAAAAATCAGAGCCACGACCGAAGAGGAAATGTTACTCGCCAAGTACAGGTATCTTAAAGCAACAAGAGAGCATGATGACCCGGAGATGATTCACTCTGTTGCGACAATGATCAAGAAACTGATCCAACTCAATGAACTGGAGCAGGCCTTTGCCGTTGTGGAGGAAATGAATTGGCTCATGCCCAAGAGAGATGTGACAAAAAATGGCACTGCATTTGATGTTGTTCGTCAAATAGGTCAAGCCTACCATGCCAGAGCTGAACTAAAAACAAGGCAGCATCAGTATAGGGATGCGGTCGTTGATTACGACCGTGCCCTGCGTTGCGTACCGAATGATCCGAATGCCCCGGAAGAACTGGCCTGGTTGCAGGCGACTTGCCCAGAGCCGAACGTGCAGGATTATGACTCTGCATTAAGGGCAAGTCAGAAGGCCTGTGAATTAACGGACTGGCAACATTGGGACTGCCTGAGTACGTATGCAACCGCCTGTGCTGCAGCAGGTAATTATTCAGATGCAGTCAGTTGGCAGCGAAAAGCAATTGAGCGCTTACCGATTGAGGAAATAGCCAAATGGAAGGTGAACTTTCAGAACCGGCTGAATCTGTTTGAAATCGAGAATCCCTACAGTCATAGTGTATTTCGTGATCTTCCCACGGAAAATCTGATCGGTTGGTGGAAACTGGATGAAGGAGAAGGACGCGTTGCCCATGACTCATCTGGTAACCGCAACGACTGTCAATTCGTAGGCAACCCTGAATGGGTATCGTGGAGAACCGGTACTGCTCTACAGTGCAGTGCAGATCATTGTGCTGCCTGCCCTGATCGCCATGCTTTTAGTGGCTGGGATACACTTACGGCGTGCGCCTGGGTAAGAGTCGAAGGTTCTCTCCAACGCGACAATTGGGCTCCCATTGTTCAACATGAAACAGGTGCATGGCGTATCCTTTATCGAGGTGATATAGATAAGTTTTGTTTTGATGTTATAGATCTCGTCTTGCCCGATGACAAACGAGGCCCTGCATTTCTGGAGGCGCAAAGTCACGTTGAAGACTCTCGCTGGTATCATCTTGCCTGTGTGTATGATGGATTCACTCTGGAACTCTACGTCAATGGAATTCTGAATGCAAAAATGCGTGCAACTGGTGCGCTCGCACCCAGAACAGGTAAGTTACAGCTTGGTGGTGGGGCAGATTCGTTCGCAGGGCTATTGGATGATGTTCGTATATATTGTGAGGCCTTGGAGCCCGAGGTCATCGCCGAGCTCTTTGCCGCTGGACATGAGAAGAAAACTGACTCATTAATCGCCCGTGTACCCAAGAAACATACTACAGCAACTGTAGGGGACCATGTACCACTGGAAAGCACCGTGGTTTGCACCAATAAGGACAATGAATTGCTACCGTTTGATTTGCACTGGAATGTCACGAAGGGACCTGGTGAGGTTCAGTTCATTCCCAATCAAAAGGTGGTTGATCCGTGTGCACTTTTTTCTGAACCGGGTCTCTATCAGCTTTTACTATGCGCAGAGACGGAGGGATCTTTTTCCAGTGATTCGGCAGTGGTCTTCGTGTACCCGCGTGGATTCGATGGTCTGTTGGTACACTACCATTTCAATCAAGGCAATGCCCACGATAGCGCAAGCCTGAAACTCCATGGCCAACTCGTTGGGAATGCCCGGATCATCAGTGAGTCAAACCAGGGTATGGTAATAGACCTGGATGGAAAGAATGACTTCATTGATTGCGGAAATCACGCAGCTTACACGATGACAGGGACCATCACGGTTTCCGCTTGGATAAAGGTTCGTACATTCGACAAAAACTATCAGGCCATTGTCACCAAGGGTAATAATTCCTGGCGGTTACACAGATATCGAGGTGATACGCTTCAATTTGCCTGTACCGGTCTCACAGTTGAAGCCGCCCAGTATAGTGACGTCATAGGGAATGTGAAAGTCAATGATGGCAAGTGGCACCATGCTGCTGGTGTGTACGATGGAGTCAGGATTAGCCTTTACATTGATGGCAAGCTGGATAATTACGAGGATGCTTCCGGACAAATAAATGCAAATGATCATCCGGTTTTAATAGGTGAAAATGCTGGGAGTGAGGGACGCGAATGGAATGGTCTGATTGACGATGTACGCATCTACAATAGAGGCCTTGCTGAAGAAGAAATTAAGAAACTCTTTGACATTACTAACCGAGAAAATCTCTGAAAAAACAAATATTGCTAAGTATAGTCCAACTATTCATCCGCTATCACTTTCAACAATCCTCTCAATATGCATTCGTGCCTTCCGAAACAAGTCTTTGATTTCTTCAAGGATCCAC
>Ga0307990_1001328_pt1 | contig 20974 bp, 14 predicted proteins | sample EllFjometagen129_FD_203168 | JGI IMG/M metagenome (GOLD analysis project Ga0307990, IMG submission 203168) | Marine microbial communities from Ellis Fjord, Antarctic Ocean - #129 | ecosystem: Environmental > Aquatic > Marine > Unclassified | place: Southern Ocean | collected 2014-10-08
TAACATTTAATAATCCGCTGTGCAATATTCGATTCAGATCACCAATAGCACCGTTACTGGTTTATAACAAACACCTTACGAACATAGTTGCGTGTTTTTAGAAGCCAACGAGATCAAGTAGTCTGAATTCATTGCTTTGCAAAAAATGCCGACCGCCCTAGAAGTCAGTTGATCTGAATAGACGGGCTTGGATGATTTGTTCTTGTTCCCTTTAGCGTCAGTTGTTTCGGTGTTCAAAATGACCTCGATGAATCCACTGTGGAGATGGTCACAGGTGTGTAATTGAATTTCAACTGACGGTTGATGTATGTCTGTCCGTTTGCATTTCTGTAGCATTTCTAAATCACAAGATGAAATTCCTGACAGCAAAAAATCAAGTTCTGATGGCAAGAAAAAATATTGTTTTTTCAACATATATTTCTCGCACTCCTCACAATAGGGCATCATTTTTTTATTTAACGCACCAAGTGTAATAATTGCCCAAGAAAATACCATTTCAATCCAAAAGCCAATCGGCAAATCAAAAACATTTACATTTTGAGCTTTAGTTTGGCTTGTCGAAATAAAATAGACAATGCAGACTTTCAGGCAAAATGAAGCAATGAGAGTTACAATCACGGCTAATTTCTCCATGCGAGGATTCCTGCAATGAGAACGCTCTGTTCCCATACGGATAAATTTCCCAAGCATTAAACCCGTTAAAAAATAACCCACAATAAAGGCGAAAATACCCCATATAATTATTGAAAGACTAATTCCTCTGTTGATGTTTATGCGATCTGACATTGAAAAAACGATTGGAATTATTGAAACTGAAAGAAAAGATGTTATATAAACAGGTATTTGAATCGTAAAAATAGCGATTATTGAAAATAATAAATATGCTTGGAACGTTTTAGAAGTTGATCGACCGCTTGGAACATATTTCCGGTTGGGGTTTGATATTTTTTTTTGCATTACTTTTCCTCCAATAAGACAACTGATTTTTGTGAAGTTTCTGTCATGAAATTTACCTACTTTCGTATGTTTACAAGATATGTCTGTGTTTTTGATGCAAACGGCCTGAACGGCAGTACAAATCCGATGCGGGACGGTCTTATTTTACAGCTTGCGGCTCACCCTTTATTCCCCAATCTTCAATCATATCCCGTTAACCGTTTCTTATGATACTAACCTCTTTTCATCTACATTCTGAGCAATGAACTATCAACGGAAGTGGAACGTGTTTGGAATAAGCGCAAAGTCTTCTTTGAAATATTCGCTTTCTATCACACGATGTAAAAGTTTTATTTCCACTTTCTTCCCTTGTCCATAAAACGAAAACAGATTGACGCAAACGATTGGATTGTTTCCTACTTGCGTAGTATATGAATTCTGAGTGTAAGACTTTCCAAAAACTGTTTTGGAAAACGATAAAAGTTTAATTTTAGAAAACGCCTCATACGCGGATCGAAATCTTTCTCGTTCCTGATTATCTAACTGTGATTTTTCTTCACTTGATAGAGTCCGCAGATCACGACCGAAATTAAAGGTGTCCTCCTGTAGTGATATCATTACACGGGCATATTTACTGTACCCGGATTGCGAGATGAAACCGAGTTGCTGGAAAACAATCGACGTAGCTGTCACGCCCATCTGTGCCCTGCTCTGCTTCATTTTTTTCAACAGTTGTTCATCGGTGCGTAGTTCCATTGATGGTGGAATATCAATCGTCGCTAAGTCTCCGATTGCATACCGTGTCCATCCAGCGGGGACGTCAACCGTTGTTCCATTCATTTCGGCAGTCTGATGTATCATCCCCGCCTTGGCTGGGTCATTCAGCGTCTCAAAGTATTTTTGAGTTGCTGGATCGGCATTGCCAGCTGGGGAAGAGCTGGCAGGGGGCAATCCAAACGATTCCTCGTATGAAGGAAATATCAACTCAGATTCAGCCTTAGAAGACAGCGCTCGCTTTCTGTCTTCTATATCAGCAATTGACTCTTCATAAGACGGAAATAAAAGATCTTCTGACATAGGTCTACGACTATCCTGGGGATTCTGAACCTGAGTTACCGCGTAATTTTCCGTCACATTGATAAAAGGAGGCATTTCAATAAGACGCTGAACAACAGCGTAACCAAACATTAACAACAGTGCTAAAATCGTTCCAGCAAGAATATACTTCCAGCTTAATAATTTCCGTTTATTTTTCTCCAAATTGGCAGTTCCATTAAAAATCTGCGGAAATTGCAATTGCGCTTCTTTATATTTTTTTCTCCTCTTCCAGACGGATGAAATTAGGACAAACACAACTCCCCATCCGCAAACGACACCCCCATTTGGTGAATAATTTTCATCAAAAGAATTGATCAGGTGCCAATGCCCGAATTCCTTGTCAAAAGCCATCAAGACAGCACGAACAACTAAGATTCCCAGAACAACAGTCATAAGGGATACCGTATTGGTCGGCAATCGTTTTATTCGTTTCGCGAGATAGATAAAACTTATGCCGATAATACCTCTTTGGCAAAACCATAGATAATTTATGAGCGTGGTCTCTCCGCTCAAAACCACCACTGTGTCATTAATCCAGTAGATCACATAAAGCCAGCCAAAAAATGAAATCCAGAATGAAATACGTTTGGCTGAGCTTTGAACATCCAAAGCTGCGGATTGTTTTTCTGATAGCATGATGTTTCCTTTGAATGGATGATTGAAATCTGGGGCAATCTGCGTAGAGATGCTCCTCGTTCCGCTCGGCATCGGGGCGGGTGAAACGTAGTGGTCCACGCTCTGGTTCGGATTTCTACTTCGTTCCTAAGTTCTTCGTAATTTCTCCAGTTGAGCCGATCTGATCTTTTCTTTCTTTTTTTAACGCCGTATCGCCCTGCGTTATTACTCGCCCCACCGATCATAATTCTCTTCGGGGTAGCTGAGGGGCTACCCCGTCCGTATGGACCTGCCTAAAGCTTCATCTTCCTGCTGTTGTTCGCAACCCTTGATGAAGTTGCCAAAGAGCCACACCCCTGCAATAACCCAACCGAAATACCAGATGGCTTGGAGGGTCTCTAGTATTTTATTTCTTGGTTTTTTCATAATGCTGTAGTATTTTTTGCTGTGTTTTCTGTGTATGCAAACTCACCGAAATACATTTGCGTTGCCACCCATTAGGCCAACTTTGATTCCCTTCTGTTGAAGGATCGCTGTAGCTTTCTGGTTTACAACAATTAGACAGACCAAGCTCACAATCGGAATGATCTGGAATAGTGCCAAGAGCCAGGCGACCGAGGATTTCTGCGCCTTGGCCAGTTGATAGACTAAGAAAATCCCAATAATCCCCACTATGAATGGGGCGAAAGGGATTAAGAGTGCAACAAAAGAAGCAAGAATGAGCCACATGATAGCCTTCTGCTTCTTGCCTATTTCGTACACCTCGATGTTTGTGTATTCCATTACTGTGTTCCTCTCTTGTTATTCTCTATTGAACATCCTTATTCAGCCTCGAAATTCGCAACGGGCTTAGCATCCCGGCAGATATATACCCTCAACGGTCACGTTGAGAAATAACGTTGCATAGCTTGTCATTTGATGCATTACAATGGTGCTGGTCGTCATGCTTATCGTTTGAGTGCCCTGATTTTTTTTGCTCGCGCTTCGAACTTTGCCGCATCGTTCATCCGTCCTGTGGCACGGTAAAGCGATGCCAAACAGTTCAGACTCGTGGCCACGGAGGGATGGTCGGGGCCGAGAGCTTTTTCATAGATCGTCAGCGAGCGCTTGTAGAGCGGCTCGGCCTTGGCGTAGTCGCCTTGGTCTTGATAAAGCACTGCCAAATTGTTCAGGCTCAGGGCCACGTCTGGATGGTCGGGGCCGAGAGCTTTTTCCTTGATGGCCAGCGAGCGCTTGTAGAGCGGTTCGGCCTTGGCGTAGTCGCCTTGTTCGTTGTAAAGCCCTCCCAGATTGTTCAGACTCCTAGCCACGGAGGGATGGTCGGGGCCGAGAGCTTTTTCATTGATGGCCAGAGAGCGTTTGTAGAGCGGCTCGGCCTTGGCGTAGTCGCCTTGGTCTTTGTAAAGCAGTCCCAGATTGTTCAGGCTCCTGGCCACGGAGGGATGGTCGGGGCCGAGAGCTTTTTCATAGATCGTCAGCGAGCGCTTGTAGAGCGGCTCGGCCTTGGCATAGTCACTTTGGGTTCGGTAAAGCGATGCCAAACAGTTCAGACTCGTGGCCACGTCGGGATGGTTGGGGCCGAGAGCTTTTTCTCTGATGGACAACGAGCGCTTGTAGGGCGGCTCGGCCTTGGCGTAGTCGCCTTGGTCTTGATAAAGCACTGCCAAATTGTTCAGACTCGTGGCCACGTCGGGATGGTCGGGGCCGAGAGCTTTTTCATAGATGGCCAGAGAGCGTTTGTAGAGCGGCTCGGCCTTGGCGTAGTCGCCTTGGGTTTGATAAAGAACTGCCAGACTGTTCAGGCTCTCGGCCACGTCGGGATGGTCGGGGCCGAGAGCTTTTTCTCTGATGGACAGCGAGCGCTTGTAGGGCGGCTCGGCCTTGGCGTAGTCGCCTTGGTCTTTGTAAAGCCCTCCCAGATTGTTCAGGCTGGTAGCCACGTCGGGATGGTCGGGGCCGAGAGCTTTTTCATAGATGGCCAGAGAGCGTTTGTAGAGCGGCTCGGCCTTGGCGTAGTCGCCTTGTTCGTTGTAAAGCCCTCCCAGATTGTTCAGGCTGGTAGCCACGTCGGGATGGTTGGGGCCGACATTCTCTAGAGCGACTTTAAGGGCGTGCTGAGCGACAACAACAGCCCGAGCGTAGTTGCCCTGACTGTAAAGCACCATGGCTTCTTTGTTCAGTGTGTTCCATTCAGTTCCCGCCCCTTTGGCTTGAGCAAGCACATTATTGGAAAGCAAACAGATAAGCATCGCTGTGATGATTCGGATTTTTTTCATTGTTTTCCCTTTTATGGAGGCGTGGATATCCGCCCGGATTACTGAAATAAGAATGCTAGCGTAAAAATAATAATGTTACTTTTTCTTAAAAAAACTTATTACAAGCTCTATAATCCATTTGACAAACAAAATTATGACACAAAAGACTCCCAAAACGAGAATCGCTCCAACATATTGTCTAAGAAATGCCACTAGATTCATGATGTTCCTTTTACTTTGATTGAATGCACTTAATAAAACAAGAGGGCATTACCCTCCTTTTCGCTGGAAACATACACTCCGCAAAAAAGGCGGGGCACGGACATCCAAGTTCCATGCGCCAGTCGAGGGACCGCGAAGCCCCATACAGGATACACGAAACGAGGAGCCGCGCCCCATGTGGGGCGTGCTCGCAAGTCTCGCTTCCTGTATTAAAAATTCGCGGTTTTCGACTGAAGCGCGACGTGTTGAAACACGTCATATTGTTATGTCAATTTCGTTAGATTGCTAAATGCAATTCCTTTCAATTAAATATAAGTAAGATGTTACGCAGTGAACGTTCTAAAAGCAATACAAAAGGTTAGATAGATTACGAAACGGAAGTCTTTTCGGATCATGACAGCAAAGCCGTAAACGTGTATATGTATGCGTCGCGCGTGCACACGAGGAAATGGGCGCATTTTACCCCCGTCAAAACGGCCTGAATTACCCCTTTACAGTCCCAATTTAGGCAGACTCTTGACAATCTTCATGGTTTCAAAACTCAAGGTGACGATGCGCTTGTGAAGATCAATGACAACTAAAATAGGCGTTGCCATTCATCCCTCATAAATGGTTTAATATCTACATGAGACCTACAGTATACATTGTGACTCATGGTTGACTTTGAATTATTTCAATGAAAAGGAGATAAAATATGCAAATCACGATTCCATTAGAACGGATGAGTACTACCGAGAAGCTGCAAGCTATCGAGGACATCTGGTCTGACCTTGCGTGCGAATCCGAGAATGTGCCATCGCCAGCTTGGCACGCCGAGGTCCTTTGCGCCCGGGAAGAACGAATCGCAAACGGCACATCACGTTTTTTAGAGATTACAGAAGCCAAACAAGCTGTGCGTGAGCAAATCAAGTGAAAGTACAGGTTCTCGAAGAAGCAACCTCTGACTTGGCGGACGGCTACCGCTTTTACGAGAGGCAAGCCGAGGGTTTAGGCGATTATTTTTTGGATTCGCTCTGGTCCGATATTCATTCTCTGCGCCTGTACAGCGGCGTTCATGTCATACATGGCGGATATCATCGTTTGCTGTCAAGGAGATTCCCGTTTGCGGTATACTACCGAATTGAATCTGGTATAACGCGTGTTCGCGCTGTTCTGGATTGCCGACGAAACCCAGAGTGGATATCGAAAAGATTAGGGTAAAGACAAAGAGCGAAATTCCACCCGCGTCTTTATCATATTTTTTACTCTTGTCTACTTTACCGATTGCTCTTTCTGGATTTATTTACAGTCCCAATTTAGGCAGGCTCTTGACAATCTGCATGGTTTCCAGACTCAATGTGACGATGCGCTTGAGCAGGTCAATAATGTAACGCGGCTGCTTATGTTCATCACACCATAGGTTCGGGTCGTTGGTGATCTGGCTTTCTTTGTGCGTTGTGACCTTATACCTCTCCATGCTCCACTCAATCGCAGATTTGCCATTCACTACATACTCATAGGCTTCGAGGGGTATTTTCCAAACCGTCACTTCATCGTTGTAAATGATGGCGCTCTTGTTCACTTCCTTACCTTCCTTGGCAAAGCGCATCTTCTCAACATGATAAGAGGGCTTAGCCTTGGAGCTGTCCTCTTTCAAAGCCTTGTAAGGTGGCAAGGTCTCATAGTTCAGGTGTAACTCCGCCAGTTGCACACCGGCTTTGCTGAATGTCCAGAATAACTTGGATGTTTCAGGCAGCGGCAATCGGGGCAGGCTCTTTTTAAGGTTCACCGCATATTTTTTGCGATACTCCTGGCTGTGCAGGATTCCATACACGTAATAGAAAATATCCTTCTTCGTAACCTTCGTGCCGCACAGATCCCGCACCCGATCTAATATAAAATCGCTGACACCATCCCGGCGCGTGTACTCCTCACCGGTGTCGAAAAGGTTCATCTGCTCTGTTCGTTCGTTCTTGCCGTACCAGTAGAGCGGGAAGCACTGGCTGTCTGCACGACTGATTCAGGGCCTAAAATATAGAAGGCAAAGTGCGAAGTTTCCCCACTTCTTAAAAGTTATTTCTTTGAGTCACCCAGGGACAGATTTAGTTTTGTGTTTGGTGGATTTTTCGCATTGCAAAAAGGTGTTAATATATGAAGAACCAACAAATTAAGATCAATGCTATAAATGCTGGTTTTGCCGATTAGCCGAGTGATGACTCGGAGCTGGCGCTACTGATCCGGACTGCGCGTGAATTGACGCAGTGATATGGGAGTCTGGGACGGCGGGAACTGAAGTGCCGGTGCCGTACGTGTGGCTCGACGGTTTTGGACTTGCGGCGGGGATCGACTACGAAGTTGCTGCTTTTACGGACATGAATGGTGTCGTGCGGGCGTGCCATAAAGGGGCTTCAGTCAAATAGCCGTCAATTAAGAATCGGGGCAGATTTTTGTGTAAGTCGTTGATAATGAATGAAACTGTATCAAAAAGAAGCCTGCATAAGAGGTTCCAGTCAATAAGCCGTCAATTAAGAATTTGCGGGGGGGGGGGGGCAGTGGGGCAGATATGTGAGATTTTTTTTAACCACGAAAAAAACAAAAAATAAAGACTTTCATGTGTAACTTTGTTCAGAATTATCTCCGAGAAAGCTGCGGCTACCGCTGGTGAGAATGGCGGCGAGGTCATCTTCCGTGGGTAAAATTGTCCGGTACTTAGAGGCGAAAATCTGGCGGCTGTCTTTCAAAACAGAGTATCGAGCTAGAGTTTCCTCCTTGTCCGCACAGAGGATGATACCAATAGTCGGATTGTCATCGCTGACGCGCTTGAGATCGTCGAACATGCGGACATACATATCCATCTGTCCTATATCCTGATGGCTCAGTTTTTTGGTTTTGAGGTCGATGATTACAAAACATTTCAGGAGGTAGTTATAAAAAACGAGATCAACATAAAAATGCGTCGTCTCGGTGCTGATCCGCATCTGACGGGCAACAAAGGAAAATCCTTTACCGAGTTCTAACAGGAACTTCTGCATATTGGAGATCAGAGTCGCCTCCAGAAGGCTCTCTTTACCAGAGAGGTCCTCCGGTAAATCCAGAAACTCCAGAACATACGGGTCTTTGATGAACTCGGATGGATCAGGCCCTAAAACCAGAGCGTCAGTGATTGGCGACTGAGAAGAGAGTAACCGTCGGTAAGAGCCGCTTTTGATATTGCGCTCCAGAAGACGGGTGCTCCAGTTCTGCTGTCCGGCTTCACGCAGGTAATACGCCCGTTCTTCGGGTTGATCGAGTCGCATAATGAGGCGAATGTGCGTCCAAGTTAAATTCCCTACGCAGTGCGTAGAGAATTCGGAGAACTCTGGATAGGTCTGATAAAACTGTTTGAAATTCCAGAGGTTCGCAACGGAGAATCCCCGGCCGAGAGTATCACCCAGATGACGGGAAAGTTTAACGATCAATTGCGCGCCGTATTCCGCGCGATCCCTGCCGTTCTGCTCCTGTTCGACAATACGCCTGCCAATCTGCCAATACGTTTCAATCATAACCGAATTAACGGCACGACAGGCAGTTGATCGGGCTTTTTGAAGAAGTTCGGAAACCTCATTAAAAAACTGGCTATCATCAGGTATGTTGGATGGTGTTTTCATTAATCGGGATTGTACTAAAGCAGAGTACCAGCGTCAACGTCAACGCGGTATGTTCGGGAAGGGACTACAAGGGCGAACGGTCCGAGAGGACACCGCCTTGCCACTGCCATTGCCGTTGTATCCCTGCGCTGTCAACCCCCGCAATAACCCTGTACAGCTACGGGAAACCCTGCTTTTCGCTAACCTTACCCCTTTACGCCCCCTCACGCATCACACTCGTAATAATACCCAGACATAACATTTTCCTTCTCTAAGGTGCCTATTCTACCCCCACTTATGCCTCAATTATACCCCCTAACCGCACAAACACCCCCGCTTTACCCCCACATTCACCCCAAAACGCCGGGGAGGTGCGGGAGCGGAAAGAGTCCCCCGCTCACAGCCCGCACCCCCTCCAGAAATAGAGGTCCCTATCCCCCCATAGGGCGGGGTAGGGTGGGGGTAGGGTGTAACCTTCTCATGTACAGAATGAGGCAAAACAAAGGGGAAACTAGCAAAAGAAGCAAAAACAGGATAACAACATGTGCGAATTTGCGTCGCATGATGGGGCTTATGTCAACAATCTCTAAGATAGTCATAAATAAGTATTAACGGTCCGTGTGCTGATCTGGATAGGTGCCGGGTAGGGATCGGGGCGAAAGTAATCCTGTTATATAAGGAACACACACGCGGGCGCGTGAGAAATCAAATAGCGAGGTGGAAGCGGAATACGTCGCCCTTTTCGATGTTGGCGCGTCATCGCTACCCGCTCTATCCTCCCATTCCTGCCATTGAGGTAATTGGGCGGATGTAGTGTAATGCGAAGGCCGTTTTTTTTGTTAGTGGATGGTTGGCGGGGTGGCCGTGACTGGTAGCAGGTGGATTTCGTGTTCTGCTCCGGGGATAGCGTTTCGGTTGTTTCGGCAATGTTTCGGCAATGTTTCGGTAAATGAACGCCGAAACACAAACCGAAACATATTGTAACAGGATATGGAAAAATCCATCTGGATACAAAAAAAGGCCGTTTTGATTGGCTTATTTGCCATAAAACGACCTGAACGACCTTCAGATATGGTGGGGAATGGCGAATTCGAATCGCCGACCCCTTGCATGTCAAGCAAGTGCTCTAACCAACTGAGCTAATCCCCCATAAGATTTGAAAACGTCTGTAATATATAAAAATCAGGGGTAAATGTCAACGCCTCAATTGAGAAAAATCATCTTTATCGGGAACTAAATATGAACCTAAAACGGCAGTTAAAATGGTTGAAGATGGTTGAAGTGGTTGAAATGGTTGAAGACGTTGAAAGCGACATACAGGCAGCGGAAATAGTCTAAGGAACACATACTTTTACACGTACTCGTACACGCAAATCTCCAAAACTTAGGGTGGGGATAGAGGGAAAACAGATTTGAGTGTACGAGTACGTGTACGAGTACGGAAAAAACAGCCCAAATAGTTGGGGTGTTCCGTCCTGTCTAGCTCTGCTCTTTACCCACAGATTCTGCGGAGCACCCAAAATACTGCCATTTACTGCTCGTCCTGGCTGCTATAAATCTCCTATAATTACAACTCATGAAGAGATCACTTTTATATTTAGCGTTGATGACATTGCTGAGTGAGGGCTGCTCTGAGGGCCCCGCCCGTATTAAACGTCTGCAATGGTGCACTATGGGGACGATTGCTGCAGTTCAATCGACTGATCTGGAAACCGCACAGAAGCTACGCAACATCGCCCGGGAGGAGTTTAGTGCTGTTGAAAGAGAGTTTTCGGCGTGGAGCGCTAATTCCACTCTCTCAAAAATAAACAGCAACGCGGGTCAAGCGGGAGCGATTGAAGTTTCTTCGGGATTCACTGATATTCTGGCCATCTCCACTAGAATCAATGTTGAGAGCGGTGGCGCGTTCAATCCTCTTCTGGGCCCGGTTCTAAAGGCATGGGGATTTAACGGAGCGACACCACCAAGTTCAGTTCCGAAAAAAAACGATCTTGAAAAAGCTTTGGTTCTGACAGATCCCGCCAACATTATAAGCTCATCTGTTAAAGGGACGAATACTCTCCGGCTGGCAGAAGCCGGCATGCAGCTGGATTTTGGAGCAATCGCCAAGGGATATGCTGTCGACAGAGTCTGGGAGAAAGCCAGAGAGAGCAAACTGACCAATGCTCTGATAGATCTCGGGGGTAACCTGCGGGTCTTAGGTGAAGCAAAGCCTGGCCGCGGAGGCTGGCTGACCGGAATTAAAGACCCATTTAACAAAGATCCATTTAACAAGACTCGAACTATCGCAATTATACTCTTGAAAGACGGCGAGGCCATAGCCACATCAGGCAACTACGAGCGCTTTGTAGAGATCAACGGTGAACGCTGTGCCCATATCATTGACGGCCGCACAGCCATGCCGGTTAAGGGCATGGCCAGTGTAACAGTGGTTTCACCTGATGCCGCTACCGCCGATGCGCTATCGACAACGCTCTTTATTATTGGGATAGAAGCAGGTAAGAGGCTGATCAAAGAGCACTACCCTGACTCGCTGGCTCTCTGGATTCCCGATTCACAGCCCGCCAAAATTATAGCCACCGATAAAATGCAGCAGCGTCTACAGAAGAGAGGTACCAAAAACGGCAGTTGAAATAGTTAAAATAGTTCAAGAAGTTGAACTCGAAGGGGCTGGGTGGAGCCGAGTAAGGGTGGCGGTTAAGTGTGCGAGTGTAGACGCTGCTCTCTGTGAATTGTGAGTGTTGTAGAATGTAGTTGCCGAAGGAACACATACTTTTACACGTACTCGTACACGCGCATCTCCAAAACTTAAGTTGGGGATAGAGGGAAAAGAGATTTGAGTGTACGAGTACGTGTACGAGTACGGAAAAAACAACCCAAAGAACTGGGGCGTTCTGTCCTAAAAGACCTTTTCGGACAGGCTTCAGTTACATGCTGCCGGCCAAGCCCTCAGGCGGCGGATCCTGGGCAGTATTTAAATTTTGTTTCTTCATAAACGGGATAAATATCAGACACACCATTCCCAGAGCAACATCAAGCATAAGCGTTTTTGGATATCCAATTTTTTCAACAACTGCACACTGCCACTTGGTTGAATAAGCGGTAACAAGGTTCAACATTGCCATATAGGCTGTAAACTGTGTGGCAGCCACCGCTGAATGACATATATCCATAAAAAGCGCGGTCTGGGTGCCATAGGCGAGCCCTGTAAAGAGTGAATACAAAGCACCGACACCTATATAAAAATGGAGCAGAAACTGTGAGGGCACAGGTCGATCCGGCATATCCATGGCGACCGGCATAATCCATCCCTGCTGATACATTCCCCACGCCAGCATCAAAGTTGGTATGGCGGTTGCGGCCACAAAGATCATCAACATCTTGCGACGGCCGAATTTATCTGAGAGGTAGCCGCCAAGCACGCACGAGGGGGCCACAATCACAGTTCCCAGCAAGCCTATTTTAGCAATCAGGGTATCGTTCATGCCCAGCTCAACCGACAAATTACTGCACAGCACCAGAGAGAGAGCGTAGGCACCCATTGGCAGCATTGCGACTATCAGACCCACAAGTGCTACGCGGGAGCCGAAAAATGCAACCAGAGCCTCTTTCCCATAAGTTTTAAAGGCCTTGGCCAGCTCATGCAACTTTGGTTTAACAAGCTCCAGTGTATCATTGCAGGGTTTTTCCTGCAAACGAAGCGTAACAAAAAAGGTTACCAGCAGAATACAGCCGATGACTGCAAAATATAAGAAACTGAGAGACATTCCAGCCCCTAGCAGAAAAAGAACACCTGACCCGCCAAGGGCTGCACCGCAGTATGAACCGGCAAACATCAAGCCATTGGCGAGACCCCGTTCATGTTCCTCCAATGTTCCACAGGCGAGCGCATCGATGGCCACATCCTGGGTGGCCGCAAACACATTATGAATAATGATAAGTGCTGAAAGCCATTTAATCTGGGTAACAATATCAAAAGGCACAGCCGCCAGCAGGGTTACACACATCATAACCTGCATTACAAGAATCCATAGTCGACGACGTCCCCAGCGATCGGAGTAGAACAGATCCACAAACGGTCCCATTACCCATTTGAAGGCCCACGGAAGAACGAAAGCCGTAGCGAATCCACCTGTATCAGATATTGAAACTCCCTGTCGCCTCATCTGCGTTACAATTGCTAACAAAGCAAATCCGTTGGGGATTCCCTCTGTCAGATAGAGAAGGAAAAAAGCGGTCAGTCGTCCACAGCGCGTACCGAGAATATTGAATTTAGGATGCCACCATGGAGCCGGCTTATCAATCATCTACGCCTCCGTCTTAGCCACGACCTCATGTTTCGTCATAAACGGAATAAGGAGCAGACACAACATTCCGATGCTTACATCAATTAGCAGTGTTTTGGGGTATCCGATCTTCTCAACAATAGAGCACTGCCATTTAGTTGCAAAAGCCACAACCAGATTCATAAGAGCCATATAGGCTGTAAACTGAGTGGCGGCCACTGCCGGGTGGCATATATCCATAAACATGGCACTACGCGTGCCACGTATAATTCCATGAAAGAACGAAAACAGGGCAATTGCTACGACATAAACATGGATAAGAGTATCTCCCGGGTCAGGCCGATTCACCTGATCAAGCGGCACAGGCATAATCCATCCCTGTCTATGCATTGCCCAAGCCAGCATAAGCGAGGGTATAGCAGTGCCCAAAACACTCATTACAAGAATCTTACGGCGCCCTAATTTATCGGAGAGGTAGCCGCCAAGCACACACGATGGAACTACAATCATGGTTCCCATAAACACGACTTGTGCAATCACCTTATCTGTCATTCCAAGTTCAAGCGACAAATTCGTACATAGCACCAGCGACAGAGCATAAGCACCCGTTGGAAGCAACGCAACTCCTAAGCCAATTAATGACCGTCGAGAGCCGAAGAATGCCTTGAACGCCTCTATGCAGTATGCAAGCAGTTCCATGGCCAGTTCATAAGCCCTTGAACCTTGAAATGAGACTCTCTCAGGAAGAGGTTTCTCACCCAGACGCATGGTGACGAGCAACGTAATCGATAAAATAACGGCTACTACAGCCAGACACGCGATATTGAGAGTTAGTCCGATCCCTAACAGAAAGAGGACTCCTGCACCACCAATAGCCTCACCGGTATAAGCACCGGCAAACATCAAGCCATTGACGACTCCCCTTTCATGTTCTTCCAGGGTATCGCAGGCCAGGGCATCAATAGCCACATCCTGAGTGGCGGCAAAGATATTATGGACAATTACCAATATAGTAAGCCACTTAATATGCTCAACTATGTCAAATGGCATCACGGCCAGGAGAGTCACACACATCATCGCCTGCATGATCAGAATCCAAAGGCGGCGACGTCCGAGACGTTCACAGTAGAACAGATCTACAAAAGGTCCCATCGCCCATTTAAAGGCCCATGGCAGAACAAAGGCAGCGGCAAAACCACCGACAAGCGATATAGGCAATCCCTGTCGCCTCATCTGTGCCACAATAGCCACACAGGCAAAGCCATTGGGTAGACCCTCCGTCAAATACAGGAGAAAGAATGCGGTTTTACGTCCATTGCTAGTACCAAGAATATTAAATTTGGGATGCCACCAAGGGGCTGGTTTATCGCTCATTATTCAAAAGGCCTTTCAAAAATCATAAATTAATATGAAGTACGATATCTATAAGAGAGTATGCTGTTGGATAAGTCTCTCTAATATATGCCCCTGCTGTCAATCAAAATCAGCATATGAAACTATTTCGTCATCACAGACACAATAAATGGGTTAAAACTAGGAAGTTCTAAAGTACGAGAATTCTAAAGTTCTAAAGTTTGGTTGCTACGCGGTGTAGAATTGAGAGAATGTTAACTGAAAACTCGGTCCTGTTTACTTTGCGTTGCAAACACGATCGGATTTGAACAGAGAGCAACTACAGCCAGTTTAGAGGAATAAGCTCTGTCAATGCATTTGGTTCAATCCCGTCAGGGTCGACAACAACTTCCATCACCCCGAACAGTCCCTTGCGCAAAGTAGCTGATGTCGGCCGGACATAGACCACCACGAGAACTTTTGCCGGGCTATCTTCTGTTTCAGGCAGATACATCAAAGTCGTAGTTGAGCTGAAGCGTCTTCCGCCAGGGCCAGCTCCGAAGATTCGTGCACGCCCTCTGCCGCGGGCAGATATTGAGACCACCGCAGCACCGCCGCCATCAATTTCAGGCAGCTCGATCAGGTATTCACCCTCATAAACTGCAAGTATCTCAGCGGCACCATCTTCACGCCAGATATTACGCGTAAGAACCAGCAGCGCATCGGGGTCATCAAGGCAGAGACCTTCAACCAGACCATCTTCTCTCACCGCAAATGTTGCGGGGAAGGAGTTCTTTGAGCCCTGTCGTACTTCAGCACTGACCAGATAACAGTCGTTAGACATTCCATTAAAGAAAGGTGCTTTAAAGCTGTAAGTATCTCCAGCGAGCGTAAACCTACCTGATACGCGTCCGCGAGAGGATACCTTCATATTAACTAGGCCGTCACCATGCAGACTGCCACTCAGCCATCCACCGTAAGACCCAGCCACCCCAAGATCGCTTACAGTCAGATCAATTCCACAGGTCGTTCCCTGAATTACGGAACGCGAGCCGGTCTTGACTGAAAGTTTCAGGTTCAGGTGGTAATGGCCGGTTCGGGAAGGTACCCCGGCAACATATACAGCACCATCGCGGATCTCAAGGCTAAGTCCCCGTGGCAGGTCGCCACCAGCAGTTGAACAACGTACTTCACCCTCAAAGCTATTCAAGAAAGTGAATGCAGGTAGTTCGCAGAACACACCTACCTTCAAGTCTTGGGCGGTATAGAGCGCAGAGCTCTCAAATTCAGGTGATCCTTCAGCGAACACCGCCATAGACCAAAGCGGACCACGATTTACGGCCTCAACACCGAAAGTATCGGTACACACCGAATCCACTCTCCAGTAGATAGTTTTACCGGCCGCACCCTCAATCAACGCCTCAAAGTCTTCGGCAGGAACAGATGTTGAGCTATACGTTCCAAGCAGTTCGAGAGTTCTCGTAGAGAGCCCTGCATAGACATTATACTGCTCTGCACCGCCATTCCAGGCAACGCCATTAAAATCACGTTGCAGGATCACACTCTGGTCTACCGGGATGGGCTGCGAAGCCTGCTCAAGCGGAGTCCAGAGTATATTGCGAATCACGGCAGAAACTTCGGCAGAATCAATGTCACGTCTAACTCTCCAGCGGACACTCCGCAATCCTTTAGAGGCAACTGCAACGGAAGCACTTTCCGCAACAGCGCTCTGCTTAACAGTCCGTTGACGTGATCCAACTGAGCAGGTCAGCGCGGTGAGACCATCAGCTCCAACGAGCTCCCACTCAAAGCTCAATATACCAATTCCACGCAGTGACAGCTGCATTGCGGCATTCCTGCGAGGTGCGGGAGAGTCGCAATAAAGACCGCCAACCAGATTTGAGTAGAACCAGGAACCTGCAAAACTGCGATATCTGAAGGCCAGATTTTCAGGCAATTTTGCATAATCGGCAAGGGTCATAAACTCCAGAGGAATAAACACAGCAATTACAGAGCGAGGCTGGTTCATTGGAACGGTGATTAATTTACCATCAATTGTGCAACCCGCGGCATCACCGATCCAGCCGGAGAATATCCACTCCGACGCAGGCGTGGCCGTGAGTTCAACCACACTGCCTTCATCATGCCACATTTCAGCTGTTGTTAAACTTCCCTCACCATCAACCTGTGTATCCAGGCGATACTGAGTCTGCCAGTTCCAGGTCAAGGTGGCATTATTGGTAATCGACATTGTGACATTAGTCAGACCGTTCATTAAATAGTCATTACCCGCAACGGTTGCTCCGGTGCAAAGATAGCGGGTATTGCCATTTGTGACAACAGCTGGTACAGTTGCAACAACCTCGGAGTTCAGGTCAAACTCACCTATCCCGTTATCTGGTATGGCTGCACCTTTGGCCCCATCAATCGTTAGAGTTCGCGCCATTGAACCAGCGTCCTCTATAAACCGGTCACTGAAATCAGTTTTATCAAAGTTCCATATTTTCAGATTGTCAAATGCAACTCTACCGCTTGTGAGGCCCTGATGGTTTAGTAAAATAAACTGCACAGGGTTCGTCGGGCTCACTAATTGGGTGCCGGTATGAGAGAAACCATTAACAGAACTCAGGTTACCATCAACAAACACAGCGACTTTGCGAGTGCCATCTCCAACACCATTTGAGTTCCAACTCATAGCATAGTGATGCCAATCAGAGACATTGCCACCACCAATGGCACGTGAGTAAGTCCAGTATCCAAATCTGCCTGTTCCATAATACCCCATGCCAGACCGGACACACAAACCACCATTGCTATTACCATCATTACCGGCAAAGAATAGCATATAACCCTCATCGCCTGCCGAACTCAACCATCCGGCCAAACCGGGGCTGGCACCAGCCGGAATAACAGAAGGGAAATCACTAAGCTTCGCCCAAAACTCATAACAGCCAGCACTAGTTGCCAGACTTATTGAAGGGAACGTGACACCATTTTTCTGTTGCATATTAAGTTCAACTGCGTTACCAAAGGGGCCCTCAACAAAGGTGCCGGCATTCAAAGAACCATTGTCGCCAATATCACTGTTTTCAACCTCATCGGCGGATCCAAGACGGTTCCATAGAATCAAACCGCTGTCAAGAGGTGGTTCGGCTATATCTGACGCAAATTCAGAATATAGATCACTTACCTCAGAATCACTCAACGCCCGGTTATAAAAACGGACATCATCAATCAGACCATTAAAAATAACACCAGAAAATCCCCACCAATCCGACCAAGAGCCTATTGTGAATGAGTATGGTCTATTTTGAAAAGGCAAAGGAAATCCTCCCCACCCAGAAGCAGGATAAGGAGCTCTCATATTTCCAAAACTGATATTTTCAGCGACTTTAACTCCATCTACATAAAGCTTAGCAACTTCACCATCGTGTGTTGCAACTAAATGGCACCATTTGTTTATTTCTATTGGTTCTGGAGCATACATAGTGGTATGACTACCCGTGTGAGCATGATAAAACGGTCTACCTTCAAAGTTTATCCTTAATGCAGAACGCACTCGAATATCACGACCACTATCCATAGACATGACAATATCACTATAACCATCAGAATCATTGTAATCACGTATTTTTACCCAGCTGGACAACGTAATAGCACTAGCCGCAGGAAATCTATTCTCAGCAGCCGGGTCGGCAACAACTATGGCCGTATTTACACCATTAAAATCATAGCACCCGTTATCAATCCCAGCATCCGATGCAGAGGCCGAGTAGATAGTTCCATCATACTCATTCGCTGTAGAATCGAATGCATTGCCGTCCAATTTGTAATAGCCGATAAGGCTTGGATCAACTGGTTCTACAGAAAACGCATTAATTGAAACGAATAGAAGAGCAATCAACCCACAGACTTTAATTTTGATCATGATAGACATCCCTTATTATAGACTCACAAAACAGAAATATTATGAGAATAACTAATTTATTAAAATTAGTCACCCATTTTTTGTAAAAACTAACAAATACCACACCGTTCGCCCGTTTTCATGTATTTGCCCTTGAATTAAGCATAATTATTAGGAAGTTCTAGAATGCTAATGCTGCGAAGCCGCAACTAATCTGATTGGATACAGATGGTTGTTGATACGTCAATAGTATTTCTCACAGAGACACGGAGTTCATAGAGACTAATATATTAAATAAGAACTTTTACTCTGTGATCTCTGTGCCTCTGTGAGAGATAAAAACGTGCAAAAAATAACAAGAAGTTGAGATTATAGTTTCTAAAGCAGCCACTTCGACAAGCTCAGGACAGGCGGAGCCGCCTGTCTTCGTGCTACGCACAGGCAGGCAACCAAATGAGATTTGAGTGATATACGAAAGCTTTATTCACTCTTTGAATAGTTGTGTGATAAACATCACTGCATTAGGTAACAACGCTTCGCGTTGCATAGAATGAGTGTGATTATGTAAGCCCGAAGGGCTGATATTATTGTAGATCAGATTGATAGAAATATATGAACCCCGAAGGTGGTGAAATTATAACAGAGGTATTTGAATAATGTCACCCTTTCAGGGTTTTAACAGTTTTTCCCATTGGCTACAATAATGACACCCCGTCGGGGTTGAGTAATCGCTACTCGATACTGATAGCAATACCGAAAAGGAAGCGAGTCACTATGCGGCTCGCTAAAACAACAAACTCACGCGCTAAGGCAAAGCATCCCACTCCCGCACTTTAGAACTTTAGAACTCTCGCACTTTAGAACTGAATTGAATCCTTCACCTCCGTGTCTCTGACTCTGTGGTAAAAATCTTTCAGCGACATCGCTTTATGTTACACATTTTTGTGATAACAGTTTATAATCCGGGCATGATTTTAGGAATAGCAGAGATAATCATTGGAGGAATGATCTTTGATTGGCTTGCCAGGCGCACCAAAGCTCCCGGTTTACTGGGACTGCTATTACTGGGCATTCTTTTCGGTCCGTTTGCCCTGAATCTGATTGAACCGGGCATCTATAAGGTGGCCTCGGATCTGCGCATGATTGCGCTGGTTGTAATTCTTTTCCGCGCCGGATTTGAGATGAACCGTAAGTCACTGCAGCAGGTAGGATCGCAGGCAGTTATGATTGCATTCATCCCATGCCTCTGCGAAATTGGAGCAGTCACATTGGCTGCCCCGCTGCTGCTACCGCTTTCAACGCTTGAGGCGGCAATGCTGGGTTCAGTCCTTGCAGCTGTTTCTCCGGCGGTGGTTGTGCCCTACATGATTAAATTCAGCCGCGAAGGGCTGGGCACAAACAAGGGCATTCCAACACTTGTGCTTGCCGGTGCGGCCTGCGACGATGCCGTTGCGATCATTCTTTGCTCGGCTCTGACAGCGGTATACACAGGCACAACTGTCAACACCTGGACCAAAATAGGATCTATCCCGATCTCAATCGTAACAGGTATTACGGCGGGGCTGGCTATGGGTTATCTGCTATACCGGTTCTTTAAACTGGCCAACCCGCGTGCAACAAAACGGCTCTTAACTATCTTAGCACTGGCCATTATACTGATCAGTGCCCAGCAACACATTGAAAACTGGATTCCATACTCAGCGCTGATGACAATCCTAACCATCGGCATCATTATCTACGAGGTGGATGCCCGGGCGGCCCGAGAGATATCCGACAAGCTGAACAAGCTCTGGATATTCGCCCAGCTGCTGCTCTTTGTTCTGGTAGGAGCGCAGGTTGACATAAAAATTGCCTGGTCGGCTGGAGCTGCCGGATGCGCAATCATCTTGATCGGACTTCTGGGACGAACCACTGCAGTCTTTCTCTGCCTGATCGGATCACAGTTTAATAAAAAGGAGCGGCTATTCGTGGCACTCTCCTACCTGCCCAAAGCAACGGTACAGGCAGCCATCGGGGCGGTGCCGCTGGCCGCTATGGCAGCAGCAAAGATGGATACCGGTCCGGGGGAGCTGATTCTGGCAGTAGCTGTGCTCAGCATAATCACAACCGCCCCTCTGGGCGCGTTCTTGATTAATGCTGGTGGAAAAAGATTACTGACAACACATAAAATTATCAAAAGTTAACTCGTTAAAAACACTTCCCCTATTCACATCATCAATATCATAAATCACTATCATCCCATAGATTGCTGATTTGATAATGTTACCACTGCTCGCCCTTTGTTTATAGGGGTGAAAACCCCAAAAAGCTTTATCTGTAAAAGAGTGTATGTTTTTTGACAGGATTACATGATTAACATGATTAAGATGATAAGGAATAGGTAAACATGAAAAATAATGAATTGACTGAGACGATTATCGACTGTGCATATAAAGTATACAATACAATAGGATCTTGAATCTTTGTATGAGAAGTGCCTTATAATTGAATCGCAAAAGCTCATGAAGTGCAATACTGAACTACTTAACTGCAACAGGTAAAGATGGCGGTCTGGTTATTAACTTTGGTACTGAACATGTAGAAATCAAAAGGAAGTCGAAGACTCTTTTAAAATGGGTCTTCCGCAGAATCTGTGGGTACATTGTGGTCTTCTCCCGTATTCAGGTTGTCAGCTCTCCTGGGCAAGGAAACAGGCTCGCAACTACACAATCCCGTGAG
>Ga0307990_1001329_pt1 | contig 20974 bp, 10 predicted proteins | sample EllFjometagen129_FD_203168 | JGI IMG/M metagenome (GOLD analysis project Ga0307990, IMG submission 203168) | Marine microbial communities from Ellis Fjord, Antarctic Ocean - #129 | ecosystem: Environmental > Aquatic > Marine > Unclassified | place: Southern Ocean | collected 2014-10-08
TTCCGAGCATCTGGTCGGTCGTGAATGCGTAAATCGCCGAGGGCATATTTCGGCTTAGAACCAGGGCCAGCCAGTCATCGTAAAAGAAACCGATGTCCTTAGCATAGAAACAAAGGGCGCAGATTATTCCCGTAAAAACAAACGAAAACAGGACAGCAATAGCGTAGTGAAGTTTTCTCACATTCCCACGTATCCAAGAGAGCGCAGCATTTCCACTTGCTGTTTAGAGAGGGCTTTTGCCTTAGCCGAGGGGGCCGAATCGGGCCTCTCCAGATGCAAAACCTCGTATGATCTTATCATAAGATAGTGAGCCGGAAGATTTTCGGGAAGGCGAAGGTCGCCTGTTGGGCCGGAGAGCGTGATGGATTCTTCTTTAAGGATTTTATCGGCGCTTCCCAACAGAACGGGCAGTTTGTTTTTCGAATTTTTGGATGTAATGCGAAAGGTCACTGGCGTATTGGGCGGATCAATAACCATTGTAAAGCCACGGCGATGCTCCTCGGCGTTTAGTGTTACGATTTTCACATCTCCCCGCTCGGATACCTGCACGTCATGAGCGCGAAACTTGATACCGTCTTTCGCAAATACTTTATTTGTCGTGGAAATCGTTTTCGGTTTGATTCCATTGGCGATTTGAAATTCGAGCGTGAGCGAATCACGCAAAGTTTCCGGCGCGAAAGATATTTCATAACATAAAGCCTTTCCGTACCATCCACTGTTTGTCGCCATCGCAACAAGGTTTTTTGCCTCCGTCGGCTTTTTCATCCAAAGATCAACGTCTTCACCTTGATCAAGATCGAAGTATGCCGGACTCAGTTGACGACCTTGAATGCCGTAGGCAGGAGGAAGGACGGCTTTTTTTCTTCCTTGGATTATTGCGATCTGATCAGGACCGGTTTTGCGTGATTCCGCTGCAACCCATTTCGGATAAGAATTATCCCTTTCCGCTTTTGGCAGCAGACTCGGCAGGTCCGCCTGAATTCCTTTAAGACCCAGGGCATCGATAATGGTTGGCGCGATTTGAATGTTGCTGACCTGCGGCGAAATCGAAGATCCGCCCGTTTTTTGTTTCGGCAATTTCATGATCAACGGAACTGCGATCTCCTCTTCAAAAAGAGTCAAGCCGTGCCCTGCCCCGCCATGTTCGCCGAATAACTCCCCGTGGTCGGATGTCAGGATGATCAGAGTGTCGTCATAAAGTTTCTTTTGTTTCAAAAACTCGAAAAAGCGACCGATGTGTTCGTCAACGTAGGCGATATCAGCGTCGTACAATTTCTGGAAGCACTGAAATTTAACCCAATCCTCAGCCAACGCCGTCTCAACGGTCTTCGCCCACTGAGCCGGAAAGGGACAATCGGGAGCGAAGCGTTCATTAAAAGACTTGTCTCTTCCATACGGCAAGTGAACATCGAAAAAGTGTAGAAAAGCAAAGAAGCGTTTTTGCCCGCTCAAGTCGTTGATCCAGGCAATCGCCTGGTCACTAATATTTTTGGCACTAGTCAATTCGTCAAAGGAGAAATGGTCGAAGCCGCGCCGAAATCCGTATTTCTCCGACACAAAAATATGGCTGACAAAAGCACCGGTGCTCATGCCCGATTTTTGCATCAATTCCGTGATAAGCGAAACGTCCGGGCTGATGGAGTCGCGGTGCGTGATGGCGCGATGCGCCGAGGACATGAGGCCTGTAAACATCCCGGCGTGCCCGGGCAAAGTCCAATTGGAAGAAGTATAGGCATGCTCAAAAATGACGGAGTCTTTCGCGAATTGATCGATATTGGGTGAAATCGGCTTGTCATATCCATAAGCGCCAATCCGATCCGCACGCAGTGTATCGATACTGATTAGGATGACGTTTTTCGGCGTTTCAAAATCAAATGCCACGGTGGTTTCGGGGATATCTCGACATGAGGAGCAGATTAAAAGGATGGAAATGAGAATAAAGAGTTGGCCCATTTTGATACGAATGTCTTTTGTCATCGGCTGTATCCTGAAGACAGGCAGTGCAAGTCAAACAAGGACGAAAAAAGGGGAGGATTAGTTCCTCCCCTTTTTGGTTGTCCAGATAATTGGAATTATCCGCCGTAACGGATCATGGCCTGACCGGCCCAGCTGTCGTTCATCGCAGCCCATGTGCATGGAAGTTCAAAGCAGGAATATCCAAGGCTGTCTGGATCGGCTGCGACGCTTTCATCTATGCCCACGTAGGGTCCTTCAGAGTTGTGCCACATGATGCCGATAAGGAAATCGCCTGCGTCGATGTCAGCAAACCTGGCGAGAACCGGATAGTTGAAAAAATCGCCGGCAGGCCAGGTCGGAGGCACTGTCGTTTGTGGACCGGAGGCCCACAACTGCACGGCATCCGCAGGATCGCCGCCGGTTGCGTCATGGTACACTACGGCCTCAAAGTTGCTCGTAATGCCGGCATTGGTCGAGAGGTAGAATCGCACATTTGAGACATTCGCCGGGTAGGAGCCAGGTGTGAATCGTTTGAGCACCATGCTTCCTTCGCCATAAAAGTAACCACCGTTTTCGGCAACTCCATCATCGGTAAAAATCTCGTTACTGGCCATTGTCGTTAGAACTGAGTCATCTGTGTAGGTGCCATCGGTAACGCCGACCGTGACTGCGTCCGAGTCGCCATACGTGGCGCCAGGCGCAATCGTCACGGTTACATCGAAGGTTTCCACGCCGACATTGGCGACAAAAACATCCGCTGGGCAAGCAGTATCCCAAACATTTCCCGTGCAATCGATGGTGAATGTCGCATCTGCGCCGGTAAGATTGATGACCGACATTTCATAAACAATAGCATCGCCAAGATCGCCCAAGCCGCTGGCTACAGCCGGCTGGAGATCGACGAAGGCTATATCATCAGGATAGCTGAAGCGCACCGCGAAATCGGTGGTTCGGCTTGTGCTAGCAACAGGCTGGTCGCAATAAGCGCTCAGGTAATGTCCGGCTTCCCATCCGCGGATAGCCATGTTGCTCAATGGAACATCGAAACCGTCTTTGATATAGATGACGATATCGTTGGAGCCTTCCTCAAGCACCACCTGGAACGTCGCCACATCAGCGTCGTCGCCGTACGCGGGAACAGCATCCCACTGCGTGATGAATTTTCGGCTCGGAGCGGTTCCGACGGTCTTGTAATAGATAGCGCCCATGGAGGCCGCGTTCATGTCCGTCCAGAAACCGGCGTAACCATTAATAGCGTCGCCGACGCAATCAACAGAGAAAGTCGTAGACCCGTCCCAGGTCAGGTGACCATTGGTGGATATCTGTACCGGTGAACCCTTGGCGACAGATCCGTAGAACGAGAAGTTGAAGCCCATGTCGAGTTCGGGACTCAGCGCATCATCGCCGGCCGGCCCGAGGTTCCCGTCAGAAATGTCTTCCCAGACGAAGGGTTCGACCATACTGCTCCAAGTGTAACCGAAACCGTCTGGTCCGCCCTCTCCAGGGATTGGATTGTCGTCATCATCGTCCACGTCATCATCAACGTCGTCATCAACGTCGTCGTCAACGTCGTCATCAACGTCATCGTCCACGTCGTCATCAACGTCATCGTCTACGTCGTCATCAACATCGTCGTCAACATCATCGTCAACATCGTCGTCAACGTCGTCGTCAACATCGTCGTCGTCAACATCGTCGTCGTCGGCGTCGTCATCAGCTCCCGTGTCGTCATCATCGTCGCCAGAGTCATCGTCATCGTCATCGTCGCCGCAAGCCAGCGAGAAACACAGAGTTCCCGACAACAGCAGCAGAAAAATTACCTTTAGCATTTTACTCATGATCCACTCACTCCTTTCTTGCCGAAAAATCGGCATTGAACAGATTTCGTCGCCCTCTCTTTTGAATCTCCCAGCCTGTCACAGCTCATTAGCGCTGATTATATCCTCACCCAAAAAACTGTCAATTGATAAGGCGTTTTAAAAAGCTATTTGCACTAATATGAGCAAATGAAGAAATGTTGCAATATTGATATTTACGATAGGCGTTTTCGCCAATCAGCAACCGCATCCATCATCGTCGTCGTCATCGCCTCCCGAAACATTATTATCACCGAAAGAGTCCTCCGAGTCATCGTTTAAGTCGCCCTCCCCGGAATCATCATCGGAATCGTCGTTAATGTCATCATCATCCATATCGTCATTCAAATCGTCGTCGAAGGGGATTTCAAAGGATTCGTGCGTCAAGGTTCCGTACTCCATTGGATCGAGGTGTCGACCATCTTCTGAAAGACCCAGCCAATCAGCCATTTCACCGGATTCCAGATTGTGAAAATAAAACCAGCAGGGCAAAACACCTTTTCCTGAAGGCAAAGGGAAAAAATTCGACACATCGATCTCCATCTCATGCACCATGTAGCCGTGAAAAAGGGAAGCGGCATATTCAACACCTTGCGCGGCTTCGAGATCACCATATTGGGGATGCCCAAAGATTTCCGTAATGGGTCGAAATACAACCCGTGTCTCTCCTTCTTCCAGAATGAACCAAAAATTGCCGTCGTTTCCGTGGTCGCTCCAACCGTCCGCGCCGGGATCGAAATAAAACCCAATATCACTGTCGCTGTCTTGCATGGAAGCCAAGTCTTCCACTAACCAATGCAATTTCCCGTCGTAATACGAAAAGTGAGCCAAAACTTGCCGGTCGTTTCCCATGCGAATAGGATTTTCCAAATCATACTCTTGCTCACCCAAAATTCCGTTAACGATCGGCTGCGTCGCAAGGTCAGCGACATCAATGTTGGTCCCGGTAAAATTTTCGGCGAATATCGTTGTAAATTCATATTCGACCATCAGATCTCCAGAGAGTCCGAGCGTTGTCAAATCCCTTTGGCCGCGATCACGACCAGCGCCAAAAGCGTCAACTGTCAAGCGAATTGCCTGCATGGCGCCAGGCTCAATCGTGCCGGATTCCGGCATCAAACTAATCGGCCAGATGGAGCCGGTCGCCTCGGCTGCGAAATTGATGGGGTCGGAATTTCCATTGAAGATATCGACTACGTATTCGCTTTGCGGGTCGACCGAATTGACGATTTTCGCAACGCTGCGTGGTTGACGAAGGATGGCGTCTATTTTGTCCGGGTGGCTAAATCGCCAGGATGCGCCAGATACCCCAACAGGCGCCGCGCATTGTGAACTGATATATTCCCCCTGCCCCCAACCGCGCATCGAAAGATTGGAACTTTTCAAAGCACTGTCAAATGGATCGTTGATCTTGACCAAAATATCGTTGTCGCCTTCCATCAGCACGATTTGGAATGTCGCAAGGTCGTTGTCGTTGTCCAGCATGGGAACCGCGTCGTATTGAACGATGAATTTTCTGACTCCAACTTCTCCGACAGTTTTGTAAAAAATCGAACCCAGTGAGGAAACGTTGATGTCCGTCCAAAGGCCCGCGTAGCCCCGGATGTCGATTTCGCTTTCGTCGCAGCGCACATCCCACGAAGTCGCATTGTCATGTCCGTTTGTCGAAATGCGCGCCTTTTGAACAATTCGACCATAGAAAACAAAAGGAAAACCCAATTCAATCGACTCACTGAGAATGTCGTCTCCACGCGGTCCCAGGATCCCGTCGGAAACATCCTCCCAAGTCCAGGGCTGCGAATCGTCCCAGGCGTATCCGTAAGCGTCCGGTTCAGCGTTTTGAGCAAAAGCTGCGGCAACAGGGAAAAGAAAAAAGTGAAACACTGCAAGAATATATAATAATTTTGAGTACATTCAGGCGGTTCCTTTCAATTTCTCTTCAATCAATTCTTGGCCTAAATAGTTGAAAAATGCTTGGCAGTCCAGAACTTATCTCACTGGCGCTGTGTTGACACTGCAATGTCGGTTTAATAAGCTTCAAATTTCAGTCTTGCGGGGGATGCGTTTTGACGGTGCACGTATATTTTTTCTCATCGCTCAGAGCGGCAGCCAGAACGCAAAGCGTGGACATAGATGCGAAAAACGTAGCGAAAGCTCTCAGAAAACTGAAGATGCTTTTTGAAAACAATGAGGAGTTTCACAAGCTTCTAAAGATTTCCAATGCGATACTGAACGGTCGCAACGTGCTGTTTATTCGCGGATCAAGGACAAAACTTGTCGACGGAGACAAACTCGCTTTCTTTACGCCGCTGGGCGGCGGTTAATGGAACTAAAATACCGAGGAGTTGGGCATGCCAAGCAAATACTGCGGATATATGGGCGACGCGCTGTGGATCGATCTTTCCAAAAAAGCGACTCGCGCATACGATATTTCTGATGCCGACCGGGAGCTTTTTGTCGGAAACAAAGGCTTGGCGGCGAAAATTCTATGGGACAACCTTGAGCCGGGCATTGATCCCCTGGGCAATAAAAATATTCTGGTTGTAACGACGGCGCCCCTGACCGGCGCCGGCGCTCCTTGCTCCAGCCGCTACAATATCTCCACAAAAAGTCCTTTGACAGGCGGCATCACATCCTCAAATTCCGGCGGCAATTTTGGCATGTATCTCAAACGAGCCGGATTCGACGCCTTGATCCTCGCTGAAAAAGCAAAAAGTCCCATTTTTATCGAGATCAATAATGGCCAAACAATTTTCCACGATGCGAAGGACCTGTGGGGATTGGACACCGTTGCCACGCAAGAAAAACTGCGTGAAACCTATGGGAAAAAGGCGAGCATGATCGTTATCGGCCCCGCCGGTGAAAATATTGTCCGTTATGCCTGCATTATGAACGAGGAACGTGCTCACGGTCGCGGCGGCGTCGGAGCGGTCATGGGAAGCAAAAACGTGAAGGCCGTTGTCGCTATTGGCGACCAAAAACCCTCCATCGCTGAACCGGAGGCCGTTAAGAAGGCCAATAAGGCCTGGGTCAAACAGCTTCGAGATCACCCCGTAACAGGCAACACGCTGCCGAAATACGGAACTCTAAATCTCCTGGCCAAGGCCAACAAACTCTCTGTTCTTCCCACTCGAAATTTCCAGGAAGGAAAGTATGAGCACGCGGACGATATCGATGCCGAGGCTTTGTCGAAGAATTATAACGTGAAAAACGACGGTTGTTATTCCTGTCCTATCCGCTGTGGACGGATTGTGGAGATCGACGGCAAACAGGTCAAAGGCCCGGAGTATGAAACCGTGGGAATGTTCGGCGCCAGTTTCGGCAACAATGATCTATGGAAGATATGCGAGTGGAATTATCTAATGGACAAACTCGGCCTGGATACCATCAGCGCCGGCGCCACGATCAGTTGCGCTGCCGAGTTGACTGAGCAGGGCCTTCTGAAATCGAAATTAAAATGGGGAGAAACCAAGGGGATTGACAAGCTGCTGACGCAAATCGCGTATCGTGAGGGCCTTGGGGATGACCTGGCCGAAGGCTCAATGCGTCTCGCGGAAAAATACGGCGGTCCGCAATACGCCATGCACGCCAAGGGTATGGAGTTGGCGGCTTATGAACCCAGGCGCTCCGTCGGCATGGGGCTTGGATACGCAACGGCGAATCGCGGCGGTTGCCACATCAATTCCGGCTATCTGATTTATTTTGAGAACCTGGGGCCGGTGAACGTTGATCCCTTGTCAACGCTTGGCAAGACCGGCCTTTTGATCTTTCAGCAAAACACTATCGAAGCGATCAGCACCTGCGGTTCGTGCATTTTCACCAGTTACGCGATTATTCCAGGGATAGCAGGTAAGATTAGCGCTTATGGCGCGGTAGCCAAAACTCTGGATGTCGTCGTGCGAAGCAGCGGCGATCTCATGGGGATGTTGTTTAAATTGCCTCCAGGCGCCCTCCCCTTTCATTTGCCGATGATTCCACAGTCAAAATCCATTGCGACATTGACAGGCATGAAATTCGGCGCCGGCGCATTTCTGGCCGCAGGTAACCGTGTTTATAACCTCGAACGGCTTTTCAACGTGCGCGAAGGCCTAGTCGAAGATACCCTCCCCAAGCGATTAACGGATGAGCCGCAGGATCCTGACGATCCAAAAACAAAAGTTCCTTTGTCCGAAATGCTGCCGAAGTATTATAAGGCACGTGGATGGGATGAGCGCGGAATACCGACTCCGAAAACACTGAAATTCCTTGGCCTTGATTTCGCCGTTGATGCGCTCAACGATTTTTCGGGTGATGCCAAATCAATGCAGGAAAATTTTGATAAAACGCGCCTTGCTTATGAAAAGAAGCAACTCAAAGGGAAAAAACCAAAGACAGCGCCGAAATCGAAAATAAAGAAATAACAAAGAGCCTGTTAACGATTTCCGTTAACGACGAAAAGCCTCGTTTTCGGCATTGTGCGAAGCCTTTGGGACGAGCGATAAGCGATCCCACCGGTTGCTTGATCCATGTGTCGTTGCATAGGCCCCAACTAACTTTTAGTCCCAGCAACAATCCAGCAGGTTGATGCCGTCGGAGATTTTAAAAATGAGCCATTTGATCGAAGTGACAAATCCGGCAACCGGAGAAAAGATCGGCGAAGTCAAAGGCATTAGCGCCAAAGAGGGCGTCAAAGCGATAGCACGGGCGAAAAAGGCGCAGGAACTTTGGGCAAAAAAGCCTCTTTCCCAAAGAGTCAAGGTGCTCCAGCGTTTTAAGAAAGCCCTGATAGACAAAGCAGATGATTTTTGCCGAGCCATCGCTTTGGAAAACGGGAAACCTCTTATGGAAGCCATGGCCACGGAGGTGTTGCCTATCGTGGAAATAACCGATTACTACTGCGGCCATGCCGCCGCAATTCTTTCAAAACAACCTATTTCCATGCGCAGGTTGAAGTATCGAAAAAGCTATATTCATTACAAGCCGCGCGGCGTAGTGTTTGTCATAGGCCCCTGGAACTTCCCCTTCGTAATCCCTGTCGGCGAAATCATCATGGCTCTTATCGCCGGCAACGCCGTCATTCAAAAACCTGCCAGTCTGACTCCTTTGATCGCCATCAAAACACGGGAACTGATGCTGGAAATCGGTCTTGATCCCAATTTATATCAAGTTCTGCCGATGAAAGGCGAAGAGGCTTTCAAGCTTATTGGAGCCGGCGTCGATTATGTGAATTTCACCGGATCGGTCGCCACTGGTGAAAAGGTTTCCGCGGAATGCGGCAAAAACCTTATCCCCTGCACAATGGAACTTGGAGGCAAAGACCCCGTTATCGTCTGCGAAGATGTGAACATCGGCCACGCGGCGCGTTGCATCGCCTGGGGAGCTTTTGCCAACGCAGGACAGGTCTGCGCCTCCGTGGAGCGAGTTTACGTGCACGAATCCATCTATCAAAAATTTGTCGATAAAGTTGTTGAGGTGGTTAAGGAGATGAAGATCGGCGATCCCTTCAAGGACGGAATATCGATGGGTCCCATGAAGGACCCCCATCAGTTGAAAATTGTCGCGGACCATGTTGACAAAGCTCGCAATAACGGGGCGGTAATTCTCACGGGGGGCTATAAAATAGACGGTCCGGGGTTGTTTTATGCCCCGACTGTGTTGGTGGATGTCAACGATGACATGGACTGCGTGAAAGAGGAAACATTCGGGCCGACAATGCCGATAATGAAATTTTCAGACATCGATGAAGCCGTGCGACGCGCCAACGATTCGCCCTATGGTCTCAATGCCTATGTATTCACGGCGGATCGATACAAGGGACAGAGAATCGCCGAAAAGCTCCAGGCGGGAACCGTTATGGTCAATGAAGTTCTGATAACCTACGGCCTGCCGGAAACTCCTTGGGGCGGAGTCAAAAAAAGCGGCCTTGGTCGAGTTCACGGCGATGACGGGCTTCGTGATTTGTGCATTCCGTACCACGTGAATTACGACCTGCCTTACCAACCCCCTTGGAGTCTTTTCCGCTATCCATATACTCTTACAAAATACCGAATATTCCTCAGTTCCCTAAAAACAGTGTGGGGACAGGGCGTTGGCGCAAAATTGAGCGGGATACGCGGTCTTTTCAAGTAGTAAAAAAAGCAAAACCAAACCTTCCGGTTTGGTTTTGCATCAAAGGTTCTTTTTTAGTTTTCTAGAACATGTATCCGATTTTGAAGAATGCGCTAAGCGGTAGGCGGCTCACATCCGTCGTAAATTCATGGTCGTTTCCGTCTTCGGTATAGTCCTTGCTGAAAGACTCGCCGAGGAATTGATCAAGACGTGCTCCGCCGCCCACGCACAAATGTTCACTTGCAAAAAAGTCGATGCCGGCTGATCCGAAGGCGTAAAGCGGCATGCCTTCAGACTTATACTCTTCATCCATGAAACTCAATTCCTCAAAGGCCGCTCCGGCGCCAGCCTGAATATAGGGCCGAATGGGGGCTTTGTGGAGATAGAGTCCGGCAAATCCGCCCAATTGCGTTGATTTGATGTTGTACTCATGCGTGGATTCAGCACCGTCCTCACCCAAAGAGTTATTGAGCAAGGTTCCGTCTCCGGTTGTTGATTTCAGGTCGCCTTCGACGGTTCCGAGAAATACTTGATGACCGAATTCCAAGCCGAAGAAGACGTATCCAGACGTGATGTACGAAAGGTTGAAATAGACTCCAAGCGACTCATTAACGTCGAATTCGGTTTCGTCCATTTCAAGAGTTTGCTCGCCTACCACGCCGGTGGAAACCGTGTCCTCCCAGGTGATTTCTTCATCCAAATTTAGAATATGCACCCGTGGTACGAAGGCTAAAACGAAACCGGAATCCCTGGGTTCACCGTCTGCCGCGTAGGCAAAACCCGCCAAAAGGCTCAAACAAACACCGAAAATCCCAATTCCTAATGCAACGTGCTTGGTCATCAATCCCTCCAAAGGTTTAGACGCCAGTGATACTATTGCCTGGTTCCTGCCTTGTCAATATTGAAAATTGTGAACAAAATCGGATTTTCAGTAAATTTCTCTATAATCTTTCTTATCGGTTAAAGTTATTTGTTAAGTGACATATGGCAGTATTAGGGGATTCTAGATCAGGGCAACAAGAACCTCAGAACGCGAAGCTTCTTCTTCAACCAGGTCAAGAATCTCAGTCAAATTTTTCATAGGTAGCTTAAGGGATTTCAAGGAGAACAGATGAGCGTCGCCGCTAAGGTTTTCACTGATATCCTCGGGCCAGTGAAGATTGCATATGAAATCACCCAGATTGACGATCCGAACCAGTTGGGCGTCGTACTCGCTCAGCTCTCCGCCGCTGGGATTGTGATGCATTTCGATAGCATGAACAACGCTGTCGGGCAGTTTCCAATGTCGGGCCAGATGAGCGCCAACCGCCGCGTGGTCTACACCAAGCACCGCTGACTCCGCTTCGTGCAAGGGAATTCCTGAACTTCCCGACAGGGCAAAGGCTTTTTCGTAGTCGCTATGAAAGTATTGGTTGAGTACGAGAATGCCCAGGTCGTGCAGGAGCCCTGCCACATGCAGTGAGTCACGGTCGACTATAATGGCACCCTCAAATGAAGCAGCGGCGTAATCATGGATAACGCGAGTCGCGATGGCGACTGAAATGCAATGATGCCAAAAAGCCTTTAGGTTGACGATCGCGGTTTTGGATTCAAAGAGATTGAAAACGGAAAGGGAAAATACAATGTTCTGAATTTCCCTAAAGCCCATTCTTGCGATGGCGTATGAAACCGATGTGATTTCTCGACCGGATGCGGTTCTTCCATAATATGCGGAATTGACAAGCCGTAAGACTTTTGCGGTAATCGCCGGGTCATCAGCCATGATAATGGAAAGATCCGTAGCGCTTGTGTTTGGATCTTCGATTGCGTTGGAAAGTTTTGTCACAATTTCCGGCAAACTTGGAAGATCGACAACCTCATCCAGCTTTTTTAGTATCAAATTTGTCATCCAGCCCTCTTCGTTTTTTATACTCGACCCCTTGCCGAGATTTCAGTGCACGACGCCACTTCGGCCAAGCACTTCCTAATCCTATCGTTAACATCGGCATTTTTCGGATAAATATTCAGCCATTTGTCAATTATTGTGTCACATTGGCGCATCGAGATCGTCAAAAGACCTTTCCACGTTGATAAGTGTGTCAAGTTCAATCTTCAAAGAAAGGTGTTTTACTTCGCCCTTTTGATCGACAAGCTTAAGGATTTTTCTGCCAATGGGTAGCTCGATCTCATCGCCGGGAGCTTTTCCGATCAGTTTTTCCTTGAAAAATACATCGACTGGCTTGCCGACGCGAATGCGGACTCGCCCCAAAAAATCCCTGGATATCTTGGTAATTTTCCCTTGTTCGAGATTAACGATTTCCGTGTGGCTCAAGCCTAATGAGGGCAATCGAAAGGACAATTTGTGCTCACCGACGCTAAGATCATTTAATTTTATTGTTGTTTCACCCCGATAACGGCCATCGACAATGAGTCGCGTATCGGGACGACTGCGAACCCAGAGTTCTGTATCGGCTTGGAGCAGATCAAAATGGATGTTCAGGTTTTCGCCAACTCCGAGGCGCACGGTTTTTTGGCGCGCAGGTCTTTTTTTATATTCAAGCCTGATGATGTGCTCCATTTTCGCCGTCGGTTTTTCAATCGTCAGCGGCGTAAGCCCTTTGACATATTTCCCGTCGATGAAAACCCGCGCTCCCCTAGGTTTGGAATCAACATATATGCCCTTTGCCAGCGGCATCTTATTTCGGCTGTGATCGAAATAAGGCATACCCGATTTTCGCCTGTGAAAGGCTCTGTTCATGGCAACGAATGAAGAGACTTTCCCATTAGCGAAAATGATCTGAGATGGGAAATATTCACCGCCGTCGCTTATTGTCATGAAAAGAACAGGCCGTTTCTTCTCATTCAATTTCACGCGATAGTCGCCGCGTTCGATGTGAACATCCTCCGGTACCTGATCATGGTTTTTATCAACATGCACAACCTGAAACCAGGTGTGGTCTGAATTAAACTGAAAAAAACCGCTCATGTGCCCTTCGGCGGAAATGTCCGAAAAGGTAAAAACGCCGAAGAATTTCTCTACGGACAGAACATCGGCGCCCGCCGGTTGCCCGATAACGATGAGAAAAGCGATGAGGTGATGGATCATGTGTTCTCCTTATGCCACTTGGCTAAATTATACCCAAATCAGGCATATTGCCAATAATTGGTTTTGCCATTCAGGAGAACTTGACACTCACTAAGCGAAACCTATAATGCGCCCGCGTGGGCCTGTAGCTCAGCTGGCAGAGCAGGGGACTCTTAATCCCTTGGCCGTGGGTTCGAATCCCTCCAGGCCTAAAGAAAAAGGACTTGAAGTACAAAACTCCAAGTCCTTTTTTTCTTAGATCCTGCTCAACGGCCAGGAACCCGTTGATAATCCTTTTGGAGTTTGCCGGAAATATCGATTCTCCAAAATTATTTTTTCTTGTCCCCGTACTATTCTTGCGTTCCCAGGCCCAATCCTCATGTCGTCTTCACCTGTCATACACGCAACAATGCCGAAAGCCCTCACGTTTTCGCGGCTTTTTCCCCGGCACGAACGAAAACCGGATTGCATTCGTCGTGCAGAAAACCCTGTTAGGGGGTGATCTCGAATTTAGTGATGCTGTAATTGTAACTGGTGGATTTCAATGTTTTCGGCATAATTTTAAGGTCTCGATAGGTTACTCTGCCGACTCCCTGAGACAAATCGGGCAATGTCAAAGCCGAAGGCTCCCGCGTAATGACCGCCAAAACTTTGTTGGTTCCCGCAGGTCCATCGACGATGATGTAATCTGTCTCGCCGGTGTCCGGAACCGCGATTTTCTGCCCTGCGCGGACGAAGTTGTTGGTTTGCCAATGGTTGGGAAAAATCACCTGCACGTTGCCGGATGTCGCAATGTCGATCAGAGTCAGGTATCCGTCCACATTGCTCTTTGCGCTGATGTGAGCCATGTCGCCGATTTTATATTCTGATCTATCCATCGTGACTTTGACATTGATACTTTTATCCGACCGCGATCCGCCAAATATTTTGCTCACGTCGAAATTTTTCGCGCTGACGCCACGCAGGTCGCTTTGCGTGATTACTATTGGAGATGCTGCCGCCGCCGGCTGATGGGGTTGAGTGGCCGTCGATCCCTGGCCCCAACTCGATGAGTTGGCATCGTCTTTTATATCGCTGCGCCTTATTGTCCAAGGCCAGGCCATGACAATTTTTTCGGTAAGCTGGTCTAAAAGAAGAGGCGCCTGGATGACATCGCCTCGAACCTGGATATCGTTTCCTACCTGCTCCTCTTTTTTCGGATCGATCATACGCGCGGTCAGTCTCAGCTCGCGCCCAATTTGCGCGTAATCGCCTTCAATCACCATCGCCAGTTTTCGCTTCTTAAGCCATCCCTTAATTTGCTTGGGATTAAACTTAAGGGAAAATGTTCCCAGGGAAAGTTCGGTCTGATCTTCTGGCCTGCTCACGTTACTTTCCAGTTCCACAACTCGCTTCACATTAAGCTTTGTGCGGCTGCGTATCTGGCGTGCGATTTCATTCGGCGCGGCAACCGCCAGACCGCGCAGGGTGGGATCACCGGAGTAATCACTGAAATTCATAACCAGTACGGAGTATTTTTCCGGATCGCCGAACGCGATTTTTTTTAAATCATCAACGGACATACGCTCGGCAAAAGCGGTGGAAAATCCGAAGACAAGGATGACAAAAGTGACAACTGCGCATCCGGCGAAGTATCTGCAAGCGGCCTTGACTCTGAGAGGCGTCATGCTTTTCTCCTGGAATTACTTACGTGAAAATATTTTACAGATCGCGCACGACAAGGACGCGAGGCGTGGTGGATTCCAGTGCGCCGCTCCAGTCTTCGCCCAGTTCAAAATTGAATGCCCAGGCTGTTGTGTCACTGTCGAGATCACCGGACCACATAACGCTGCATGACAGTTCAAATGGATCGACGATATAAACGCGGGGCTCGCCATCACATTCAGTGTCCTGTGGATTGCCCGCGTCATGAAGGGCTGATAGTTCACCCGCACTCGGCAGTCGCCAATCAGAGAAACCGGCCAAAGTAAAATCATCGGCATAGGTTTCAGCATCCGTAAAGCTAAGTCCCTCGCCGTTGTCGGTTTTCGCCCACATCAGTTCCTCGGAGCAGGCTACGTCGATGTGATCGCAACTCTCTTCACTGCCGCCTTCGTCTTCATCGTCATCATCTTCGAATTCTGGCATGCACATGATGGACAAACACATTATCGAGAAAATCATAAAAAAATAAATAGGTCTCATTTCGCCTCCGAGCAAGGTTGAATGTCTTTGAAGCGTTTCTTTTTTCTTTGCACGAACCTTTGGCTCTCTTATCACTTTCAGTGCTTTCGTTACAACCGGAAGCGTTTTTCTAAAACTCTCCGTCTGTAATGACCGTAAATTTTTTCACCTCCGCAGGTGCGCCGGTCTGGTTGTCGATGCTCAAGGTCCAGTAGTCCGTGGGTTGCAAGCCATGTAAGTCGATCAGTCCCGCGATGCCCAGTTCGCCATTGAAATCATACTCGCGGAAAGTCTTGTTGAGTCGCCAGGAAGTGAGAGTCACCGCGTCCGGCCACGAAGTGAAATCGCTGAATGACCCCAGGTCCACCATCTGTCCGTCCGGCGCCGTCAATCCAAGGTCCACACTTCCGACCGGCTGCGTCGCCCATTCGAGAAACACGCGGACGCCGACCTTTGTCACCGTCTGCGCCGCCTGATGAACGTCAAGCTCGGTGAATCCGTTTTGAGCATATTTCATGAGCCACGGTTTTTCCGCGTCATCAGAGAAAAAGTCCGTCAGATCCTGATGCCAGATGCCTGGAATGCCCAACAAACGTACTGAAACATTATCACTTGAGCCGTTCGCGGTGACAATGTCCATCGCGTCATCACCATCCAGATCGGATAGAGCCAAACCGCGTGGTTCGTCTCCCACGAGCAAGCGGCTCCTGGCGCTGAAATTTCCCATGCCGTCGCCGAGAAGAATAACCACATCGTCGCTATCTTCATTCGCCGTGGCTATGTCGAGGGCGCCATCGCCATTGATATCCCCAATGGCGACATGATACGGATCGTCCCCGACGGCAATGTCCGTCTTCTCGCCGAAAGTTCCGTCACCATTGCCGAAACGAATGGAAACGTCGTCACTATCTCTGTTCGAGGAGACAATGTCGGGTGCGCTGTCGCTGTTCAAGTCGTCGATAGCCACAGAATTCGGCCACAGTCCCATGTCCAGATTTGTCTGATCACCGAATGTCCCATCTCCATTTCCCAGGCGTATCGAGACATTGTGGTCATAACGATTCGCCGTCACGATATCCGGCGTTGCATCGTTGTTGAGGAGACCAATCGCTATGTATTCAGGCCCATCCCCCATTCCGACGTCTAATTTGGGATCGAAATTTCCATCACCATGCCCTAGCAAAAGGGAAACATCATCGGAATAAAAGTTGGAGGTCAACAGATCCTGTGAGCCGTCGCCGTCCATGTCTTCGATAGCAACGGATGTTGGATAACTGTCTGTATACACCGGGAGGTCCGTCTTTGGGCCGAAGGTCCCGTCTCCGATCCCCATTCTTATCGAAACATTGTCTCCTGTAAAATTTGATGTTGCCATGTCAAGATTGAAATCGCCGTTCAAGAAGCCCAGGGCGACGGAGCGGGGATAGCTCCCCATCACGAAATCCGTTTTGGCTCCGAAGTTCCCGTTTCCTGCGCCCAGTAGGATCGAAACAGTGTCTGCCAGTATGTTCACCGCCGCCAAATCGGGATTTCCATCCCCGTTCAAATCGCCGACGGCGATTTTTTCAGGAGCAGAAAAATCGCCGGTTTTAAATTCATTGACGGCTTTGAAAGCTCCCTGGCCGTTTCCCAGGCGAACGGCGATAAGCTCATTGCCATTGGTTGCCAGCAGGTCCGGAGCCCCGTCGCTGTTCAGATCACAGATCCCGGCGTATTCCGGCGACCATCCCATATCGAGTTCCGCAGAGGCGCCGAATGTTCCGTCGCCGTTTCCTATGAGAAGTGATATCTCGTCGCTCCAATAATTCGCCGTGACAATATCCGGCACACCGTCTGCGTTCAAGTCGCCGATGGAAATGCCGCCTGGACGATTTGTCTCGCCCGGATCGACATCATATTCAGTATTAGCGGTAAAAGTCCCATCACCGTTTCCGAGGCGAACAGAGACGTCATCAGACCCGTTATTCGCCGTCGCCAGATCAGGAACGCCGTCATTGTTTAAGTCCCCAATAGCGATTGCTCTGGGCCACTGCCCCATATCCAATTGCGTTCTTTCCCCAAAAGATCCTTCTCCAATTCCCAGTCGGATCGAGATGGCATTGTCAATGTTATCCACCGCGACCAAGTCGAGCATACCGTCGCCGTCCAGATCGCCTGCAGCGACAAACCACGGCCCGTCACCCATCTCAATATCGGTTCTGGATTCAAAGCCGCCGTCGCCCGTGCCGAATCTGATCGAAACATCATCGCTTTCATAGTTGGAGGCAGCCAGATCAGGCATACCGTCGGCGTTCAGATCGCAAATGGCGATGCAGGTCGGCGCCATGCCCGTCGTGAAATCGACTTTTTCTCCGAAGCCGCCGTCACCGTCGCCTATTCGAATGGAGATATTGTCATCGTAGTTGTTCGCTGTCGCCATATCGAGGATGCCGTCACCGTTCAAATCGCCGAGGGCCACGTACATGGGCCAATTTCCCATTTCCAAATCGGTTCCGACGCCGAAAGTCCCGTCGCCTTCGCCCAATAGGATTGTAACGTCATCAGTGATTTTATTTGATGTCACCACGTCCGGTTTGCCGTCTGCGTTGAGATCCCCGATAGCGGCGCAACTGGCCCTTTCGCCCACGCTGAAGTATGAAATTGCTCCGAAGGTCCCGTCGCCGCCTTGATACAGGACTTGTTGGTCAGCAAATTGAGCATCCGGTCCGAATCCCAAATCATCCTGCAATTCCGCCATTGTTGAGCCGATCGGAAGAGGAAGAATCCCGAATGAACTAATTTTGCTCATTCTGGTCATGAGCCGGTTTTCTTCGTCCCGAACAGCCGTCCATCCGGCGTTTCCGCCCCAAGCCATACCCGTACTCTGGACAAGACGCGGCAAATCAACACGTTGCCAGATCAGAGAGCCGGGACCGGTGGAGCGAGTGGAGCGAAGATCGATGGACAAGCGACTTGTCCAATCATCGATCAGCGGGTTGAGGCCGAATGGTCTGCTGTAATCTCCTCCCCCGGGACTGGGATTGATAGCAGTAAATCCATAGGAATCGTTACGAGGAACCAAATTCTGCGTCGAAACTCGAACGACCAGATCAGGATCGCCTGGGATGGCGTCCGATTCAATCTTTTTGCCGAAATTGGACCCCAAGCGGAATTGGACATTGTCCATCAATTTTTCTCCCCAGACTCCAATATCAAATTCCTGCGTGATCGGATTTCCGTCCGCGTCCACCTTTTGATATACGCCTCTTGGCCAGATGCGAGAAATTTCCGGCAAGGGCGCGACAACGCTGAAAACAAGCGTATCTTCCGAAATATTCAGGCCCGCGAAAACCGGGTCCGGCGTACTGAGGCGAACCATATAAGTGTCGGCGTTTCTCATAATAAGAGTCGGTAGATCAACAACGCAGAAGGTCGCGCAAGTCCCGTGCTCAGGATCCGGTTCGCCCAAGTCGTCGGCCTGGCATTCGCTGGCGTTCGACAAGCACGAAAGACTTAAATCGCCCACGAGAGCTTGCGTATCAGCGGCGATGCCGCTTCCGTTAATTCTCAGTTGGTAAAGCGTTTTGGAAGGAGTGCCGCAATCCGTGTAATCCCACCAACACAATCCGCCGCAATCACAGGTCGCGTCTTCGGTCCTGTTTTCGGGATCGTTGTTGCGGCAATAATCGCCGAGAGAGTCCGCGCCTTCGCAGTATTCGGTTTCCAGCATGGCCAGGTGCGACGAAGGCGCGAGCGTATCGACGACAGGTCTTGGTCGAATCGGCGTGCAACCCGTTGGCCTTCCGGTGGCGAAATCTGTCGGGCTGGAACTCCTGTTGTCGTTGTAGGCAAAGACGATATATTCGTATATGTGGAGACATTCCACGGTTGTATCGGAGTAAAGCTCCGTATTGGCGGCTTCGGTGGCGATGGTTTGCCACGCAGTTTCGCCGAGTTCGCGCCGGAGAATTTCAAAGTTTGTCTCGTTGTCTGCGTTGTCTTCCCAGGTCAGATCCACACGATCCTGATCCGCACCGGTGGCCACGAGATTCGTCGGATCGGCGACCGGACAATAGAGGGTTTGCGTTCCGACAACCAGGGAATCGGCGGACTCGACGCTGTCGCTAAATGCTGTGACAAAGTATCGATATACAGTTTCGCAGGCGACGCTCACATCATTGTAGATGTTGACATCCGAATCGACGACGCCGATGGGCGAACCGTCACGGTAAATTTTGAAACCGGTTTGGTTGTCGGCATTGTTATACCAGGTCAGTTCGATTTCCAGCGGCCCCCTAAGTTGAGCGAAAAGCCCGGAGGGTGCTTCCACGGGGCACAGTGAAGAGCCCGCGGCTGTATTACTCCAGTCTGAGGTGGTGTATGCATCAAATGCCTGAACTCTATAGTCATATTCGACCGACTCACAAGTCGCGGAATCGTCTTCATAGCTAGTGGCGTCGGCGGGGATGGCGTTCAGGTGCCGCCAGTCGTCACTGTCTCTAAGGGCTCGCTGAATATGATAACCTTGCTCCTCGTTTGAGTTGTCCGTCCAATTTAGCGTGATCCGCCTCACCAGCCCCGTTGTTGAGGTAAGACCGGTTGGAGCGCTTACCGGGCAATACCATGAAACCCCGACGGCGGTGTCGGAATATTCGGATTCCACGTTGGCGTTGAAAGCCTTGATCCGGTAGCGATAGGTCGTTTCGCATACAATCGTTGAATCATTGTAGAAACGATCATCGAAGTTGAGCGTGGCAATGAGCTGTTCGTCCCGATAAATGTAAAATCCCGTTTGGTTGTCGGCGTTGTTGACCCAACTCAGCAAAATTTCCTCTGCTCCGAGAACCTCAGCATATAATCCGCCAGGAACGTTGACCACACAAAAGGCTTTGCCGCTATTCAGGGTTTTCACCCAGGCGGAAGCCGTTTCCCGATTATAGGCCTGTATGCGGTAATCGTACTCCACGGTTTCGCATTCAAGGGTTTCATCATCGAAACTCGTTGTTCCTTCCGGCAAATCAGCGATGGTCACCCAGTCGGCGCGTGCTTCGACTTCGCTTCGCTGGAGCAAGTATCCCGTGGCGTCGGGATCGTTAATGTCCCAAGTCAAGGTGATTTTACCGGCCTGGTCCAACGTGGCGACGAGATTGGTCGGTTCCAGCAGTGGGCATACATCGGATTCGGTAGTCGCGGTGTTTGAAAATGCGCTTTTGACGCCCTCTTCACCGTGATCGTTCACTGCTCGTGCGCGGTACTGATATCGATTGCCGCACGTGGCCGTGTCATCGGTGTAGGTTGTGGTTTCCGCGGGTTGCGTCTCCAATGGAGTATCCGACCAGATTCCTTCGTAGGTTTTGCGATAAATTTCATAAGTAGTCACAACGCCGGGGAGTTCGCCGGGGCCTTGCGACCAGGAAAGAATTATAGCACGCTGTTCGCCGGATTCTTCCGCATCATCCAGCAAGGCGGTCAAATCAGTCGGTGCATCGATTTCGCAATAATCGGCGGTGGCTGAAGATTCCGAGGATGGAGAAGATTCGCCAAAATCATTGTAGGCCAGCGCCCGATAGCTGTACGTCTTTTCACATTCGACGGTTGTATCCTGGTAGATCGTGACGTTGGCCGTCGTGCCGCCGATCGTTTCCCAATCGTCGCCCGCAACCATGCGTTGGACATTGAATCCCGTTTCGCTTCCCGAATTAAAGCTCCAGGACAGATCGATTTGGGAAGAGCCGGTCGCTGTCGCCGTGAGGCTTGAGGGGGCTTGCGGGGCCGTAGAGCCTTCCGGCGGCACGTAGTCGGCGCCGTCCGAACCGGACGAGCCGTCCTTTCCTGCGTTCGGAGCGCACGCAAAGAGAATGGATGAGAA
>Ga0307990_1001330_pt1 | contig 20969 bp, 17 predicted proteins | sample EllFjometagen129_FD_203168 | JGI IMG/M metagenome (GOLD analysis project Ga0307990, IMG submission 203168) | Marine microbial communities from Ellis Fjord, Antarctic Ocean - #129 | ecosystem: Environmental > Aquatic > Marine > Unclassified | place: Southern Ocean | collected 2014-10-08
TGACGGTTAACCGCCGCATCTCACATGACTATTTTATCCTTGAAAAACATGAGGCAGGGATTGAACTTGTCGGCACTGAAGTCAAGGTTATCCGTAATGGCGAGGCTGGATTGCAAGGTGCTCATATCAAGGTTGAGAATGGTCAGCTGATGTTGCATCAGGTGACCATTCCTCCGTACGCATTTGGCAACCGGTTTAACCATGACTCTTTGAGAACAAGGCGTTTGTTGATGCATAAGCGGGAGATACGCAAATTGAAGGCGGCTTCCGAACAAAAGGGACTTGCGTTAATTCCGCTCAGGTTGTATTTAACGCATAAAGGCCGGGTGAAGGTTGAAGTGGCGGTATGCCGCGGTAAGGCGCAGCATGACAAACGTGAGACCATTAAACGGCGCGAGGCTGATTTAGAGGCTAAAAGATCTGTAAGTAACCATTACAGGTAATAATTAATTGAAGGAGAAATATATCATGATGATGCCAATTGGATTCATTCAAAATATCGGACCAACCCAGCTTATTATTGTGCTTGTGATTGTTCTGATATTATTCGGAAGCAACAAGCTGCCTGACTTGGCGCGTTCGCTAGGACGTAGTCTGGGTGAGTTTAAAAAGGGTAAGGATGAGGGTGAAAAACTGGCCAACCAGAAGGTCAAAGATCTGATCGATGATATCAAAAAAGAGGATGTCGAAGAGGAGACCGTCAATAAGAACGAAAAAGGGTAAGCTGAATTTTTTGATCAGATGATAGAAGGGCAGGTTTGTAAACCTGTCCTTTTTTGTTTATAATAAAGGTTCTTATTTAAGTGATTTTATAAAACAGGAGAAAAAAATGGCTGGTAACAGTTACGAGTTAGTTGGCATAATTAAAGTAATCAATGATGAACAGACGTTTCCAAGCGGTTTTTCGAAACGCGAGTTTGTTGTTACTTCAGAGGAGGAGTATCCGCAGGAGATTAAGTTCACCCTTTTTAAAGAGCGGGCCAAGCTGCTGGATGTGATGCAGGTCGGGGAGCGGGTTAAAGTCAGTTTCGGTATACGGGGCAATGAGTATAACGAGCGTTTCTATGTTGATTTGAATGCCTTTAAGGTTGAGCAGATGGATGTGGATGGATCTTCTGTTTCATTTGAAGAGATGGGCGATCTTCCTGAGGATGACCTGCCGTTCTAAAGCTGCTTTTATCCGCAACCAAACTGAGCTCTTGTGATGTACGAAACCATCATATTTTATTGTACACGTGTGTCTTAAGCACCGCAGCTTTAGGCTCTTCCGGGTTTTTATGGGTCAAAGAAATATTTTGCAAATTGCGTGGCGGGGTCAAGGCCCCCGCCCTACAGTTTTAAAGAGTTCAAAGCCTTTGCTGTAGCTGAGGTCCTTGACCTCGGAAGGGTTACCCACACAAAAGTTGGAATAACCAAACCTCGACGCTTTCCATAAAAAACCCGGAAGAGCCCAGCTTTAGCATAAAAGAAGTTGAAATTACAGTAACGAACGAACTTTCTATGAAAGAGAACCCTCAGACATTGAAGCAGTGCATTGACCTGGGTGCTAAATATCTTGAGCACAATAAGGTGGAGAACCCTTTTGTGGCCGCTGAACTTTTGGCGGCCCGGCTCTATGCATGTGGTCGGCTGGAGTTGTACCGGCATACGGATTTGCTACCGGAGAAGCGTGTGCTTGATGCCATGCGGCGAGGTTTACAGCGGGTCGCGGGCGGCGAACCGATTCAGTATGTTCTAGGGCAGTGGGACTTTCGCGACCTGACCCTGAAGATCGACAAACGGGCGCTGATACCCCGCCCTGAAACTGAGCAGCTGGTTGAGGTTGTCTTGCAATCTGCGCAGCTGAATGATTGCGATAAACCTCTCGTGGTTGATGTCGGAACCGGCAGCGGCTGTATCATCCTGTCGCTGGCTAAGGCACTTAACAAAGGTGTCTTTGTCGGGATAGATGTCAGTCAGGAGGCATTAAGCCTGGCCCAGGAAAATGCAGTTCTGGTAGGACTTGCCGACAGAGTGCATTTTGCCCTTAGCGATGGCTGCGGTGAGTTTGATCCCGGCAGCGTGGATGTGCTGGTATCCAATCCGCCCTACATACCTTCAAGGGTGGTTGATGGTCTGGAACGCAAGATCCTCGAACATGAACCCAGGCAGGCGCTTGATGGCGGAGCTGACGGCCTCGATATTTATCGTTCGCTGGTTTTTGATGCGGTCATGGTTGTCAGATCCGGTGGTGCAGTTTTTTTTGAGATTGGTGATGAGCAGGGAGTTGCGATTACCGAGCTGCTGGAGGAGTTCGGGTTTACTGATGTTGAGATAATCAAAGATTACGCGGGTAAAGACCGTTTTGCCGTTGCGGTGCAGGGGGCGTAGGGGTGGGAAGAAGTTCTAAAGTTCTAGAGTCCTAAAGTCCTAGAGTGTTAAAACCAATGCAGCATAGCCGCAACCAAACTGATGGGCAAACATAGTTGTTGCTACGTCAATATTTTTTCTCACAGAGTCACGGAGTCCACGGAGAACAATATATTAAATAAGGCAAATTGCTCTGTGATTTCTGTGCCTCTGTGAGAGATAAAAATGTTCACGAAAATAAGTGAGGAATCAAATAATGTATTACATAGGAGCGCATGTTTCGGTTGCTGGCGGAGTTTTTAATGCACCGCTACGGGCCAAGGAGCTGGGAGCAACCGGTTTTGCCATGTTCGTGAAGAACCAGCGGCAGTGGGTTGGCAAACCCCTGACCTCCGCTGACTGTGATGAGTTTAAAATAAACATGGAGAGCTGCGGCTATAAGTCCGAACATGTTCTGCCGCACGCCGGTTATCTGATCAATATGGCCAACCCGGATGAGGAGGCCCATGCGAAATCAATGAAGTCGCTGATGGATGAAATCTCCCGTTGTGAGCAGCTAGGGTTGTGTATGCTGAATCTTCATCCGGGCAGTCACCTGAGTAAGATTACACCGCAGCAGGGGTGTCAACGGATCTCCATGTCGATTAACAAGGTGCTCTCAGAAAGCAGCGGTGTCAAAATTGTGATTGAAAATACGGCCGGCACCGGTGGCAACCTTGGATCAACCTTTGAAGAACTTAAAGCCATGATCGATGGAATCGATGATAAATCACGGGTGGGAGTCTGTCTTGATACAATGCACTCCTTTGGTGCTGGTTATGATATTAAAAGCAAGGATGGGTTTTTGAGCACTATTGATCACTTTGATAAGGTGGTTGGGCTTGCTTATCTTTGCGGGATGCATCTGAATGACTCAAAGGTTGAGTTGAATGCTCATCGTGATCGGCATGAGTCGCTTGGTCAAGGCTTTCTTGGAATAGATGTATTTAAGGTGATTATGCAGGACAGGCGTTTTGAAAACATACCGATGGTGCTTGAAACTCCCAATGAGGATATCTGGAAAGAGGAGATAGCAATGCTCAACCAGTTCTCGCAGTGTAATGCATAAAGTGTTGATAGAAATCAACTAAAGTTGAAACGTTTCGTATGTTTGCACTGTTACCGCAAAAACCGGTTGGATTTACTGAATGTAGCCCGCTCGCGCCGCGAGCGCGGTTCCGAGCGTAAAAGCACTGTCCGCTTTGAAACCCCACCCCCATTTGTACTTACAATCCCGATCCGCAGTTGCGGCGCAACTGGGCTACATGTAAACAGCTCCATATTTGCGCACATTTGACGAATCCAACCCGATATCACACCCCGTCGTGCAGGGTGTGATTCAATCTAGTTGAAATGCGGCTTTTGCTTACAATCAAACACGCTGAAGCGTGAACTACATACGAAAACTGGTATGTAGTTCACACTTTAGTGTGCTTTTTGAGCACTTTGGAACCTCTTTTAGCTAAATTGCATCGCACTACGCCCGCATTGGCTGAAACATGGTTCTTGTAAGAAATTGAGCTATAGTTTATATTATTTACTTAATTTCTAGTATAAAAGAAGAGACGAAAGCAGGTAAATGAATGAAGCAGATTGGTGTAGGAATGTTAGGTTTTGGTACAGTTGGAGCTGGCGTGGTTGCAGGTCTTCTGAAAAACCGTGAGCTTATGGCTCAGCGGCTGGGCGTTGATATTGTTCTCAGAAAAGTAGCCGACCTTGATATTGAAAGCGACCGTGGTATCGAAATTGATCCCAGCCTGCTGACAACAGATGCCGCCTCGGTTATCTCAGATCCTGAGATTCAGGTCATAGTCGAACTCGTCGGCGGCACCGGGATAGCTAAGACATTTGTGCTTCAGGCTTTTGAAGCTGGCAAGTCAGTTGTCACTGCCAACAAAAAAATGCTGGCTGAATACGGTGATGAAATCTTTGGGGCTGCCAAGAGAAATGGTGTCGATATTTACTTCGGTGCGAGTGTCGGTGGCGGTATTCCGATTGTGCGCATCCTACGAGAGGGACTGGCTGGCAATGAAATTACCAACATGCACGGAATTTTGAATGGAACCTGTAACTATATCCTGACACGTATGGAGAATGAGGGACTGCCTTTTGAGGAGGTTCTGGCTGATGCGCAGGCCGCAGGCTATGCCGAGGCTGAACCCAGTCTGGATGTGGATGGATTTGATACCGCCCATAAAGCTGCAATTCTGGCTTCACTAGCTTATGGCTTTCATGTGCCGCTGGATGGGATGTTAGTTGAGGGTATCCGCAACCTCTCCGGCTCTGATGTTCAATACGCAGCTGAGTTTGGTTATAGAATCAAGCTGTTGGCAGTTATCACGCGTACGGCAAATGAAGTTGAGGTCAGGGTTCACCCGACCCTCGTCCCGCTCGATCATATGCTGGCATCAGTGAATGACGTTTTTAATGCAGTTATGGTTAAAGGGGATCTGAGCGATAATACGCTTTATTACGGACGCGGTGCCGGACGTGAACCAACAGCCAGCACGGTTATTGGGGATATCGGTGATATAGCCAAAAATGTTCTCTCCGGGTGTGCCCGTCATGAACGCGGAATCAACATTGCCAACGATGGCAAGTTGATAATGCGCGACTCCGATAAGATCATTTCGCGCTATTATCTGAGGTTGATGGTGGCGGACAAGGCCGGCTCTCTGGGAATCATGACAAATATACTGGGTCGGTATGGCGTCAGTATTCTGGGGGCAAATCAGAAAGTACACGGATGCGATAATATCAGTGACGATTATGTCCCGGTTGTTATGTTGACACATGAGGCCAATGAGGCCGATATGAACAAGGCCCTGAAAGAAATTTATGACGCTGGCGTTGTTTGCGAGGAGCCGGTTAAACTAAGGATTATCTGATCAATGAAAGTTTGTAAATTTGGTGGTTCATCTGTTGCCAATGCGGAGCAGATCTCTAAAATAGTTGATATTGTACAGTCCGACAGCGAGCGCCGCATTGTTGTGGTCTCGGCTCCCGGTAAGCGCACATCTGATGATGTCAAGGTAACCGATCTCCTGATTGAGTGTGGCGAAAGAGCGCTTGCCGGTCAGAATCACGAGGAGGTTCTGGCAAAGGTTGTTGAGCGCTACGCTGAAATTCAACGTGATCTTGATCTGCCAGTTGGAATTACGGCCGAAATAAAAAAGGATCTGAGCTTCAGGCTGGCTGGCAAAAAGGAGCATAAGGGCAAATTCATGGACTGCATCAAGGCCGCTGGCGAGGATAACAGCGCCAAGATTGTTGCGCAGGCCTTTCAGATGCGTGGCATAGATGCTGTATATATTGATCCGCATGAGGCAGGCATGTTTTTAACCGATGATTTCGGCAATGCCCAGCTGCTGGATGAATCGACTCAACATCTGCAGAGAGTGCTGAGCGGTCGTGATGATATTGTGATTTTCCCTGGTTTTTTCGGTTATACCAAGGATGGAAGCGTGGCCACCTTCCCGCGTGGTGGTTCGGATATCACCGGTTCAATCTTGGCGGTTGCGGTTGAAGCGGACTCTTATGAAAACTTCACCGATGTTGATGCAGTTTATCCGGTTGATCCGCGGCTTGTTCCTGAGGTAAAGCAGGGCATCAGCGCCATGACCTATCGCGAGATGCGGGAGCTCTCTTACGCCGGGTTCGGGGTCTTTCATGATGAGGCGGTTGTACCTGCGGTTAAAGCCGGTATCCCAATCAATGTTCGTAATACCAATCGACCGGATGAGCTTGGAACCGTGATCATGCAATCGCGACGGGTTGAACCAGGCAAGGTTGTTGTCGGGATTGCCAGTGCGTCTGGTTTCTGTACCCTTTACGTTGATAAATATATGATGAACCGCGAGATCGGCTTCGGGCGTCGTTTGCTTCAGATTCTTGAGGATGAAGGTGTTTCATATGAACATATGCCCTCGGGTATCGATAATGTTTCGGTTATCATCAGTGAGGAGGGATTAGATGAAGTATGCGAGAAGCGCGTTATAAAACGTATTCATGCTGAGATGAACCCGGATAATGTGCTGCTAGAGCGTGACCATGCCATGGTTATGATTGTTGGTGAGGGCATGCACTACACCGTTGGAATTGCCGCAAAAGCAACCTCTGCCCTGGCAAAGGGCGGTGTCCATATTGAGATGATAAATCAGGGCTCTTCCGAGATAAGTATTGTCTTCGGTGTGAAATCGGATCAGCGGATTCAGGCGGTGCAGGCTCTCTATCATGCGTTCTTTTAAACGCGGAGCGTTGACAGAGTGATGAATTATGAGTTCTGAGTGATGAGTGATGAGTTATGAAAAGCTGGATGGAGTTTAAGAGAGGTGATTATGGATAAAGTCTTTGTTTATGATACAACTCTGCGTGACGGTGCGCAGGGTGAGGGAGTCTCTTTCTCAGATTCAGGCAAGGTTCGGTTTGCCTGCCTGCTGGATGATCTTGGTATTGATTATATTGAGGGTGGTTTCGCCGGATCAAATCCTCGTGATCGTAAGTTCTTTGATGATATTAGTAAAGAAAATCTGCAGCACTCCCGCATAGTTGCCTTCGGGAGCACACGCCGGGCCGGCATGGATGCCAAGGATGATCCGCAGCTGGCTGGACTGCTTGCTGCCGATACCGAGTGGGTTACGATTTATGGTAAGTCCTGGTTGCTGCATGTGACCGATGTTCTGCGTACAACCGCCGAGAGCAACCTGCAGATGATTGCCGATACAGTCGGTCACCTCAAGGCTGACGGACGTCAGGTGATCTTTGATGCGGAGCATTTTTATGACGGGTACAAGAGCGACTCCGAATATGCAATCAAGGCCTTGCAATCTGCCGTTAAGGAGGGAGTTTCCTCTATCGTGCTCTGTGATACCAATGGCGGCACCATGCCGCATGAGGCATTTGAGATCACCGCGCGGGTCTGCAAACGGTTTCCAGGTCTTGAGGTCGGAGTTCACACCCATAATGACAGCGGCCTTGCGGAGGCACTCTCTCTGGAAGCAGTCCGCGCCGGTGCCAGACATATTCAGGGCACCATTAATGGCTATGGAGAAAGAACCGGCAATGCAAATCTGATAACGGTTCTGCCTTCGCTTGAATTGAAAATGGGTTATGAGTGCATCGGCCCTGAAAATTTGCAGAAACTGCATAAGGTCTCAGTGATTGCCGATGATCTGACCAATCAGCTGGGTGATCCGCGGCAGCCCTTTGTCGGCCGGGCCTCATTCAGCCATAAAGCCGGGGCACATGTCAATGCGGTCCAGAAAAATCCCGCTACCTTCGAGCATATCAAGCCCGAGGCCGTTGGCAATCAGAGACATATCCTGATCTCAGAGCTTTCAGGGGGCTCCAATATCAAGATGAAGGCTGCTGAGCTGGGAATAGATGTCAGCTCAATCGGCAAAGAGCAGATCCAGGCAGTTTTGGCGGTGGTCAAAGAAAAGGAGAACAAAGGCTATTCATATGAATCTGCGGATGGCTCTTTCAAGATCCTGCTGCATAAAGCTCTTGATCAGCATAAGCCGTTATTTGAACTGGAGGGATTTCGCTGTATTGTTGAGAAGCGCGGACCCGATGAATCATGTCTTTCAGAGGCTACCATCAAGGTGAAGATAAAAGGTGAAACCGTTCTGACCGCCGGTGAGGGAGATGGACCGGTTGATGCCTTGAACCAGGCTTTGCGTAAAGCCCTTGTTAAGTTCTATCCTGAGATAGACGAAGTTACACTGCGTGACTATCGGGTACGTATCCTTGATCCGCAAAGGGCCACCAGAGCTGCCACGCGGGTGTTGATTGAATCCGGCGATGGCGAGAATGTGTGGGGAACCGTGGGAGTTTCCAAGAATATTATAGAGGCCTCCTGGCAGGCTCTGCTGGATAGTGTTGAGGTTAAGCTGTACGATTCCTGAGTTGAGAGTTGAGAGTTGAGAGTTGAGAGTTCAGAGTATCCGCATCTGGGTCAGTCATTTGATGTTGCTTGGCGATCTGGTTAAAAAGTTTTATCCACAGATTACACAGATTGATGAAAGAAAATACTTATGAATGATGAAAAGACATATCAGATCACTGGTGCTTGTATGGAAGGTCATAAAGAATCAGGGTGCGGTTTTCTTGAAGTTGTTTATCAGGATGCTCTTGAACATGAACTTACCCTTAGATCAATTCCTTTTGTGCGAGAAAAAGAACTGCCAGTGTATTATAAAAGCAAGAAATTGAACTCTCACTACAGAGTTGATTTTTTCTGTTATGATTCAATCCCTTTAGAGCTGAAGGCCTTGAAAATTATGGGGTCTGTAGAGCAATCACAAATAATTAACTACCTCAAGGCATCGAGGACAAAGTTTGGATTGCTAGTTAATTTTGGTAAGCCAAGTTTGGAATACAAACGTTTTGCAAATTAATAATCTGTGGAAATCCGTGTAATCTGTGGATTAAAGAATTAGGATTCTTGTTATGAATTTTACAGCTATAGATTTTGAAACTGCGACCGGTTATCGCAACAGTGCCTGTGCGATAGGCTTGGTCCGAGTGGAAAACGGTAAAATTACCGATAAGTTCTCCGCAGTGATCCGTCCGCCCGGCAATGAATACTGGAGTCGTAATATCAGTGTTCACGGGATATCACCGCAAGATACTTCCAGTGCTCCCGAATTTGCAGAGCTTTTTCCTCAATTTCGGCATCTGATTGAGGGTCGTATGCTGGTGGCGCACAACGCCTCATTTGATAAAAGTGTGCTTACAAAAACAATGGAGCACTATGCGCTTGATTATGACGGCTTGAATGTCCCGCAGTGGGAGTGTACGCTTAAGATCTACCGGGCCAAAGGTTTCAAACCCTGTAAGCTGAGCGACTGCTGCCGTCAGCTTGATATCAATCTAAACCATCATGAGGCTCTTTCAGATGCGCTGGCATGTGCCCATCTTTTTTTAAGGGCATAACACAGAGTGCTGAAAGCAGATCAATATCCAATATTCAACACGGAATATCCAACTGAACTGAATCACACCCATTCGCAGTTATTGGTTAAAAAAACGACTTATGTCGATCGCCCTGTAGATCCCGATTTCATCGGGATTGTCCGGTTGGAAACCGGACCTACATACTTCAACGACATCTATACTCTTTTTTTTAAAACGCGCAGCGTTTTTTTCTAAAGCAGTGATACATATCACTCAACAATGAGTTCAAGTGTGATCGTGTATCACATCAGTTCAGTTTGGTTGCGACTCCGCTGCTTTAGCTTCCACAAACTCGATCAGCTTTTCGCCCAGATCGGCTTTTGTCATCAATGGCAGGGTCAGTGGTTCCCGGTCAGCATAAATTAAAGTAACGCGGTTTGTGTCCACCTCAAAACCGGCATCTACCTGCGTTATGTCGTTGGCTACGATCATGTCGAGCCCCTTTTCTTTCAGTTTCCTTGCGGCTTCAATGAATATATTGTCGGTTTCAGCTGCAAAACCCACAAAGATACGCTCTCCCTTTTTTGACTGGATGCTCTCGAGAATGTCTGGATTGCTGTCCAGTTCAATAACCGATGGCATGGTCGTTTTTTTGAGTTTATGGCAGGTCATGATCTTTGGGCGGAAGTCGGAGACGGCAGCCGACATGATCAGGGCGTCGTGTTCAGGCAGCTCTTTTTGAACCGCCGCAAGCATCTCGCGTGCACTTTCAACGTCAATACGAGTGACATCCGGAGGGGTGCCAAGCATGACAGGGCCTGAGATCAATGTGACCTTATGGCCTCTCGCAGTCGCAGTTTCAGCGATTGCAAATCCCATCTTTCCAGTTGAGCGGTTGCTCAGGAAGCGGACGGGGTCTAAGTACTCTCTAGTTGGACCGGCAGCTACTAAAATATTCATACCAAAAGTATAGAAGGTTTATATTGACAATTCAACCCAATGATTGAAATAATTACCAGCACAGCAGGGGGTGTGATTTTGCGCTGTTTTTATTGTTTTACGGAGCATTTCCTATCATTTTAAGTGATTTTCTGCTGTTGTTTATTAACCATGTTTGGCCATTGGTTCACTTTTACGGATGGTTTTTCAAAAAAGGAGTACGAAAATGTCGGAAAAGATGCCTATAAGTACGCGAGTTAAATTAAGCGCAATGATGTTCCTTCAGTTTATGATGTTTGCCGTTTTTTGGGCACAGCTGGCACCTTACATCACCTCTTCCGGCTGGGACAGCATGAAGTTCTGGATGTTATCCACGATGCCTCTGGGTGCGATTGCCTCCCCGTTGATTGGTATGGTTGCTGACCGTTTCTTTAACAGCGAGAAGGTGCTTGCATTTTCAAATGTTGTCTGCGGCATAATGCTCTTTATGGCGGGCCGTGCGGCAGTAACCAGCACCAATGGCGTGGATGTCTTCATCTATCTGTTGATTGCTATGATCTTTTATATGCCATCCTGGGGTTTGACCGCAGCGATTGCAATGTCGAACAGCCCTGCTGAGCAGTTTCCTCAGATTCGCGTGTTCGGTTCCATCGGTTGGGTTTCCTCTGTGCTCTTCAGTATTGTAGGGCTAAAAGTATTCGGTAAGAATATTGATGGCACCAACATCCCGTTCTATTGTGGTGCGGCGGCCTCGATTGCGGCTGCAGCAGTTGCTTTGATGCTTCCTAAAACCCCGCCTCCGGCTAAAGGACAGAAGATGTCAGCTGTCGATGCATTAGGGCTTAAGGCATTTTCATTAATGAAGGAAAAGAACTTCGCGGTCTTTATTCTGGTCTCATTTGTGGCTATGGTTCCTTTTAACATCCACTTTGCGTTTCTGGGGGACTTTCTGAAGGCCAAAGGGTTTGAGCTTGTAACCTTTACGGCATATATTGGGCAGGCCGCTGAGATGATTCTGATGCTTCTTGTCACGGTCTGCATGCGCAAGTTCGGCGTTAAGTGGTCGATCATTGCTGGTCTGGTTGCTCTGGTAATCCGTTATGTGGCCTACTATCTGGGCGCAGGCGATATGGTTGCTGCCATCTATCTTGGAATTCTGGTTCATGGTATTATTTTCGGTTTCTTCGTGGTCGGTGGACAGATCTATGTCGGTAAGGTTGCTCCCGCGGAGATGCAGGCTCAAGCTCAGGGGTTCTACGGGCTGGTAACATTTGGTTTGGGCAGTCTGCTTGGCACATTTGTTAATAATACAATGATTAATCACTATACGTCTCCTGTATCAAAGGTGGTAGAGGAGAAAACGGTTACGGTTCTACAGGGGTCATGGGATAAAGTCTGGCTTGTCTCAACAGCTATCTCCGTGGTTCTGTTGGTGGTGATGGTGATCTTCTTCAACCCCAAGTGCGACAAAGAACCTAAGGAGGCATAAGGTTATGGCACGTTATCTTGTAGGAGTTGATAACGGCGGAACCATGTCCAAAGCGGCTATCTTCACAGAAGATGGCCGCGAGCTGGCTGTTGCCGGACGTAAAGTGGAGCTGATTGAGCTCCACTCCGGCTGGTCAGAGCGCGACATGACTGCCATGTGGCAGGGTTCCTCCGCCGCAATTAAAGAGGCTATCGAAAAATCCGGGGTTGACCCCTCGAAGATCGCCTGCGTCTGTTGTACCGGTCATGGCAACGGTCTCTATCTTATTGATGTTGATGGCAATCCGGTGCGTAATGCCATTAATTCAATGGACGGGCGTGCCGCCGCCATCATCGATCAGTGGAAGGCCGATGGTGTCGATGCCAAGGCTCTCCCCAAAACTGCTCAGTGTATCTGGCCGGCGCAGCCCAACGCTTTGCTGGCCTGGCTGCGGGATAATGAGCCGGAATCAATCGCGAAAGCAGATTCGCTTCTGATGGCCAAGGACTATATTCGCTTCAAGCTGACTGCTAATGTCAACATGGAGCTGACCGACATGAGCGGCACCAGCCTTATGAACGTTGTCACTGAGCAGTATGATGATGAAGTTCTGGAGATTTTCGGCATCAGCGAGATGAAACGACTGCTGCCGCCGCTGGTGAAAACCGCGGATGTCTGCGGCGCTGTCACAGCTGAAGCTGCTGCGTATACCGGTCTGCCCGAGGGCACGCCGGTTGCCGGTGGCATGTTTGATATTGATGCTTGCGGACTTGCATCCGGCTGCGTTGATGAACGTCAGTTTGTGATTGTGGCCGGCACCTGGGGTAACAACCAGTATATCGCCAAAGAACCGCTGATTGACGCGGGGCTCTTTATGACCTCCTGTTACAGCATACCTGGCTGGTATCTGATGCTGGAGGGCAGTCCTACCGGAGCCGGTAACCTTGAGTGGTTTGCCGATGAATTCCTGCAAGACCGGAAGCAACTGTTGAAACAGCAGGGGGATGGCTCCGTTTACGGCTGGGCCGATGCCGAGGTCGAAAAGATGTCACCGAAATCCGATGACCCAATCTTTCTGCCCTTCCTCTATGGCTCCAATGTGGGTGCACCGGTTAAATCGGCCTTCCTCGGACTGGAGAACAGGCACTCGTTCAACGATGTCATGCGTGCGGTTTATGAGGGATGTATCTTCTCGCATAACTATCACCTGCAACGCCTCTACGCCTTTCGCGATAAACCGGAGGTCATCCGTCTGACTGGTGGAGCCGCCAAAAGTCCCGTCTGGGTGCAGATGTTTGCCGACATCTTTCAGGTTCCAGTTGAGGTGCCTGATGGCTCCGAACTGGGTGCTCTCGGCGCTGCTGTGGCCGCCGCTGTCGCCAGCGGCGTGCATGACTCATACGAGAGTGCCGTCGCGGCTATGTGCCGCGTAGCGCGCCGACACGAGCCCAACCCGGAGATGGCTGAGGTTTATGCATCGCGTTATCAGCGGTATTTGAAATATATAGAAGCACTCAAAACGTGCGTTTGATAAAAAACAGGGCACCCGAGCGGGTGCCCTTTTTTTGCGGTCACCCCTTGACGGGTGTGTTGCCCGGAAACTCAAGAACTCTACGACTAGCCTTTAACACTCTTAAACGGAAGTTGCCATTCGAGCACTTGTTTGCTCAATACGCGTTTTTAATTTTTAGGTTTGATCATGACGCGCCTAAGACCATGACGCCCTCGAATTCAAGGATGAATGCAGGTATGTTCCAATGAAAAAAATTATTATCAATGTTTTACTATTAACCATTGCCATTATGGCATCTGCCGGGAGTAAACAGGCGACAGATTCTAGCCTTTTGGATAAATCAGAGGCGTTAAAAAGAAATGGGTCGGCTTTTCATTTACCAAGTGTGGAGCCCTCCGCATCTCCCGTATTGGTTCCCCCTCTGGTTAAGTTGTTTGCAAAAAGGCCATTTCTTCAGGAAGGTCGTAACACCATTTTCATTCAAATGAGTAACCATTTTAATGAATCTATTAATGCAGAGATATCTCTGGAGAATATGACAACTCTTGATCTACAGTTAGATCCGCAGAGTAAAGTTTTGAAGGTTCCTCCTTCAGCTACCAGAGGTTTTGTTGGCAAGGCGATCTCTACAACAAAAAAAGATATTGTTAAATGGCCCTCGGGGTGGGTTATTTTTCCAGACGTTGTTGAATTTCCTGTTGGCGAAAAAGGAATTCCTCGCACTCTTAAAGGATTTGATGGCAAGGCGGTGAATGGTTTTGGCATCAAAAGCGTTACCAACAAAGTGAATATTGAGAAGGCCGGGTTTAAATGCAAGGAATCCCGCTCGGCATTTGCATTTGCCATAATTGATGCTCCGTCGAAGTGTCAGGTTTGTTTTGGTGCATCGGCAGATTGGTGGATGCGATGGTTTTTGAATGGCAAAGAGGTATATTCTACTTTGGAATCCGGTAATGGAGGTTCGCAGTCCGTTGATGCACACATGATTACATTGAATTTAAAGGAGGGAATAAACGATCTGGCGATTCAGGTATTAAGTGGAAGTCAGGGCTGGAGTTTTATGACGGGATCTCCGGTTGAAATGCAACGCAGGATAGATAAACAACCAGTCGGTGATTTTATTAAAGTATCTCTTCGTAGCGATAAACTTAATGTCGTTGAATATGCTCCCATCGAAGTTATCCCGTTTATTGAAGAACTAGCCTTTCCTGTAGAGAATACATATGCCTTTTGGATGGCCGTGCCACCTACTGACTATCCGAACAATATTTATAACATGGATGAAAAAAGATCTGACTCAAAGTTATGGTGGCAGGGGGAGGAGGACCTCTCTGTTACTGTCTGGGTACGGATGGATGAGTATAATCTTCATTTTGCGGTAATGGTCAAAGACAGCGAAAAGATTGATTTACCTGCAAAGGTTAGTGATAAAGTCAGGTTAATTACGATTATTGATGAAAAGTTTAAGAAATATGACATGAAGAGTGTTTCTAACAATAAATCTTCTGCGTTCTATCTGCAGAGCATTCCGAAACCTGTTTCATCGGGGGTTGTGTTCTCACTGCTGGTCTTTGATACCGATAAAATCGGCCCGAAGCAGAACATAAAATGGAAGAGGCGTTTTGCATTGCCCAAAGAGAGATAGCACCAAATGTATGGGACATCTGGTAATTATCTGATTAACCAAGCCTACCGGAGAGATCGCCTACCTTTAGGGTCATCCATCATAGTCTGGAGTCAAGACACAAAAAATAGGCTGTAAATATCAGGAATGAAGCGGTTTGCAAAGGGCATGGCGCATGGAGTTATTGCATCTTCTGTTAAGTAGGGTGGGCGCTATGAGCCCGCCCCTTTGTTATGAGTGAATAGACTTATTCAAATAAATCGATTCTTCTTCTCTATACCCCATGCGCTCTGCCCTATGCCTTCCCAACCAGCGCAACCGCCTCTTTGGTCAGCCGCACAATCTCGGCAAAGTCCCCAGCCGCAACCAGCTCCTGCTTGACCATCCAGCTGCCGCCGCAGGCGAAGACCTTGTCAAATGCCAGGTAGTCGCGCACATTTCCCGGCCCGATGCCGCCGGTTGGAATGAACTTAACCATGTTGTAGGGGGCACAGATCGCCTTCAACGTTTTCAATCCACCATAGGCCTCAGCTGGAAAAAATTTCAGCACCTCAAGGCCGAATTCAAGCCCCATCTCAATCTGAGTCGGGGCGCATACTCCCGGACAGATTGGAATCTTATTTTCTACGCAGTAACCCACGACCTTCGGATTGAATCCGGGGGTCACGATATACCTGGCCCCTGAGTCAACCGCCTGCTTCACCTGATCGACACTAAGCACGGTGCCTGCCCCCAGACAGAGATCTGGGTAATTCGACATCGCCTTGATGGAATCTGCGGCGGCCGCCGTTCTGAATGTGATCTCAGCGCAGGGCAGACCTCCCTCAATCAGGGCCTCTGCCAGCGGAGCGGCATCTTTGGCATCGTCCAGAACCACCACAGGAACCAGCTTCAACTCATTAATTCTTTGCATTACATCGGTCATAGGTAAATCCATTTCTTTTGGCTCTTAAATAGAGAACACAGATTATCAGTTGAGTTGCGTTTAAAGTCAACATTACAGTTGCCTGAGGAAATTTTTACGGGTGTGATTCAATTTAGTTGAAACTTGCTCCACAAGCTTAAAAAGCACACTAAAGTGTGTACTACGAACGGGATTTCGTATGTAGTACAGGCTTTAGCCTGCTGATTTACCCCGAAATTAAGGGTTTGAACTAAAATGAATCACACCCAATTTTTATCTGTATTCGTTCTAAAAGTCTATCGTTTAAGGGTATCCGAGTAAGCGTGTCGCATAAGTGTGCGTTTAAGAATGCGAGTAAGTGTTGTGCTTCGCACCTTTCCAACTCTTAACCGTACACTTCGTCGAACCCTTAAACGCCACCCTTACTCGGATACCCTTAAACGATTCGCTTTCAACGATGGCCATAGGCGCTGATGTTGCAACTACACCAGATAACAACAATCGACCCACAGATTCTGCGGAAGACCCAAAAATGGATTCTATGAAAATCCAGAGTGGTTGTGCTAGTATTACCCTACATTCGGCAGTTCAACTGCTTCGAAGTTGAAAAAAGGGTATCTAGCATGCTCATTTGTATGAAAAACGGCTCATTTTGGCACCGATTTCAACGTCTTGAACGACTTCAACGATTTCAACTGCCGTTTTTAGTATAAAGGATCATAGTTTATGAAAAATGCATTGTTTTTGATTGTCATTGCTGTTGGCTTTACATCTGGATTAAGCACCTTTGCTGCTGATGGCTATCGCCTTGTATGGGCGGATGAGTTTAATAGCGACGGAAAACCAAATCCTGAGAATTGGGGTTATGAGCATGGCTTTGTTCGCAATAATGAACTGCAATGGTATCAATCGGATAATGCGGTTTGTAAAGGCGGTAAGCTAATCATTGAGGGGCGACGCGAGCGAAAACCTAATCCGGGCTTTGTCAAAGGAAGTAAGGACTGGAAGAAGAAACGCCAGTTTATTGACTATACATCCTCGTGTCTTATTACGAAGGGAAAGAAGAGCTGGAAGTTTGGTCGCTTTGAGGTAAAGGCGCGTATTAAAACGCAACCAGGTCTCTGGCCTGCCATCTGGTTCCTGGGCGTCGATGGCCAGTGGCCCAGCAATGGAGAGATAGATCTGATGGAATTTTTCAATGGTCAGATTCTAGCCAATGCCTGCTGGGGGACGGGAAAGCGACGGAAAGCCAAGTGGGACAGCAGTAAAACAAAAATGGCTGAGTTCCATGATCCGCAGTGGGATCAGAAGTTTCACCTATGGCGCATGGATTGGGATAGCAAAGCGATCAAGCTCTACGTAGATGACCGACTCTTGAATACAATTGATCTGAGTAAAACGATCAATCCGAACACAGAGCGCGGCCCCAAGAACCCTTTTCACCAGCACCACTATCTGCTGCTCAATCTGGCCATAGGCGGCAACTCAGGAGGCGATCCCTCAAAGACACCATTTCCCTCGCTTTACGAAATTGATTATGTCCGGGTATACCAGAGATAATTCGCCGCCGCGAATTATATAATTCCGTTGCACGGAATATGTTAGCGGAAGGGCCATTTTATGAGCAGGCTTCGCCTGAGTTGGTACGTTTCGTATGGTTGCAAGACCCAGTACGTCCATCGCTATGAGATGGATGCTTAGGGTTCAGGGTTTAAGGGTCACAGCTCCTCAACTTTTCAGATCCTCGAAGCGAGGACGCTCGCCTCTGGTTAACGCGTCCAGCATGATCATGGCTGTTGTCGAGCCGCTGGGTCCCTTCGGGCCTGTAAAGTGGCTGAGCATCATCCCGAACCAGGCTTCGCGTACTTCCGCGTTGGGGAAGCCTAGCGTGTAGACCTGGCCGCTGACTTCTTTGATGGTCAGGTATCCTGACTGCCAGAGCAGCGGTTCTGCTTTGGGCCGGTTGATATCGAAGAGTAACGACATGTCTGTGGTCTGGATGCCTTCCAGGTCACCGTCCGGCCGCTGCAAAGAGTCGGCCATATCGATCAGGACGCCCGGCGTGCCGCTGCTCCACCAGTAACTTCCAAATTCATAACCGCGGATGCAGTTGAGAATGGCCCACGGGTTATAGACTTTGTCACCTTTGCCCCACCAGTAACCGTTATATCGATCTCTTAAAGTTGCCCAGGCCTGCTCTTCGGTAATGTTGTTGTTATCTGCCAGGTTTGTTACGAATGGGTCGAAGTACTCATGAAGTTCCTGTTCGGTGTAACCGCAGATGTCGGAGGCTTCAATCGTAAGGGTCATATCCAGCATCTGGTTCAGTTCTGAAAAGATACTTGTTTTAACCATGCGCCCGATGCCGGTGATGAACAATTTTTCCAGATGTGCGTCGCAGCCTTTGAGCGAACCGTAGAACTGCGAGAGCACATCGCGCATTTTGCGGGCCATCTCCGGATCCGTAATATGGTCATGAACCGGTTTCTCGTATTCATCAATGATGACGACCACGCGGCGGCCGGTCTTTTTATATATACCCGCCAGTAAAGCTACGAAATCGTCCGGCAGCAGGCTTCCTGTCACTGTGATGTTATAGGTTTTCGCATAGCCGCTCAGAAGCATCAGGAGCGATGCTCTGAGTGAGTTCACAGAACTGCTGTCTGTTGACGTCAGTGTGAGATGCACAACAGGATTTGTTTTGGTCCACTCCCATACCGGCTCAATGGCGAGGCCGGCAAAGAGTTCGCGCCGTCCCTCGTAGAGATATTTAAGCGTGGAGCAGAGCAGAGACTTGCCGAACCGGCGCGGGCGGGCGAGGAAGAGGTACTTGCCGGCGTTAAGCAAATCCAGGATTCTTTCGGTCTTATCGACGTAGAGATAGTTCGGCCCCTCCTCGCGTAGAACCGAGAAGTCACTGATGCCGAGCGGCAATCTGGGTAGTTGCTTATCCATGATCAAAGAATACCGGATCAGGTACCGGAAATCAACGATAATTCTGAAATGCGCGCATTTCAGTTTATGTTGTGTTGCGCATTATGTTGCGTGAATGCCATTATACCTTACTTATTCGGGCAAATGTCTGGCTTTGCTACGTTAAGATTACTTTAAAAGGGGGGGGCTTTTACTCATGACCCAACAGGTTTCAGCGTGCTGGCTTAGCACTGATGAATGGTCTCTTATGACTATCTCTTTATACCCCCCCTCCTCTTTTTCATGGACTTTTTGTCTTTTAGCCTTGCGTTTTGAAGAAGCAGGAAATACAATAATAAACCTTGGGCAGTGTGTTAAACCACGGGTGTGGCTTTTCTCACGATTATCCCTATTACCACCTAACAGATGTGTGTCTGTTAGTTTCTAATGTTTTTTTAACTTAATTAGGAGTTAGAACAATGAAGATAAATATTATGACAAAATGTAAGATTGCACTTTGTGCAATGATGTTGGTCGGGTCGGCTACAGCCGTGGAGATATTGAATGAAAGCTTTGAGGCACCAACCGCTACGGGGTACGAGAAGATAGCAGCTACCGGCTGGGTTCTCGGAGACAAGGTAACCGTGGTGGGGCTTGTAAGCAACGTCACTGCTGGAGTAACAGGCGGACAGGGAGCACAGGTGGCATGGTTCAAGGAATACAATGGCGTGGGCTCAATGGAGACGACCTCGTCCATCCTCAGCACCAACTTGGAGGCAGGCACGTTCTACACGCTTACCTTCAACGCAGCTGGATCTAGCGGCCATATATTAGCTGCAGATCTGATAGCGGGCACGACTGTCCTAGCCACGAAAGAAGTCAGTCCAACAACAAAAAATTTGGATGACAAAGTCGGCACGCTCGAGTTCATAGCGCTTCCTGATCATCCGAACGTAGGCGAGGCTCTGGCTGTCAGGGTGCGGATGATCCACGGCACCTGGAACGGGTATGATTACATAGACAACGTGACTCTGGATGCCACTGGCACGTCCGATGATGTTACACCACCAACACCGGGAACCCTGCTCTGGGGAGCCGTGCCTGTAGCGAATGAAAACAGTACCATCATGATGCAGGCGGCTACGGCCAGCGACACCAACCTTGTGCAATACTGTTTCACTAACACAGTAAACGGCCAAACCAGCGGTTGGCAGAGCAACCCTCTGTGGATTGATACAGACCTTACCTCTGACACCAGCTACAACTATAAATACAAAGTGCGGGACATGTCAGCCAACCTGAATGAGATACCCGGCTGGTCGTCCGAAGAAAGTGCCATGATAGATCAGTGGACAGTCCTCTATGACAGCTTCGAAGTTCCCACCAGCTCTACTCTTGACTACCCCTATGGCTGGGGTAGTCGCATCATTGCCACATATGACACGGTAGCTATCCCTTTGATTTCCACGCCCTATGGAAACAGAGCGGCGGATACCCACTATGAGGATAATACGTTGCCAACATACCTGACCAATGTGCTTAGCGCAAGCTACACCTATGAATTGACTTACAATGTGTGCAGGAGAAATACCTCCACATCAACAACAGGCCATGGCGTTGAACTGTATGCCGGCTCAACCGTGGTGGCATCCGTTTTTGGCACAGTCACCTCAACTGATATGTCGCACACCGATGGCTTCGTCTTCGTCGCCCCAGACACTCATGAAGAAATGGGTGAGCTGTTAAAGCTGAGGCTCCAGAATTCTGGTTCGGTTAGTGGTGGTGATTGGCGTAGCCACTCGTATTACGATAACCTCAGGTTAAGAATTTTGTCTCCCGCTCCCACCGCTCCATCGGGAACCGTGATCATCCTGAAATAGCACACTCAGCCCTGCGCTGAAAAAGCATTAGTTTAAAACTGCCGCCGGCACTCGGTTTTACCGACAGCCGGCGGTCTTTTTGTTTTAAACTTTATGATACTATATCCGGCAGTTCAACCGCTCATTCTCATCACCGATTTCAACGGCCTAGCGCCAGAAATATTGCCAGCTGTAGGTATGCTCGGATGATTTGGTCGGCTATCGAAAACGGAATACATTATCGAAGGGATGTGAGATTTGGTGAGGGTAAATGCTGGATTTCCAAGAAAGAGGCCGCACATGCAATGGCATCTCTGCGCAACCCCGCTATCGGAACTTCAGATATCTTGATCTCTAAGCCTCACCGAAACAGTTTTTAATCAGCTGAAGTGGTTGATATCATTGATGTTTATCAAATATTTTGCAATTTTAATAAAAAACAGATGCGGAAAATGAAAGTGACC
>Ga0307990_1001331_pt1 | contig 20965 bp, 14 predicted proteins | sample EllFjometagen129_FD_203168 | JGI IMG/M metagenome (GOLD analysis project Ga0307990, IMG submission 203168) | Marine microbial communities from Ellis Fjord, Antarctic Ocean - #129 | ecosystem: Environmental > Aquatic > Marine > Unclassified | place: Southern Ocean | collected 2014-10-08
ACCCAGACGCACATGGTCCTTCCACTGCTGATCAAAAACACTGGCATTGTGGTCAGGTTTAAAGGTGAAGAATGCCGCATTATTTATCTCGTTTTCAGAGATCCAAAATGGCTTCCTAATCGTAACAACATGTCTGGGCTGCTCAACAGGTGTATCGGAATCACTGCCCATAATAAATTCACCGGCAGGAATACGCACCATTGTAATGCTGACACCATCTCCCAGATTCAAGACTTTCTTCTGCTCGCCACCGGCTTTTTTCTGCATTTGTTTGGCTGTCTCAGCCGAGAAAGGCCATTTTTTGGCAGCGACAAATACCGGATCACTCAAATCCGGACCCTTCTTCGTGCAGACCTTAACCGGATAAGCATTTGTCGGAACGTACTCCCAGTCCGAATCCACGAGAGCATACTTAGAGCGCAGTGCCTCGGCTTTAGCAGAGATTTCCTGAATCCATTTTTCACGTTTCGGATTAGTAGCATATGTGTTTGACCAGCTACCGTAGAAAGGCACATTTAAATCAATCCAAGTATAAATCCTACGCCATGACTCTTCATCCAGCTTAACACCGTAATGTCCTTTAGCAAGCAACTGAACGCCCTCTGAGGTTGATGCATGATACTCATAGGGATTACCCATAATTCCATTACTCTCCGGTCCGGGACGACGGAAGTATCTATGGAGCGCATAATATGCCTTACTATAGTTAGCTGAGTTTCTTGTATTGGCTATGGTTCTATCCTTAAAGTTTGGTTTCTTAGCATCTGTTCCATCATGACAACGCACACAATAAGCATCCAGCACCGGCTGAATCTCATTATTAAAGGAGTAGCCCTGCACCTTTCCGCGATGCGGAGTGATACGCTGAGGTTCCTTACCTGAAGCAATTGTTTTAGTGGCTACGGGCGGTTCGGTGGGAGGTTCATGACATCCAATGCAGGAAAGTTCCTCGCCCGGCATGGCCACCAGCCAGCTACGGAAAAGTTGCAGAGCACGGCCCTCTTTATCCAAAGGCTGAATAGAGATAGTTGTATTTGCAGGAATCTTAAACATGACTGAACCATCTTTTTCAACCTTAACTGTTCCCAGCATACGTTTAATATCCCATCCGCTCTCAACGCCAATATGATAATGACTACCAACCTTGTAATATCCATAAGCATATGTAAACAAACGCAGGGAGTCAACGGCACCCGCATGAACACCCTTCAAACCGGGACCGCGATAAAGGTTCTGGATATAACAGGTCGCCTCTTTATCCTGCAGGTTGACACGCTCAGGAATGACAGGCGGGCGTTCACGTTTTTTCAGAGGATACGGTTCAACCATATACCGGTACTCACCAGCCTCATCTGTAACGATCGGAACAAAGTTATCAAATTTATCAACCAGATAGAGAGCCCAGCCACTCTTTGATGTTAACTGAGCCGCCGTTAAAAAGTATTCCGCACTGACGGGATAGGGCTGAAAGAACTGCGGATAGACTCCGTCCACCAACCGGTCAAGATCAAGAGCCATCTCCGGATAGTAATCACGCAATTTAGGATAGCACTTATTAAAAAAATCGTTATTGAGATCATGATAATCTTTATCGCCATTAGATTTTGCGGGCATCTTTTCTTCGATCAACTTAGAGCAGATCTCCTGCAAATCAGGAAACTGAACAAGCAGCTCTTTCTTAACAGTAGGATAGAGCTGGTCAACCGTAACATGCGTCACCGTCTTACCATACCCGGGAATATGCTGCACCACACCATCCGCGTGGGCATAGCCCTTGTTTGTATCAAAAATAGTCAATTTACCGGTACCGGCAACACCGTGATGACCGGAAACCACAGCGGAATATCTTCCAGGTTCACCCGGAAGAGGTCTGGCATAGAACATTGAGTTAGGCCATAGACTCTGTGAACCATAGATTGCGCGCTGGTTGGTACCATCGGGATTCATTGTCATCATGATACGGGCATAATAATGCATGATATCGGTATACTCCCAGCGAAGATACATAATCTTACCATCAGCCAGAACCGTAGGATACCAATCTGCATCCTGTTCGAAAGTCAGCTGCCGGGTATTCTGTCCATCGGCATCCATCACATAAAGATTTGGAACACTACGTGACCCACCGATACACGGGACGCCAACCATTGGAGCCGTTGAACTGAAAACAATCTTCTCGCTCGGCAGATAAGCGCCTCCATAGTTGTGCACATAGTCACCCTCAATCGAAGAGACCTTTCGAAGGCTGGAGCCATCCACACCAATCTCCATCACCTGAAACATATTGCTGTCATCAGTTGAAGAAAAAAGAAGTTTTTGACCATCAAAATGCAGGTCCAGCTCACCGACATACGCCCCGTCTTTGGGCTCATAGACATCGGTCACCTTGCCGGTCTTAAGATTCAACCGGGCAATCTTATTTTTATGTCCCTTAGGGCGGATAACATGTGTGCCCAGCCAGTTGTTCTTCTTACCTATCTTCGAGGTCATCACAACAAGAATTTCATCAAAATCAACATAAGGGTTTTCAACAATCAGCGAGGTATATTTAAGTTTTGCATAATCATCAAGTTGTTTAACAGCTGCGGCATCCCCCTTTTCAAGTTTCTGCAGGAGCTGTGGCATATTTTTTTTAAATTCCTGCGCCTGAGTTAAAAAGCTACGACCGTTTTTATACTCACGTGGCTTAGTTTTCAAAATATGTCTGATTGAAAGTACCAATGCTTCAGGCGATGAAATAGCAACCAGACTCTTCTGAGCATCAATGCTGGCTCTGTTTTTACCGGCATCGGGCGCTTTTTTTGCATCTACCGATAGAGTCATAATCAGCGTCAAAGAACATATTATTATCCCAATTACCCCGTTTTTTAACATATTAGCTCCATTTGATTTATTATTGTATCCAAACTATAAAAATATATTAATATTCTATATTACTTTAGCCTCTCAAATCAAGCAAGTACTAACATAAATATATGTTATTAAAAATCCTCTTTAGCTTCTTGTTTTTTATGATAGGAGTTGAGAGAATAGAGAGCAGATAGAACAACGACCTAAATAAGGACTGCATAATGCCGCACAAAATATTAACTCTCTCCCAGGCCGCACATCATATCTGTATCCCAGAGAAGCAGCTATATCATCTAGCCCTACAGAAGGAAATTTTTTGTATCAAACGGGGCGAACAGTACTTTTTCGAGCATAGGAAGTTAGACGAGTGGGCTCAGCGACAAATCATGAAGCTTTCCCCAGAGCATCTGGAACAGCACCACAAAAATGCTGCCAGAGCCCGTTCAACAAATCTTAAAGATGACCATCTGACTGAGTCACTCCTCTCGCTTGAGCAGATCTACCCGGCAATGGAAGCAAAAACCAAACCGGCGCTAATCCGCAAAATGGTAAAAGCCGCGGCAGCTACCGATATGCTTAATGACGAAGATTATCTACTGACTGAGTTAATCGCACGCGAGGAGATTGCATCAACAGCAATTGGTGACGGTGCTGCTTTGCTACATAACCGCTACTTTGATGAATTCACCTTTACCGACTCCTTTATTATTCTTGCGCGTACAGTTAAACCGTTATATTTTGGCTGTCAGGATGGAGGGAAAACCGATATTTTCTTTTTAATCTGCTGTATTGACGATGATCTGCACCTGCATATTCTGGCCCGACTTTGCATGCTTGTCCAGGGTACTGGTCTTTTACAAAATCTTCGAGAAGCTGATACTGCCGAAGATATGTACTCAATACTGCACTCTGCTGAAGATGCTTTATTGAAGAATCTGTGATTTATGAACAAAACAAATATAAAAGCTGTGATTGATCTAGGTTCGGTTTCTGTGCGGATGGAAATTGTCCAGATAAATGCGGAAGGCCGGCTGCAGCAGCTGGACTCGCTCTCTCAAAGTGTTCAACTCGGACGTGACACATTTACGGGTGGGCGCATCAAACGTAACTCCATTGAACAATGCGTAAAAGCCTTTCGTAGTTTCACCTCATTACTAAACGAGTATGACTTGGATCTGGAGCAGGATGTGACTGCAGTGGCAACCAGCGCAGTACGCGAAGCGCGTAATTGTGATACATTTCTGGAACGCCTTTACGTGGCATCTGGCATATGGGTTCAGCCAATTGATGGTGCAACTGTTAACCGGCTTACATTTCTAGGAGTCTGGCCCCTGATTAAATCCAAAGCCAAACTCCTGCAGAAACAGGTCAACATATGGGAGATCGGCGGTGGCAGCACAGAGGTTCTCGGACTAAAGCAGGGGCAAGTTCATTTTTCCCATTCCTACCGCTTTGGGAGTTATCGGTTCAGGGAAAAAATCAGTGGGCTCAACCTTTCAAAGATAGCAGAGAGGGAGATGGCGGAGAATGAAATTGACGGGGTCCTGCGTTCTTTCGACACCGAAATCTATAATTCCGAGAAACCTCGTCTCATTTTAATGGGTAGCGAAATTCGCTTCGCAGCCAAACGCCTTCACCCAGGATGGAACGGCACCACACTGCTGACAGCCAATGTATCCAGCCTCCTTAAAATGGTGGATGAGTTTTTCCCCATGAGCGCGGAAGCTATCGCCAGTAAATACACTATGCCTTTGGAAGAAGCGCAAATCCTTGGTTTCACCCTGCTGGCATACACCCGCATCGCCCAGCGCCTCTGCCTTAAGCAGGTATATTTATGCGGTGTTTCATTGCGTAGCGGCTTGCTGGCAAGGAGCGCGGAGAATAATCAGTGGAGTGCCGAATTCCATCGTCAGGTATTATCTTCCGCCCGGCAACTGGCCGCCAAATATCACTGCGACCTGAGACACGCCCAGTGCGTTGAAGCCTTGGCCATTAACCTGTTTAATGAAATGCAGCAGGAGCACAAACTCACCCAGAGTCATGCCCTCCTGCTCCGTGTGGCCTGTCTGCTACACGACTGCGGCCGGTTCATCTCTCTATCCGGCCACCACAAACACAGTCAATATCTGATCGACAACAGCGACCTTTTCGGCCTGAGCAAAGAAGAGATCAGAATGGTTGGTTTAATTGCACGATACCATCGTAAATCAGAGCCCAAGCCAAGCCATCCTGAATACAACACCCTCTCCCGGAAAAACAAACTGATTATCAATAAGCTGGCCGCAATACTTCGCGTGGCGGATGCACTGGATAATCCCCATACGCAGGAGGCGGAGCAGTGTAAGATTTTTCGTAAAGATGAGCAGTTATGCGTCATGATCAATCGCACCATCGAACTTAATGCCACACGCCTAGCGTTAAAAGACAAGGCACGGCTCTTCGAACAGATCTTCGGTCTGAGTGTCGTCCAGGTGATCAAGGAGCAATCGAGGTAACTTATGGCAGCCGCTAAAGAAAAGAGCATTTATATCAATAGGGAACTCAGCTGGATGGCTTTTAACCAACGGGTTCTTGCCGAGGCCTGCGAACCGGACAGTCCGGTTTTAGAGCGACTGAAATTTCTGGCAATAACCGCATCTAATCTGGATGAATTCTTTATGGTGCGGATTGGCGGTCTGCAGTCAGCCTGCAAGGCAGGTCGCCGCAAAAAAGAGATTTCCGGGTTAACACCGCGCGGTCAGCTTATTCAGCTTGAAAAAAAGGTACGCTCCATGTACCAGGAGCAATACAACTGTTTCATCAATCAGATTGAACCAGAGTTGCAGCGTTCAGGAATTGAACATTGTGATGTCAATACGCTCACCGCTGCACAACAAATCTTTATTTCATCTCTTTTTTCAGAAGAGCTCTTTGCCTGCATCACCCCGATGCAGATATCTTCCAAGGGCAGACAACCCTTAATTCATGGGCTCTCACTCTACATTGCCATACGTACCAACGCCGAAAAACCAGGCAGTGATCTGCTGACCCTCATGCCTCTCAAGAACGTTGCCCGACGCATCATTGCCATTCCCTCAAAAACCGGTTATTCCTATGTTCTGCTTGAGGATGTTGTCAAAAAGTACATCAACAACTGGTTTCCAGGACAAACCATTAAAGAGTGCCGGACCTTCCGAATCACCCGCAATGCCGACATGTCCATCCAGGAAGATGAGGCTCCGGATCTACTGAGCGGAATGGAAGAGCTTTTAGAAGATCGCAAAACCAGTGAGTGCATCAGGCTGGAAATTGAATCTGCTACCAGCTCCCGGCTACTCCGTCAAATACAAAAAATGCTGACGATTGATAACAGTCAGACCTATCTACAAGAGGGCCCGATTGATCTTAATGCGTTTATGTCAATGGTCTTTATCAACGGATTTAATGAAATCAAAGTGGAGCCATGGAACCCTCAATCCTCCCCCATGGTCCACCCGCGCAAGAGCATACTTAAACAGATGAAAGCTCATGATATTCTGTTGCACCACCCCTATGAAAGTTTTAACCCGGTTGTACGCTTTATTGAAGAGGCTGCGGCTGACCCCTCTGTAATTGCCATCAAACAAGTGCTCTATCGCACCAGCAAGAAAAGTCCAATTGTTATTGCACTGAAAACCGCGGCCATGAAAGGCAAGAATGTAACCGTACTGATTGAACTAAAAGCCCGTTTTGATGAAGCCCGTAACATTGAGGATGCCAACGAGCTGGAGCAAGCCGGAGCTCAGGTTATTTATGGAGTCAAAGGTTTTAAAACCCATACCAAAATCTGTCTGGTCGTGCGCCGGGAGCCAGAGGGAATCGTACGTTACGCGCATTTCGGAACCGGCAACTATAACGACTCCACGGCCAAGCTCTACAGTGATATTGGACTACTCACATGCCATCCGGATCTTTGTGCCGATGCATCCACATTCTTCAATATTATTGGTGCCCTCACTCAGCCCCAACCACTACGCAAGCTTGTTATGGCACCACTCTATCTTCGCGACCGGCTCATTGAGCTCATTGATATCGAGATTATGCTTCACACACAAGGTACCACGGGCAGGATCATTGCCAAAATGAATTCATTGGTAGACAAAGCACTGATTGACAAACTCTATCAAGCCTCACAAGCCGGAATTAAAATTCATCTCAACGTTCGCGGCATCTGCTGTCTGACACCGAATCTCAAAGGCATCAGTGAAAACATTACGGTCACTAGCATCATTGACCGTTTTCTGGAACATTCCCGTATTTTTTATTTCCGCCACGGAGGAGATGAGGAACTTTTTATTTCCTCTGCCGACTGGATGCCGCGTAACCTTGACCGTCGTTTTGAATTGATGGTTCCGGTCATTAATGCCGCATGTCGTAAACAGCTGATTGATATTCTTACCACATCGGTCAAAGACTCTGTCAAAAGCTGGAAATTGCTGAGTAGCGGCAAATATGCACGGCGAAACCCCAAGGGCAGCAATCCTCTTCGATCACAAGAACAATTCCATCGCAACGCCTGCATAGCGGCCGAAAGCAGCCGGGAGCAGCAACGAACCCGTTTTGAACCACACCGGCCCATTAAATAATTGACCCAAAGGATATTATGACCTCAAAAGCAAAATGCATCGGAATTCTCACATCCGGAGGTGACTGCCCGGGACTGAATGCTGCTATCCGAGGCGTTGCTAAATCCGTTCTCGCCCGCGGCATAAAAGTTATTGGTATTCAGGACGGATTCCGAGGGCTAGTGGAAAACCGTATGATTCCACTGGAAGACAAAGATGTCAGTGGCATTCTGACACAGGGCGGCACGCTCCTGGGGTCAGCACGCGACAAACCCCACAAAATGAATATGGGCGGTACGATCATGGATATGACCGGTGTCGCTCTGGCAAATATTGAAAGCAACCATATTGATTGTCTGGTCTGTCTGGGTGGAAACGGAACCCAGAAAAATGCCCTGCGTTTACATGAAGCCGGCGGCATCAATGTAATAACTCTGCCCAAAACCATTGACAATGATGTCGCTGAAACCGACGTTACCTTTGGTTTCGACTCCGCCATGACAATCGCCACCGAGGCGATTGACCGGCTGCACACAACCGCAACCAGTCACCACCGGGTCATCATTTGTGAAATAATGGGGAACAAAGTCGGCTGGTTGGCACTGGGTGCCGGAATTGCCGGAGGTGCTGACGTCATTCTTCTACCGGAGATTCCCTACGACATTCAAGTGGTTGTTAACCACCTCAAAAAACGTCTTCATCGCCACAAACGCTTCTCGATTATTGCGGTAGCCGAAGGAGCCATTTCCAAAGAGCAGGCCAACAATCCTGAGTTCAAAACCAAAAAGAAGAAATTCAACAAAGCCGTTCAGATGACAGATGAAGGCATGCTGCTTGTAAGCGAGTCAAAAGCCTGCCGGATTGCGCGAGAGATTCAGCAGGCCGCCGGCCTTGAAGTACGGGTTACCTCACTGGGGCACGTTCAACGCGGCGGAGTTCCCACCCCCACCGACAGACTACTGTGTACCCGACTGGGCACAAAAGCCGGTGAGCTGATTTCAGAGGGTCTCTATAATGTGATGATTGCCGTACGCGGTGAGGAGTGCCTCGCTGTTCCTCTTGCACGGGTAGCCGGTGTAACTAAAAAGATTTCCCTTGATCATCCCTGGCTGAAAACTGCATTCGCAACTGGAACATGTCTAGGGGATAACATATTTACAAGAAAAAGGACAGATGCAAAATAACAGAATCTATATATTTGATGCCCGCAAAGCAACACCGGAATTTTCGAAGATCAAGCGCTACTGCGACTCAATTCTACCTGTTATTGCTTCGCACCTCAAGGCAACTGAGTCGCTACATATCATTGTCTCTGGAAAAAACTCTCTGCCGGGCATTATTGAAAACATCAGGGTCGCTCGGCACTGCATCAAAGCACGGCCAGGCTCCCTCAAAAGTGCAATAGGCCTCCGCAGATTGCTGAAAACGATCAACCCTGATATATGTCATTCGGCCGATGAAACCACATCTTTCCCTAAAAAACACCTCGCGCTTGCAACTATTCATAAAGCATCGCCAACAAGCCTGCCGTTGAACATTTACACACTTAAACAAAAGCTTATATATGGAATTATAACGCAGTTTAAACTGAGGAACCTTGCCAGAATAATTGGCATTTCAGAGTGTATCCTGAAAACATATCCGCAACAGCTGCTTAGAAACCGCAGTTCTATCATACACTACGGCATTGCCCCCGAATTTAAACCACAGAGCCAGGAAGTTGTGGATGAGCTAAAAAGCAGATACAAGCTGCCACATAAATTCATGCTGATCATTGTAGCGCGCAGCAACATCCGCAACCTGACAACCATCCTGGATGCATTCCAATCAATCGATTTTACCGAATCGTCACCCCTTGTCATAGCTGGATACGCAAGTTGCAACGAGAAGCTAACGAAACAGATTGAACATCGAAGATTAGCCACACGCATTCAGCAGATAGGTGAAGTTGATGAAAAAGATATGCCGGCGCTCTACAGTGCCGCATATACCCTGCTCTTTCCCGACCACATAAATGGCATCAGTCTGCCTGTGCTGGAATCCATGGCCTGCGGCACCCCTGTCATATGCTCCACTCTCCCCGCTCTGGTTGAGATAGCTGAAGGGGCGGCCACCTTTGTGCATCTCACCGACAAAATAGAGTGGTGCCGCGCAATCAACACCGCCCTGTTATCAATCAGCTGGCATGCAGAGAGAAGCAAATGCGTACTTGAGCGTGCCCAGAAATTCTCTTGGGAAAAAGCCGCCCTGGCAACATTGAAGCTATATCGCAGTTTGTAATGGGCCAAGGCTACGCCCAATTCCTGTTTTGCTAAGAGTGAGCCGGTCCCGAACACAGTAAGTATAGAAGAAATACATACTTTTACTAGTACTCGTACACGCAAAACGGAACGTAGTGCAGCAGGGTTGCCCCGAAGCGGGCTACAACAAGGCCAAATGTCACGCGCCGCGTTCACCCCAGCTGAGCTTATGACGCAGCACCTCATATGGGTTATACCCGTGCAACTCCACAACCGGGACAGTAAATTTACTGCGACAGATTTCAAAAGAACTCCCCTGTTCAATCAGCAGATTGCGTCTACCATCAGAGCTAGCCAACATCGGGGAACTGCACTCTATCACCCGGATAACGATATTGGTTTTATCACGCAGCACCAAAGGGCGCGAAGTCAACGAATGCGGGCAGATGAAACTGACCACAAAAGAAGGTGTATCCGGCATGACAATCGGGCCACCTGCAGATAGTGAATAGGCGGTACTACCAGTCGGAGTTGCCACTATAATACCGTCACATAAAAATCTGGATACACTCATTCCATCTAAAACAAGTTCCAGCTTGACTGCATGACCAGTTGCTCCGCGGCTGATTACCGCATCATTCAATGCATCCGGCAGCATTTCAACCTCACCGGCTTCTTGCACAATTTTAAGCGACAAGGCCGTCCGCTGACTAACATTAAAAGCACCTTCATAGAGATGGTGCAAAGCCTCTTCATACTGATGATCTTCAACACTGGTCAGATATCCGAGCGAGCCAATGTTTAACCCCATCATCGGAAGCTTATTAGCACCCAGTTTATGAGCGGCGTCAAGCATGGTTCCATCGCCACCAAGAACAACAACAGCTTCAGCGCCATTATCGGCAAACTGATCTGCCTGACAGCACTGAGAGCTCACATCCGAAGCTTTATCTGAGCACTCCACCCACACGTTAAAGCCGATCTTATTAGCGCATTCCACAACCTTATCAAGCAGAGCTACCGCTCGGTTTTTGTTAAAATTTGTAATCACACCAATCGTTTTCATCCAGAACATCCCTTTCGCCAACGTGCCAAAAACTCAATATTACCCTCAGGGCCCTTCAATGGAGATTGAATACAATCAACCCACTCTAAACCAAGCTCTTCGACTCCGAAGCGATGAATCTCATCAACGACCGCCTTATGAACCTCAGGATCACGCACGACGCCTCGGGGAACATTTTTACGACCCGCTTCAAACTGCGGTTTGATGAGCGAGATGATCTCCCGTCCCTCTTCCAACACCGCGACCATAGGTGGCAAAATCAGCTTCAATGAGATAAAAGAAACATCGGTAACTGCGACCTGAGGTCGCTCCGGCAAGTCCTCAATTTTCAAATAACGGGCATTAAATGACTCCAGAACATGCACCCGTTTGTCCTGACGCATCTTCCAATGCAACTGACCTCTGCCAACATCAACCGCCATTATCCGCACAGCTCCATGCTGTAGCAGACAGTCGGTGAATCCACCTGTTGATGAACCGACATCCAGTCCAACCAGTCCCTCAACATTAAAATCGGCAAAGGCCTTGAAAGCCCCCTCCATTTTATCACCACCCCGACTCACAAAACGAGGCCGAGCGGTGACAGTCAGCGGCAGGTCATCCGCATATTTATGTCCACGTTTAGTAGCCACTTGACCGGAAACGCGCACGGCACCCGACATAATCAGGCGTTGCGCCAGTTCCTTGCTCTCAGCCAATCCCGCTCTCACAAGCAGGGTATCTAATCTATCTTTTTTCATGGTAAAAACTCAAAAACGAATAGATGCACAACGTCCATGTGCATCCAGCCCCTCTACCTCAGCAAAAGTTTCAATTGTCTCGCGGGTTTCCGCGAGATCCTCTTTCGTATACTCCACAAAGCTGTGCCTACGACGAAAATCATCAACAGTCAAACCGTTAAACATACGGGCAGCACCGCCCGTTGGCAGAACATGACTTGGACCAGCCACAAAGTCGCCAGCCGACTCCGGGGTCCATTTCCCGATGAAAACCGCTCCTGCGCAACGCACCTGATTGAGGAGTTCACGCGCGTTTTCCGTCATAATTTCAAAGTGTTCAGGAGCAAAGCGGTTAACCAGTTCCATGCCCTGTTTCAGATTAGGAACGACCACCAGCAGGATTCCATTTTGTTTGATAACCCGATCAACCATCTCAACACGTGAGAGAGTTTTAACCTGCGCCAGCAGCTCATTTTTAACAGCCTCCGCCACAGCGACGGAGTCCGTCACCATCAATGATTTTTCATGACCGCTGCCATGTTCGGCCTGTGAAAGCAGGTCGGCTGCCACCCAGGCGGGGTTAACACTTCCGTCAGCCAGAATTGCAATCTCGCTAGGGCCTGCCACCTGATCAATTCCGACAAATCCATAGACCTGACGTTTAGCGGCCGTGACATATGCATTACCGGGACCGGCAATCTTCTGCACAGGCGTAACTGTCTGGGTCCCAAATGCCATTAACCCAACAGCCTGAATTCCACCGACCTTATAAATCTCGGTTGCACCGGCGACCTTGAGCGCGTAGAGCAAAACAGGATTAACCATTTTATCTTTGCCACACGGGGTGCATGCCACAATCTGCTTAACCCCGGCGCACTTCGCTAAGGTCACCGTCATCAATGCGGTCGAAGCCAGAGGTGCGGTACCACCAGGAACATATACACCGACACGATCCATAGGCGAGAAGCACTCACCCAGAAAGCCACCGTTGGCCGTTTCCATCTGCCACGCCTCACGCATACCGGCCTCGGAGAACAATTGCACACGGTCATGCGCATCACGCACCGCCCTTTTGATGAGGGCGGAGACCGCCTTCATTGCTACGGACAACTCTGTTTTAGAGACCTGCATCTCCGCAACCTTAAGGCTGGCACCATCAAACTTCCGGGCAGCAGCCAGAACCGCGACATTGCCGCGCTTCTGAATATCAGCTAAAACCTCAGTTGCAGCCAACTCCGCCTGCGGTGCAAATGCCGGACGCATTAAAAATTTTTCGACTACGGGCGCTGGTTTATTAATAGACCATTTACAAATCTTGATACTCATCTCATAAACCCTCTGCATATGTTGCACTGACATCTTTGAAAGCAGGTGCGGCACGTTTGATCACATCTACGTCCACGCAGAATGCCATTCGAAAATAGCCGGGATATCCGAAGCCGGTACCGGGAACAACCAGGATATTTTTATTCATCAGATCCTTCACAAACTTAATATCATTGCCACCTGGGGCCTCAGCAAAGAAGTAAAAGGCCCCCTTTGGCATCGCAAATTTAATCCCGGCCTCTGTTAACAATGAAGCCATAGCATCACGCCGACTGAGATAGATACTCATATCCACCCCGGCATCCAGCATTTTAAGAGCTATACGTTGTCCGATAACCGGAGCATTTACAAATCCAAGGGTACGATTAGTCAGAGTGACAGCATCCATTAGGATCTGAACATTCGGCATTTCAGGATTGGCAACAATGTAACCAACCCGCTCACCGGGTATTGAAAGTTTCTTTGAAAACGAGCCCAGAACAAGCGAAAAAGGGGTTAAAGGCAAAACTGGCGGTACCTCAATTCCATCATAAGCCAAAAACCGATAGGGTTCATCACTGACCAGATAAACAGGACGCTCACGTCCCTGGTTGACTATATTAATCCAATCCCCAAGTTCACTCAACTCCTCCTGCGAATAAACACAACCCGTCGGATTGTTCGGTGAATTAATGAGCATCACCCGGGTCTTATCGGTCAAAGCGGCTTTAATTGCAGGTATATCCAACCGAAAATCAGGGGCAATCGAGGGCACCGGCTTCAAAACACCACCAAAATGCCCGCAATATGCACCATACTCAACAAAGTAAGGGGATGGACAGATCACCTCATCGCCCTGCTCGAGAACAGCTCTGAAAAAAGAGGTTATGGCACCGGCCGCACCACAGGTGACAACCACATTCTCAGCTTGAACATCTACCTGCTGCTCTTTTTTCAGCATCTTCGCCAAAGCTTCTCGGAACGGTGGTAGACCTGCACTGCGACAATAGCCCATGCCGAGAGGTTTGCACAATTGGTCCGCAAGTTCAATTAATGAATCCCTTGTATTGGCTGGTGGCGGAATATCAGGATTACCTAAACTAAAATCAAAAACATTCTCTGCACCGAACTGCTGCTTTAGCTCGGCGCCCTTATCAAACATCTTTCTAATCCATGAGGATTTTTCCATCTGAATTTTAATATTCTTTGAAATCATCTGCATAATATTTATCCTTATTTATAAATCGATTACTCTGTCAGCTTGCGTCGGGCAACGCTGTCGCTATCTTTCAGGAGCTTTGATCCACGAGTGATTTTACAGAGACTAATTCCCAGTTTCTCCGCAATTTTACGCTGCGAAACACCATCATTTAGAAGTTCAAGCAGGTGCCAGCGCAAGGCAATATCAAGACGTTCGTTATCGGTCAGCAGTTCCTGTAGAAAGTTGCGGACTTCATTCTCGTCAGATATTGAAGAGAGTATTTGACAGAAGCGATTAAAAGCCCCCTGGTCAAATTTATTTTTATTTCGCATCCACCTCTCCAATCTTTAGAGTGCGGCACCATGCTCACAGGGAAATATGGCACAGCTATTAATTGCGTCTTCTTGAATTTCGCACTTTTTCCATCTGTTTAATGCGATCCAATCTTTGCTGAAGCAAAGGAAATGTTGTCCTGTTCCTATATAGAGCCTGACAAACAGAAGCATCAATAAAATAAACATGACCTGCTTTTAGACGTTTGAGCAGTTCTACTGAAGATCTGGAATACCGCAGGGCTGAGGGAAGAACATTCAGCATAGAGCGCGCACTGCCATAGGTGCCATTAAGACGGTTATGGGATTTGCCAAAGAAAAACAGCTCTCCCTTAGCAAGAGCACGTTCATAAGATGCGCGTTTAGCATCCAGATACTTCTTAAGTATCTGTTTTCTTTCCATCAACTGAGCTTCTGACAAAACCACTTCCGGGGTTTGCGGATTAGCTTGACTGATCTGTACCGGATTGACAGGTGGCTCTGGTTTCTGTTGATCAGGATCTTGATCACTACAAAGATCATCAAGGGCGATATCAATCACAGGGCTTTTTTCATCGGCGGGTCTCTTATCATCTGTATCAGGGTCATCAAAAAGTTCGTCAATCGAATTCACTGGTTCAGCTTTTTCAGGGATATCGCTAAAAAGCTGATCAATGCTGGAGACCTTAGTTGATTCTGAATTCAAAGTTGGCGGCGGATTAGTTTGCTGATTGATCCTGATCGATAAGTCAGCTGCCGCAATAGTCCGGGGGGCAACCGGAAGTGGATCCGCTTTTGTTTTTTTAACGAAGCTGGTCCAGGCAACCGGCTGTTCGATCTGAACGCGATTTACAAAGATTGCATTACCACGACGAGTTACCGTATAAGGCAGAGTAAGATATTTTCCCTCGACAAAAACAAAGCCACTCCTTTGAGGAGTTCCAGAAGTAATACCCAGCTCATCCACAGCACTCTGCATAACTTTGGGAAGTGCTTGTGCGTTTAAATGCAGAGTAGTAATTACAATACAAACTGCAAACACAAAGAATAAAATTAGTTTTCGTATCATCTTAAAACCATTAATAAAAACAAAAAAAACCCCACTTTGCCGTATTGCAAGCACCTCTGAAACCTCGAGAACGAGGTGGGCTCTCTAGTCGTTTCCTATTGGATCCTGTTTGAGACAGGTTCACTAAGAAAAACGCATTCAAGTTCCCATTTTATAATGAAGGTCAGAGAAACGCCGCTTATCCGCGTACAAAGCAGGGTTGACTTCGGTATGCACCCGGAATCAAACCGGGCTGTATGCAAATCATATGTTAAAAATTCAAACTACCTTCTGTATATCAACCTTCTCTTACATCCACTTTAAGTTCATCTTTAAGAGCCTTAATAATCCTCACAAACCAATCATTTACCTCGGTGTCGGTCAGTGTTCTCTCCAGTGAACGGAAAGAAAGCGTATATCCCAGACTGCGTTTGCCTTTCCCTATCTCGCTTGATTTAAATATATCAAAAATTTCAATTTTAGTCAATTCAAGAGGGGCTGCTCTACGAACACACTCAACGACATCGCGATGTGTAATTGAGGCATCGCTGATAAAGGCAATATCACGATTAACAGCTGGATAAGCCGGTACCGGCTTAGCCACGGCAACTTTGTTAACTCCTGTCAGCAGAGGCTCAAGTTTTAACTCCGCCATTGGCATGGGGAGAGTCATACGCCAATGATGACGCAGCTTCTCAGATAAAAGCCCCATAGTACCAACACTCTTTTTGTTTAAAATTATATCAACGCTCCAGCCCTTCTCCATGGCAGGGTGCTCATTTAACTTAAAATCAAGCTTACCTGCATGTAAAAGATCAACCAGATTTTCGATTGCTCCCTTAAGCCACAGCAGCGACTCTTCGTTGGACAGCGGAGTGCGTCTATCAATTGCAGTACGTCCCAGAGGTCCCATTACTCCCAACGAGACACGTTCCTCTTCACAGAAAGAGCCATCGCTATTTTTAAGGAAGACACGTCCCATTTCAAATAGCGAGGCAGATTCCACTTGTCTGGAAGCATTGCGTCCCAATGAGGCGGCCATCTGGGGCATAAGAGAGTCCCGTAAAACGCCGAAATCACCGCTGACCGGATTTGGAATAACCGCTCTGTTTTCAACTGAACGTTTGTCAAAAGCATCCAGTTCAGAGGCGGAAAGAAAGCTGTAGTGCATGGCTTCGGTAAACCCTAAGCCGGTTAAGAGCTCACGACAACGCTTGCGGTCGTAGAAAAAGCTATCATCCATAGTGGAGACCGCAGCTGATTCAAGGACAACATGCGGAACGTTATCCAGCCCATACATGCGGGCAACTTCCTCAATCAGATCGGCTTCACGGCTAAGATCCAGCCGGTATGAAGGAATCACAAAAACCGCATCAGCATCCAAGCGGGATTCCAGACTGAGTCCGAGTCCGGTCAAAATATCAATCATATGATCATCAGAGAGGTCGACACCGATCACCTGACGGGCCCGGTCAAAATTTAGAGGGGTGGTTACATTTTTGAAATTGCGAAAATCGCAATCTATCACTCCTCTGGCAACCTTTGCGCCACCAAGCTCAACCAGCAGAGCTGCAGCCCGGCGGCTTGCCAGATCAGCCAGATCCAGATCGACGCCACGCTCATATCTACGGGATGACTCTGTAGCCAGTCCAAGAGCCAAGGCAGTGAACTTAGTTGAAAACGGATCAAAGAGCGCACTTTCAAGCAGGACATGATCACTACCACCCTCAATTTCGCTCTCAGCCCCACCCATCACACCGGCCACAGCAATCGCATCTTCAGCATCGGCAATCACCAGCATAGAGCGATCGAGTTTACGTTCAATCCCGTCCAGCGTACTAATGACCTCGCCATCTTTAGCGCGGCGCACGACAACACTTTGATCTGCTAATTTGCGATAATCGAAGGCGTGCAGAGGCTGCCCCATTTCAATCATCACGTAATTGGTTACATCAACTGTCAGACTGATGGCCCTGATACCGGACATTTCCAGTCGTTTCTGCATCCAGGCCGGCGACTCTCCATCCGTAAGATCAGTCAACACTCTGGCTGTATAACGGGAACACATCTCCGGTGCCTCGATGCTGACTTTGACAAAATCTTCGACAGGCACATCACTCTCCGCAAAAGCAACTGACGGCATTTTTAGAGGACGCTTCAAAAGGGCAGAAAATTCACGGGCCACGCCGATAATTGAAAGGCAATCGGGTCTGTTCCATGTAACTTCCAAGTCAAGAACACTCTCAGGCTGCGGCAGCAACTCACGCATCAGAGTACCGGTTGGGGGATCGGATTCCAGGATCATTATGCCGTCACTCTCTTCGGACAGCTGAAGTTCAGATGCCGAGCAGAGCATCCCAAAAGAGGGCTCGCCTCGCAGTTTCGCCTTCTTGATCTTAAAACCGCCATTAGGAATAACAGCTCCCACCTTGGCAAATGGAACCTTAATGCCAGCACGACAATTAGGAGCCCCGCAGACAACCTGATACTGTTCTTTGCCATCGGAGACCAGACAAACGCTCAGATGATCGGAGTTTTGATGTGGCTCACATGAGAGCACTTCACCAACAACAAAGTTTTCATCCAGATCGACCCCGACCTCCTCAATACCCTCAACCTCAATGCCGGAGAATGTTAACTTATCGGAGAGATCCTGAACCGAAAGGTCGGAAACATCAACATACTCATTCAACCAACTAACTGGTACTTTCATAATATTGCCTCAAATTGTTTTTTCAAGGGCGATATGCGTGTCGCCCTGCGGTCAAAATGCGTGTCTACGGGCGACATGCGTGTCTACGGGCGACATGCGTGTCTACGGGCGACATGCGTGTCTACGGGCGACATGCGTGTCTACGGGCGACATGCGTGTCGCCCCTACCTGAGCTGTTCAAGAAAACGCGCGTCATTTTCATAAAGCCATCTGATGTCAGGGATTCCATATTTAATCATAGCGATTCGTTCTACGCCAAAACCAAAGGCATAGCCACTGACCTGCTCCGGCGGATATCCAACAAACTCAAATACGCGCGGATCAACCATTCCGGCACCGGCGATCTCAATCCAACCGCTCATTTTACAAACACGACAGCCCTTGCCAGCGCAAACATGGCAGGAAAAATCCACCTCAACACTGGGTTCAGTAAAGGGGAAGAAGTGCGGGCGAAAGCGGACACCGGCCTCTGAACCCATCATCTCTTTAGCATAATAGGCCAAAGTTGCTTTCAAGTCGGCGAGGGAGACCGGTTTTGTGTCCACATAGAGACCCTCGATCTGATGAAAATTGGCGCTATGAGTGGCATCGGTTGTATCGCGTCGATAGGTTCTGCCAGGGGTAATGATACGCACCGGAGGCTTATGCTCTGTCATCATCCTGATCTGCACCGGAGAAGTCTGTGTACGCAGGAGCTGATCCTCCGCCAACCAGAAGGTATCGGATTCATCCATTGAGGGATGATGGGCCGGCGTATTTAAAGCGGTAAAGTTATTGAAGCGGTTCTCAATATCCGGGCCATCGGCAACCGAGAATCCAAGCCGTGCAAAGATTGCAGCGCTTTCTTCAATAACGCGCGAAATTGGGTGCTTAGTACCAATTGAAGGCCAACGGCCGGGCAGGGTACAGTCAAAGGCGCTGCCAGCTGTTTTGGGTTGGCTGACTGCCTGAGATCGAGTGGCCATAGCCTCCTCCAAATCCTTGCGCCACCGGTTTACGCTCTTGCCGAACACAGGACGATCCTCTTTAGCAACATCCTTCATCTGTTTCATAACAGCTGGAACAAGGCCATTTCGACCAAGATAATGAATCCGAACCTGTTCCAAAGCGGCGCTATCAACAGCAGCCGCCACATCATTCAAAGATTCGGCCTGTTGTTTCTCTAAATCTGTAAGTGTCATAAATGCTTCACTTTCCTTACGCAAAATAAAACGCATAGTATATTGAACCCCAATCAGAAAATCAATTTCAAAAACCACTCAAATGTTTGCATATCCAACAGCCAACAAAGAATTTCCAATATCCAAGTTAAGAGTCGCTATCGCTTCGTCATGACACTGCTACTTAACCCGTCTGCGATGCGATGCGGGGATCTTCAAGACACCGCGATATTTTGAAATTGTACGACGGGCAACATTGATTCCCTGCTCTTTTAACTCTGTCTCGATAGCCTGGTCAGAGAGCGGAGAGGCGGGATCTTCCTGGCTGACAAGATTATAAATAATATCCTGAACTGATTTATTTGAAATGGTTGAGCCATCACTTGTTTTCAGTCCCGGGGTAAAGAAATATTTTAATTCAAAAACACCTACCGGTGTTTTCATATATTTATTTGCGACCGTCCGACTGACTGTAGTTTCATGCACTCCGACCTTGGCGGCTACGGCGGCCATAGTCATGGGATGCAGTGCCTTAATTCCCTGCAGTAAAAAATCGGTCTGGGCATCAACGATCTCCTGGGCAATTTTACGGATGGTCTCCTGACGCTGATGAATACTTCTAATCAGGAAAGCGCCAGCTCTGATGCGTTCACGCACGTAGGATTTAGTTGCAGCTGGAACATTCTTATCCTCCAGAAGTCGACGATAGTGCCTGCTGATTCTTATGAAAGGCAGCTGACGGCTGTCGACGGTAGCGACAAACTTACCCTCTTTACGTACAACAAAAACCTCGGGTTGAACGTACTCTGTAGTATCTGATTCAAACTGCAAACCGGGTCTAGGATTAAAGCAACGGATCAGTTTGACGACCTGCTGCAACTCATCGTTATTTAACTTGAGAGCATTGCACAGAAAGTTTTCATCATGAGAAGCCAATTTCGGAAGATACTTATCGATCAGGATACGGGCTTCATCCTCCCAGGGGGAGTCCTCCACAAGGTTGAGTTGCGCCATCAGGCACTCACGCAGGCAGGTAGCCCCGATACCAGCCGGCTCAAAACTCTGAACAACTCTCAATACTCCCAGAACCTCATCCTCACTCATACCAGAGACCATAACCAGATCCGGCAGGCTCCCGGAAAAATAGCCATCTTTGCCAATATTACCAATCAGCATAACCGCCATTTCCCGTTCGCTTTCAGAGAGGTCAACCAGAGTAAGTTGTTCCAGCAGGTTTTCCTGAAGCGAAGGTTTTTTTGTGATCGAATCAAGGATATACTGACGTTTATCATCGGCATCATCATTGCTTGAAGCATTTTCAATACCCTTCATAAAGTAGTCACGCCATTGATCATCCTGACGAAGAATAGTATCCACATCAGGGTCGGCATTCAGGGCTTCATCAGCAACATGTTTCTCGGCAACCTCAGGTTCCTCATCTGAAATCAGCACCTCATTAGGATCCTTAATGCCATCAATCACCGGGTTCTGTTCCATCTCTTTAAATATAGAGGCTCGCAGCTCAAGCACCGGCATCTGCAGCATATCCAGAGACTGCCGCAGTTGCGGGGCAAGCGTCATTATCTGGCGCTGCTGTTGACTCATACCAAGAAAAGGACCAACCATCTTACAACTCACTTTCAACGAAAAAAAAACAGGTACAGCAAAAAACGTACCAAACATAAATTAAAAACATATTAATTGATTTACCGTTGCGAGTCAAGCGGTCAGGCAAATAAGCCTGAGAACCGCGTTGCGTCATAATTAAT
>Ga0307990_1001332_pt1 | contig 20961 bp, 14 predicted proteins | sample EllFjometagen129_FD_203168 | JGI IMG/M metagenome (GOLD analysis project Ga0307990, IMG submission 203168) | Marine microbial communities from Ellis Fjord, Antarctic Ocean - #129 | ecosystem: Environmental > Aquatic > Marine > Unclassified | place: Southern Ocean | collected 2014-10-08
AATCGTGTTTTCCCCTATGTGAAATTGAGCGATTTACGCACGGATCTGATTGCCCGCGCCAGAAAGTTAGCGGTGATTCAGCGTCCCGATCACCCATGGCAGGAGATGGGTGATTTGGAGATGTTGAAAAGTGCTCAGCTCTATCTGCGTGATTTCCAGACCGACAAAGAAGGATTCACCTTAGCGGCGGTTCTGTTGCTAGCTAAGGATGATGTCCTGCTATCGGTGCTGCCGCACCATCGCACCGATGCGATTTTACGGCGTAAAAATCTTGATCGTTACGATGATCGTGACGATATTCGTACCAACCTGATCGAGAGTTACGATCGCTTGATGGCGTTTGTCGCCAAGCATCTTCCCGACATTTTTTACCAGGAAGGTGATCAGCGCATCAGCATTCGCGATCACATCTTTCGTGAGGTGGTCGCCAACCTGCTGATCCACCGTGAATATCTGAACGCTTTTCCCGCTAAGTTGGTGATTGAAGCGCAACGAGTGATGGCAGAGAATAGCAATCGACCGCACGGACAGGGTCTCATCAAGCCGGACAACTTTTCACCCTTTCCCAAGAATCCGGTGATCGCCCGCTTTTTCAAAGAGATTGGCCGCGCCGATGAGCTAGGTTCTGGGGTGCGTAAGATATTTAAATACTGCCGCGCGTATGGCGGGCAAAATCCAGAATTGCTGGAAGCGGATATCTTCCGTTTTATCTTGCCACTCTCTAAATTGGCTGAGGTAGACAAAGCTTCGGTAGAAACTGATAAATCTTCGGTAAAAACTGATAACCCTTCGGTAGAAACTGATAACCCTTCGGAAAAAACGTCAACGAAGGTGCTGACACTGATAAAGCAGGATAATAATATCAGCGCCTCGCAGATTGCTAAGGATCTTGAATTAACTCTTCGTGCTGTTGAAATGCAGATAGCCAACCTCAAAAAAGCGGGTCACCTTAAACGAATTGGTCCGAAAAAGGGTGGTCACTGGGAGGTCATCGAATGAACGAAGCCGAAACCCGCGCAGAATTGATCGACCCTACCCTGAAAGCCGCTGGCTGGGGTGTTGTTGATGGCAGCCGTGTGCGCCGTGAAGTAATCACGTTGGGGCGATTGCAGGGTGCGGGCAAGCGCTCGAAGCAGGACATTGCCGATTATGTGCTGAGCTATCGCGGGCAAAAGCTGGCTGTTATCGAAGCCAAACGGCGTGACCTGCCCGATACCGAAGGGGTAGCACAGGCGAAACGCTACGCGGAAAAGTTGCAGACCCGCTTCACCTATTCGACCAACGGCGACGGCATCTACCAGATCGACATGGAGACCGGCACAGAAGGGTATGTAGACCACTATCCCAACCCTGATGAACTCTGGGCACAGACCTATGCCGAAGAGAACGTATGGCGCAACCGATTTGCCGCTGTGCCGTTTGAGGATAAGGGCGGCACCTGGCAGGCACGCTATTACCAGCACAACGCTATCGACAAAGCGCTGGAGGCAATTGCCGCAGGCGAACCGCGCATTTTGCTGACACTAGCTACCGGCACCGGAAAAACTTTTATTGCTTTTCAACTGGCGTGGAAATTGTTTCACAGCCGCTGGACGCTGGGCCGCGCGGGATTAAGCGATAAAAGACGGCGGCGACCACGCATCCTGTTTCTAGCCGACCGCAATATTCTCGCCGATCAAGCTTACAACGCTTTCTCCGCTTTCCCCGAAGATGCGCTGGTACGCATTGATCCGGAAATCATCCGTAAAAAAGGGATGGTGCCAAAAAACGGCAGCGTGTTCTTTACCATCTTCCAGACCTTTATGGCGGGACACGACTCTGAAGGAAATCCCGCCCCCAGCTTTGGAAATTATCCACCCGACTTTTTCGACTTTATCATCATCGACGAATGTCACCGTGGCGGCGCTAATGACGAGAGCAACTGGCGCGCCATCATGGAGTATTTCTCGCCTGCGGTACAACTGGGGCTGACAGCAACTCCCAAGCGCCAGGGCAATACCGATACCTACCGTTACTTTGGTGAGCCGGTGTATATCTACTCGCTCAAGGAGGGAATTAACGACGGGTTTCTGACTCCGTTTAAGGTGAAGCAGATCGCCACCACGCTGGATGATTACGTCTACACCGCGGACGACAATATTATCGAAGGGGAGATCGAGGCGGGAAAGCGCTACGGCGAGGACGACTTCAACAGGATAATCGAGATCAAGGCGCGTGAAGCCTACCGGGTCAAACTGTTCATGGAGATGATTGATCAGAACCAGAAGACCTTGGTGTTTTGCGCCACACAGGATCATGCCGCAGCGGTACGGGATCTGATCAATCAGAAGACGACCAGCAGCGATACGAACTATTGTATTCGGGTAACAGCCCGCGACGGTGCGGAGGGCGAGCGCTGGCTACGCACTTTTCAGGATAACGAAAAAAGCATCCCCACTATTCTAACCACCTCGCAAAAACTATCCACCGGGGTTGATGCGCGCAATATTCGCAATATCGTGCTAATGCGCCCAGTCAATTCGATGATCGAGTTCAAGCAGATTATCGGTCGTGGCACCCGCCTGTTTGACGGCAAGGACTATTTCACCGTCTACGATTTCGTAAAAGCCTATCACCATTTCAGCGATCCAGAATGGGACGGTGAAGCGGAAGAGCCGCAGCCGGGCACTGAGCCTAAAGTTAGCGAAGCTACCGCTGATTATCAACCAGAGACAACTGCTGATGAGGCGAACACGCCGCGCCGGGAGAAAATAAAAATCACTTTAGCTGACGGTAAAGAACGGACGATTCAACACATGATGGCAACAAGCTTCTGGAGCCCTGACGGTGCACCCATGTCTGCGGCTCAGTTCATTGAGCAATTGTATGGAGAGTTGCCGACCCTGTTCAAAAATGAGGATGAGTTGCGCACCCTGTGGGGGCAACCGGATACCCGCAAAGCATTGCTGGATGGCTTAGCCGAAAAGGGTTTTGGTATCGAGCAACTGGACGAAGCCAAGATAATGATTGAGGCTGAGAACAGCGATGTGTTTGATGTGCTGGCGCATATTTCTTTTGCCCTGCCACCGATTAGTCGCGTAGAGCGCGTTGCCAACCACCAGAGGCAAATCCTCACGCGCTATGCCGACAAGCAACAGGCATTTCTAGAATTTGTGCTGGGAGAGTATGTAAAAGAGGGTGTCGGCGAACTAGATGTGACCAAACTGGGTGGATTGCTGGAGCTAAAATACGGTAATGCCTACGACGCCGCACAACAACTCGGTGGGGCACAGATGATCAGAGAGACCTTTGTTGGATTTCAGCACCACTTATACGCGCGCTGAGATAAAACGACCCCTGTGGCTTCCCTGTTTGGGGGTTAGACCTTCATTTATTAAACCACCCGAGTAGCACTAATCTTCCGCTCTGGTTCTGTTCCCTGCATTCGTCATGCTCGCGAAAGCGGGTATCCAGAGGTTTTGCATGGTTTCCTAGACTCCCGCCTGCACGAGAGTGACGACCTTTGTGGCAATAGCACAAGATTAGTATTAATCAGATTAAACCATGCCTGTTTCAGGAGGATCGTTGGTTGCACAACTTGTGTGGATCAACTTGTGTCGATCACAACCCCTCTTTGGTATTTTTATTACGTTGTAAAAACCAAACTAATCCAACAATACACATACCTGTTGCATCGGTTATAAAAGTTGGCCAGTACAGCAACAGCGTCGCCATAGCTAACAACAACCATTCGAGGACAGTGGTTTTTCTAATCCAGTACATCATGGTTAGCGATGAAAAGGCGATCGTTCCAAGAAAAGCAGAAAACATACTAGAGAATATGCCAAATCCCGTCACTGGAATTTCTGCCGACAAGACAGGATCCCCCGCTTCGAGCATACCGCCAACGGTGACATTAACGGTGTCGATCACACCCTTTTTTTCTGATATAAACTGGTGAGTACCCGATTCAGTTTTCAATTCAAACAAGGTATCACCAACAGAAAATTGATCACCCACACGAACATCTACCCGCGTAACATCGGCAAAGAAAGCCTCGTCAGGTAGTGGTCCCATAGTAATATCTGACGGTTGACCCTGAAACAAAATTGCGGGAGTAAAAGCGAACAATATTGGCATAACATACAATAATTTCGCAAACTTAAAAGATGTCCACCCCGTTTTCCACGGATCAGCTCCGGCAATAGCAGCCCCGGCGTAAGCGGCGACACATACAGGGGGGGTAATATTTGAGTCTTGACTGAACCAATAGACAATCATATGAGCCGCTAATACAGGAACACCCATCTCAACCAAAGGTGGAACTGCCAGGACGGCCGTGATTAAATAAGCGGCAGTGACAGGGACTCCCATCCCCAACACCAGTGACGCTAACGCCACAAGAAATACTGCTGCCAACAAATTGCCTTGTGCTAACGAAATAATAATATCTGAGAACTTTAGCCCAACACCCGTGAGGGCAATGGTGCCAACAATAATACCAATAACTCCAAGTGTTGCCCCAATGATAAGGGTGTTGTTAGCACCCGTTAGAATCGCTTCCCATGTCTCTTTGATCCCCATCCGCGTCTCTTTACGAAACCAACTTATGACTACGCAAGAGATCGTAGCCCAAAAAGCAGAGAAGCCAGGGGACCGACCTAGTATCATCAGTACGGTTATAATGACTAAGGGGGAGGCGAAATACCATTCGCGTTTTAATACAATTTTCCAGTTTTCATATTCTTCCCCTTCAACACCATGCAAACCATTCTTTTTTGCTTCAAAATGGATCATACAGAAAACAGAGAAGAAATAGAGCAATGCGGGGAACACCGCAATCATCATGATAGTTGAATAGGAAGTGTTGGTCAGTTCTGCCATTAAAAAACCACCAGCTCCCATTATCGGTGGTAAAAACATGCCACCGATTGAAGCCGCTGGCTCAATGGCCCCTGCGACGTGTGGCTTGAATCCTGCTCGCTTCATGAGTGGAATCGTGAAGGCACCCGTCGATACAGTGTTAGCAATGGCTGAACCTGAAACGGAACCAAATAATGCCGAGGCCATTACGGCAACTTTAGCTGGACCACCCGTTGAATTACCTGCAATAGCCAGCGGTAAATCAATAAAAAACTTTCCAGCACCTGATTTATGTAAAAAAGCGCCAAAAAATATAAATAAAATTACATAAGTTGCTAAAACATTAGCCATAACCCCAAACACACCGTTTGGCGTTAAAAATAAAAAGGTACATAAGCGCTCGAAACCAAAACCGCGATGGGCAATCACCTCAGGAAAAAGTGGACCAAAATAACCATAAACGAGCATGGCAATGCCAATAAAAGTCATGGCCCAACCAAGGACACGACGGCACACTTCTAGCGAAAGTAGAATTCCCACAACTGAAACCAGTGCATCAAGTTCATTTTCTGCGCCAGCGCGATAATTTAAATTTTCGAATTCAGAGATCCAATAATACACCACCAAAGCCGATGTGATCGCATAGAGGATATCGGACAATACCGGATTATTTTCCCAACGAGTACGGAGAGCTTCATCTGTTTTTTGCACCACAGCAGTCAGAACAATGATGGCAATCAACATCGGCCATAACTGCATGAGAGAATAGAACGCGGCACTTAAACCATGAAGTGAATATTGATCAAAAATTTGATGAATGCGTTGATGAAATGCTGCGGTATTGTCATAAAAAAAGACCACCGCTACCGTTGCAGTGAAAATAGTGCTAATCAACAGCGATAGAGCAATCTGCATTCGCTGGCGACCTGCGGGATAAAGGAGAAAAACGAGGACATAGGTAGCAAAAACATAGACACCGCGATGATATTGCGTCGCGACGGCGGATAGACCTGCTGTGTACAGGTAGAACAGAACCATTGAAGCACCCAACAAGGCAACCAACCATTTCCACGCACCAGTTGGTGAACGGTGAGTTTTTGCATCTTTCTCCATCAATTCTTTAAGATCTAAGTCCTCATCTATCTCCACAGCTGGCTGATCAGTCATCCACATCTCCGTCTTGTATTAAAAATCAAATAGCGGAGTCATAATAAACTCCGCCATTTGCATTACATATCAGTGATTCACTAGCTAAGCGTTACCAACGCCCCAATTATTTTTGTGCCTCATTAAGAGTCAAACCATTCTCAATCCAAAATTTTGCCGCACCAGGACTCACGGGTGTAACAATACCCTTTAAAGCACCTTGAATCGACATCGCTTTAGCTGTGCTCTTTACTTTAACAAGGTAAGATAAACCTTTAGTTGAAAAGATATCTTTTACAGCATTATAAACAACCTGCTCATCTAACTCATTCCGGGCTATCCACAAAGCAGAATCTTGAAATGTTTTGATATCATAATCAACACCACTATAAGTTCCCGCTGGAATAGTTACTTCACTATAAAAAGGGTATTCTGCAAAGAATCCAGAATCATTACCGGCAGCAACAGTTGAAAGGACTTTAACTTTATTGCTAGCTGCAGCTTGAATAACAGAGGAATTTGGAAAACCAGCAAAGACCCACATAGCATCAATTAAATGGTCACCAATTGCTGAAGCAGCCTTACTATAGCCAATAAACTCGACATCCATCTTATTCCACAATCCAATCGATGTGAAATAACGTTGCGCTGCCGCAGAAGCACCTGATCCCGCGCCACCAACAGCAACACGTTTGCCCTCGAGGTCACTCACTTTATTGATGCCACTACTTGCCAACACAACAAGATGTGCTGGAGCGCCATACAGATAAGCAATAGCTTTAACATTAGTATACTGACGAGTGTCTTGAGGTAGGCGGCCATTACGCGCTAAATAGGTGTCACCAGAGTAAGCAATACCAAAATCGGCATCACCTGAATTAACCCGACGAACATTCTCTACTGAACCAGCAGACGCCATATTTGAAACTTCAACATTTTTTAAATCTTTGGATAACCGCGAAGACATACCATTGGAAAAATACTGAAAGGTTCCACCATCAGGTCCACCAGAAAAAGCTAATCGTGTTTTAGACGCCATTACTGGGTTAGCAAACATAAAAGAAACAACTAGGAAAAAACACAAAAGAGCAACACTTCTCAATTTCGTCATAAGACCCCCCTTAAAAGGATGTGACATAATAAAAAAACCCATTGAGCAATACATGGCAAACTACATTGTCAACAATCGACAACGCAATATTCTCTTACATACAAGAATAACAATATCTCAATCATATAAACGTATCAACTAGAATCAAATTATATAATACTGTTTTAATACCGCCTGAACTCCATGAAGAGATAATTAATTACAGGACAGATTCTTAGTAACAATACCGATTGAAATATAGCCTCCAAGCACGTAGTTAAACCACTGCTGGCTCTTTCGCCCACTTTGAATTTACCCAAACACCACTTGTTTATTATGGCGGAGAGGGTGGGATTCCCTCCCCTGCGCTCACTGCCGTGGACATCCTGTCCACTCTTCTGACATTTAGTCAGCGCTCGCTCCGCTTCGAATCCCCACAAGCATTGTTATTTTAATAAATGGCGGAGAGGGTGGGATTCCCCTACTACGTCGCCAACTTCGTGTTGGCTCCTGCGTAGGCTCCCCTGCGCTCACTGCCGTGGACATCCTGTCCACTCTTCTGACATTTAGTCAGCGCTCGCTCCGCTTCGAATCCCCACAAGCATTGTTATTTTAATAAATGGCGGAGAGGGTGGGATTCGAACCCACGGTGGCTTGCACCACAACAGATTTCGAGTCTGTCACCTTCGGCCTCTCGGACACCTCTCCGCAATTCTATTAATCAGCGCTGGTTACTTTAGCAAGCTTTTTCTGTTGACGCAATTGGAGAAAAAAGGCACTAAGCAGCTGACTGCACTCGTTGGCCAGCACCCCTGGGGTTACCGCTACATTATGATTAAAGCGCTCATCAGTGGAAAAATCGTACAATGACCCGGCAGCACCGACCTTGGCGTCGCTGGCGCCATATACTATGCGTGGTATGCGCGCTAGGATTACCCCTCCCATACACATTACACAAGGCTCCAGAGTTACGTACAGTGTAGCGTTTTCCAGACGCCATGAACCGGTAGCTTTAGCTGCTTCACGAATAGCAATCATTTCAGCGTGCGCAGTGGGATCCTGCCACAACTCGCGCCGATTTCCAGCTGCTGCAACGACCTCATCAGCAACAACCAATATCGCGCCAATCGGCACCTCACCCAACTGTTGTGCCTGCAGTGCTTGTTCTAACGCCAAGCGCATATAATATTCATCAGTTACCGTATCTACTGAACTCAAAGCATATACCCTACCTGTCATTTCGAAATAGCTAAGAAAACTGGGAAAAAGTCAATTAGACCTATTGACTTCCTTGGCTAATTAACCAACAATCACGGATTGCATAAATACCTTCAAGGATAATACAATGACTTCTTTACCCATGCTGGCGCAAGACAAATTTCCCTTTTTTAAAAACTTACCCGCCGAAGAAATTGCCCAGCTATTAAAATTTTTCACCCGCCATAAAGCTGAGGCCGGGGAGATAATATGGCACGAGGGCGACAAAGATAACCAGGCTGCCTTCATCTTGTCTGGCAAGCTCGGCATAAAAAAATTGACTGAGTTCGCCAATCGTCACATTATTGTTGGCACCTACGCTACCGGCTCAGTAGTGGGCGAATTATGTCTTTTAACAGAAAATAATCGCGCGGTTACCGCTGAAGCCATAACTGACGTAGAGTTACTTTTTTTATCCAATGAAAATTTTGAGAAATTGGTCAATGCCCATCCTACCTTAGGATTAAAGTTGTTGCGCGGATTGTTCAAGATGACGAGTAAACGCTTAACCAAGTCATATGAACGCATTGCTTCCATCTTTTAGTAAACTCAGCACCGTTAAAGCTCCACAGGAGAAAGCCATGTTAGAAATAGGCCATATTTATACATTACGCATCGAAGAACTCAACGAAAGCGGTGCACTGTTACGCTTTAATGATGAAACGATTCTGCTTCCACAACGCGAAGTTTCCTCGAACATGAGCGTTGGACAAGAGCTGGACATCTTCGTCTATCGCGGGCGGCAGGATCGCTTAGTCGGCACACTCAAACCACCAGTAGCGCAGGTTGGAGAGTTTGCCCTGCTCCGGGTAAGTCAAGCGAACCAATACGGTGCATTTCTAGATTGGGGTTTAGACAAAGAACTGCTGGTGCCCTTTGCTGATCAACCCGAACGCATGCAGCTTGATCGCCACTACTTGGTGCACATCTGTGTAGACAATTCTGGCAGGTTGATTGCCAGCGCCAGGGTTGAACGTTATCTTGAAGTACAACATGACCTGCAGATCGGGCAGGAAGTTGATCTGTTATTGTGGAAATTCACCGATCTTGGTGCAAAGGTAATAATCAACAATCGCTTTGGCGGTTTACTGTATCGCGATGATTTACCGCAGGGTATTGCACGCGGCGACAAATTTTTGGGTTACATAAAACGGGTCCGCGAAGATTTCCTCGTCGATGTTACCCTGACCAAGGTGGGCAAGGCTGGGCGTGAAGATGCCCGCCAATTTCTCCTTGAGGCCCTGCAGCAAGCAGGGAAGTTACCCCTGAGCGATAAAAGCACCCCTGCCGAGATTGAGGAATTGCTTGGTTTGAGCAAAAAAGCGTTTAAGCGGGCAGTCGGCGCACTGTACAAAGAGGGACTAATTGTTTTGGAAGAGGGTAGCATTCGTTTAAAATCAGCACCGCGCAAGTAAACAAACCACTGCCGATATGTGCATGTGCACATAATAACTGTGGTAATCACCGGCAAAACAAATGCGCGAGTTACCGTATAAAGGGCTGACAGCATTTGCTAGAGTAATAGCCATCAAGACTTGTTGTGGCAGACAAGGATTGATACCTCCTTTCTTCCTAGTTAAATAACAAAGCCGGTGCGGATGCCTCCCCGCACCGGCTTTGTTGCGTTTACCTCAATTTATTCCACAGTTGTTCCGGTTGATATTCACCTGACATAATCATAATGCGCCGAGCTAATTGCCCAAAAGCACACATCTTTCCAGCCAAACTCAGCGGCAAGCTACTACATATAACGCCAGCAGCAAATTTTCCTGTGCAATAGCCATTGAATTGATAGAGGCAACCGCTGTACAGTTATCGGACAAGTGTCACTACTCGCTGCAGCAAATCTCATCTCCTGCACAGGCATACATATGAAGACTCCGGCACCAGAAAACATCAGCTCTAAAGGAAAGTATAGTTGGTACCGCATTGCTGCACTCCTCGCCCTAGTCGGAGCCACACTGATACTCGCACTGCCAATTGGTTTACGTCTTGGGCTTGAATCCTGGTTAAATAAACAACCGGGCATAGTAGCGCAGATAGAGGATATCGACCTCAACCTGTTCAGTGCCACCCTGCAGTTGAATGATATTGTCGTGCAACAGTATAGCCAGCCGGTCTTGAGCGCAAAAACATTACAACTACAGTTAGATTGGCTACCGTTGTTACACCAGCGTATTGCTCTTGACCATATCAACTTTGAGGACGGTCAACTGCAACTGAGCATGGATGGACCTACCTCCATAACAATTGGTGGTTTTACTCTGAATCTAGCTACGCAAGCACCCGACACAGTATTACCCTCAGTGCAACATCCGCCGCAAGTCCACAATCAATGGGGCATAGCCAGTGGCAACATCAACATCAAAAACTTTCTGCTGCGCTACCATCAGCTCGAACTAGACCTGAACCTTACTATCAACAATCTGTCTGCTACCCCAGTAATGAGTTGGCAACCGCAACTGTCCGGCTCCCTGGGCTGCGACTTGGCGGTTAATGGTGCACAAGTGCAGCTTGATGCTCAGCTCCAGCCTTTTGCCGCTCAGCCCAGCGCTACAGGTACATTATCCGTCAACAGCTTCGACATACGTTCCATAGCCCCATTACTCAGCACCTTTGGTTGGAGCGATACTAGCGGCGATCTTTCCACCAAATTGCACCTGATCCTGAGCGCAGAGAAAGCTGCTACATCTATGCAATTGGCCATCAACGGGAGGGTAACGGGTAATGGTATACGAGGAGCGAATGCAGACATCTGGCTGCGCAATCTCAACTTCAATTGGCAAGGAGATTCGACGATAAATATATTCCCCGCTGCCCCTACTGCATCACTAAATGGCAAGCTGACTATCACAAATAGTGATCTGGAACTGCAACAGCCGGGATACCGCTGGCACCAGCAACTGCTGTCATGGGAAGGAAAAACCAACCTTACCGCAAAAACCAATTCGCAAAACACCCGTATCGATATACAAGGCGATTTACAGCTAGAACAATCTACAATCATAGAATTAGAGCAACAACGCCAACTTGCCCACATCGATCAGGCAACAGTGACCGGGTTGCACTTTAATGCCAGCTCGCAGTTGCGCTGTGCCATGATACACCTACAAAAGGTCCAAGCATTGCAGCGCACGGGGTACAACCGCGCACAGGCAGGCAGCAACAGCTATGCGCCAGATTCACCACCACAACATATAGTGGATGTTGCTACTGTCGAACTCAACGATTTATCTTATGCCGAGCAGCAGCTACACGGCAACCGTTTGCACCTGGCCGGGTTTAACCTTGATCTAGTGCGCAACTCCAGCGGGGCAATGGAAATACAGCAGTGGTTAATAAACAACTCCACTACTAACAGCGCCGCGAATCCTACCAACGAAAACCAGGAACCGGCTACGCCATTGATTGTCAATCTCGCACAGGTTGTAGTGGATAAACACAGCAGTTTGAGTTTTCGCGACAACAGTTTAGCTACGCCGACAAACTTACACCTAAGCAACATACAGCTGTCATTATCCCAGCTGAATAGCGCCAAACCAGAGCAACCCAGCTCCATTGCTCTGAGCGCCATGCTGGACAAATATTCCAGCATGAACATCTCTGGACAGATTCAGCCCTTCACCACTCCAGCAAATTTCTCTGTTAACGGAGCAATTAAAGAATTCCACTTACCCAGCATCTCAGCATATACCGAGGACAGTATCGGTTACACCCTGAATCAGGGTCAGCTAACTTTGGATTTCACCGCTCCATGTTCGCAGGGGCAACTCAATATAGACAGTAATATTTTCCTGAGTCAGTTGCGCATGCAACCTTTAAGTGCTGCAGATGATAGTGCCGCAACAGCTTCATTGGGGATGCCGGTTAATCTGGCGCTGGCATTGCTACGCGACCGTGATGGCAATATCAATCTCCACCTCCCCATACACGGCAACCTGAACGACCCCAACCTGAAAATTGCACCGGCGCTGCGTCTAGCCCTGACAAATACCATCAAAAATACCATCATGTTGACTCTAGCACCGCTGGGCATCGTCGCTAAAGCAGGTCAACTTGTCGGCATTGGTGCTGCGCTGAATTTTGACCGCCTGACCTTTGAACCGGGCACCACGCAACTAAGCAGCGCCAGTCAACAATATCTACCCAAGGTCGCCCAGCTGCTAGTTCGCCACCCGCAGCTGATATCAACTATCAGTGGGCGAGTTACAACCAGCGACATTGAATATCTACAACAACTGACAAGTGCTAATTCCAAGGGGACACCGTCACCACCCGTAGCGCCAGGCTCTCTTGTAATACCCGCAGCCCAACTGGCTCAACTTGCAGGTCAGCGCGCTAACATAATCAGGCAAGCCCTACTAGAACAGCAAGTTGCCAACGCCCAGTTGTTAGTCACAAAATCCCAGAGCAACATCAGCGCTGGCACTCCCGGAGTGGATTTGACTATTCAGTAGACAAAAGCTGCTGCCAGATTTGCGGTTTACCCCCTTATGAAGCTTGACATAACAGCTTATTTCAGCGAAGCTAACGTCCTAATTTAGAACAATTATTTGGAGGTTTGTATGGGGAAGATAAGTTCTTTTTTCAGCTTAATTGCGCTAAGCATGCTGTTGTGCATAACACCGGCATTGAGTTATGACCAACCATCGGTCAACTTAGGCTTTACCAGCTATCTTGATGGTGGACCACCAGCAGGACCTGGGGTATATTTCACTGAATATCTGCAATATTACACCGCGGATGATTTTCAAGATTTAGATTTAGATGCCGACCTAGATGTGTGGATCAGTCTGAGTCAGCTAATCTATCAATCCAATACCCCGATTCTGTTCGGTGGCAAATGGGGTCTGGATGTTATCGTTCCCGTGGTCAGCCTTGACTGTGATCCTCTTCCTGACAATAATCAGGGTCTAGGTGACCTGTTGATCGGTCCATTTATTCAGTGGGACCCAATCATGGGAGAGAATGGTCCTATTTTCATGCATCGCATAGAGTTGCAAACCATCATCCCCACCGGCAAATATGACGATGACAAAGTACTCAACCCTGGCAGTAATTTCTGGTCATTTAACCCCTACTGGGCAGCAACCCTGTTTATCACTCCTAAGCTAACCACCAGCTGGCGCATTCACTATCTGTGGAATGGTGAAAATGATGATCCGGGTCGTGGTTTAGATGACGCTCAGGCTGGGCAGGCAATCCACGGCAACTTTGCTGTGGCCTATGAAGTGCTGGATCATCAGCTGCGTTTGGGACTCAACGGCTATTATTTCAAGCAAATTACTGATTCTGAACTCAACGGCGACAAAGTCCCTGGCAAAGAAAAAGTATTTGCGATAGGGCCAGGTGCGGTATGGCATATCGACCAGAATAACCACCTGTTCTTCAATAGCTATTTTGAATCTAATGCAGAGCAGCGCACCGAAGGGGAGCGCTACACCTTGCGCCTAGTGCACCACTTCTAAGCACCACACTTAAAATTCTGTGCGGATATCCGACCAGTTGTCAATCATGACAACTGGTCTTTTTATTGCGCTCCAGCTGACCCCAAACGCACTAGATATTAAATGACCAGCGCCACTGTAGTCAGCAATAACATGGCAATCATCCACCTCTGAAGGACAAAACGCAGCAGCCCGCTACTATCAAATTACTGACGGTAGCGGGCTGTTTTATCGCTGAGGATAGAGCAAAAGGGGATTACTTGCCCCACTTCTCCACTATACGTTTAACTGCCTCTTCAACGTTATCGCGCTCGCCAAAAGCGCTTAAACGGAAGAAACCTTCACCACTGTTGCCAAAGCCACTGCCAGGAGTACCGACAACAAAACACTCATTCAGCAATTTGTCGAAGAAATCCCAACTAGTCATACCAGCCGGAGTTTTAAGCCAAATATATGGGGCATTAACTCCGCCGTAGCAGGTGATGCCAGCTGCTTCCAAACCCTCGCGGATAATTTTAGCATTTTCCATATAAAAATCGATGATCTGTTTAACCTGCGCCCAGCCTTCGTCAGAATAAACCGCAGCGGCAGCTTTTTGCACTGGGTAAGATACACCATTAAATTTGGTGCACTGGCGACGATTCCACAATTTATTGAGTGACACCCGCTCGCCGCTGGCGGTGCTGGCTAACAACTGCTCTGGTATCACGGTTAGACCGCAGCGCACTCCTGTGAAACCAGCAGTTTTAGAGAAACTACGGAATTCGATAGCACACTCTTTTGCCCCATCAATCTCGTAAATAGAATGGGGAATATCTTTTTCGGTAATAAAAGCCTCATAAGCAGCATCAAACAGAATTACAGCATCGTTGGCACGTGCGTAGTCAACCCATCCTTGCAACTGCTCCTTGGTGGCCACAGCACCGGTAGGGTTGTTGGGGAAACATAGATAGATTATATCCACTTTTTCACTGGGAAAAGCGGGCGCGAAGTTGTTCTCTTCGGTGCATGGCATATAGACAATGCCTTCGTAATAACCCTTGGCATCAGCAGCACCGGTACGCCCTACCATAACGTTGGTATCGTTGTATACCGGATAGACCGGATCGCCGATGGCAACTTTGCAGCTTAGGTCAAAAATATCGAGAATGTTGGCACTATCACACTTGGAACCATCAGAAATAAAAACCTCCGATGCTTTCAATTCAACACCCAGAGGACGGTATGCTTTGTCTATAATTATTTGTGACAACCAATCATAACCCTGCTCTGGACCGTAACCATGAAACGATGAGCCCTGGCCTAAATCATCAACCCCGGCATGAAACGCTTTGAGTACCGCCGGTACCAACGGCTTGACAACATCGCCGATACCCAGACGAATAATCGGATCATTGGGGTGATCAGCAACAAAAGCACTTACGCGGCGGCTAATCTCGGGGAACAGGTAACCAGCTTGCAATTTCAAATAATTGTCATTTAGACGGGCCATAAAAAAGTCCTTAAATAGTTATTTTAGTTAAAAAGTAATTGATATATAAACTTTGGCACTACCAGGAACACCGATTGGATGGTTATTTCAGCTCTAAAACATCCTGCATATCGTACATGCCCGCATCCTTACCCTGGATCCATTGGCAGGCACGTGCCGCACCGCGGGCAAACATAGCGCGACTCATCGCTCGGTGGGTGATCTCAATTCGCTCGCCCATACCGATAAAATATACCGTATGCTCACCAACTATATCGCCACCGCGCACGGTCTGCATACCGATCTCTTCATGGCTGCGCTCGCCACACATCCCCTCACGGTGATAGTTGGCCACCTGATTGTAATCTCGCCCCAGCGCATCGGCAACCACCTCACCCATACGTACCGCAGTTCCTGAAGGTGAATCTTTTTTCTTGTTGTGGTGTAACTCGACAATCTCCACATCAAAGCTGTCGCCGAGAATTTGTGCCGCTTCTTTAAGCAACTTGAAGCAAGCATTCACCCCGACGCTCATATTTGGTGCCAAAACAACCGCAATATCACTGGCAACCGTAGCCAGCTGTTGACGTTGTTCTGGGGTAAAACCGGTTGAGCCGATGACCATCACCTTGCCCAGGCGATTACACACATCGGCATTGCCCAGAGTAACTTCGGGGAAAGTAAAATCAATCAGTACGTCTGCCGCGGCCAAAGCCTGCTCCAGATTGTCGCTAATGGCAACACCCAGAGCACCGCAACCGGCAATCAGCCCGGCGTCCTGACCAATCATTGGATGTTCGCAACGCTCGATCGCTGCGCCTAAAGTTATCCCTTCGGTCTCACAAACTGCTTTTATCAAAAAGCTACCCATGCGACCGGCGGCCCCAGTTACGGCAATTTTCACCATTACATACCCTCTCTTTTTAAACTGCAGATACAACCAATCCGAGAGGAAAAACACTCTCGGATATTTAACAGGTCGTTATATGGTGGAGCAAAATATTGCGCTTTCACCTTTAGATCAGGGAGTAACTAGCCATGATCGCTTTCAGTTTATCCAGACTTGCCGGTTGCAAGCCACACAGCGGCAGGCGGACAGAGGCACCACACTTGCCTATCAAGGATACAGCGGTTTTCACTGGCACCGGATTGGATTCAATAAACATCGATTTATGGATATCCAGCAATTGTAAATGCATTACCCGGGCATCATCCCAGCGCCCCTCATTGATGGCGACAACCATCGCCTTAACCTCTTTAGGCATAAGGTTAGCGGTTACCGAGATAACCCCTTTCGCACCACAAGCCATCAATGGCAAGGTCAGGAAATCATCGCCCGAGATAACATCGATCTTGTCCCCAGCTTTGTTGATGATATCGCTGGCTTGAGTCACATCACCGGAAGCCTCTTTTATCGCCACAATATTGTCAATCTGAGCTAAGCGGATAGTAGTTTCCGCCAGCATATTCATGCCGGTACGCCCCGGTACATTGTACAGCACCTGCGGCAGCGCTACCGCTTCAGCAATAGTCTTATAGTGTTGATACAACCCCTCCTGAGTGGGCTTGTTATAATAAGGGCTTACCAGCAACACACCATCTGCGCCCATCTCTTTAGCGTGCAGACTTATCTCTACAGCTTCAGCTGTAGAATTGGAGCCAGTACCAGCAATTACCGGCACACGACCATTTACCTGCTCAATGCAGGCACGGACAACTAGGTCATGCTCTTCATAGTTAAGTGTAGCCGACTCACCTGTGGTCCCACAGGGCACAATAACATCGGTACCATTTTCAATTTGGAATTCTACCAGTTGGCGAAACTTCTCTTCGTCAACACTACCATTAGCATCAAAAGGGGTAATAATGGCAACCATTGAACCTTTAATCATAATGTCCTCCTCCAGATAAAACAAATTCAAACCTGCTTAAAATTAAGTAGTTAGCAAGCCAAGACTAAGCTGATAACACAAGTTATAACCAAAGTAAAGTTACATCCTAAGGTCTAAGTGGCCGCGCCACGGCCTCATCCGACAGAGCACTTTCAAGCTGTAGATCGCCAATGGCAATCACCGTGCGCACCGCGTATGTGTAATCGCTATCATTTTCGACATTTAGATCTTCATAGCTAGTACCGGTAATCGGTTGTTCATTGAGCGGCATGACCGCAAAGTAATCTTTGCCGCTGCGTCTATATATATTGTAACCCAGCAGATCAATGCCCTGACGATTTTCCTCAGCTGCAAGCCACATTAAACGAGCTTGGCGATCTAAACCCTGCGCCGTAAGCTGATTAACTGCAGGGGCACTGGTAAAGCAGGCACGATGTAGCAGCACCGCTCCGCCCTCGTGACCTGCAACAGTGTAAGGGACAATTTTATAGCTGTAGCCAGTTTCTTCCTCAACAGCGCTGTCCCACAAGTAGATACGCTGACTGCTGCGGTTGTTGCTGCGATAATAAGCCAGATCAATTTTACGCAATAGGTGTTTAGGTGGGCGACATTCAGGACAGCCGCGTGCCAGATCGTAATCAGATTTATACACGGCAAAACCCGTTAGATCGGTCAATGCACTGTCATCCTGATTACGGGTGGGTATATCCCAAGCCAACAACAGCGCTGTCCCTTTCTGGTGCAGGGTAGCATTGTTAACCGCTTTTGGCAGTGACTTTTGCAACGGTTGAACCGGCCCGACCGTGCCACAACCAACCATAGTCAGCAGTAATGACAACAACAGTGTAACACGTAGCATACTATCTCTCCTGCCTGATTTTACGCGCTCGCGCTATCTCATGAGCGACAGCGCTACGCGCGGTTCCACCGGTTGCGCAGCGCGCGTTAACCGAAGCCTCCAAAGTGACAAAATCGTAGATATCCTCTTCGATAACCGGGCTGAATTGCTTAAACTCAGCTATAGTCAGCTCAGGAATATCTTTATGCTGTTCAATACAGTAGCGCACGGTTTTACCAACAATTTCGTGGGCATCACGGAAAGGGATGCCCTTGTTTACACAGTAATCAGCAACATCGGTGGCAGTAGAAAAACCACGTGCCGCTGCTACGCGCATATTGTCAACCTTGATATGCATCTGCGCTATCATGTCGGCAAAGATTTTCAAGCTCCCTTTGACCGTATCTATACTGTCAAACAGCGGCTCTTTATCTTCCTGCATGTCCTTGTTATAAGCCAGCGGCAATGATTTCATCAGAGTTAACAGGCTAATCAGATTACCGTAAACACGCCCGGTTTTACCGCGCACCAACTCCGGCACATCAGGATTCTTTTTTTGCGGCATGATGGAACTACCCGTGCAAAACGCATCGGTAAGCTCAATAAAATTAAAGTCGGCGCTGGACCACAATACCAACTCTTCGCTCAAGCGCGATAAATGCATCATCAGTGTCGCTGATGCCGCGCAAAATTCGAGGGCAAAATCACGATCAGACACCGAATCCAGGCTGTTGCGCGTTACCCCGTCAAACCCTAAATCCGCTGCTACTGATTCGCGATCGATAGGGAATGTCGTTCCGGCCAGCGCGCCGGCACCTAATGGCAACACATTCATGCGCACCATGCAATCATGCATGCGCCCGCTATCGCGACAAAACATTTCGTAGTAAGCCAGCATATGGTGGGCAAACAGCACCGGCTGCGCCGTCTGTAGATGGGTATAACCAGGCATGACGGTATTTAAATTGGCCTCAGCCTGAACCAGCAGAGCTTCCTGCAACTTGTCCAGATAAAGGATAATGGTTTTCATTTCGTCACGCAGATACAGGCGGATATCTAACGCCACCTGATCATTGCGCGAACGCCCAGTGTGCAGTTTGCCACCCACGCTGCCGATACGCTCGATAAGCCGCGCTTCGACATTCATGTGAATATCTTCCAGAGCCACCGTAAACTCAATCTTACCCGCTTCGATATCAGCCAAAATCTCTTCTAACCCTGCGCATATTTGCTGCGCATCGTCAGTGGGTATAATACCCTGACGCCCCAGCATGCGCGCGTGAGCCATTGATCCCTGAATATCATAACGGTACATCCGTTGATCAAAATCAATGGAGGCAGTAAACTCCTCAACAAATTTATCGGTAGGCTGGGTAAAACGTCCGCCCCAGAGTTTCTTGGTCATGATGCGCTCCTCGGTGATTCCGCAGGGGTTAAGCTGTAGTTGACAGGTTGCCAACCACCCTGTGCTGTGGGTTCAAAAATTGAGTGGACCTTCAACGGCATCCGTGTGCTACGTGGATCAAATTCGTAAAAGACCGGTAAATTAAAATAGTATAGCCGATTATCACAGCCAAAGCGCAAGCGCCGTATCGGCAACCCGCGAAAATCGTCAATAGTGAATTCGTTGAGCTCATCACTCGCCATCTTATGTTTTTTATGGATTATAACTGAGGATCTGCCAAAAGTATCATCAACGCTGGCATTATTCAGATAATCTCGAGTTTGTCCTGAACTATTACAAAAAACGGTGATTGTCTCGCGTACCCCCGGTGTTGCCGCCAAATATTCACCGTAAAAACCATTGATAACATCGCGGAAGGTATCATGCTCAGGCTTTGGATTACATTCAAGAATTGCTAAAAAATCGAGGCGCTGGCGCGTACTGAAAAACAGGTTATTGGCATGGTTAATAACGGTACTGATATTAGAGTGGTAAATGGTGCGATAAATATAATCAAAACAGATCATTGCCATAAAATTAAAGCCGGTGGGCTGGCTATGAAACATCGGGAAAACTTTTCCATGATATAGATCACTGTTATCCAAGCTCTCCTCACCGACAAAAGGATGACTCTTCGCTTGAAGAAATATGCGTAATTTACCATCCCCCTGTTTAATGGCAATAACCGCCCAGTTAACGCGCAAATGGGCAATATCTGCGCTGTCCAAGTCAGCAACAACTGACTGCAACAGTTCTTGATTGTCTTCAGCATAGCGCTCTATCACCGCCTTGAACTGATGCAGCTCGATATGTTCGACACCAAACATGGTAACAGTGTTAGCACAAAACTTATCTGCAATTATCCTAAGTGCGTTATCCAAATATTGTGCGGGCAGAGTTGATTCAGGGAACAATAGAAAATGCAGTTTTTTAAGATTGCCAGCACCAGTAGCTATCAGTTGCATAACTGACTCTACCTGCATCCACTTATTGGCACTGCTAGTTTCTTGATCCTGTTGCGGGTTAAGATGTAGATCGTTGGCAATCTGACTAATCATGCAGTGCAAGTGGTGACCCAGCGGGTAATCGAGAAACACCTGCTTATCAACAATCTCAAACATGTCTGGCTCCCCGCCGGCTATTCAGGTTCACATACGCCGGGCAGTTCACACTCAGCAGTATAGTCGGGGGGCACAAGATGACGCCATGGTTGTTCTGGATAGATTATGGACAGGATATGGCGACTACCAGGGGGCACATCCAATTCGATCAGCTCAGAAGCACTAAACCAACGAGCTTCACTAAGCTCATCCGGATTAATATTAAGTTCGAAACTCAGTGGGCAAGCACGATAATAGAGGATAATGTAGTGATCCTGATGTTCCCCAATACCTATATGCTCATACACATCAATCAGTGCCTCAACGCTAACCTGGAGACCTACCTCCTCATCCACCTCGCGTTTAAGGGCCTGATGCATGGTTTCACCATGGTCAATCTTGCCCCCGGGCATAACCCATTGACCAAAGAACGG
>Ga0307990_1001334_pt1 | contig 20940 bp, 36 predicted proteins | sample EllFjometagen129_FD_203168 | JGI IMG/M metagenome (GOLD analysis project Ga0307990, IMG submission 203168) | Marine microbial communities from Ellis Fjord, Antarctic Ocean - #129 | ecosystem: Environmental > Aquatic > Marine > Unclassified | place: Southern Ocean | collected 2014-10-08
AGATGTTCTTTAAGAAAATAGTTTCTCAGAATTTAGAAGACTATTAGAGTACAAAACAAATCGAACTGGTAGCATACTAAAGATCGTAGATAGCTGGTTCCTTAGTAGCAAAACATGTAGTCAATGTGGGCAGGTAAAAGATTCTGCCCCACTCAATATGAGAACATACATGTGCGACTGTGGGAACAATATGGATCGAGATCTAAATGCAGCTATCAATTTAATACTAATCACTACCGGCGGCTTGCCGGGAAGTTACGCCTGTGGACAGAGTCACCTCTAGGACATTACTAGCTCAAACAGTATAGTCACAAGTGAACTGGTTGAAGCAGGAACTAATCAGTACTTACATAGTTTTGTGTAAGTATTAGGAAGTAGCTAAAGTGAAAACCTATGGTATTGAGCAAGATAGACATAGCCTATTTGACTGTCCTGACGCTATAGACTGCATAGAGTTTGCTGTAAAGTCTAGTAAGAGTAGGGTACGAGGTAAAGGTGGTGACTTCAAAAACAGTGTACGTAATGTGCAGGCTAAACAGAATAGCCGGAGAGTATTTAAAAAGAGAGCTAGATCTAGGGGTAAGCAGCAAATCCAACAAGAATTAAGAGAGGAGGAGAGTAATGCATTCACAAATCAATAGATGGGCAGCTGCAGCACGTGCTGCAGAGCTAGACGAGTATAATGCTATGAAGTCTAAGCTATCAGATACAGAGGCATAATAACTGATGAGGGTCATAAAGCAAAGTCTGCTCGGAAGGAACTACAGAACACCTTAATAAAGGCTGCCAAAGCAAAGGAGGAATCGCCTAATGAACCCCCAATTAAAACCGATGTACGGGACAATCACCTTAGAAGACAATCGCTGCAAAGCACATCGCCTACCTAAGGACTCCTGTCCGCACTGCCAGATACAAAAACTACAAACCGAAACAGCAGATCTCGAGCAACAAGTTACATATCTAACAACAAAATTAAAGAATGAGGTACTTTTTTGAGTGCCCTACTACAATTACGGAAAGACTGGTGCTGGTACACATTTATAATTAATCGTGATGAAGTTCATCCAGCATTAGGTACAGATGTTAAGAAAATACTCGATAGTAAAACTACTATGCAAATTGAGGGTGAAAGAGTAGTTAAAGTCCGACAACGTGCACATGACTTAGACTTGCGTTGGGGGTCGAAGCAATCCAAGGTATACCCTTTTATTTCACTAATTATTAATAAACTATTCCTTAATTATTAGAAAACTGGTACCTGTACTTGGTACACTTTATGCCGGGAAAGTCCACTTTAAATGTTACTGTATAATTCACAAGTTACTAATAATACTACAAAAACTACTGAATTTACACAAGCTTCCCAAGCTGAATGTCGCCAGTTCGAACCTGGTCTTCCGCTCCAATGATTACAGGCACTTAGGTCATTTCCTAGGTGCCTTTCTTTTTGCCTAAAACCTAAGTACATCACCAAGTACATGTATACAAGAAAGACTATGTACTTTTATTAAAATATTTAGCAATATTAATTAGTAAAAAACTCGCTTAAAAATCCTCAAGAACATCACAGTATCTTCACAACAAGAACCAAAACCTACCAAAACTTATTTAACAGAAAAGGGGTCATATGATCTGTAATCAATGTCCGACTAGAGAGATAATTATATTCATTGGTAAGATGCAGTCCGGCAAAACAACGGCTGCAGAATGTGTTGAGTATTCTAAGTATTGGGATAAAACTGTACTCTGTGAATGTCATAAATTTGCTACACCCCATTACGATGTATTGGACGTTCTTGGCGTACCTAAACACAGATCGTTCATGCAGGACTTCTCCGACTTAGCCAAGAAGCATTTTGGTACAGAGATATTCATAGACATTATGAAAGAGAATCTGAGCACAGAGTTACGTGCTTGGAAAGAAGACTCTGATGGTTTGGTATTGTTATTTGATGATATTCGTTATCCAGGTGAGCTCAATACCGTTAGAGAACTTGCTAAGACTTTTGATATCCGACTCACTACTATTGCTATTGAAGCCTCTGATGAAATCCGACAAGCCCGTAACTCCCTCACATACAGTGGGCAGAGCCATAACTCAGAAATAGAGATAGCTTCACTGATGGCAGAGTGTGATTACACAATCCGTAACGAGAGCTCAGAACTCGACTTTGTAACAGAAATAGAAGCTTTATTGAAAGGATTAGAATGATGCCTAGTACTGAGACTGGAATTATTACAACCGACGTATCAGACCTTCGAAATCAAGGAGCTTTCTGGCCTGTATCACATAAGACTATTGAGCCTAGTATTATTTCCTTACGTAACCCCAACACCTCTCCTGTACGTGTCAAAATGGTGCGCTTAGAACATTGCTTTGACTTGCCTAAGATTATGACTAGTGGCGCTGCTGGTATGGATATCTACTCTGCTGAGAATGAGCTTATCCCTGCACAAGGTAAAGCAGCCATAAAGACAGGGTGGAAAGTAGCTATCCCTGAAGGCTTCGAGATGATCATTGATGATCGTAGTGGAATGTACATTAAGCATCACCAGGCTGTCTCAGGCACGATTGATGTGGACTACCGAGGCGAGGTCTTTATTATGATGCACAATCATAGTCAAGAAGACTATGTAATTGAGCGGGGTGATCGTGTAGCTCAGGCTAAGATCCGTGAGGTCATACCTGTAATGTTTGAGGAAGTAACTAACTTAGATGAAACTGAGAGAGGGGATGGTAAATTTGGACACACAGGAAAGTAAAACAGTTGTACCTAAGTGGGATCAATTTTTCTTAGAGAAGGCTAGGCATACTAGTACTATGTCTAAGGACAATAGTACACAAGTTGGATCCGTGATTTCTGATGGTAAAATTCACATCTCAGAAGGATACAATGGTTTTCCTCAAGGGGTAGATGATTCTCCAGAGTTATATGCTGACCGGGATAATAAGTTAGCTAAAGTACTACACTCTGAAGAGAACTCTATACTCTTTGCAAGACGGGACTTAACGGGATGTACTATCTATGTATATCCTATGGCTCCATGTGCCCACTGTGCCTCTATGATTGCACAAGTAGGCATTACTCGTGTAGTAACCTTACGCCCAACTGCAGAACAGGAAGAACGTTGGGGTAAGCACTTTCGATATGCCAGAGAAACATTCGAACAGAAAGGCATAGAAGTAACTTACTACAACATGTCAGACGTCTTCCCACCACAACCAAAACTCTGCATCTGCCCCACAAAAGAATAAAATAACAACAGCAACTTAAAAACTGAACGTGAAAGGCTTCTACCGAGATAGTGGCCTTTTTAATCGCAGAAGGAATAAATAAAATGGAAAGTGATGCTCCTAGAGAGCGACTTATTGCAATTTATGACATACACGGTAATTATGACCAATTGTACCGTGTAATGCAAAACATTAATCCTAACCCTACCAAGGACAAATTTATCTTTGGAGGAGATTATATTGATCGAGGGCCTAAATCAAGAGAAGTAATTCAATTCCTGATCGACTTTAGTAAGTTTCATAACTGTGTCTTCTTAAAAGGTAATCACGAGGATATGTTTTTAGGATTCCTAGGCTTTAACGAACGATACTCAGATAGGGATTTCCTACATAATGGGGGTATGCAGACCTTAGAGTCTTATGGACTGAGTAACGACCCTCATTCTAATGACTTAGCTGCTCGGATGTCACCAAAGCACCTAGCTTTCTTACAGAATCTACAGACCTATCATGAGGATCGAGGATTTGTCTTTGTCCATGCAGGCTTATATCCAGGAGAGAGCGACCCTGCTGAGTCCTCAGAGTATGAACGCTTATGGATTCAAGGATTGTTCCTGGAGTACGAAGGCGGGTGGGACGGTAAGACTGTTGTGTATGGGCATACATCAGAACAGCAATCAGTGAATTTTAAGAAAGATCGTATCAATATGGATAGTGCCGCTGCTTATGGAGGATGCTTAAGTGCCTGCGACGTACTATCTGGAGAGGTTTGGTCTGCACGGATGAACTACCCGTATTGGGACAAGTGTGCTTACATATCTACAGGCTGCGCTAATGCATTAGGTTGTACTAGGCATACTTCTGAAAGCATTAACGCCTGTGGCTATCATAAATATTTTGAATACTTAGATTCAGAGTATTCATAGAGGGGTGTTATGAAATTAGATCCAAGACTGAAAGGTAAAGTAGCTTTTGATATTACTAGGAACTTCATTAAGAATAATCTAACTGAGGCAGAACTAGCCACACCATGTGAGCTAAGAGAAACAGTTACTAGGGAGAATAAGACCTCTAATATCTGTATGCCTGACTTAACATTAACCTTCACTGATTATGATTCCTGGTGTAAAGCCTATGAAGAGTACATCGCCAAGTACCAAGAGGTAAATGAAAAGATTAAAGAGCTTTTTGACACCGAACAGCCTCAGGCTGTGTACCTAACTTCAAATGACTGCGATTTAGATGTAGAGCTAAACTATCAAGCCTTTAGATCTAAGACAATTTCAGTCATAGATTTCTACTTACTTGAGTGGAGAAAGCAAGTAAGAGAGGCTGCTAAGGTGGAGAATCGTAGAGATAGATATAATGAACTCCGTAAAGAATTCGAGGGGGAAGAATAATGAAATTAGATCCTAGATTAGCTGGTAAGCGCCAGCAGCACATTACTAAGAAGTTTGTTCGTGAGAATATCACTAAAGAGGAGCGAGATACTACAGCAGATAAGATGGTTAAACTCACTACTGCTCGTAAGTGTAATAATTATGTGCTACCACGCTTGAGTGTATCTCTAATCTCGGCTGACCGATGGGAGGATATATACCAGGAGTACCTAAATACTCTTGAAGAGGTTAACTCAGAAATTCAGGAGATATTCTCTAAAGAGCAACCACCTTCTCGGGTTGACATTGATCAGGATCCTAACGACTCAGATTTAGAGATTTCTTATGACGAAGTAATCAAGATCCATGTAGACGTTATGGAGTACTTCCAAGCTAAATGGCAGAAAGAGATTCAAGCTTATGCAGAATACACAGTAAAGCTTGAGCAGTACATAGCTTTTCAGAAAGAGTATGGTGATATGCTATGAACATTTTACCAGTAGGTGAAGGTAAAGTACATCTACTATCCGGTGGTGGTAAAATCTACACGGATATTGCTGCACGATTCTGCCGTAGTGAACTAGATGCTATGGACATTGTTAATGGTAAGTACAATCCTGAGTTAGTAAAGACAATCATTTCTAGTAGGCATATGGCTGCTACAGAGTTTGATAACTTCTTATTTGCAGTAGAAGGTTACAGCCGTTCATGTGAAGTACAGTTAGTGCGTAAGCGCCATGCATCTTACTTGATCAAGAGTGGGCGTGTGGATAAGTTAGGTAAACGTAGCTTTGATATGGTTATGCCTCCTAGTCTTATTGGTGCGTACAGTCATGTAGCGCATATGGATCTAGGGGAGGGTGTACTTGAAGAGTGGGATGCTGAACAGATCCTTGAGCTTATTGAAGAATGGTATAACGCAGGAGTAAAGCTTGGTTACCCTGAAGAAGATCTACGCTTCCTTAAGCCTCAAGCTACAGAGTTCAAAGGTATTATAGGCATGAACGCCCACGCCTTATCAGATTTCTTCAAGGTGCGTTGTTGTAAGAACGCTCAGACAGAGATCAGAGACATGGCTAATAAGATGTTAAAGCTTGTTAGAGAAGTAGCTCCTGACCTGTTTGCTACGGCAGGCGCTAGCTGTGTAGGACTTGGTTATTGCCCAGAGAACTCACAACAACATCCAAGCTGTGCTGGAATCCCAACACATGACAAGGTTATGGAGGTCTTAGCACGGCATAAGGTGGGTATTCATGATCTGGGGTAAGACCAGGAAACAGCAGATATTAGATGTACAGGCCTATCTTAGGGAGTTACAGAAAGATCCTTGGGTCTGTTGGTTCGCTTGGCGTCCTGTGAAGTTGCAGGATGGTAGGTTCTTATGGGCACAGAGATACTACGAGAAGAGGGATCTTATAGAGGATAAAGAGACTGGAGAACTTTATAATCGTGGATTTGGCCCTATGGGATTCGTAGGCTTCTACTCAAAGATTCCAGACGATGAGATGGAGAAATACTATGGCAAGACTAAAGGGATGCACGTACCACATAATGGTAGATGAGGCTGTCCTAAATAAAGCTGGGCGAGACTGCTACCAAGAACTATTCCCGAGTATAATGGATGCTGGAGATGCTTATATGTTTAAGCATTCTAAGAAGTCCGCATTGAGAGCTGCTCATAGGGCTGCCGACACGTACAACCTGCCTTATGTATTTTACACCAGTAAGGCTCGACGTAAGGCTAATCCTTATGTAACCAGATTCACTACAGTAGAGCCTCGTGTATAAAGACTAGTGACAGTACGAAAGTTTCATACTGTCAGTTATTTATAGATTGAAAGGAAACTAAATAAAAAGTAATAAGTTAATTGCTACATTTGCAAAAGCAGAAACTCTCAGCAGTTATGAATATTGGGAAGTGCTCAACTCAATTCGAGAAGATGAAGGTGCTAGTAAACTGCAGCACCGAGATTTCTTACGCAGGGTTGTGGATGAGCTTGACGATTTACCACGGGTGGAAAGTTTCCACCCGCCACGACAACGAGACCCGATAGATATTTATGAGCTAACTGAGAAGCAAATGCTGCTAGTAGGCATGCGTGAAAGTAAAATTGTTCGCAGGAAAGTCGTAGATTGGCTAGAACATTTATCTACTCGTGTGCATATTCTTGAGTAAGAAAAGATCAAGCGAGCAGAGTCTTCTCTTAACTATGTAAAACAAAGTAGCATGATTAAACAGGTTCGGGATTCAGAAGGTAAAGAGACACAGGCACATCATTATAGTAATAATGCAAACTTATTAAATAGGATTGTGCTGGGTGTAACTGCTGCTAAATATCGAAAAGATAATGATTTTACTCCAAGTGATAACCTACGAGATACTTTATCCACAGGAACATTAGACTGCCTATCTGCCTTAGAGGTTTATAACACTTCCTTCATTGCCGCTAGCATAGATTACACTACTAGAAAAGATATGCTAACGAAGATCTATATGCGAGACTATAGGGACTATTTAGTAAAAGAACACATTTTGCTAGAAGCCTAGTAGAGCCTCGCACCTAGCGAGGCTTTTTCTTTGTCAACTCTAACATTAAAATAAGAATACTTGCCTTAAAACTCACATCAGTATTACCCAGTATATAAAACCTAAATCAATCTTAAATAAGAAAGGACTTCCTATGGAAAAGTATGGAGTCGAAGACGTGGAAGAGGAGCGAGATCTTCTATGGGAAGGCAAGAAGAAGCAGTCTACTAAATCAATATCTGCGTCTAAGAATAAGAAAGTACCAGGCACTGCGCCGTTCTCAAACAAAGATGATCTTAAACCAATTAATAATGAGGTGGTATGAGCTTAATAACAGACGAATCAATTAAAGCATCTCTAGAATCTCATGAGGACTTAGTGGCACTAGTGTCCTCCAAGAAGTACGAGGATCTAGACGCTGGAGAGCATAACTTTACTCAAGTAAAAGAGCGTATGAGCTTAGCATTTAATACTACTATTAAATGTCTTCCGGGCGGCGTAAGTGACGATAAAGACATTCTAGATAATATGAAGCAGTTACTTAACTCAGGACGAATGATCCCTGCGGGATCAATTCTATCGTGCTGGGGTACAAACAAGAAAAGCTCACTCAGTAATTGCTATTTAACACCTATTGAGGGAGACAACATTGAAGCTATCTTTGAAGCTCAGAAAATGCTTGCCCGCACTTTTAGTTATCGAGGAGGTAGTGGCACTGACATTACTGTGCTCCGTCCTAAAGGTGCTCTAGTAAACAATGCAGCAACTAGTAGTTCCGGCTCAGTAAGTTTTATGCCCCTCTTCTCAGAAGTTACCAATGTTATTGGTACTAATGGACGACGAGCAGCTTTACTGATATCCGAGGACATTCGACATCCAGATGCTATGGATTTTATTTGGTGTAAATCTAAACCGGAGGTGGTGTTTGGTACTGATTCACTTACAGGCAAAGTTCCTGATGTTACAGGGGCAAATATTACTGTTAAAATTACTGATGATTTTATGCACGCTGTCGAGCAAGATGGTGATTGGACATTCAAATTTCCTCACATTGATAAAGTCACGTTTGAAATCACAGATTGCACTGCTAAAGCACCGATTGAAGTACTCCGTGCGTTAAATTGTAAAACTGGTGATCATATGGTCCTTGAAGATGGGACTACATATGAGGTCTCTTGGGTAGAGTGGGAAGATACTGAGATTGCTTTACGTTTAGTATCAGAAACTCAGTATGACGTAAATGCTCCTGCTGCTCCTGATCATGACTTAGTAGACGTAACTTACATTAAGTTCGAAGATGTAGGCTGCAATAACAAGCCTTGTAAAAACGTCTATGAAACACTTTGGCGTGGTGATTACGATGTCTGGGAGCAGGACTTAGGTCAGGTTTGTCAGGACTATCATACAATGCCAGCCAAGCAGATCTTCCAGGAACTAGCTGAGTCTGCCCATGCATCTGGAGATCCAGGTGTTGCTTTTATTGACACTGTACAGCGACTAACTCCAGGCACGTTTATTGACCCTACTAAGCTCAAACCTATAGGGTTTAACCCATGTTGGACGGGAGATACAAAGGTTTGGACTTTAGGAGGACTTAAAACCTTTGCAGAACTTGCAGAAGCTCAGTTGGACGTCCCAGTACTTACTTCTGTGAAAGGTGAATTGGTTTACCGAATGATGCGTAATCCACGAAAAACTGGGGAGAAGCAAAAGCTCTGTAGACTGTATTTACCTAATTTAGAAGGTAATACTTTAACCTGTACTCCTGGGCATAAAATGGTTATGCGTGACGGTACTCAGAGGATGGTTAAAGACTTAATTAAGGGGGATAGAATTTATGCGTCAATTGATTGTCAATTGGAACCTCTTAGTATTCCTGTAATACGTGTAGAATTCTTAGAAGAGACTCAAGATGTATACAATGGTACTGTAGACGACACGCATACTTACTTTGTGTCAGTCGGGGATGGGGCCTCTATACTCTCTGCTAACTGTGGTGAACAGAGTATTTCTTATTATTCGAACTGCCTACTAACAGCAATTGTTCTTCCAAAGTACGTAGAAAATCCTTGGACAAACAAAGCACACTTCAACTTCGACCTGTTTACTAAGGATGTGAAAAATGCAGTACTGTTCTTGAATACTGCATCGTATGCAAACAGAAATCAGCACCCATTACAGGAACAACGTGATGCTGATGAGTATGGACGTCGTATTGGTCTTGAAGTAACTGGGCTAGCTGACATGTTAGCTATGCTTTGGTGTGGGTATGGAAGTGAAGAATCAATCCTAGTGATTGATGAGATTATGCAAGTTAAGGCTGTTGCTGAGTTAGAAGCTAGTCTTGTCTTAGTACCTATCTTTGGAGTAGCTCCAGCGTACAAAACAATGCTTGACTTCGGCAAGACTATGGAAGACCTACTCAAAACAGAGTACTTCCAAGGTCTGGACCTTCCCACCTCGCTAATCGGTGCTATTTCACGCTCTAAGGGCTTAGCCAATACAGCGTGGAACACTCTAGGTCCTTGTGGATCTATCTCCATTATGTCAGGCAATGTAACTAGTGGTATTGAGCCTCTGTTTGCTTTCTCTTACTCTCGTAAGACACGACTATCTGATCAGACTTATGAGTTTATTCATAATCCTGCGGCAGAGCATATTAATAGTTTAGGCCTTACGGAAGATCATAACGATGTTAAGGCTCGTACTGCTGCGGAGTGGCTTAAAGAGCTTAACTACATCGAAGCACCTGATATTGACTATGTGGAGCGCATTGCTATTCAAGCAACGTGTCAGAAGTATACGGACTCGGCTATATCCTCCACTATTAACCTACATGAGACTGCTCCAGCTTCAGCCATTTCAGACATATATTTTAGGAGCTGGCAAGAGAAGCTAAAAGGCATCACAGTATTTCGTGATGGCTGCAAACAAGGTGTGCTCGAAGCAAGTTCTACGTTTAAGAACGTAGCTGAGGTTGCTGAGGCTGGATCTGACGCTCCTACGACTTCAGATTCATATGAGGGCCTCATTGAGAGAGAATTACTCGATACAGAGCAAGCTGTGCGGCACTGTGTCCTCTGGCAGAAGTCAAAACTCTACATCATTGTATCAGTTGATGAAAATGAGAAGCCCTTAGAGATATTCACTAAGTTACCACGCACAGCGGGTGTGAATGGTGATGGGCTATATCATGAGCATGTATACCAAGAGAGAACGGCTAATTGGGACACGATCTGTCGCCTAGCATCCATTCTGCTACGAGTTGGTATGCCTGTAGAGCGCATTATTAACCAGCTAGACAAGTCTAGCTACAGCATGACAGATGCAGCAGGCATCGTATCTCGCGTTCTAAAGAAGCACTTACCAGAGCTAGAGGTGTCTGATGAAGAGATCATAGAGAATGGGCTTGGAGATAAGTGTCCTAGCTGTGGATTATTCACCTACGTCCATGAAGGAGGTTGTGGTGTCTGTAAGAATTGTGGGGAGACTACTTGTGGGTAAGGATTAATTTGTTATAAGAAAGGGTCTAGGATTACTTAGGCCCCTTAGAGGAGAGAATATGAACATGACAACGGCAACTACAATGCCAACTACTTCGCCTCCGGAAGTAAACAGTGAAGCTTTTATTAAAGCAGTTGCATACCTGAAATCTGGTGGAGATATATTCTTAACGGGAGCTGGAGGTACTGGGAAGAGTCACACTACACGTAGATTAGTGAAGCAATTCAAAAACCCTATTATCTTAGGTACTACAGGCTTAGCAGCTGTGAATGTTGGTGGAGAAACAATGCACTCATTCTTTAGGCTACAGATCAATAAGACCTTAGAGGACTTAAAAGAGAGCGATAGACGCTTCATATCCAACTTTGCTAGCCAACGCAACCTTAGCTATGAGAGAGCAGAGGACATTCTATTTGCGAAGTTAGAACAGGTATTAGCCTTTGGAGACCTCATAGTTTTAGACGAGGTAAGTATGGCAACTAGCAATCAGTTGGAAATGATGTTGTATCGAATCCAAAAGCTAGTGCCCAGGCACAAAATACCCTTCCTTTTCGTAGGAGATCTTTTACAGCTACCTCCGGTAGGGGTAGAGGAGCCTATTTTCGAGAGCCCATTTTGGAAAGCTAAGACTTGGACTCTAAAAAAGGTGTGGCGCACAGAAGACAAAGATTTCTACAGAGTTCAACGCAAAGTTCGTTGGGGAATTATTGATGAGGAGGTTACTAATTTCATCGAATCCAGGCAGGTTACTGGGCCTATTGATAATAAGAAGATTATGTTGGCAGCGACTAACAAGACTGTGGACGCTTACAACGATAAGGCTTTAAGCGATCTTCCTGGCGATGTTGTGAAGTTAGAAATGAAAGTCCAAGCTCAGGATAATGTTCAGCCTATGGCTATAGACAAATTCATTCAAGACCTAGCAGTAGCTAAGACTATCGACTTAAAAGAAGGTGCTCGGGTAATGATCACTACCAATGTCTATGATACAGATGTTGTAACTGGTGGGAAGATCCTGAAGTATTACAATGGTCAAGTAGGAACATATCTAGGTAATTCCAAGGATGATATTGGTATAGCTTATCTAGATGTGATTACGGATATAGGACATCGACTTAAAGTTAAACGCTTTGAATTTGAGAAGATATCCCATAAAGCCAATGGGGGTGATGTTGAGCAGGCAATAGAGGTAGTAGCATCACAATTCCCTATACGCCTAGCCTATGCACTAACGATTCATAAATCCCAAGGGCAAACGCTCGAGGCAGTACACATCCATTGCAGACAGATCCATAATCCAGGCCAGTTCTATGTAGCTTTATCACGATGCAGTAACCCAGACAAATTAACTTTTAACTACTTTCACGCAAAGTCACACATTTACGCTGATGAGCGTTGCAAAGCATTCTACGGTAAACCTTAAGGACAAGTGCTTATGGCAGGAATCCATGAAACAGATGAGTTAGCTGTGGAGGGAATGTACTGGTGTAGTAATCACCAGCAAAACGTATGTCTGATGAGATGTCCCAACTGTGAGTTCTTTCCTTGCAAAGCAATGTCTAAGACTACAGTTAAAACACTCACATTCTCACCACTTTATGAAAGAACAATTACGGGTCTAAGGGCTCAGAAAAGGACAGTTATGTTCATAGTAGAAATGCGGGATGGGACTTTTAAAGAGATGGATATCAACCTTGCTAACCCTGATGCCACACTACTTAGTGATGTTGTCGAAGTACATGAGATCAAGAAGACTTACATCCCTACAGTTACACTCAAGCCTAAGCCAGCAGAAGTTCGTAAGGCTATTAAGGCTGCAGGCTCTGGTGCTGCTGTGGAAGTAGATGCTCCTGAAGTTAAGCAGCGTAAACGTCGTAGCAGTAAGGGGGCATAATGGCGCTCAGTGATGGGGTAGAAAAAGAGTTGATTAACAACTACATTCGCGCAGCTATTGATGAAGTTCAGAGCTTAGTAACACACCTATCATACTCTCCTAGACGGGACTTACAGAATAGGGTTGCAGGCTTTGAAGTTATTCTAGGTCAGTTGAATGACCGTTTGGAGGACTAAATGCAAGTATTATGCGTTCCAACTTATAACCACCTAGGTCAGCAGATTAATATAGCACTTAAAGTAGTTGAGTACCCTAATATCAGCTGCACTAGTAACGTAGCGTTTGATGAGGCAGTAGAAGCTCGTAAGGTGCGAGACGTTATTAAGAGTTGTACTGCCTACTACCATGTTGAAGTAGCGGAACGCATGGTACAGCAGTACTTTAAGAAATATGGAGCTACACGCTTCTGGACCAATCTGTATCATATGGTCAATGAGCGTGCTGAAGAGTTAGACTTAGATAACATCAATACAGATGAGAGAAAGGATGGCAGGTATGACAGTCAAAGATTTTTCCATGCTCACAGACCTATCCAGTAAAGGGCTTATAAAAGAGTATTACATCTGGGTGGAATCAAACGATGATGGTACAGCATGTATTCAGACTCGTTGGGGCTACAAAGACGGCAAGCACCAAGAGAAAAGTAAGGTAATCTCAGTAGGTAAGAGCCTTGGTAAGAAAAATGAAACTACTCCCTATCAGCAAGCTTGCAAAGAAGCTAAGTCTACTTGGCAGAAGAAAGTAGATAGTGGGTATAAGCCTGAAGGTGAGGAGGTTGTACAGGGAGAAAGTACAGGATTCCCACTACCTATGTTAGCTCATACGTATTCAAAGCGTAAACACAACATTGTGTGGCCTGCAATGACTCAACCTAAGCTAGACGGTATGAGAATTGTAGCGTTTAAAGCTGTAGATGGTAACATTTACTACGGATCAAAAACTGGTAAGCCTATCCGAACTACTGGCCACTGGTATGACGAGCTTAATATCTATATGCGTACTGGTGAGATCTGGGACGGTGAGATCTACATTCATGGTATGCCTGTTCAGGATATTATCTCCCTAGCTAAGAGTCCTAAGAAAGATACTACTGCTCTAGAATTCTGGGTATTTGATATCTTGTCTGAAGGTACTAACTTAGAGCGTATGCATAGTCTTATGTCTCGCGGGTTAGCTCTGTATACAGATGAGAAGACTACTAGTCAGATTAAGTTAGTAGTTGCTACATCAGCAATTAACGAAGATTTTGCTATGTTGCAGCACGATAGCTACGTACTAAATGGTTTCGAGGGGTTAATTATCCGTAACCTTGAAGGTCTATACAAAGTGAAGCATCGTTCCACAGATCTACAAAAGCACAAGAACTTTATTGACGCAGAGTTTGAAATCATTGGTGGTTTTGCCGATGCAGACGGAGGGATTGTATATACCTGTAAAATAGCCAGTGGTGCTACATTTGGTGTGCGTCCTAAAGGTACCTTAATTATCCGGCAAGAGGCTCACACTAATCTTAGTACCGTGATTGGCAAACCTCTTACAGTACGTTACCAAAACTTATCGCCTGATGAGATACCTATTTTTCCAGTAGGTATTATGGTTCGTGACTATGAATAGAATTTACTCGTAGCAGAAGTAAGGCACTCCTGTACCTATTGCAGCGGTACAGTTAAACCAATTAATCTATCTTTACATAGTTTTGTGTAAGTATTAGGAAGCAGTATTAGGAAGCAGTATGGTGTAAGTAGAGGCTGTATTAAGGATATTCGTTGCGGATATAAATGGAAACACGTAACAAAAGATTTAGTGAAAGGATAATTAGCAGGTGTAGCTCAGTTGGCAGTAGCACAGCACTTGTAATGCTGAGGTCGTGGGTTCGAGGCCCTCCGCCTGCTCCATATCAGCCCGATTGGTGGAAAAGTAGACACGCTAGTCCTAGGAACTAGTATCGAAAGATGTGAGGGTGTGAATCCTTCATTGGGCACCATACACATAGCCTCCCACCTCGGGAGGCTTTTCTTTTTGGAGAAACAATGAAATATAGCTTATACCTGGATGACATACGATCTCCAGAACTGAAAGCTCCTATTGGAGATGAGTGGGTGATCTGTCGTAACTACAAAGACTTTATTGCCACGCTAATTACTTATGGAATGCCTAGCTATATCTCTTTTGATCATGACTTAGGTGAAGACGAACCTGATGGCTACACCATAGCAAAGCGCCTGTGCCAGGCAGCACAAAGTCTAGGATTTCCCGAAGGCTTTGAGTTCAACGTGCACAGTGCCAATCCTATAGGAGCAGCTAATATTATTGCCTACATGAATAATTATATTAAGTTCTGCAATACTAAGTAGCAGACTACATATAAATAGAGAAGAATTAAGCCCCTTACGTTGTGGGGGGGGGCTTTTTATTTGCTTAAATTCCAATACAGAGTGCCTATACTCTACAAAAGGAGGAGTTGTGGAGATTAGATATATTAGTGACATCCACAGTGAGATGTTCTTAAGAAACATGATTAGTGTTGAAGAATTCCTAGAAGAAGCCTTGCCTGTAACTGAAATAGATAGAGAACGTGTTTTAGTAATGGCTGGAGATATGTTCAGAATAGATGCACCGTTCCTGCATTGCTACGCTGTAGAAGTCTTAAACTATGTTAGTAAGGCATTCAAGTACGTTGTCTATGTGCCAGGTAACCATGAATATTATGGATCATCTATTGAGGACTGTAATCGAGATCTAAAGCATCTATTTCAGCAATACCCTAATGTTAAGAATCTGGAAGAGTATAATATTCTAACCATAGGAACTACCTCATTTGTAGGTGGAGCTATGTGGTCTGATGTGCAAGTAAAAGGCCCAAAGGTGGAAGCTCTAGTGCGTCGTAGCTTATCTGACTACACTTGGATACGAGACTTCACTACTAAGGCGTGTACAGAAATACACAAGAAGTGCGTGGAGAAGATATTCAAAACCAAGAAATTTATTGGTATGTATGAAAATAGTAAGCTAGTAGTGGTAACACACCATTTACCTAGTTATGAGAGTGTTCACGAAGATTATATCTCCTCTGGGGTGAACCCTGCTTTTGTAACGGAGCTTAGGGAGCAAATCCTAAGCCTACAACCTGCTGTATGGATTCATGGGCATACTCATAAATCCTGCAATTATCATATAGGTAAGACTAATGTAGTATCCAACCCTTTCGGTTATGATTGGAACGAGAACCCAGACTTTTCAAAAGAAGCAGTTATTAAATTAAATTAAATTAAACAAATGAAAAGAGGTCAACATGGCTTACGTAAGAATTACAAATAGTATACGTGAAAAGATTGTTAATAACATTCTAAAGAAGACAATCAATGTTCGTATTGCTGAGCAAGAAGCAGCACTTAGAGAGCTAGCCATTATCTGTAGAGACTCAGCATTCTTTACATTTTATAAGCAAACAGAAGGACTACCTGAGAAGTACTTTGAAACATCTACCAGTTTTGAAGTTAAGCGAGGGAACCTAAAGGAGTGCTCTTCTATCTATGTTCTGGATATGCCATCTAAGCGAGTACCTCATAGTGCCTTAGCGTATGGGTACCGAGCGAAGATATTTGCAGATCAGATTCGTAGAAGTAGCGTAGCATTTAAATGCTTTGAAGAGATGCAGCTTATCTTTAAGACTATAACAGACCTAAAAGCTGAGCGTAGAACCTTACAAAATCAGATCAAGAGTACTCTGTCAGGCATTAACTCTTACAAGAATCTGAAAGAGGCTTGGCCTGACATCTATATGTTCTGGTCCCCAGAGGCTTCATCCGACCCAACTAAGCAGTTGATTGTACAGACCGCAGAACTACGTGCTCAGATTGCAGGGTACATGACTGTGCCAGAAACGGCTGGTTCCTAAAGATGAGATAGTCTAAGTCTCTACAGGTAAGAACACTAAGTCTCTATGGAGAAAGGGCATCTATTTTGAAATAAAAATAGATGGTGTAGCTATTGGTAGAGGTAAGGATCTAGCTACAACAGTGAAATGCTTTAATGACATAAAGCTAGGTTAAAAGAAGGTCCACGGTATACGGGCCTTCTTTTTTAGTATTAAGCAAATGCTCTGTTCATGCTAGCACTCTGATTACCGAAGGCATTGACTGCTCTATCAAACCCACCAGCTTTGGCACCCGTAGGCACATTCTTATTAATACCCCAATTGTGTGGCGTCTTTGTAACCTGGGCACCGGCACCGGCACTACCCGCTCTATGCTGAGCATACAAAGCTTTAGCCCCAACAGTATCGCCTTTAGCTTTAGCCGCTATAGCTTTTGTTAAGTAGTTATTGCTTCGTGGAGACTTCTTAAATATAGAAGCTAAGTCTTTAAGACCCGCACCCTTTTCTAAATAACCTGCTGCTGTTTTCGTGATCATATCTATATCCTCAAGGGTTGGTGTAATTACTAATATTATATATTGGGCATTTACAGTAGGTAATTGAAGATTCTAAAACGTAGGTACGAATTTGTTATAAGAATATGTAAAGAAAGGTATAGATATCACTTAAACCAAAACCGATTGCAAAAAGCATTTGGTAATTGAACTCGGAGGATAACATGAGTGAAAGTATGTTGAAAAAAGCATTACGTAAGTCTCTAGATCAACGTGAAGTTCCTAAGCGGTCAAGGGGTCGTAGAAACCCAGTGGCTTATCGTATAGCTCAAGATGGAATTATTCAGTTTGTTTATGCTTAACAGAAAGTGATCAGAAAGGAAGTCAACATGTGTTGGTGGCCTAAACCTGTATAACTAAAAAGCCCTACTCATTACTGAGTAGGGCTTAAAGACTTCTTTTATCTTACGTGATAGGTTACTTCTCTACACCAACCTCGTGACTCATCACGCCTTTAACCATACCGAACATGATAAGTAGTGAAGGTATTAGCTGAGCAGCTACGATCATTCCACAAAAGCCTAGAAAAGCCCATACAATGAACCCAGAATTATCAACTCGTGCAGCAGCAAAAGCAGGTGTCGCAAGGGCAAGAACTATAAGTAGTGAGAATAAAGATTTCATGATGTGCTCCTATTGAGTAAGTATTTAGTTATTACCTATATAGCAACTACCATGCCAAGTACAAACACTCATTCTATGCACCTTTTCATATACGTTGTACATTACCACTATACGCAATTCTCCTAAGTACCTAATACTAGGACACTCTATAATTAGTACTATATATACTAAAAGTATACTACGAAGTTGTTATAAGAATGTAGAATAAGAATTTAACTAGTACTTATACTTATACTTATAAGGAGGAAGATATGCGTAAGGAAGATATTATAGAGGCACCGAAAGCACTCAGTTTCGTTGGAGCAATAGCTATTACTGGAGGATTGATACTATGTCTGTAGCCTACTTAGCACCAGTGGATGTAGAAATCCACACAGTCCCAAAGAGTTCAATGCACGAGATACTTGAGCGTGCAGAAGCAATTAGTATCGAGTACCCATCTCTAGAGAGAGAACCTGCAGCATGTATCTATGTTGCAGTAGGGGAGTTAGAACGGAGTGACTGTGGATTTATTAATCCACTAGTTGATCCTATTGGGTTCTGGAATCAGTGGAGAGACACATTCAGTCATGCCTTTTATGACGAATCTATTAAAGTGGAAGGGACTTGTTATGGGTATGTATGATACGTTACACCTTACCTGTCCTAAGTGTAAGAAAGACACTGAGTACCAATCAAAGTGGGGTCCACAAGGTTTGGCTGATTTTGGATTAAGCAATGCACCTATCACGATAATAGCGGATGCTTGGGATGAAGGTTCAAAGGGTCGGCTATTCTGTGAGCACTGTGATGCAGAATTTAAAATTAAGATTGGATTTAATGTAGAGGTAGCTCTCGTAGAGGGTGATGACGAGGATACTTATACACGAGAAGTCTGATTCGAAAAACAGTAAGGAAATTTGTTATAAGATAATGTAATTAAAACAATAGATATCGCTGCATAAGGATAGACTTACTCTGAACCGGTCAGAGTAAGTACTAACTATGCATTGGTAATTAAATGGAGTACAAAAAATGAAATTATCCACACAAGCAAAATTGGCAGTAGCTACAATCAAGGCACTCTCTCCTTCAGAGTTGAAGGAAGTAGTAAAAGCACAATTCTCATTAAGCGAGAAGGGAGTACAAACTTCTGAGCAGCGTCTCCTCAAGGTGATGAAGCAATTCTTTACTCTGTACAAGCACGGTTTTACAGGCTGCAACGCAGCCGTAGCAACTTTGGGCGATGACAAAATAATTGAAGCTCAAGATGCTGTAGCTACTCTGGTACAGAACACAGCGCAGTTTTTGGAAGAGAACGAAGAGACAGCTATCTTGTTAGCTGGCTTAGCTAAGAACCTGTTCAAGGAAGCTGTTAGTAATACAGAACTCCTCATTAATGAGGACGAGTCACTAGAAGACTTATCAGCTTAAGTAAAAAGCCTACCACATCTTCGGATGTGGTAGGCTACTTATCATAACTTATTTTAAGGGGGTGGTTTGTTTGAAATGGGTATTAATATTAATCTTTTGGATTGTAGTGTATTTAGTGGTAGTTAAATGGATTAATCCAGAGTTTACTCTACTTAATAAGGATGATTACAAGATAGAGGAGAATCCTAAAGGTAAATTAGGTAGTGCCATACAAGCCCTTAATGATCACATTACTGGCAATAAGCCTAAACCTTAATAGGCTTAGATACTAGACCTGTACGAAGTGTGGGTAATCCTTTTGGAGGCCCCATGCTTCGTATTTGGTTTAGTTGCTCATTCGTTGGTAGGTTATGCTTCTGGGCTAGCTGCCCGAAAGATTCCCCTAAATTTTTACCTCATGGGTTAGAGAGTTAAACCCGTACTTATCACCAATCCTTGTAGCTTTGCTACGTAAAGAACCTGCTCTACCATTATCGTAAGCAGCAACCGAAGGCTTCTTAATCATATTTTCTGTAACTGCCCCCGAACTTTGTTCAGAGTTTTGCCTTGTACATGGTGATTACCATATAAGTGCTTAGCAGTATTGACTATGCCTGTTATTGGATCTGCTACAGTTATGCCAATAAGACCTGCACCTCTACCTACATAGTCAGCAGCAGTAGCTCTTTTAGCTGAGCGATGGGTAAATTTCTTGCCTAGCTGATCACTAATCCCTGTCATGAATTTACCAGTTAGCTTATTCTCCTGCCACATCTTCTCAGAGTCCTGCAGGAAGGATTTCGCCATAGGATGATCCTTATTTGTAAGGCCAAACTTAATATGATCCTTGCCTGGAATATTGCTGACCTCCAGCATGTCCTCAAGTTTACCAGCTACCCTAGGATTACTACTCATCCTCTGCAAGGAGGTGAACTCTCCTTTAAGCAACTTACGTAAGACTAGGACATCGTACTTATCCATCTTAGCTTCGGGGCCTCTAAGCTTTTTGAGTTTAGCAATAGCATCCTTACCCATCTTACCCATCTCATCACCAACGATGCTGACTTCTGGGACGACACCACCTAACACACCATTCTTAAAAGCTTGTGCTTTACTTGGATGTGCTCCTAAGCCAAAGCCTACACGAGCTTTATCTAACATATTCTTTTGGAAAGATCCTTTAGCTAATTGCCTAGACATATAAGCATTCTGAGCAACATGAACTCCTCCAGGAGCGAGCATATGTCAGAAGGAAGCCTCTTTCTGTAACTCTGATCCAGTTTTAGTTATCACGAGGTAAACTTGCTTCGATTCTTAAACCTACTAATTGCCTGAAGATTCTTCTTATCATTTGACCCCCCACGACTAATAGGTACTTTGTGATCTACTTCACGTGGATCACCAACCTCAATACCCAGGGTGCGACGGGCTTTGTTTCGATCGGATCTGTTAGCACGTTGGTATGGTAATTTGTGATACTTCGCATACTCGCAGCCATAATCGCGGCGTTCATTGTCTTTCCCACTTGTAACCATCTTGGCTAGTTTAGTTATCATAATAAATCCTTATAGAGTAATACTATATATTGGTCCATCCCCACTACTTATTGAAGTAACTATAAATATAAACACTTCTTTGGTATAAGATTTTGACACTAACCTATATATCTATGGAGCATATTATGGCATCGAACACAGAGAAAACAGTAGATACAATCTTTGGACCTTTCAACAATAACTTAGCTAAGAGCTTAGTTAAGCACTACGACGCAGCTATCAAAGAGGGACGGGATACCTTCATGTTCCATCTAGAGAGTGGTGAAGAGCATGAGATGTTTACTAAGCTAGCTGGGTATCTGATTGAGTATCTAAGTAACCAAGGTTTATTGTAAAACAGCAAGAGATTGCAGAGTAGTTCACCTATTTAAGGAGACTGAAAATGTCAGTCGCTAACA
>Ga0307990_1001335_pt1 | contig 20938 bp, 16 predicted proteins | sample EllFjometagen129_FD_203168 | JGI IMG/M metagenome (GOLD analysis project Ga0307990, IMG submission 203168) | Marine microbial communities from Ellis Fjord, Antarctic Ocean - #129 | ecosystem: Environmental > Aquatic > Marine > Unclassified | place: Southern Ocean | collected 2014-10-08
CGGAAAATTTCCGCACCAGTAACCGCAACATTATCTTCCTGCGCCGCCGCTAGATTGTACCACGCGTACGCTTGCACAAAATCCTGAGGAACGCCTTTGCCTGTGGCAAAAGACAGACCCAGAGAGAATTGCGCAAACGAATTGCCCTGTTCGGCGGCAAGGCGGAACCACTTTGCCGCTTCTTTGTCATCCTGCGGAACTCCGTCACCTAGACCATAAGCACCACCCAGATTACATTGTGCGGTTGTATCCCCCTGTTCGGCGGACAGTTGATACCATTTCATCGCTTCTTTAGAATCCTCCGGAACGCCCCTGCCGGTGTAATAAGCATCACCCAGATTGAGTTGTGCAGACGTATTGCATTGTTCTGCGGAAAGGCGATACCACTTTACTGACTCTTTAGAATCCTGAGGAACACCTTGACCGAGAGAATAAGCAAAGCCCAGATTGTTTTGTGCGTTTGCATTGCTCTGCTCGGCAGCGAGGCGATATAATCTTATTGATTCATTAAAATCCTGAGGAACGCCTTTGCCTTCGGCATAAGCCCAGCCCAAATTGTTTTGCGCCTCCGCAACTCCCTGTTCAACGGCAAGCCGATACCATTTTACAGCTTCTTTAAAATCCTGAGGAACGCCGTTGCCTTTAGCATAAGCCCAACCCAAATTATTTTGCGCCGCTGCAACTCCCTGTTCAACGGCAAGCCGATACCACTTTACAGCCTCTTTAAAATCTTGAGGAACGCCTGTACCGTTGTCATAGCAAACGCCCAGATAGTATTGTGCCGACATATCCCCCTGTTCAGCGGCAAGGCGATACCACTTCACCGCCTCTGTGTAATCCTGGAGAACGCCTGATCCGTTATGATAAGCAATGCCCAGATTTAATTGTGCGACGACATCTTCTTTGTCAGCTTTTTGCCGCAATGCAGATAAATCATCCTGTCCGTAGCTTGTGACCGAAAGACAGACCAAGCCTACCGCTAGTATTTTTATGAATCCTTTACTTTTCATTCAAACCCCTTTCTGTTGACTATTGGTACGAATCAAATCGTTGCATCGTTTCATCGTTGGTAAGGGAGCGTAAAAAAGAGGAGCAACCTCCCAGTCATGTCCTCTAGAGAACGACTATACTTCTAATGTGAAATTGTTTTTTCTTTAAAACGTAAGCATACACCGCAAAGGAAGGGAAGCAAGAGTTCAGTTTATGACAGGCTGACGGGGTGTTGAATAAACCGATATATTGCAATTTGATTCCGATACTTGAACCCGTCTTACTCACTCCCCAGTCAGACAGCTGGTGTGTTGTGCAAAACTGCGGCTCTGCATCCCCTTAGGATAATGCCAACCGCAATAAAGTTTAAAGCCCTCAGCTTTTTGGGAGGGACAGCGAGAGTGCATAATCCCTCTTACTCTCTATATGTATGTAGAGACAGGAGCCCCTTGGGGTACCCTCCGGGGTGTTCGTAGTGTAAAGCAGCTGTGGTCACAAAAGACGCGGCGCGATGCGGAAATCTCCTATTTCGAATAATAGACCTATTATTTTTCCTTTTTTCCTTTTTCGTTTAGTTGCAAGCGTATCCCGAACAACCGTTTGAATGAATGTTCAGCATGGTTTAGCAGACAACATCTCCCTCCTGAAGCTAAGCAGCATTTGTCATTGAAGGAGGTTAAATCCGGGTTCGGGTATCAGCTCGCCACCGCAAGAGGGGTATATTTTTAGGAAAGCATCCCGGCTGGTGGAACTTGTGGTACTTCTGTGGTACTAAGTACCGAATGAACAGTCCATTCTGTTCGGGACTGGATGAATCCGTTCAGGCGGGGGTTTGTTAAGATGACACTGCAATCATTAGGTAAAACGGTTGTTTTTAAAGGAAATTAGCGACTCACCGAAAGCGTAATATACGGATTTTAAGTCCCTTGCGTCTACCGATTTCGCCACCCGGGCAGGATATTGAAAAAAACGAAAGCTATCATGCGTGCGCTGTATTGCAAATTCCACAAAAAACAGAAAGTTTTAGAGTCTTGACCTGCATCAAGGCGGCCGTCGTTCATGTGCTATAGTCTCGTCGCATCATTAAGGAGGGATTTATGAAACGGAAAATTATTGAGATTGACGAAGCACTTTGTAATGGATGCGGGGAATGTGTCACCGGATGTGCCGAGGGCGCACTGCAGATTGTCGATGGCAAAGCAAAAATGGTGAAAGAACAGTTTTGCGATGGATTCGGGGATTGCATTGGGACCTGTCCGACCGGGGCTTTAACCATTGTGGAGCGTGAGGCCGACGAATTTGACATCGAGTCCGTCCGCGAACATGTTCATAGCCTCGGCGGCGACGACGCCGTCAAACGCATGGATGATGCGAATGCGATTCACGATGCCAAGGAAACGCCGCCGCCGGCCGGCGGATGCCCCGGTCTGCAAGTCCGCTTCTCGGAGTCGTCTAAGGTTGAAAAGTCGAAAGTCGAAAGTCGGGAAGTTTCCGGGCAGGTGATTCCGTCGGAGCTGAACCAGTGGCCGACGCAGTTGCATTTGGTGCCGACTGAAGCTCCGTTCTTTAAAAACCGCGAATTGGTTGTGCTTTCCACTTGCGCGCCGTCCGCCTCACCGGACGTCAACTGGCGGTTTGTCCGAGGCCGCGCCATCGCCATTGCCTGCCCGAAGCTCGACCGAACCGAAGGTTATGTCGAAAAGCTGGCGGAAATCCTGAAGAGTAACGGCATTCCAAAAGTGATCATCGTGCGTATGACGGTTCCCTGTTGCGGCGGACTGACTGCAATTGTGCAGCAGGCTGTGAAGCTAAGCGGACGCACCGATCTGATTGTTGAAGAGGCGACAATTGGGCTGAATGGAGACTTGGTGGGTACGAAGGAGTTGTAAGGGCATCCCTTGTGGGTGCCTTCCTGAAAGGAGAGAAAATGAACGAACTAAAAGGTAAAGCACTGAATTTGAAAACACTGGTCGACTACTCGGACGGCGCGGTGGTCAGCCGTACGCTACTGAAAAAGGAGACCGGCAACATTACGCTCTTTTCTTTTGATAAAGGGCAGGGGCTCAGCGAGCACACGTCGCCGTTCGACGCGGTGGTGGAAGTGGTCGAAGGCGAGGGTTCCTTTATTATTGCCGGCGAGCCACAGACTCTGAAAGCTGGCGAAATGATCATTATGCCGGCCAACATACCGCACGATGTGCAGGCCGCTGACGTGCCGTTTAAAATGCTACTCATCATGATTCGCTCGACGGAATAATCATACATTTAGAGGTGTGATTATTTCGGAACGACAGGTTATATATTTCTAAATGTTGATATTTAAGGTCGAGTATCTACTCTCTGTTTCGACCGAAAGGGATAAAATGAAAACCGCTGTATTCAGTACCAAATCGTATGACCGGGAATTTCTTGAACAGGCCAGTGCATCTGCCGGGCTGGAGCTGACCTTTTTCGAGTCGCGGTTGAAACCGCAGACGGTCAAACTGGTTGAAGGGTTCGAGAACATCTGTGTGTTTGTGAACGACCAGCTCGATGCGTCGGTGCTGATTGGTCTCAAAAAGGCGGGTGTTAAGCACATTGCCTTGCGCTGCGCCGGATTTAATAACGTGGATATCGCCAGTGCTGGCGAGCTGGGCCTGACAGTCACCCGCGTGCCAGCCTACTCCCCGTATGCGGTCGCCGAACATGCGGTGGCTCTCATGCTTTCACTCAACCGTAAGATTTACTGGGCGCACTCCCGCGTGCGCGACGGCAACTACTCTCTCGATGGACTGCTCGGTTTTGATATGCACGGGAAAACGGTTGGGATTGTTGGTACCGGGAAAATTGGTCAGTGCCTTGCTGAGGCGTTGCATGGTTTCGGATGCAAACTGCTCGGGGTCGATCGCTACGAAAACGAGCACTGCAAAGAGATCGGCATGGAGTATGTCAGCTTCGACGAAATGCTCGCGCAGGCCGACATCATTAGCCTGCATTGCCCGCTGATGCCGGAGACGCACCACCTGATCGGCAACGAAGCGGTTGTCCACATGAAACGCGGCGTGATGCTCATCAACACCAGTCGCGGTGGACTTATTGACACCAAGGCGGTCATCGACGGACTTAAATCCGGGAAAATCGGTTACATGGGCCTTGATGTATACGAAGAGGAAGAGGCTCTCTTTTTTGAAGACAAAACCTTCGAGATGCGCCTTGACGACGCCTTTGCCAGGCTGACCACCTTTCCCAACGTCATCATCACCGGGCATCAGGCCTATTTTACCCGTGAGGCGCTAACCCGCATCGCCGAAACCACCCTCAGCAATCTCGTCGCCTTTGAAAAAGGAGAAGAGCTTGTCAACCGCGTCATCGCCCCATGAACATCCATTGGCTTCAGCATGTTGAGTTTGAAGGCCTCGGATGCATTGAGCCGTGGCTGATCGAAAACGGTCACGACGTTTCATGCACCCGCCTCTGGGCGGGTGATGCGCTGCCTCTGAGTTCAAATCAACTTGTAGGACAAGCTTCTCTGTATCCAGAGAACTTGTGTCATTCGCGCAGGCAGGAACACGGGCACACACGCTCCCGAATACGGGAAGCGTGTTCTACAATAGAAACACAGCAATTCAGCCGTGAGTCGGAAGTATTCTCTGATATCGACGGGCTGATTGTGATGGGCGGGCCGATGGGCATCTATGACAACGACCACTATCCGTGGCTCGCCGCTGAAAAAGCTCTCATTAAAGAGGTCATCGACCAAAATAAACCGGTGCTCGGCATCTGCCTCGGCGCGCAGCTGATCGCAGACATTCTCGGGGCCAGAGTTTGGCCTGGAAAACACAAGGAAATCGGTTTTTTTGAATGTAGTGCAAGCGTCTCGCTTGCTTCTAGGCAGCAAGAGAATCTACCGAAAGCGGACAATAACCGAAACAGTCGTTCTACGTTTGTGGAGATATTTTCCAAGTCGATGAGGGCCTTCCACTGGCATGGCGACACCTTCGGTATCCCGGACGGTGCGGTGCGTCTCACTTCGAGCGAGGCGACTGAAAACCAGGCTTTTCTTTATAAAGACAACGTGCTCGCGCTTCAGTTCCACCTCGAAACCACCGAAGAGAGCCTTCTTGAATTTTACGAAAATGCCTGCGACGAAATCACAGACGCCCCTTTTATTCAAACCTTGGAAGAAGCAACTGCGTTGCAGCTGGCTGAGAGTGATGTGCTGAAAACGTGTAATATGCTGATGCTGAGGTTGCTGGGGCGACTATTCGGCTAGAGGGGAACCCGCGCCCCGACCTCCGGTCGCCTCTCCAGTGAAGGGGGGTAAATGGGAGGGAGGTTAAGCGTTCTGCATCATCAGAATCATCATGATGCTGCGATTTCGCAGGGTGGAAATGGTTGATGAAGGAAACGTTAGGTCGCATTCCGCCGACAGTAGACTGCGCCATGCGGACGAATGGCTGGAAGGCATCGTACTTCAGTCATTCCAGCTCTGCAATTAGGGAAAAATGCTTAACCTTTCACCCCTTACGGGAGTTTTTTTGCAAACCATCGGCGCTTCTAACCGTTCACTCCGTTGGAGAGGTGCGAAAAATGCGGGGTGGGTTCTCCGATGTTTCTTTGTGCCTTTGTGGCTGTAGGTCAGCGACAGCGTCTGCTTGTCCGCTAGATTTTCCTTGAGTGGATGGAGTCGGGGTTTTGGATAGAACGGGTCGGTTTCCAGAGAAACCCCCCTCCGGCCAAATTTGTTTTTTAGAGGTGGTTTTTTAAGTAAATTTCTCATTTTAAATGATTTGTCCGGGACGGGCGGGCTGGATACAAAAATAATTCATTTTTTTATATGATGTGGTAAGTAATTGTCATTTTATCGATTCGTATTTGAAGGTAAATTTAGTTGATAATTTTTGGTGATCAATGTATTTAGAGCTTGTCGCTGGGAACGAATTTCGCTTAAACGTGTTTAAATTTTTAAGAGAGGGAAAATTATGACAAAATACGCGTGGTTGATTCTGGGTACAGTGTTGCTTCAGTTCAATGGGATGGCGGCGATTACGGTTCCGGGGGCGGATAGCTCGGATGGGACGCTTCATGTTACTTCGTCAACGGCCATTGATCTGTCACAGGCGGACTCAGGGAGTTGGGATGATGACAATACGGCCAATGCCGGTCTCGGAATTTACGATTCCAACAAGTGGGCGGTAGTCTATAAATATTCATCTGTCACCATCGACTCCCTTGCGACGCTGACTTTCAGCAATCATATCAGTCGCGCACCGGTGGTCTGGCTGGTTGATGGCGATGTCACAATTAACGGCACAGTATCCCTTAACGGGGAAGGCTATTTAACCTCTACCACGCCGACACTGGCCGCGCCGGGGCCCGGCGGCTTTCGTGGGGGTATGGGAAAATACTCCACAGGAGTAGGTGCCAGTGCCGGGTTCGGGCCGGGTGGCGGGCATACCACGGTAAGCACTATAGGCTATGGCGCCAGCCATGCAGAAACGGCCGTCAATAGTCCGGCAGTTTATGGAAACCCTTCTCTCGTACCTCTGCTGGGAGGCAGCGGTGGCGGCGGTTCCGGTCTGGATTACGGCGGAGGAGCAGGCGGCGGAGCAATCCTGATTGCCTGCTCGGGCACAATAACGGTTAATGGTATCATTATGGCCAACGGCGGCGCCGGTTATGACCGTTCTTACTCAAACTATGACTGCGGCGGTGGTTCCGGGGGAGGGATTCGTCTGATCGCCGATGCTTTTGTAGGCAGTGGAACGGTTGAGGCACAGGCAGGATCAGGGAACTACCCAGGGTCTCTGGGCCGCGTCCGGTTGGAACGCGTGACCAATAATAACACTTGGACAACCATCGCCCCCGAACCCAGTGTCATCGGATTAACCGCCGGTGATTCCGCTCTGCTTTGGCCGACGGCGACCTCTCCAACCGTCAAAATTCTTTCGATCGGCGGAGAAGCCGTCAGCGGCGATCCGCTGGCCTCCTTTGGAACCGTCGGTGCGGATGTTTCGCTTGCACAGACCAACACGATTCAGGTTCTGATTGAAACAGAGAATGTGGAACAGGCATCGGCGGTTACGGTCCGCCTGACTCCGCGGGCAAACGCGTCGTATACAGAGGTTTTGGCCTCGGTCGATCTAGTTACCAGCACCGATCCGCTCGTGGTCCAATGGACAGCAGATGTACCGGTCGGTGATGGTTATTCGGCGATTCAGGTCCACGTTGTTCGCCCTTAAGTTCCTGTTATCACTAAACAGAGCACGCTATGCGGACTCCGCGTCATTTTAGATCTTTGTTACTGGGCTGTTTGTTAACAGTCGGCCCAATAGGCATTGGATTTGCGCAAACAACTCTTTTCGAAGAGGAGCTGGTTTCGCGCGAGGTCACCGTCTTTGTCGAAAGTGGCGCGCCGGATGTCTGCGTGGTTTCTAGGGAATATTCCCTGCTGATCCACAACGGGCCGATTGTTGAAACGCAGATCCTCGATTCGAGGGAGGTTTCGCTGGTTGTAACCACTCTGGCGGTTCCCGACCTCGTCACCCAGTTGACCGTGGATGTAACGCCGACAGGCGAAGATGTTTCGCTCGACTGGAACGAATACGACGAACTGGCGCAGGACGACTTGAGCGAATATTGGATCTATGTTTCCACCACTCCCTTTACGAATGTTTCCAGCATGACCCCGCATGCGATTGTCTCTGCTGGAAATGACTCAATTAATATCAGTGGACTGCCCGCGTGGATCGACCATTATTTTGCCGTCGTCGCCGTTGATGATCTGGGCGGATTCAACTCAACCGTTGAATATTCCGCCGCCTATGTGCTCTCTCCAGAAATCATCTCCCGCGAAATGACCATTCACATCGGTTCGGCAAAGACCGATCCTCGCCGCCGAACCGTCTCCCGGGAAGTTAGCCTGATCATCCAGACCCCGGAACCGCCCGCGGCCATCGCCGACTTTACAGTCGACGTTTCCCCAACTGGTGATTCGGCATTGCTCGACTGGAGTAGCTATGACGAACTTCTGGAAAACGACATTGTCCGCTACGACATCTACTATTCAACTTCGCCCTTTACCAATGTCACGGCCATGACGCCGTACACCTCCGTTAATGCCAAAACACAAAGCCTGCTTCTCGTCGAGTTGCTCCCTTGGACCGATCACTATTTTGCCATCGTTCCGGTTGATGCCGTTGGCGGATTTATTCCAACGGTTTCGTATGGAGCAGCCTATGTTCTTTCACCAGAAGTGTTTTCCCGCGAAGTCACCTTCTCCATCGGAGGAGCCCCTCGAACGGAACGCCGCGTTTGTTCGCGGGAGGTCACCTTGATGATTGCCGATGACACGGTTCCCGTCCCGGTTACGGGTCCGGGCAGCGGGTTTGCCGTTGAACAATCTGTTTCCGATTATCAGGCCTTGGATCTCGACTGGAGTCACTACGATGAACTGGCCCAAGTTGATATCGTCCGCTATCGGATTTATGTTGCTGGGAGCTTCTTCGATGATGTCACCGGCATGGAACCGTTCACTTTTGTTCCCGCCGGAATTCAGCGTTGGACACTCAGCGGATTGACCGGATTCGGGGTTTATCACATTGCGGTCGTTGCCGAGGATACTCTGGGAAACATGGACCCTAGCGTTCAGTCGGAATCCGGACAGGCCTCCACGGTCGGGGTTGGCGAAGTTGAAAACCTGCAGGTCGTTTGCGGCGAAACCAACCTGACGTTTAGCTGGAACCCGCCTTTGGATTCCGTTGGATTTCTCGATGCGTACAACCTCTATTTCGGCGGCGCAACGGAACCAATCAGCCTCAATCTGTCCAGCACAACCTGGGTAGCCACCAATCTGTTCAAAGCCCACGGTTATCCGTTCCGCATCACCACGACTGATATCTTCGATACGGAAACCGGCGGGCTTTCCCTGCTGGCCGCAACGTTGATGGACAATCCAACTAATGTGTTCGCCCTCGGACTCGATCAGCAGGTTCAGGTGACTTGGAATTCTTCCGAGCCGGAATCGATTCTTGATTATTATGCGGTATATCAGAGCGATGCCGTCATTTCCAACATCAGCGGTATGACCCCGCTCAACACGACGACCGACAGCGCCATGCTGATCGGCGGACTCGTCAATTACAGCAACTACTATTTTGCGGTCGCGGCTGTAAATGTGGCGGGTGGATTCAAGACCAACGTGCAGTCGGTCAGCGCAATACCCGAACCGGATCTGGTCGGTGCGCACATCATCGGATTTAGCCCGGATGAGCCGTTCCGTGTAGACGATTCTAACGTAGAACAGCTCTTCAGCGGATTTACGCTCACTTTCAGCGAGCCGATAGCTGATGCCAGTCTATCCATTGCCGACATCGTTGTCAGCAATATCGCCGGTGCCGTGGTGATTGAAAGCATCACTCCGCTTTCTTTGGCGGAATACCACATTCGGCTGCATGAAGCCTATCAAGCCGGTAGCAATACGGTGTTGATTGGAACCAACATTCTCGACACGGCGAACAACCCGATGACCGAGCCGTTTGAAACTGTTGTCATGCTCACCAATCCAGCCCTTGTCCCAGGCAGCGGTGATGGACTGCTGGGCACTTACTACAACGGGTCGGCATTCGCAGGTACCTCGTATCCGCGCATTGATGAAACGGTGAACTTCGACTGGCATGCCAATGCCCCGATTTCAGAGATCGGCACCGACTATTGTTCCATCCGCTGGACCGGCCAGATTGAGCCGCGCTACGATGGGGATTATCTCTTTACTCTCGTTGCTGATGATGGAGTACGTCTGTGGATCGACGGCGCGCTTATTATTGATGAATGGCGAAATGGAAGCGGCGAACAGGTTTCAACCCATATCAGTCTGACCAATGATCAGCGGGTTGACGTGCAGATTGATTACTTTGAATCCACCGGCGATGCCGATATCCAACTGCAATGGCAGTTTGCAACCCTGCCTAAGCAGGTTGTGCCGCAGTGCCAACTCTATTCCGGTCTTGTGTCCTCAGAGTTTGTGGTCACGCCGGTCATGACGCCACCGGCCGGCATTTATTACGGCATTACAGATGTCTCGCTCTCGTCGGCCACGACCAACGCGCAAATCTATTACACGCAGGGCGACACCGATCCCTACGGCGACTGGATGCTTTACGACGGCGCCGCCATCCGATTGATCAGTAACGCCGTAATCCGGGCGATTGCGGTAAAAGATGGCTTGAACGACAGTGGCGTGCGTGTTGCGAACTATGATGTTTCGCTCGTTCCTGTTCCCGACTACGACTGGTGGAAAACCGTCAATTTCCTGGGCATTACCAACGAATCCGTTATTGGAAGAACGGCTGATCCGGATCTCGACGGGATTCCGAACAGCGTCGAATATGCATACTGTCTTGATCCGAATAGTGATGCTGATGCTCGCGAGCCCCTGTTGGAATCGGGAGTCATACTAGACCGCTGGATGGTTTATTTTGAAATGCCCGCCAATCAGCTCATCGGCAGCTTCTGCTGGAGTTCAAATCTGCTGGACTGGATTGATGTGGTCATCGAAAAAACCAATAATGTCTGGTTTGCTCGCAACAACCACTGCGATGTGGTGGGTCAGAATATCCTAGCCAATGAGCCGGATCAGTTGCTGACTGATTCGTTGTTGCTGGGCGATAACCCCCTCTTTTTCCGTTTCGACCGGGCGGTTGAGCCGCTTGCCGTGACCGGGCAGCAGGACATGATCGTTTATCCGGAGGATCGCGTGCAGGTCTGGTATCTGGACCTTTATCTCCGGGCCGAGGATCTTGTCATTGAGCAAACCATTGAAATTGCCGAAGATCAGGAACCGATCGCATGGCAGATCCCGGCCACCTTCACCTACTCTAATAATGTTTGGTCGGTTGACAACTCCGACTGGGTGATCATCAGCCAGAGCGAGGAGCTCTATACCGAATGGGTACTTCGCGTCAAACTGCCAGTATGGCCGGTGGGATCTCCTGTTTCCTTCCGCTACAGTGTTCGGGATATCTCGGAGTAGAGATTGCCTCCGGAAAGGGGTCTTTGATACCCAACTGCGCCCCTCTGCAATAAGTTGGCGTAGAGGTTTTGCATGAAGCAGACTTGGGAACGGCGGGAAAAAAGCAGACGGGAATCGGGTTTTATGAATGTAGAGCAAGCGTCTCGCTTGCTTTTTTGCCGCCGGCAGATACGCCGGAGGCGGACAACGACCGAGATGGTCGTTCTACGTTGTTTCTTTGTGACTTTGTGCCTTTGTGGCTGTAAACTGTCCTTATGTTTTCGTTTAGAAAAAAATATCATCTGGTGATTGTCTGCACGGCCAATCGCACGCGCAGCGCTTATTTCTCTGAGTACCTGCGGAGTTATCTTAAAAAATATCGGCCGGAGGCGTTGAAGCGGCTGAAAATCACCTCGGCCGGAACCCATGCGATGTCCGGCGGACGGCCCAACGATGTTGTCGCGTTGATCGCCCGCAATAACGGGTTTAGCCTGCGCGCTCATACCGCCGAGCCGGTCACTAAAAAAACGGTTAAAGAGGCCGATCTGATTCTGACGATGGAGCAGGTGCACAAAGACCGCATCCTTAAAAAATTTCCCGAAGCGGAAGGCAAGGTGTTCCGCTTAATGGAATACGGATGGCAGGGCGATGATGAAGTGGAAAACTTGAACGTGCCCGACCCGACCGGAAAAAATGCAGACGACTTTCGTGAGTTCATTGAAACCGCTCACGTTGAGGCCGACCGCCTCCTCCACGAACTGGTGCATAACCAGATCATTTAATGGAAGCCGAAAAGGAGCTGTGATGAAAAAGAAAGTATTAGTTGCCGTGTTATCGCTGGTTTGTTTCCTGTCGTATGGTGACCTTGATGAGGTGCCCCACATCCTGGTTTATGGTACGGCGGAAACTATGGCAGTTCCCGATGAGCTGATCTGGAGCTTGTCAGTGAAAACCATGGGGGCGGACATCAATAACGTGGCTTCGAATCATGTTCGGGAGGTTTCTGCGGTTTTGGGTTTTTTGAAAACGAAGAGTGAGGAAACGGATTTAAAAACCTCACAAATGCAATTGAATGAGAATTGGGTTTATCGCAATCGCAACCGGGTCAAAGAGGGTTTTTATGCTTCGACGAAAGTCGTTTTTAAGAGCTTGAATTTTGCGGATTACCAGAGTTGCTGGATTAAATTATCCGGGTTTGAAAATTTGACTATTAACAACGTGGGTTTTGGTGTTTCTGATCGCATCGCGGTTCAGAATGCGACTCGCCTGAAAGCCGTTCGCGCGGCAAAACAAAAGGCAGTTGCTTTGGCGGCGGCGATGGAGGTGACTCTGTATGAACCGCTGGTGATCGAAGAGATTTACGGATCAGCGCCGGATCTTCGAACGGTAAATTCCGTGGCATTTGGGGAGTCGGATGGTTTGGCCGAGGGTGTGATTTCTCCCGGAACAGAGAGCGTTAAAGTTCAGATTAAAGTCATGTTCCGTATCGGCAGTGAGCAGTAATTAGATAATCAGGAGTGACCGCCTCCTGCAGGAGCTGGTTCATCAGCAGATTATATGAGTGATAAATATAGAGTATTGATTCTTTCCGTTAGTGCGGGAACCGGCCATCTGCGTGCGGCCGACGCTCTCGAAAAGGCCGCGCAGACCAATCCAGAGGTTGGCGAGGTGCTCAATGTCGATTCGCTGGGTCACACCAACAAAGTGTTCCGTCGCTTCTACGGCAAATTTTACATTGATCTGGTCAAAAGCGCGCCGGTTCTTCTGGGGTGGTTCTATGACTCTCAGGATGAGCCGTGGAAAACCGAGAAAATGCGTTTGATGATGGATCGGATGAATACCGGCTCACTAGTGCGGAAGATCAAAAAATTTAATCCGGACATCACCATCTGTACTCATTTTCTGCCGGCTGAAATTCTGTCGCATCTGATGAAGCGCGAGAAGATTGAAACCCATCTAGCCATTACCGTGACGGACTACTATGTCCACGCTATGTGGCTGTCACGCATGATTCATCACTATTTCGTTGCGAATGAGGAGTCGAAGGTTCAGCTTGAAAATATTGGCTTCCCATCGGAGTGCATCACCGTTTCGGGTATTCCTGTCGATCCGGTGTTTGCCGAGACGCGCGACCGGGCGGCGCTGCGCGCGAAATACGGACTGCGCGCCGAGGCTCCCGTTTTGCTGGTTTCGGCCGGAGCGCTCGGGGTGAGCTCGGCCGAGCGCATTGTCGAGGTGCTGTGCGATTTGACCGAACCGGTTCAGGTGGTGGTCATTTGCGGGAAAAATGAAAAACTCCGCCAGACCGTGACGGATCAGATTGAGAACAGTCCCGTCGAGTGTGACCACCTGAGCTTCACCGTTCTTGGCTACACCCATCAAATCCACGACTGGATGAAGGCTTCCGATCTTTACATCGGTAAACCCGGGGGGCTCACTACGGCGGAAGCGATGAGTTGTGGGCTGCCGATGATTATTTATCAGCCGATTCCCGGACAGGAAGAACGCAATAGTGATTACCTGCTTGAAAACGGGGCCGCAGTGAAGTGCAACCAGATCACTACGATGGCCTATAAAGTGAACCTGCTTCTCAAAGACCCGGAACGGATGGCCAAGATGCGTTTGCGCGCTAAGACGCTGGGGCATCCCGCGGCCGCCGCCGATGTGATCCGGAAGCTGATTGAGGACTACAATACGGGCGGAGCCATTACGATCGCGCGCGACAGCCACCGTGCAAAAGCCAAGGCCAAGCTCAGGCAGCTCGGCCGAAAGCTCTCATTCGCTAAGGACGATGCGCGTTCGGATTTCTCGCTTTAGTCTGCGCCAGCACGAACAGACCTGCCAGCCCCAGTGCAATTCCGGCGAGATAGAAAGGCCAGTTCAAAACCCGTTGGCCGAAGATGATAATTCCCCCGATAATCGCGACGATGTTGTTCACCGTTTGCGCAATCGGCATAAAGCGCGAGGCGGTCTTTTGCTGCAGTCCGACCTGCATGCAGTAGTCAGCGAAAATATTCAGCGGAACCGCGATCAACACCGCCGCCAAACTCAGAAGAAGGTCTTCATTGCGGATGAGCGCGTGAAGGCTTTCGGTGTTACGTAGCTCATTCAGCGTCAGAAAGGTTATGGCCATCTGTACGAACACGGCCCCGGCACCGAACAGTGCTCCGGAAATAACAGCCCAGCAGGTGGGGTGCCTTTTAGAAAACAGCATCAGCACCCCGCTGGTCAGCAGAATCGTCAGCATGAAAACACCGAGGCCGATCTGTGTGTTGTGCAGGGTGATGTCGTACTGCACTCCGGAGACATTCCCGAGCGCAATGAACATCGGCATCAGAATCAACAGGGCCAGCGCAATTTTTGCTGCGGGCGTTGCCGTTCATGTAGAACAAAGCGCGAAAACGAGATCAGTACGATCACGCCGAAGCCGTAGAGCGGTTGCACCACCGCGACCCCCACCAGACGCAATGCCGTGACATAAGGGATCAGCCCCAGACAGCCGACCGCAAACCCGAGCATCCAGCGCCGGTCTTTCAGCAGGCTGAGAGCCGATTTCCAAACGTTGGAAAACGACAGCGGCGGCAGTCGGTCCAGCGCCGACTTTTGCAAAACGGGAGCCAGATTGAACAGGCTCATCGCCAGCATCGCCAGCAGAATTCCGATGACTTTTTCCTGAAGCATCCAAAGGTTATTACATACTCTGTTTGTTCGATCCAGTGCTGGATCGATTCAGCTTATTCGTATCGAAGCGCTTCAATTGGATTTAATAGCGCGGCTTTGCGGGCGGGCCAGATGCCAAAGATGATGCCGATCAGCGCGGAGAATACGAAAGCAAGGAGAATAGAATTTTGTGAAATGATGACATTCATGCCCGTCACCTTTTCGACCACAAGACTGGTGGTGACCCCGAAGATGACACCGAGCAACCCGCCAAAGAAGCTGATCGCAAGCGCCTCAATCAAAAATTGAACCAGGATGTCCTTCCCGCGCGCTCCGAGCGCTTTGCGCAAGCCGATTTCGCGGGTGCGCTCGGTGACGGAAACGAGCATAATATTCATGATTCCAATTCCGCCGACGACCAGTGCGATGGATGCAATGCCTGAAAGCAAAATGGAGAGAATATCGCCGGTAGCGGAGGCCGTTTCCTGAATCTCGGCCATGTTGCGGATTCGAAATGAATTTGTCCGTGTGCCGGTCCGGTGCCGTTGCGCCAGCAACGCTAGAATCTCTGTCTGCGCTCGGTCCATATTCTTCGCTTTATCAATCTGGACTTCAATGCGTTCGACATATCTTTTTCCGAACAGGCGGTACATGGCGGTCGAGGAGGGAATGATGACCGTGTCATCATTGTCCCGGAACCCTTCGCTGCCTTTTTCCGGAAGCACTCCGATGACCGTGAAAGTTTGACGGCTTATTTTAATCTTTTGGCCAATCGGATTGCGGCCCGCAAACAGTTCTTCGACCGGGGTTAGACCCAGTAAGCAAACCCGGGCCCGGGTGTTCATCTCTTTTTCTGTAAAAAAGCGACCGAGTTGCGGCTGGTTCGAACGCATGACTTCGTTGTCGGGATCCACCCCGGTTACACGGCAGTTCCAGTTTAGGTTGTCCGCTTTGAGTTGGCAGTTTTCATCGAGGGTGGAACTGGCATAACTTACATGCTTAATTTGTTGCCGGATCGCTTCTGTATCCTCCTGCTCAAGTCGTGATGCACTGCCCGAGGCCTGTCGGACCCCGCCGGACGTCCGTCGTTCGGGCATGATCATCAGTAGATTGGTCCCTAGTCGGGCAAGCTGGTCTTCAATCGACTGTTTGGCACCCGCTGCCAGCGCCACCACGGCGATGACTGCGGCCACGCCAATCATAATTCCAAGTGCAGAAAGCGCGGTCCGCACTTTATTGGCTAGCAGTGAGCGGATCGATTGTCTAATCAGAACCTGGCTTTCCCTGAACACTTTAAATGCGGCGGGTTTGTGGGTTCCATCCGCCACGTTAGAAAGGGTGATCTCTGGCACGGTCGGGGCGTTCGGATTCTTGGTGTCAGACAGGATTCTTCCGTCCTTGATTTCGATGATGCGTTGCGCATGATTTGCAACATCCGCATCGTGAGTAACCAGAATGATCGTAAGCCCCCGTGCATGCAGTTTTCCGATCATTTGCATGATTTCCTGGGCGCTTTTTGAGTCGAGATTCCCCGTGGGTTCGTCGGCAAAAATGATCGAGGGATTATTGACCAGCGCGCGGGCAATGGCGACGCGTTGTTGCTGTCCGCCCGAGAGTTCGTTGGTATGGTGCGCGGTGCGGTCGCCGAGGCCGACCAGTTCCAGTTTCTGACGCGCGATGTCCGGGCTGCGGTTGTCGCGCGCATAAATCAGGGGCAGTGCCACATTTTCCAGCGCGCTGGTTCGCTTGAGCAGGTTGAACTGCTGAAACACAAACCCCATGACCCGATTACGGAAGGCGGCCAGTTCGTTTTCTGAGAATTTTGTGACGTCGGTTCCGTCAATTTCAAAGGTGCCGCCGTCTGGGACATCGAGCAATCCGAGAATATGCATCAGAGTGGATTTCCCTGATCCAGACGTTCCGGTGATCGCTACGTATTCTCCTTTTTCCACCGTCAGGGAGACGCCGTCGAGCGCGCGCACTTCCACATCGCCCATCTGGTAGGTTTTTCGAAGGTTTTGGATCGCAATCATCGGTGCGGGCCTCCGCCGCCCGGGCCGCTCATTAGCAGACTGCTGCTTTTGCTTTTGCCGGAACTGAATTTCACTTGGGGAACCAAAATCGACTCGCCTTCTTTGAGGCCTTCGGTGATTTCCATCAAGGAGCCGTCAGTGATGCCGGTTTGCACGGTTGTTTTTTTAGGGCTGTCCGGTGATCCGGTTAGTACATACAGGGTTGTTGCGCTGTCGGGCTTTGGACCGTTGCCGTTGGGGCGCTGCCCAGCAGCCTCCGGGCGACGGCCGACAGCGGGTCGGGACGCAGGTTCCTGTTGGATGGCTGCTATCGGCAGGGTCAGTGTATTTGGTTTTTCTTCGATGATGAATTGGAGGTCGGCGGTCATTCCGCTGCGTGCAAATGAAGGAAGCTGTAAGGGGCGAACATCTACGTCGTACATGGTAACGTTGCTGACGGTTTTCGCATCGAAGGCGATTTTTTCCACTTCGCATCGGAACGGCTGGTCGGAATAGGCTTCCAGCGTGACGATAACAGATTGTCCGGATAGAATCAGACCGATGTCCGTTTCATCGAGGTTGGCGACGATGATCAGGTCGTCGGCAATGGTCAAAATCGAATCACTGGAGCTGATCGTCTGGCCCGGTTCAAAATCGCGGGCGATCACCGTTCCTCTTAGCGGTGAGACCAGCGGCGTCGGTTTGTACAGCTCTTGCCAATATTTTAGCTCTTCCTGACTGGTCGCCAATGCGGCATCCAGCAGAGTGGCTCGTTCTGTGGAGCTGATCCATCCGAGGATCTGACCTTTCTGTACGGTTTCTCCTTCATCGACCAGCAACTCTTCGAGTCGTCCGGCAATGGGTGATTTAATATCGAGCCGGTTGCGCGGCTCCACTTCGCCGGTCGATTCCACCGTGATGCGCAAATCGCCGCGTTCAACCACGGTGGTGTCATAGGTCAGGCCGGTTTGCGTTTCGGCTGGACGGAACCGGAACCAGTAGGTGCCGCCGCCAGCCAGCAGGAGAAGGAGGATCCAGATAATCGATTTTTTCATATTAGTTATTTCCCGCGGTGGGTTCCCAGACACTGAGTCCCAGAGCATTGCGCCAGGTTGCCTGCTGAGTGGCGGAGGCCCGCCGCCGCTGCAGATGGAGTTTTTCCTGTGTGATTAAATTGCTCTCAATTGTGTCCCAGTCTTCGTAATCCAGCAGGCCTTGTTTGTATTTTGCTGTCGAAATTTTTGCTCGAAGCTGTTCCGCTTCCAGTAGGGTTTTTTGAACCAACTCGTTTTCAACCGCATCGGTGTAATTATTCCACGTGCTGCGCAGGGACGCCATCAGTGAATTGGCGGTATCGAGTAGACTCATTTCAGATTGAATAATTTTTTCATTAGCGGCCAGCACCTCGTTGATCAGACGATTGCCGGTAAAAAGCGGGATCGAAGCGCTGATTCCAATGCTCCATTTTTCGTCGTCTAGATCGGTCTCTCCAGCGAGACCGGTGGACGCACTGAACTGAACCGTCGGGAAACGGTCACTGCGTGTAACCTTCATCCCTAGTTGTGCCGATTCAACTTGTTGTTCGCTAATGCGGTAGCCGGGTGTTTGTTTCATCAGACGAACCAGGGCAGTTAAGGGGGCGGGTTTTTCGGAGGACAGAGTCCCGTCTGCCCCATCGATTGGAGCCATCTGACCGATGGCCGCGGAAAGGTTGAGTCGGGTGTAGTCCAGTGAACGCTGCGCTTCGCGCTCCTCGAATTGTGCTTCGACTAGTTGAGCTTTGCTGCGCGCCAGTGAACCGGCATTTTCGCGTCCGCCGTCAAAGCGCAGTTGAATCAGTCGAACATTGTTGGCGCGCCGTTCTGTGATTTTACGGGTTAGCCCGATCAGTTCCTGCGTGTACAGCACATCAATGTAGGCGAGACGGGTTCTCCGCTCGACATCGGACAGGGTCGTGCGGAATTGTTCTTCCCCGATGCTCAGTTCGGCTAGTGCACGGTTGCGCTTGGCAACATTTAAGCCCCCTGTATAGAGCGTTTGGGTCAGGTTGACTCCGGCAGATGAGTTGTCCTGTTCTGTCCACCCTGCAGTTTGTTTGGATCCTGATTTTTTAAATTGAGCTGAAGCATTGATTTGCGGGAGGAATCCGGACGAGGCGGATGCCACCCCGTATTCCAGTTCGCGCACGGCTGCTTTTGCTGAAATGAGATCTGGATTGAAGGCTTCAGTGTTTTTGAGACACTGTTCCCACGTCAGGACATTATTGGTTTGTGCAAAAAGCGGAGTGCCAACGAGCAGGGCGGCGGCAAGGCATAAGTTTTTCATTCAAGGTCTCCGGGGACTAGATAGCACATAAACAAAACACAACGTATTTCAGGCCGCAGATATTGCAATAAAATATTTTTTTTAACGCGAAACCGTTGTGGCACCCCTTCCCTGAGAGGGGGGGCTGGGAGGGAGTTTAAACGTTTTGTATCATTAGAGTCATCATGATGCTGTGATTTTGCAGGGCGGGAGCAGTTGACGAAGGAGACGTTGGGCCGCGTCCCGCCGACCCCGCTACGCGTCCCGCCGACGGGTCACTGGGCCATGTAGACGAATGGCTGGAAGGCATCGTCCTTCAACCATTCCCGCCCTGCAATTAGGGAAAACTGATTAACCTCCCACCCATTAAGGAGAGGGGCGCAGGCCGGGGTTGGGTTTTTAGAGTTTCAATTGGTTATCGCTAGAGGGGCTACGAGGAACAGTCGAGCAAAGGGGGCAGGAAGGTGGGCTGGGATAATTTTTCCGAACCTTGGAATGCAGGGTTGGCTCTCAGAGCCAATGATCCGTATCGAAAGGTTGATAAGTATCCTGTCTGTCCTGAGCCTGTCGACGGGGTAATTCATGCCATATTATCGAATAGAGAGTTTAACCGCCGGATGCACAAGTTAGGCTCTCTGGCCGAGTGCATAAAACTCTTAGCCTTTGAATAAAAACGGAAAGGCAGATGGAGACTATTGCCCCGGTCAGGCAAAGCAAAACGGTAAAAAAGCCTGATTTGTTTGCAGACCATGACCAAGCAATGAAGGTAAATACGTGGAGGGCTAAAAATACCAGAAGCATATTCCACGGAAATGATGTGTTTGAAAATGATGATTCAAATGTTCTCGGTGGTTCCATTTGTTTCATGATCCAAATGTTTAATGAGCGTCATGTTCTGTTTCTTTCAAACCGAGTGCAGTGTAATTGATATCTTGTGTCTTACAATATGTGGGTTTCAAGGTGCGGCTGTGATGGTTCGGCTCTTTGCGTATGTAGACAGGCTGGAAGCCTGTCCTACGTTAAAACAATACAACTTGAACTCAGTATGCCGTGGACTATGCGCATTTGTTTGTGTGAGAAGGCACGACATGAACGTATTGTTGAAAATGGTTGGACGTTGGGGAAGCTATGCGTCCGGATCGTCGGGGGTGGAATAGAGATTTTCGACCGGGGTGAGGGTCTGGTTTTCGTCGCGGGTGACGGTCTCGATGGTTTCAACCCGGATGAGAGGCAGGTCGTTGTTCAACAGCAGAGCGAGCGCGCGCGGGTCGGTGTGGAGTTCTTCGTGCGGAACATCCTGATCGGTGTAGAGTATCCGGTAGGCGTACTCACTGGCTAGGTCGAGTTCGCGCAATCGGATCGGGCCTGATTGTTTTTGCTTTTTGGCGCGCTTCTTCTTCCGCTTTTTCGCGGAGGGAAGGTCGACGGGCACGTCCAGCGGAACGCGCTGTCCGAGCACGATGGAGATCTGCTGTTCCAAGTCGAACACGTCGCTCAGACAGGCTTCTCGCTCCAGGAGGAGCTGGTTAATCTGGATGGTTTTTTGCATGCGGACAGGACTATTTTTTTTCTTTGGCAACCGGCTTTTCTTCCGCTTCGAGAGTTTGCTCCACGACTTCTTCCGCCGGGTCTTCGGTTACCTCAACAGCCGGTCCGGGCTTCGGTTTCGGTTTGGCCGGGTACGCGGCGGGGACGAGCTTGCTGAATCCGGCGACGGGTAGAGGCGGTGCCGGATAAACAAACGCGCCGTCTTCTCCGACGAGCGTTTCGATCTGTTGCTCGATCTCTTCGATCTGCTTGTAGGCCTCCTCGCGCTTGACGAGTAGTTCGTCAATTTTCAGCCTGCTTTCGTAGGCTTCGCGGATGGTTTCGGCGTCCGCCTGCAGGATGATGTCGAGTGCAGAGAGTTGAATCAGTTTTTTAGCCATTGTTCTGATCTTTCTTTTCGTCTTTAAAGAATCGGACGAGTTGTGAGACGAGTCCG
>Ga0307990_1001337_pt1 | contig 20910 bp, 17 predicted proteins | sample EllFjometagen129_FD_203168 | JGI IMG/M metagenome (GOLD analysis project Ga0307990, IMG submission 203168) | Marine microbial communities from Ellis Fjord, Antarctic Ocean - #129 | ecosystem: Environmental > Aquatic > Marine > Unclassified | place: Southern Ocean | collected 2014-10-08
TTAATCGGAATGTCTGCCTTTCAAGAAGGAGCTTTGAATGCTAAGATGGTAATAAAACTTATATACTCCTTTACAAAAACCATGGAGCCCGATTCAAAATTTAAAGATTATGCCATAAATTTACTTGAGGAAAATAACTGCACGAATTTAATGAGCATGGCTGTGCTTGTAAAGAATTAGTTCTTTACACCACTCGTCATATAATCATCTACGGCTGCATGTAAGGTCTCAACAGCAAGATTTGCACAATGCATATAGTCTTTAGGAAGTCCGCCTACCGATTCCCGGATAACATCGCCATCGATATCGAGTACTTCTTCAGGTGATTTTCCTATTGCAAGATCCGCGGCAGCGCAGGCACAGTTTAAACTGGACGCGCATCCACTGGTCCAGTGGGAGGATTTTACGACTTTATCTCCTTTAAATTCAAGGCATATTTCCATTGTATCCCCACATATTCCTGTAATACGGCCCTTGCCATCAGGATTATTCAAGTGGGGATTCAGCCAGTAATAAACTGCAAACCACACAATAGCCACAACAACAAGAACCCCGACCCCTAAAAGTAGATTTAGCCAGTTCATGACTTATTAAGTTTGATAGCGTCGTAAAAAGTCAAAAATACCACTTTTTACGGACGTTTTAAGTTTTAGGTGTTAAGTTTTAAGTATCTGTTAAAACAGTTAATTATAATTGTTTAAAACCTAAAACGTGATGAATTCTACTTTTTACGAATTCATCAAGTTTAGTTTTAAAAAAAATAATTGTCAATTGTGAATTGATAATTAGAATGGAAAGATGCAAGTCATTTTATACCGACGGCCAACCAGATGACCTGATTTTTTTTCCTTTAGAACTTAAGATCAGGCATTCGGCTCCAGGCAGGTTTTCTATGAATTTTTTTCCTGCTTCAGGCCCTGATACGAAGACCGTAGTGGAAAGGGCGTCTGCATCCATGGCGTTTCCGGCAAGGACAGTAACACTCGTACTTTTGAGTGCAGGACGACCGTTTTGGGGAACAATTATATGATGGTACAGCTTCTCTTTGTCAAAGTAGACTTCATAGTTTCCAGAAGTAGCAATGGCCCCGTTTACCACTGTAATTGTACTTATGTGGGGACCTTTTTTATCCGGGTTTTGGATTGCCACCTTCCAGGGTGTTTTTCTATCATTGCCGCCGATTGTTCGGATGTCACCTCCGGCATTGATCAGACCGTGTTTTATCCCATGCTGTTTTATTACCCTGATTCCGCAATCGATAATATACCCCTTGGCAATTCCATCAAGGGTTATACCCATTCCTTTCTTTGTAAATTCAACGGTATGGCTATTCAGACGGATTGCACCGGCATCGACAAGGTTAAGAACATTGTTTATCTTTTCATCGGAAGGAGGTTTTTGATGAGCTGCAAAGTAATTTTTATATAAATCAACAACAGGTTTTACGGTAATATCAAAGGCGCCTCTGCTTGTTTTGTGAAAATAAAGAGAACGGGAGATTACATTTAATACTTCCGGCAGGAGATGGGATGCAAATCCATCATGGTTTAGCCTTCCAATCGGGGAATCGGATTGATAACGGTCAAACAGGCGACTTGCCCTGTCCATTTCGTCAAAGGCCATTCCGATAACATCGTCGGCCTCATACCTCGAAGGATGCATCAGAGTGATCGCCGCAAAGGTTCCCATGGTAAGGCGCACTCTTGTGACCTTATACAGCTTTCTGTTGAATGCAACACTTTCGCAAACCGGCATCAATCCGGAAAATAAAATGCCCGCGCCGAGCATGCCTGAATATTTTAAAAATGTTCTTCTGTCAAAAGCCTTATTTTTATCAAACATAATATTATCCTCAAATAATCACTCACTTCAAACTTCAGGCACTTTTTGCCATTAAAGCGCCAGGGCTTCCTGGGGCGTGATTTCTCCGTCTTCTTTCTGGAACGGTTTTTTGAAAAGCGGTTGTATAACATGGATCATAAAGCAGGCCTTAATACAGGCCTCATTGCATGAAGGACCGTATTCATAACATTTTTTATGATCTATTCTTATAACTCCATCCACCAAAGAAACTGCATCGGCCGGACATTCCCTGACACAGGACATACAATGAAGACATCCTGCAGAACAGATAGCGTGTGTAACCTTAGAGCTGTCTTTGCTGCTGCACCTGACTACAGCTCTGGCATTTTTAGGGACCAGGCTGATAAGGTTTTTGGGGCATGTCCTGACACAGATACCGCATCCCACACATAGCTCTTCATCAATTACAGGAAAATCGTTGACCATGGTTATCGCATCAAAAAGACATTTTGCTGCACATTCTCCAAAACCAACGCAACCAAACTGGCAATCTGTAGGACCTGCAAATGCCAGGTTTGCACCGGAACATACAGGTTGCCCGATATACTTGTATTTTTTATAGTCACTTCTTTGAACTCTTGCACAGTGAACTACTGCAACGACATCTTCAATGCTTCCCATCCCTTTTCCTGTTATTTTGGCCACTGCTTCTGCAACAGAAGCCTTTCCGGGAAAACAAAGATTCGGTGGAACATCAGGGTCGGTTACTACCGCTTCTGCATATGCTTCGCACCCTGCAAAGCCGCAGCCGCCTCATTGAGCGCCGGCAAGAACTTCCAGTACAGCTTCGACCTTAGGATTGATTTCTACTGCGAACTTATGTGCTGCAAGCGCCAGACCTGTACCAAAAACAAGACCGATGCTGCCAAGCACGGCAAGCCCTCCGATGGCAAGTTTTATATACAATGGGTCCATGTAATACCTCTTGATAAACTGGGAAAGCTATAGGCAAACTAAATATTAAAATATCGACATACCGGAAAAACCCATAAAGGAAAGAGCAAAAAGCCCTGCTACAATAAATGCTATTGGCAGGCCCCGGTATGAAACCGGTACATTAGCAAATTCAAGCCTTTCCCTAACAGACGACATCAAAAATAGTGCTATTAAAAACCCTATGCCAGCCCCTAACGCGAGCATAAAACTTTCAAGCATATTATACTCGTTGTCTGCAAGAATAAGGGGCACAGCTAAAATAATACAGTTTGCAATAACCAGCACAAGGTAAACGCCGAACGCTTTAAACAGAGCCGGGTTCACCTTCCTTAAAATGGTGTCGGCTCCCTGTACGCTTAGTGAAACCATGCCGATAAAAACAACGATCTGCAGGTAATCGAGCCGGAAAGGTTTTAAAACAAACTGGTAAAGGAACCATGACATCAGGGATGCAAAAACAATGACAAATGTAAAAGTAATCCCCATTCCCACTGCGGTTGACTTTTTTTGGGATGTGCCAAAAAAAACACAAAGCCCTAAGTATTTGGTAAAAACAAAGTTATTGATGATCATTGCACCTATTAGAATAGACAAAAGATATCCGAAATAAAGCTTTTTAACCGTAAGCGTCGCTGTTCCCTGGGGCCTCCCTTTAGAAATGATTCCTTTAATTGTCAGTATATGTGGCATGTTCTGGTTTAGTGAATCTTTAAAGCTAATGGTAAGTTTTGTCCTGTCAGAGTTTAAGGCTGTATCTTTGATATCAAGCATTATGTCAGGGTCGGGTTTTTCGCTGACGATAAAATTGGAGATGTCTTTTGCCCATCCGTCATCTACCGATGCGGCAAAGGTAACAACAATACCATCATCCCCCTTAAATGCCACCTTTTTTATAAAACGATGTTCTGTCTTACATCCGCTTAAAAGGAGTGCCATCATCAGACCCATAATAACAGAATATGTCTTAAACCCCTTTACCATATCTTCATCCTTATTTCTTTGTGTGCGCTGCGTTTTTGTGGTGAACTATTTTGTTTTTCGTTTGTAAACAATTTCCACATAGTTGAATATGGCCATTATAAAGCCGATTAAGAAAAATCCTGCTGCAGGCAGGACAAAAAACAGCAGAGGGCGAAATCCGAGGATATCATACCCAAGGAGTGTTCCCATGCCTATAAGTTCTCGAATAGAGCCCAATACTATCATTCCAAGCAAAAAACCGAATCCCATTCCCATACCGTCCCAGAAGGAAGTGATCACACGGTTTCTGGATGCAAATACTTCAAGACGCATTGTAATAATGGCAAAAGCGACGATGAGCCTGACAAATATTCCCATGGCCTTATAGGCAACAGGAAAATATGCTGAAAGAACAAGATCTATCACAGTGACCCAGGTGGCTATGGTTAAAGTATAGGTCGGAATCCGGATCCGTGGGTGTATGTAATCTTTGATAAGTGCAATTGTGCAGCTTGAAAATACCTGAACAAAGATGACCGCAACACCGAGAAGAAGACCGTTCATTACGGTGGTGCTTATTCCCACTGCCGGGCACATACTCAAGGCCAAACGGAATATCGGATTTTCATTTAACAGCCCGTTTATGAACAATTGAATATTTGTCTTTGTTGTCTCTGCCAATTTGACTCTCCTGAACTTATGGGTCTGGTCTTAATAGGATACGGGAACATTCCTTGATGCAATCACATTGTCGAGTATTTTAATTCTATAGGCAAATTTTATTATCATGTTCCTTATGCCATTTGTAACAGACACACTGGAAATGGTTGCTCCGGTTAAAGCGTATATATCTTTGTCCTGATAATTTTTTTGTATCACAGCGATGTCTTCTTTAGAGAAATGTCCTTTTTTCCACTTTCTTTTTTCTAAATATTTTCTGTATTTTTCGGGAAGTGGTTCCTTTATAACTTTTAGTTTTTTTATTTTTTCAAAAAGCTTATCCTTAAACTGGTTTTTAAAATACTCCTGTTCTATTTCACCGCCAAGACCAGGATCTTCTTCATGTTCTATAATCTCAAGGCCAAGGATCTTAAAATCGCCATCAAGGGCCAGCATTGCCTTAATAAAGGTCTTAAAACCCGGGAATTCTCCCGGAAGTAAATAAGCTATTCTTTTATCGTTAAGGCTGGCAACGATTGTAGTATCTGCATAACTGATAGTTACAGGGGGGGTAAGCACGCTCTTTAAAGCGGTTTTTCGATCTTCTGGATCAATGGTATTCTCAGGTAATATGTCAAGACTATGCCGGCTTACAAACTGTCCTTTAAGATCAAGGACAAGGAGTTCATATCCTGTGCCGTCTCCTTTTTTAACAGATAGCATATATCCCAGATACTTTGATTCACCTTCCGTGATAATGTAACGATAAATATTATATAGCTTCAGACCTGATGGGGCAGACCTGGTCTTGCCGTATCCTAAGAGGCCAATCATTGTCTGTTGAGTATTAAGATGTTCGTTGTGTTTTTTTGCCTTTGCAGTGACAATAAAAACCGAGCCCATTACAATACCTGCCAGTAAACATGAAATGGTCAGGGCTACGGTAATTTTTATAATCTCTCTCATTCTTTTATGCACCCTTAGAGAAACGCTTTGGTTTAAACCACTGATCCAGGGCTGGGGTTAAAGGATTCATAAGCAAAATAGCATAGCAAACACCTTCCGGATATGACCCCTTTAAACGAATCAGGACGGTCAGAGCGCCGATACCGATACCGAATACTATCTTGCCGTTTTTCTGGGTAGGAGAGGTAACATAATCGGTGGCCATAAAAAAAGCTCCCAGGATTAAACCTCCGGAAAGCACGGCAAGGAGGGGATTTCCCGTGAACATCGTTTCTCCTCCGAAAACCCATGTAAAAAAACCTGTAGAAACAATGACAGATACCGGTATATGCCAGGTGATATATTTCTTGTAAATTAAAAAAATGCCGCCAATTAAAAGGAGGAGTACAGATGTTTCTCCTATACAGCCAGGCCTGAGACCGATAAAAAAATTGGTATACATCGATGACATGGACCCAAACTTTTCCATAAGGGCCGTCATCCCATAATGCTTTAGAACGTACAGGGGAGTAGCAGCAGAGATTGCGTCAACTCCTGATCCCATAAATTTAAAAATCGAAGCATCCCTTATGGGAAAAAGCCATGCTGTTGTCATGGCCACCGGATAGGTAGCCACAAGAAAGGCCCTGCCGATTAAAGCGGGGTTGAATATGTTAAATCCGATTCCCCCCATAAGCACCTTTGTAACAAAAATTGCCATTATTGAACCCAGAATGGGCATCCATAAGGGAACACCCGGGGGGATCACGTATGCAAGCAGTACTCCGGTAATTATTGCACTGCCGTCTTTTATTGTAATGGGTTTGCCTAAAAGTTTTTGAGATATTGCCTCGGTTGCTACACAACTGGCAACACTAATTAAGGTGATAATCAATGTCTGGAAGCCGAAAATAAATACAGACAGGATAAGGGGGGGGATCAGGCAGGCTGTGACCGTCCACATGATCCTTGAAACTGTAATGTCATCCTTTACATGGGGTGAAACCGATACAAACAGGTTAGCAAGGGCAGAACTTTTTATATTTTTAAATGTTCCTGTTTCAGGTTGTTTTTTTATCATCTTGTTTTTCTTTGTTTTTTTTATCTCTGGCTTCTTTGATCTTTTTAGCCTCATTGATTCTTAATCTTGCCAGCCTTATAAACTGTACCAACGGCCGTTTTGCCGGGCAAATAAAAGCGCAGCTTCCACATTCAAAACAGTCGTCCATGAAGCCAAATTGCTCGGTTTCGGCTCCTTTGCCGGCCTCGACATAAATACCGATATTGTTTGGTTCAAGTCCCATGGGACATGCCTCCAGACAAAACCCACACCTGATGCATGAACCATAAAGCTGGGTATCGACCTCGTCTTTTGTCAAAAAAAGTGCGCCCGGCATGGTTTTGGTTACCGGGATATCAAGGCTTGAAACGGCAAAGCCCATCATGGGACCTCCTATAACCACCTTGAGAAGGTCCGGTGTGGTACCTCCCATATATTTCACAATATCGGCCAGGCTTGTTCCAAGCTTAACAAGCAAATTAGCCTGCCGCGCTATTCCCTTGCCGGATATCGTAATTACCCGCTCAGTAAAGGGTTTGCCAAGTACCACGGCGTCATAAATTGATTTTGTCGTGTATACATTCTGGACAATTATACCTATTGAGGAAGAACGCTGACCCGATGGTCTCACACGGCCGGTTATGCTCTGCATAATCTGGTCTGCGGATCCCTGGGGATATTTTACTTCAAGGGGCTTGACGTCTATTCTGAAACCGTTTTTTGATCTGGTCTGGACAACTGCCTTTTTCAAAGCTTCGATTGCATCCGGCTTATTGTTTTCGACACCTATTGCACAATAATCTATACCCAGGATTGTCAAAAGTATCCTGGCGCCCTCGACAATTTCCAGTGGATACTCAACCATAACCCTGTGGTCACACGTAATGTAGGGTTCACATTCCGCCCCGTTTACAATCAGAGTATCTAATTTTATATTCGGTTTTACATTCAGCTTTACGTCAGCAGGGAATCCGGCGCCGCCTAAACCTACAATACCGGCATCGGCGATTTTCGTAAGGAGTTCTTCTCTGGAGAAATTTTTCCAGTCAACCGGTGAATAAGAACATGGTTTTGCTTCCGGATCAGTTGAAATTACAATGGCAGGAGACTTCCCCGCTTGTGGATGGAGGATATTTTCAACACCCACTACCGTTCCGCTTACACTTGCATGAAGGTTTGCACCTAATTTCGTTCCGATGGACCCTATAAGCTCCCCTTCACAAACCCTGTCCTTTTTGTTTACCACCAGTTGAAAAAGAGCACCCGAGTGTTGCTTCATAAAAAGATGTCTGTCTGAAGCAGGTTTTTCAACCTTTTTCTTAACCACCGAAACTTCACAGGAAGCTCCGACATGTTGCTTTAAAAAAAGGGACACTTCAAGTGGATATGGCATGACCTCAACAGGAAGATTTTCCGTTAATTTCTTCTGCTCTCCGGGATGCACACCACCTTTTGGAAAGGTTGCCAATGCTTTGTCGGTAGACATATTATTTGATCCGCTTCAACACTAAGTCAGGTAATAGTGCAATAAAAAGATTTAACCGTCACAGCAATAATGCCAAAAAGTGCCTGAAGTTTACCCCGTTAAATGAACTATCTATTTAACGGGAGTTAGGTATAATATCTGTTTTATATTGCTTGAATTCTTTAACTTTAAATCACTTCAGGCACGTCGAACTTTGCAATTGATTTTGTACTATGCTGCTCCCAGGTTTTTTTTGAGCAGGCTCTGGCCGTATTTTGCTCTTGTTTTGTGAGACATGTCGCAAGGGCTTCCAAACTCAAGGGCATTTGTCGGGCATGAAGAAACACAGACCGGTTCTTTGCCCTCATCGATCTGGTCCATACACATATCGCACTTTATGACTTTTCCGGTTTCCGGATTCCACTGGGGTATTTTCCAGGGGCATGACATGATACATGCCTTACAACCGACACAGAGCTCTTCCAGGATATAGACCAGACCGTCCTTGTCCCTTCTCCGTATCGCTTCTGTGGGACAGGCATTGATACACCACGCGTCTTCACAATGAAAGCATGGGATAAAAAGAGATGCCATCCTTGGTGTTCCATCTACAAGCTGTGGTCCCAGTATCACAATTTTTCCCAAACTTGCCCCAAAAGGAACATTGTTCTTAGACTTACATGCAACCTCACAGGCATGACAGGCAATGCATTTTTGTGGGTCTGTGTAAATACAGTAATCTCCCATAGTTATACCTCCAAAACTATATCTTTTATGGACGGGAATTCCGCTTTGATTATATTCTATTAAACCTTTTTGACAGTAATCCACGTATGGTCTAAGGCCGGACTTCCTGCGACTTTATCCATAATGCATTCCTGAAGCATCGAGTCCGCAACACCACGTTTATAATTCCTTTTGCTTTCTATCTCATTGTGACCAAAACCATGTAACATAAAAACAGCTTCAGGATGAATCATATCCGTTACAAAGGCTTTCATCCGGCCCTTGCCGGCCTTTGATTCAATTTCCACCATATCATCATTTTCAATGCCCAGGGATTTTGCCCTATTGTTGTTTATCCATAAAACGTTTTCGGGAACAAGCTCATTTAAATAAAGATTGTTCTGTGTCATGACATTGGTGTGGGCAGCGCATCGTCCGCACATGAGCCTGAAAGATCCTTCCCGGGCATCCAATTTTTCATAGGATGGAAGGGAAGGAATATTATTGTCCTCCATCAGACCGGAAACAAACTCGATTTTACTTGAAGGGGTTTTAAACTTTATTCCGTTTTTTCTGTCCCACCAGATCGGTTTATCACTTAATGAGACAAATCCCTTTTCATCAAAATCTTCTATTTTGATATCCATATCCGCAAGTTGATAATTCCATATATCTTCAATTGTTTCATAGGGAAAAAATTCTCCTATTCCAAGGCGGTCTGCCAGTTGTTTTATAATCCACCACATGGGCTTTGTGTCGAACCGGGGTGTGACACAGGCAATTCTTCTGTTGATTGCAGGTTTTAAACTTGATCCCATTTGCAAGGGATCTGACCGTTCCAGAAAAAAGGATTCCGGCAGAATAACATCAGCCAAAGATGTGGTTCCGCCAAAGTTGATATCACTTGAGACTATAAGATCCAGTTTGTGTAAGGCTTTAAGGCTCTGTTGATAGTCGGGGTTTGAGTAGAGAGGATCAAAGCGAAAGGCAAATAGGACCTTGATGGGATAGGGATCTTCATTCAGGACAGCATGGGGAAACATAGATCCCACCCCGTGTGCCTTGTCGGCAATAGGAAATTTATCTTGCCCGCATCCATCGAATCTGCGGGTATCCTCCATTTCGGGAAACTTTTGATCTGAAAATTTTCGCAATCCAGCTTCAAGGCCGGCGTCTTTGGGGCCTTTTTTAATAAATAGTCCCCCTTTTGCTTCAATGCTGCCCATCAGGGCGTTTAAAATCATTATGGAACGTCTGAAATATGTTTCTGTGGGATGATGGGAGCCCCTGTAACCATAATGAAAGAAAACCGATGGCCTGGCTTTACTTACTTCCCTGGCAAGTTTAATGATATCCCCGGCCGGGATATCGGTCTCAGCTTCAGCCCATTCAGGAGTATAGGGATCTATAAAAGTGGAAAGTTCTTTGAAACCTTTGACCCAGCGATCAACATATTCTGTATCATAAAGTTTTTCTTTGATGATTACATGCATCAGGGCATAGTTTAAGGCAAGATCACCACCAGGCCGGATCATTTTATAATCTGTGGACTTAGCAGCTGTAATCGTCACTCTCGGATCGATATAAGTCAGTTTTGCCCCCTTGTCCATGGCTCCAATAAGGCCATTCATAGCTTTTATTTCTGTGGTTTCAAAAACATTTCTGCCATAGAGTACGGCGTGCTTGGTATTGCTCCAGTCAGCATTGATCTGGCCATCGGTATATCCTATGATGGATCTGCAAGCAGTGTTGACTGCCCCTTTGCAGATAGTATCGTGTGTAAAGTGATTGGGTGACCCAATAGCCTTTTGAAAGGATTTGGAAATGTCTGAGATCAGGTTGGTTCTTTCACAATAAACCGAAGTTTTACTGCCATATTTTGCAAAGATATCTTTACATTTTTGTGCTGTGTAATCGAGGGCCTCATCCCATGTGACCTTTTTCCATTGACCGGAACCCCTGTCGCCAGTACGAATCATGGGAGCCTGTACCCTTTGCGTATCATTCAATGTTGCAACGGCGGCGGCGCCCTTAGGACACACTCCGTTCATGCCAGGCACATATGAATTGCCCCTTATGCTGACAACTTTATCATTCTCAACCACCACTTCTATCGGACATCGCACAGTACACATAAAACAAAGTGTATGGATAACCTTCTTCATAATAAATTCCCCCTTAAATTCATCTGTAAGCAATTATATATAATCCGAATCATCAATTCAAAATTTTCATTTCACAATCAGTATAAATATATTACATATAGCAAAATGTGTGCCATTTTAGCTGTATCTCTTTGTGAATAACGACAACCTCATGAAATTTAAATGTAATATATAAATCATATCTTTTAAGTTGTCATAGTGTTTTTAAATATGGCGTGACAAATGCCATTTGTTTATTGCAGTTTTCCATGTAATATGAGATATAATAAATGATAATAAGTAATTAAATGTTAAGATGAAATAGAACTGCAGTGCAAATAATTCATGGCAGTAATATGATATTTCCCTTGACCCAGATCGGTTTTTTACCTATTTTAGTTGATGTATTCGTAAAAAACCCCATTCTTGTTATATAAAAATCAGATTATCCCGGACACTGCTGAAAAGAGAGTAATCATTGAAGCGATTTAAAATGAAATTAGGATTTCGAGGGAAGGTCTATGCCGGAATAATTTCTATCATTTTATTTTCCGGTTTTTTAATGGCCCTTCCTGTCAACACGATAGTGGCAAAGGCATTATCAAGCGAGTGTAAACACAGGGGGGTATCCATTAGTCTGAGCCTTGCTGCCCGAAGCCAGGACCCGATTTTAGCTATGGATTTCTTGCGCATGAAAAATTTAATTGGTGAATTAATTGCCACAAATGCTGACATCTCGTATGCATTTATACTTGATAAAAGGGGGCAAACCCTGGCTCACACCTTTACGGGTGGTTTTCCTGTAGAACTTAAAACAGCAAACAGGATTCCTGAAAATCAGGATTACAGCATCAAACTCCTTAACACGGGAAAGGATTTCATTTATGATTTTGCCGCTCCTTCGTTTATAGGTAATAACCGTATTGGAACCGTAAGGGTGGGTCTTTCAAGGACGAGAATTGATCAGACAATAAAAGAATTTTTATGGATGATTGTTTTTATAATGGGATTGTCGATATTGATTGCAGGTTTGATTGGAGCAAGTTTTGCCAATCATGTTACAAAAAGAATAGAAAAATTGTATCAGGCATCGGAGGATGCATTAAGGGGTAATTTAAGTGTACAGGCAGCACCTTTGCTGGTGAAAAATTGCTGGGAGATCATGAACTGTAAGAGGGAGGAATGTCCTGCTTTTGGTGACATATACAGGCGCTGCTGGTATCTTGCAGGCACCATGTGTCCGAATTGCACTGACGGCGATTATGCAAAAAAGATTGAAAACTGCAAAAACTGTGCTGTTTATTTGAAAAACTCAGGGGATGAAATACAACGCCTGGCCGAGTCTTTTGACGCCATGGCACTGGCCTTAAGAGATCACATAACACAATTAAAAAATTCAAGGGAAACTATAGAAAAATCAGAAAGGAAATACCGCCGTATCTTTGAAGGATCCATGGACCTGATTTTTGTAGTCGACAACCACGGAAATTTTATAGACATTAATCGAGCAGGTATTTCAATGCTGGGTTATATGTCTACTGATGAGATTCAAGGGGTTAATTTTAATGAGTTTCTTGTAAAGCCTGATCGAATTGAAAAACTTTTTGAGAAAATGAAGTCAAACGGTTTTATTAAGGATTGGGATTGTACCTTAAGAACAAAAAACGGCCGCGAACTTCAGGTTCTTATTAGTAGTATGCCCCACATTGATGATGGTAATATTATAGGATACGAAGGGAGTATAAAAAATATAAACCATCGCAAAAATATGGAGCAGCAATTACTGCAAGCGGACAAACTGGCATCCCTTGGCCAACTTGCAGCAGGCGTGGCCCATGAGATCAATAACCCCCTTGGATTGATTCTGGGATACACCCAGCTTCTTATCAGGAATGAATCTGTGGGATCTCAAAAAAATGAGGATTTAAAAACAATAGAAAAACATGGTCGCAATTGTAAAATGATTGTTGAGGCTCTTCTCAACTTTGCAAGAAGAACTGAAACCAAGAAGCTCAAAATCGATATCAATCAAACAATTGAAGAAGTCATTGCTGTCATCAAGCACCACTTTATGCTTGATAACATCTGTATTAAAAAAGTATTTAATGATAATATGCCGCTGATTACAGGGGATAATGAAAAACTAAAACAGGTACTTATGAACCTTTTAATGAATGCGAGGCAGGCCATACCGGACTCCGGCAGCATTACAATAATAACCACTTTTATTCCGAAACAGAAAAAGGTGTGCATTATAGTCAAAGACACAGGTTCCGGAATTCCAGAAAACATTCTTAACAAGATATTTGATCCGTTTTTTACCACAAAGCCCACCGGACAAGGTACGGGCCTCGGTTTGTCTGTGAGCTATGGAATTATTAAGGAACATAACGGTGAAATTTTTGCTAAGAGCGAACCGGGAATTGGGGCGACCTTTAAGGTTGAGCTTCCTGTTTACAATGATAAAGATGAAAGGATATTCCATTAACAGATGAAAACAAGACTTTTAATCGTGGATGATGAAATAGATATGCTCAGACTTTTAAAACGATCCATTGCTCAGAATCTGGATTGTGAGGTCGAAATTGCTTTAAGCGGAAGCGAGGCCTTGCGGCTTATTCAAAGCAAACCTTTTGACGTGGCTCTTGTGGATATACGCATGCCCGGTATGGATGGAATTGAACTCCTTGAAAGGATAAAACAGCTCGATCCGTGGCTCACGGTAGTTATGATGACAGCACACGGCATCATAGAAATAGCGGTGGAGTCGATTAAAAAAGGGGCATATGATTTCATTACAAAACCGTTTGAACATGATGATCTCATCCGCATGGTGAAAAAAGCCCTTGAACGGGGTATATTACTTCGGGAAAACCTGAATCTGCGAAAACGGATCAAGGAAAATGAAACCTTTCAGAACTTTATTGGTGTCAGTACGGAAATACAGCAAATATATGATAAAATACAAATGATAAGTAAAACAGACGTTACTGTTTTGATTACGGGAAAGTCGGGAACAGGCAAAAACCTCGCGGCTATGGCCATCCATGACTTGAGTCCCAGGAGTACAAAGCCGTTCGTCCGTATCAGTTGCCCGAATATTCCGGAAAATATCCTTGAAAGTGAGCTTTTCGGATATGCAAAGGGAGCTTTTACACATGCTCTTCAAAACAAAAAAGGCTTATTTGAAGAAGCCAGCGGCGGCACGATCTTTTTAGATGAGATTGGTGACATCAGCTTATCTGTCCAGGCCAAACTCCTCCAGGTACTGGAAGATAAGGAATTCAAGCCACTTGGCCATACAAAAACCATGTCGGTTGATGTGAGGGTCATTACCTCAACGAATAGCGACTTAGAAGCTAAAATGGAGCGAAATGACTTTCGCAAGGATCTTTTTTACCGGCTCTGCGTGGTTGATATAAAAATGCCTCCATTGGATGATAGAAAAGAGGATATACCCCTTTTGGTTGAGTTTTTTTTAACAAAATATTGCACCAGGTTTAACAGGAAAAAGAAACAAATTTCTCCTGAGCTTATGGAAATATTTTTAACCAGGAGTTGGAATGGAAATGTAAGAGAATTAGAAAATATTTTAAAAAAAGCTGTAATTATGACACCTGGTGATGAAGTAAAGCCAATAGATATAGGGTGGAATGCTCCACAGAAAAATGTTTTTTCTCTAAACGGAGAGAGTAACCTTCCGTATAGAGATGCAAAAAAGCAAGTTTTACAGCATTTTAATATCAGTTATATTAGTTCTTTACTACAGAGATCAGGTGGGAATGTAACAAAAGCCGCCCAGATATGCGGCCTGGAGAGACAATCTTTGCAGCAGATCATGAAAAAGAATGGTATTAAATCGTACGAATTCAGAAAGGGTGCAAGCGATTAATTGCATCGCAATAAAATATTGCAAAATTAGTAACCTTCCTAAATTATTAACAATATCTGGAAACATCTCCCCAACTGTCACTTTATTTTTGCACTTTATTCACCTGTATTTTTCCGAGTTTTGATCAGGCCAGGCCATACAGAAAATAAAACACCATGAATTCCATAAGTTAGAAGAAATTCAAAAAATAAGCTGCATATGGCACAATTCTTGATCTGTAATAAAAACCAAAACCGGTTGTTTCCCCTCCGTCTAAAAAGAACCGTTAATTAAACAACCTGGTAATGCCTGTTGCTAAAGGCGATATCATGCAAAAAAAATATCGCCTTTAGCAAACAATATTTTTTTTTAGGCCGGGATTCTTTATTTAATATATGGCTGATTTTTTAATAACTTACATCATAAACGCCAGAAACTATCTTAAGAAGAATTTTTTTATACATCTTTTGAGTAATTTTGCTTATTCCATTCTCCTTGGTATAACCGGCACTATTCTTCTTACCATGTTCCTGTTAACTTTATTACCCCCTCCTTATGTGAAGGGATTCATCCTGTGGATAATAGCTTTTAATGCGGCAGTAACAGGTTATTCACTACTGAGCAGAAACATGGATCGTCTAAAATTCAGGCGAATATCGTCTATGGGAGCAGGCCTCTTAAATGGAACAATAAGCTGCGTGATACTAACAATAATCTTTTTCTATCTGGGATATGAAGATTTGTTTGGGAAATGGAGTCTTATATTTTGCTTAACAGCTGGTGTTGTGTGCAGTGAATTGGGCGCAATGCTTGCAATTAAATATTTTAAGCTGCGCGGACAAAATCAACAGTAATGGTTTTCTATTAAATCAGCGTATTATTTTTTTTGGGAAGGTGATATTTTGGTCACTTTGCTAAAACGTTATTGATATCACCTGGAAGAAGAAGCCTTAAGACCTGGCATTCAAAGCCTCCGCAAATGTTGAAATATTTTAAGCTTAAGAATAAATAAAGAATTTTATTAATTAATATTTTTTAACTATACCTTAGGAGGGAAGGATGAAAAAAAGATTATTTTTATCAGGGATATTTATTTTCGCCATTACTGTCTTTATGACGTTTCCAAACGTTGTTTGCGCATCAGCCTCAATGTCTGCGTCCAAATACAAAGCCGGTGATATGGTGACCATAGAAGGGGCCATTGACCCCGGTCAAGACCTTTACCTTGTAATTGCATCTCAAAAAACCTTTGCGCCCAAAAATACCGAGGGTGTACATGAGGTCAAAAGGCTCAAGAAAGATGCAAAGAAAAAAGGCTTTACCCAAGATTCGACAATACCCGTTCTTTATTATATACTGACCACCAAACCGGAAAAATTCGGAAAGGTGGGTAAAAAGAAATTCGGCGGCCCGTCTTTCTTTACTCAGCAAGGCAAAAGAGGTCTCTATGAAACTACCATGTTCAAATTGTCAAAGTATGACGATCTTGATGAAGAAGCAAAAAATGCCCTTGTAAACATCAAAGCGGCAAAAGATTGGAATTTCTTCAAGTATGCCCACGAAAGCAATTATGGTATCAATACCATTGTCAAAGAAAAAACCAACGTTGGCAAAGTTACTATTTTTGCCCGGAGTGTTCTTGGCGATTATAATAAAACAAACAACTACTGGGATAAGGGTACATCCATTGATCTCGATAAAAACACAGGAAAATTCAAGGCCTCTTTTAAATCTTTTCGTCATACACCTCCTGGTACCATGTTTGATGTTTATGTAAACGGCACAAAATCCAGCAGTTATAATGTCAAGGGTAACGGCTGGTGGCTTAAACTGGGCGGCCGCTATATGAATCCTCTCTGGATTGTCATCGGCGCAATTCTGGTGAGCATATATTTTTCCATGATCGGCGCCGCCGGTGGTATGCTCATGGCAGCTTTCCAGGTCATTTTTGTGCAAACGGCAGGTCCCATCGGGATCAATGCCGCAAACGTGCTTCGACCCTCTAACATGGCCCTGACCCTTTTTTCACCCTTGGGATCGTTTTACCGATATGCGGTTGTGGAAAAGCGTGTTGCCTGGCCGGTGGGTATCTCCTTTGGTTGTGGTATTTTTATCGGTTCCATATGGCTGGGGAAATATGTGGTTCAATATTTGCCCATGAAGTCATATAAGGAATGGCTTGCAGTTTTAGTGGTGATAATGGGAGCTAAGACCCTCCACGAGCTCACGCCAAAGGCTATGGAAAAAAGGAAGTCTATCAAAGCAATGGTGAAAAAATTTAACGAAGAGGTTACAAAAGCCAAAGCTGAAGGACGTGCTGCCGTAATGGGTAAAATCGAGCCGGTCAAAACCGGTTTAACCAATTATACCTTCAAATTCTGGGGCGAGGAATTTACAATTAACCCACTGCTTTTTGGTTTGCTGGGAGTCGGCATCGGTGTTGTATCTAGGTGTTTCGGTATTGGAGGAGGTTTTTTACTGGTGCCCGCCATGGCTACTATTGGTGGATTGCCCATGTATGTTGCTGTACCGGTTTCACTCATTGGTACCTGTTTCAGCAGTGTCGGTTCTTTCCTTGGCTACCTGCTAAACAACTATATGCCTGATATGGTGCTGATGTTTGCCATTATCATTGGTGGTTTTGTGGGAGGAATGCTGGGCAGTCGTGCCCAGAAACTGTTCAGTGAAAAAACTTTAAAGATTGTACTGGCAGTTACCCTCTTCTTTTTGTTTTTCCGCTTTTTCAAAATTGAAATCTGGATATAAGGTATAAACAGTTTTTAATAATAAAAATATGTTTTGCACGCCACCAAGTCACGAAGAGAGTAAAAAATTAATAATAAAATATCTCCTTTGTGGCTTTGTGGCATTTTTTGCCTGGGTTAGTTCCTTAACTTTAGTTCACTTTAGTCACTTTTCCGGTTTATCCGGGTTGGGTTACACAAGTAAAAATGGAAGAATTCCTGGATATTATATGGCTGAAAGTATTGCTCATCGTACAATATCTTGCAAAATGCCTAGATTTTATACTTTCCCCGCTTAATCCACTTGGACCGGCTGTTATTATACTGGCTTTAGTTTTTGTGACAGTTGCGGCCACAAAATATTTTAGCAAAATCTATAAGACAAAGCGATATGTTGAATTGGAAAAAGAGTTCAAATACTGGTTTAATCTTCGAAAAGAAGCTTCAACGTGTGAAGATTCCGAAAAAGGCAACAAACTTGCCAAAAATATCGATCAAGCCAAACTAAACAGGGTCTATTATGACTATTTTTTTGAAGGCCTCTTAAGCAGCCTGCTGACAAAATATCTACCCATTTTGATTATGCTGGCATATGTTAATGGGGCCTATGGCCCTGACAAACTACTGAAAAATTTTGGCAGGGAATACATATTTAGATTTGTAAATTATAATGGTGAAGCGATTCTGGTCGGGGCTATTTTTTGGTTCGTTTTATCGATGCTGCTTGTCTATATTGCCTGGTTTATTACCCAAAAATTATACGTTAAGCATATGAAAACTAAACAGCAACCAGCTTGAAAAGGGATTGAAACCATCCTATTTCTTTATTTTGTGGCATTGATGATAGTGTCGCTGATCGAACAAAAGATTCGTATGAATATGGCAAAGGCAAACATCGAAAAACTACCGATTCTGCTCCAGGCGATGAATTCCAAAAAGCCAACATTTAACAATATCAAATGCTTCTTTCGAAATGTCCACTACTCGGAAATAATCCAGGATGGGGTATGTATACAATCAATGGTGAAAGGACTCAGTGATCTGCATAAACAGATCAATCGGCTGTTAGATGTCCCCAGCTCGGTGTACAAGAATCTTCAAACCAGTTGGTGGCAATTCAAATATACTTGATTGATTTATCAGAATAATTTCCAATGATTCTAAAAATATTTTTTCAAAGAACGAAATCTAAAAAATAATGGGGGGGAAAATGAAAAAAGGTTGTTTTAATCTTATGTTGACGGCAATTTTATCTCTGGCGATTGCGGGAACGTCATATGCATTCAAGTTTGATTTCCATGGCAAAATGTGGCAGACGGTCGGCGTCACCGACAACTATGGCGCTATGGCTCCTAACCAAAAAAGTGGTCCAACGGATTACTTCAGTTATAACGGCAACCTTAATGAAAACGGCATGGCAAAAAATCAAGATAAAACAAGCAGACTCCTCTATAATGCCATGAGCGAAAATGACGATGCCATCTTCGGCCTTACCAAGGCAAGGCTCCGCTTTGAAGGGACAACCGATGACGGACTGGCCAAGATTGTTTACGGTCTGGAAGTGGGAACCATTAACTGGGGCGACACCCGATCAGATAAAAAATTCGGTCTTTCCGGTGACGGGGTCAACCAGGAGACCCGTTTTGCCTATGCTGAAATAGTCATGCCGGTTATCGGCGGGAAAGTCCGTGCCGGCCTCCAGCCCACAAAGATCAATCACTGGGTATGGACGGAAACCGCCGCGGGCCTCACCTACCATAGTGATTTCGGCGGTTGGAAAACAATGGCAGGCTGGTACCGTGGTGAAGACGACGAGACAACCTCCAACATTAAAGGAGACAACGACTATTTTGTAATCAAGGCGGATAACAAACTGACTCCAAACACCACGATGGGATTTTTCGGCATTTATACCGATCTGAGTAAAGAATTTACAAGCTTTGATGATAGGTACGATGGTGAATACTATTACCTTGGGCTAACCGGCAAGTACAACCAGGGCCCGTTTTTCAGCAATTTTGACTTCATTTATCAGGGGGGAGACATTGAGTTCGACGATTCTGCCATCGATGATCTTGACCGATCCGCCTTTTTGGGCAACCTGACCGTTGGATTCAAGGTAACCGACAATTTCAAGATTTCCGGCAACATTCTCTACGTTAGCGGTGACGATGATCCCAATGACGACGATGCAGAAAATTTTGACGCCATTGATGTGGACGTCAAAATCGGCACAATCTTTTTTAAGGATTCCATTATGTCCGACTGTGACAGGTTCATCTCGGATGCGCCGTATATCATGGATAAAGGCCTGATCAACTATGCCATCCAGGGTGAATACCAGATTAGTGGGAAAAATAATCTCAGGGCTGCGGTACGGTATCTTATGACCGCAGAAGATCTCGAGTTAAAACCCAATGAATCGGATGATGATCTCGGGTACGAATTTGACCTGTGGTACACCTACAAGCTAAACAAGCATGTGGATTTGAAAATAGATGCCGCTTATCTGATCGCCGGCGACGGAGCCGACCATCTTGCGGCCAGCGATAATTACGACAGCGATGACCTGTATAAATTAGCGGCAGGAATCAAGATCAGTTTCTAGTTCGGATAAGGTTTAGAACAACTGTTAGCGAAAAGATCAAATCACCAGACCCTGACATTGAGACATTTGAAAAATGTTCAATTTTGCAAAGGTCTCACATTGGAGTACTACAGGATAGGTGTTTGTGAACTATCCTGCCGGAATATAAATTTTCATGGTGAGAAAAATGCTTGATTTTTTAGGAAAGTCTGTGGTTTTAAGTGTTACTCACATTTAATACACTGAACCGTTTTTAAAACAAGTGGAACCAAAGAGTTTTTTATGGTGTTTGCGGCGTTTCTGTATGCCTCTCTTGTCATCTTCGCTCTCGGCTTGATGATCAAGATTTGGACCTGGTTTTCACGCACCATCGGAATTTCAGCCAATCGGATTTCAACATCACAGAGGGTGTCTGCAGCGGTAAAAGGGATCTTGGGCGTTGTTTTCAGTGCAAAAATTCTAACCCTTATCAAAGTGTTTATCCTTGATGTGGTGCTGCAGATAAGGATTCTCAAGGAAGATTTTCTTCGCTGGGTCATGCACATGTTAATCTATGTCGGCTTTATGCTGCTTCTTCTGATGCATGCCCTCGAAAACTTCATCTCCGAACCGTTATTTACCAATTACTATTCCACAATCAATCCGTTTATGTTTTTAAGAGATCTGTTCGGTTTCATGGTCATCGTGGGAATCGGCATTGCCATATTTCGGCGGTTTATTTTGAAAGTCCCCCGTTTTAAAACAAACGCCATGGATTATTATGCCATTTTTATTCTGGCCGTAATTCTGCTTTCGGGGATTGTTTTGGAAGGCGCAAAAATAACGTCCTATACCGAGTATCAGTACATGGTTCAAGATTATGCCAATCTTGAGGACGAAGAGGAGATCGCGGCCCTTGAAAGCTACTGGGTTCAGAACTTCGGCACGGTCTCTCCCAATGTACAGGCAC